>BNJU01000558.1_pt1 | contig 168853 bp, 191 predicted proteins | sample 8539281 | NCBI WGS metagenome assembly BNJU01 (sample SAMD00202456, study PRJDB9452) | human saliva metagenome | isolation source: human saliva | place: Japan | reverse complement strand
AGGCTTGGACTTGCTGGTTGAGCAACTGCTGTTGCCTTACCACCAATAGCAATGTAACGACGGTTGCCTCCATGGCTAACATAAGAGAGCCATGTGTGACCATCTGCAGTCACCAATCTGTCATAGTTAACGGACATACCAGTATCATAGTAAGCCAACTCTGGACTCGCTACACTTGGTTCTGCTTTAATGCTAGAGCGTTCTTTGAAAGTATAGGTACCAGATGATGGTGTACTTGGTTGAACAGGTTGTTCTACAGGTTTAGTCACACTCGTTGGTGCGATAGCCACATAGAAACGATGTCCTGAATAGCTGAGATAAGAAAGCCATGTATAGCCATCATTATTGACAACCTTGTCATAGTTGACTGACATGCCAGCATCGTAGTAGCTAACATCTGGGTTGGCTACCAAAGGTTGAGTCTTGATGCCAGTACGAGCGGTAAAGGTATATGAACCTGAAGCTGGAAGATTGTGGCGAGTTGCATTTTGAACTGGAACAGTTGTACTAGTGCCTCCGATACCTACCATTTTACCATCTTGGACATAGTAGAGATGGACAATGTATTCACCTGCTTCAGCCTTATGGTCACTAACATTGATACGAACCTTGTAGCTACCATCACTTTGTCTGCTAGCTTGGTGCCATACAAGGTCGTCTTGGCCGTCTTTAGCTGTCCAAACTGGAACACTTACGCCTTGAATAGCCTTGTCACCACCAGAAACATTAGTGATATGAACGTCAAAACCGAGGTTAGAGAGGTTTTCAATATTGATAGTACCGCTTGGTTTGCTTTCTTGTTGAGCAAGTTTAGCCACGGCTACATAACGGCGGTTGCCATTGTAGCTGAGGTAAGAAGCCATTGGTAACCATCACCACTGACAATCTTATCGTAATTGACTGACATACCAGCAACGTAGTAGGCTAACTCTGGACTTGCCACACGAGGTTCTGCCTTAATGCCAGTGCGTTCTTTGAAGGTGTAAGTTCCTGAGTCAGGAAGGCTATAGCTAGTAGTTGTATGAGCTTCTTCAACCTTGGCAGGAACTGTGTAAGTTGTGCCACCAACACCAACCAATTTACCATTAGTTTCAACATAGTAAAGATGAACATTGTAGAGACCACGTTCATTCTTGTGGTCAGTTAGACTGACGTTAACTTTGTAGTTACCGTTGTTAAGACGAGTCGCATTGTACCAGATGATATCATCTTGACCATTCTTTTCAGACCAGATTGGAACAGATACCCCGAGGACACCGTTTTGGTCTGAAACATTACTGATAACTACACTAAAGTCACCATTGTCATGGCTTTCAATAGCGATATCGCCTCTTGGTTTAGCTACAGCCTCTGCAACAGCACCTAGGTCGACATAACGACGAGTACCACTGTACGAAGTGTAAGAAATCCAACGGTGGTTGTCCGCAAGCAAAGATCTATCGTAGTTGACTGACATACCTGGATCAAAATTGAACTCAGTCTTAGCAGTCAAGCTAGGTTGGTTCTTCACATCTGCAGGTTTAGTGAAGTAATAAGTACCACGCTCAGGGATGGTTTCATCTCTAGTCGCTTCAGTGGTGCTACTAGTATTTTCGGCCTTCAAAGCTGCGATATCAGCGTAGTAGCGTTCATAGTCATAACCAATATAAGAAATCCATTGGTGATTATCTCTCTTCAAAACCTTATCATAGATAACATGGTCACCTGCACTAAAGACGAAAGTAGGTTTGATATCCATGACTGGAGCTGTACGAATTTCAGTTGTGCGACGGAAATAAAAAGTACCGTTTGATGGAATATCAAGAGAACCATCAGCAGTCACAGGACCATCTACACCTGGCTGACTAGCATTAGTTAAGACAGTACGAAGACTAGTATCGACAGCTTCACGGTCAGTAGGTCTAACTTCCACTGCTTCTGACATCGCTGAACGGTCAGTTTCACTAGCTACTTCAGAGCTAGCTACTGATGACACTTCAGAACGTGGAGTAGCCACTTCTGATCTAGAAACAGAAGCAACTGCAGATGCAGAATGAGCAACCTCTGCCGGTACTTCCAAAGAAGCAACCTCGCTAGCCACTACACTACTAGCTTCAGAAGAAGCAACTTCACTGCTAGCAAGCTTAGGTCTTGGTGCTTCTGATCTTGACGCAGGTTCATTGAGGACATCGGTAACAGCTTCTGAAGTTGCCTGGTCAATTTGGGGTGCTTCAGAATTATTTACAGTAACTTCATAGTCTGTGATAGAACCTGTGCTATTGGCTTGTTCCTGAGCCAAAGCATGCCCACCAAGCATCAAGCTCGCACCAATTAAGACTGATGCAGCTCCAAAAGAATATTTACGTATTGAGTAACGTTGACGTTCCTTAAAAACATATGCCTTTCTCATTTTGATCACTCTCACTTTCTAGGCTGTTTGATAAAGATTGGAACCGTTTTCACATTTCTATTATACCCCTTTGAAATATTTTTTACAATTATTTCAATATTATTACTAAAGTTTATTTTGTAGAAAATTGATAGCTAATTCTTTCAGATAACTATGATTAAGAAAAGCCCAAAGGGGCTACCTGAGGACTTTTCCTACATCTAATTTCTTGACACACTAAGCAAATCTGAATAGATTAATCAATTCATTCCGAGTTAAATTGACTATAGATATCATTCTAGTCTAAGTCTGATTCATCATAAATGTATTCTTCTAAATGTTCAGTCACTGTAATCTCATCACAGGAGCTAACATTTTTAAAATCCTTAATGTAAACAATTTATATTGATTTGGTAGAAGTACTGGAAAGGCAATTGGCTTACCATTCTTACACACGCGAAACATCTGAAGGCTATCTGTTACGTTACTAATAAAGACAAACGGAAACAAATGAGGACTGGGAGAATTCAAATAGTGATAGACACCCTTTAAGGTACCACTAGTACTTCTCACTTCTCCATGTTCTTTTTGAGACATTTTTAAAGTGTGCTCCTTCTACTACTTGTGATTTCCTTTTCTTAAGTACTGAGGGACAATACCATTAATCTAATTTATTGTAAACATGCATCCGACCATATATCGCATCAGAACCGAAACGAATCTGTCCGTTACTATCAAAGAAAATTGGGTCACTGGTTGGCCCATCATTATGAGCAAAACCTGCTACATAACCGCCATCTTGAGCAAAACCATTAAAGAGCTGACTACTTGTATCACTATAACCACTTTCAGCACCAACACGGGTTACACTACCGGATGGGGATACTGTAATTGTGTCCCCTAAGTCATTTTGATAAGTACCAGCAACACTAGAGAAATCACCATTAGCCATTGCCGTAGCATCAACTACTGTGGTAGCTGGTGTTTGTTCCGCTGAAGCAGCTGGTTGTTCTGTCGTAGTTCCTTGATTTACTTCAGCTGTTTCTTCACTAGGATTTGTTGGAGCAACTTCTTGTTGAGTAGATCCAGCAACATTTCCGGCTGATGGTTGTAAAGCCGTTTCTCCAGAGGTTGCTTTTGAGACCTCTTCTGAACTAGAAGATTTTGTCTTTTGCTCAGACTTCTTCGTTTTTTCTTTTGAAGATGGTTTTGTCGATTTCACTTTCTGACTAACCTTACTAGAGCTCGATGTTAATGTAGCTTCCTTCTTGTTATTACCACATGCACCAAGTAATAGAACGGAAGTCAAAGCAAGTGCAGTTAAAGTTGTGAAACGTTTTGTAGCAGGTTTCATAATAATTCTCCTTAATACTCTATTTTAGACTGTGTCATTTTCAAAAATCTCGATGAAATACGTTATATTCTTTAGTTCTTCTTATGGATATAATATACTGCATATTAGAAAAAAAGAACAGGACACGTATGTCCTGCTCTATTCTTTCATGGCATCTCTCATTTTCTCTGATATGATGTCTGCTAAAGAGGTATCTCCTAATAATCTAGCCAAGATTATCCCTTCTTGGTAGGCCTTTTTTGCCTCAAAAATATCATTCTTTACAACATATAGATACTGTCCCTCTAGCATTCTCAAAATTGGTTTTTTCTGATAATCATGAGTTTCCTCTATAATGCGATGCAGTTGATTGAATGCTACTTCCGATAAATGAAACTTTTTTCGTTCATATTCAACTATTGGAACCATTAATAAGGCATCCCTAAGTAAAAATAAATACTCCGTGGGAATATTATCATAACTATTTATTAGATTTCTACAAATAGTATAAAAAGTCCCTTCACTAAACCCATCTGACCTCATACTATCACCATCTCCTAACGAGATTTGATATAGTTCTATAAGTAGTAGATCATTGATAGTGTATACCCTTTTCTCACATAATGATGGTAAACTCTTCTCCAATATGCTCATACCAAATTTTTGGTGTGTCTTTGAAGTATATGAGTAAAGTTTTGACTGTAAGATATCAACAACCCTCTGTTCATCAACTGGCAAATCATCATAATAGCTATCAATAATTTACCCAGCTTTTCGTCTAGTTTCATTAGATTATTTGGCTTATCTAGACTAGTCGCATGCATCAATTGATATTTGAGATTGAGGTATTCTACCGGCATCTTTGAGACTACAGTCCTCTCTCCAAGCAATTCCGATAAAGATATATTCAGACGTCTTGCCAAGTGCTCTAAGGTTTCTAATTTAGGTTGAGACTTCCCTGTTCCTATACGTGTCAATTGTCGTACTGATAAAACCTCATCCCCTTCACAAAATTTTTCTTTAGTGAATCCTTGTGCTAATCTCAACTCTCTTAACCGATGACCAAAGTCTTGTCCAAACATCGCTAGCTCCCTTTTACTTGAAACTATTATAATTTTTATGATTTGTAATAGTATACCACCCAGTATTCACTATTTCAATTATGAAACGAAAATAATCATTACTTTCAATACCACTTACAAAGAAAAAGATAGGATTTTCATCCTACCTTTTCAAGTTACTTTTATTGTATCACATCTTAGAGCTGTTCTGCTACTGCTGAAAGAAGATCTTGGATACCATTGGCATCGCTACCACCGGCCATGGCCATATCTGGTTTACCACCACCACGACCTGATACGATTGGTGCGAGAACCTTGATAACATTACCTGCGTGAACATCTTTAGACTTGCTTGCTACAAGAACATTAACTTTTTCGCCAATGTGAGCTGCAAGGACAAGGACGTCAGAGTAGTCTGCTTGTTTCCATTGGTCCGCGAAGGTACGAAGGGCACCTGCATCAGAAACTTCTACTTGGCTAGCAATGTAACGAACACCGTTAGCTTCTTTAACATCTTTGAAGACGTCACCAGCTGCAGCTGCAGCTGCCTTTTCTTTAAGCGCAGCATTTTCTTTTTGAAGGGCATGCAATTGCTCTTGAAGGCTAGCAACCTTGTTAGGCACTTCTTTCAATTGTGGTGCCTTAAGTGTTGCTGCGATTGCTTTGAGGGCATCTTCTTCTTCACGGTAAGCAAGGTAAGCTTCACGTGATGTCACTGCCAAGATACGACGTGTTCCTGAACCGATACCTTCTTCTTTGACAATCTTGAACATACCGATTTCAGCAGTGTTGGCAACGTGCGTACCACCACAAAGCTCAACAGAGTAATCACCGATTGAAACGACACGAACATTCTTACCATATTTTTCACCAAAGAGGGCCATAGCTCCCATTGATTTAGCAGTGTCAATGTCTGTTTCAATAGTTGTTACTGGAGTAGCTTTCCCAGATTTCTTCGTTAACTTGTTCTTCGATAGCACGCAATTCTTCTGGAGTTACAGCCTCAAAGTGAGTGAAGTCGAAACGCAAGAATTCTTGTTCGTTAAGAGAACCGGCTTGAACAGCATGATCACCAACGATATTATGAAGGGCAGCATGCAAGAGGTGAGTCGCTGTGTGATTCTTCATAACACGGTGACGACGTGTGTGGTCAATTTCAAGTTTGTAGTTAGCACCTACAACAAGTTCACCTTCAACCTCAACAGTGTGAAGGGCTTGTCCATTTGGTGCACGTTGAACATCAACAACACGCGCAACGACTGTACCAGCTGCATCTGAGATTGTACCGTGGTCTGCTACTTGTCCACCCATTTCAGCGTAGAATGGTGTTTGTTCAAAGACAAGGAGTGCTTTACCAGAATTTACACTATCATGACGAGCATCGTCAGCAACGATTACGCTCAAACGGCTTTCTGTTGTTTCAGCCTCATACAAGAACTCAGATGGTTCAGTGATGTTGGCGAGTGTTTCATTTTGCATACCCATAGAACCACCTTTAACCACGCTAGCACGCGCACGTTCTTGTTGTTCTTTCATGGCAGCTTTGAAACCTTCATGGTCAATCTTGAAGCCTTCATCTTCAGCCAACTCTTCTGTCAATTCCACTGGGAATCCATAAGTATCGTAAAGTTTAAAGATATCTTTACCTTCAAGCGTATCTTTACCAGATTTCTTAAGGTTAGCAAGAAGCTCGTCAAGCATGCTTGAACCTGCATCGATAGTACGTGCAAAGGTTTCTTCTTCACGTTTAACAATCTTCTCGATAAAGTCTTTCTTCTCAAGAACTTCTGGATAATAACTTTCCATAATTTGACCAACAGTTGGAACAAGTTTGTACAAGAAAGCATCAGAAATGCCGAGACGACGGCCGTGCATTACGGCACGACGGAGAAGACGACGAAGGACATAACCACGACCTTCATTACCTGGAAGGGCACCATCACCAATGGCAAATGCCAATGAACGGATGTGGTCAGCGATAACCTTGAAGCTCATTGTGTCACCATCTGGATCATAAGTTTTACCAGACATTTTTTCGATTTCACGAATGATAGGCATGAAGAGGTCTGTTTCAAAGTTTGTTTTAGCCCCTTGCATTACGGCTACAAGACGTTCAAGACCTGCGCCCGTATCAATGTTTTTATTAGGAAGTTCTTTATATTCTGAACGTGGAACAGCTGGATCTGCGTTGAATTGTGACAAAACGATGTTCCAAATTTCAATGTAACGATCGTTTTCAATATCTTCTTCAAGCAAACGAATACCAATATTGTCAGGGTCAAAGTCTTCGCCACGGTCAAAGAAGATTTCAGTATCTGGTCCTGAAGGTCCAGCACCGATTTCCCAGAAGTTATCTTCAATTGGAATCAAATGACTAGGTTCAACACCGCAAGCAATCCAACGGTTGTATGAATCTTTATCATCTGGATAGTAAGTCATGTAAAGTTTGTCTTTTGGAAATCAAACCACTCTGGGCTTGTCAAAAGCTCATAACCCCATTCGATAGCTTCGTCACGGAAGTAGTCACCAACTGAGAAGTTACCAAGCATTTCAAACATTGTGTGGTGACGAGCTGTCTTACCAACGTTTTCGATATCGTTGGTACGGATAGCCTTTTGTGAGTTGGTGATACGTGGATTTTCAGGAATCACAGAGCCATCAAAGTATTTTTTCAAAGTGGCAACCCCTGAGTTAATCCAAAGAAGGGTTGGATCGTTAACTGGAACCAAGTTAGCTGATGGTTCAACAGCGTGACCTTTTGATTTCCAGAAATCAAGCCACATTTGACGAATTTGTGCTGAAGTAAGTTGTTTCATTGTTTCTCCTTAAATAAAATTGTTTCTTATTTTGAGCTATTCTCGAGCATTTCCACATAGTCAATAGCAACACACAGGGAAATGGCCAAATCGGCGTAAGTATTTTCATAAACAGTAACAGTATAGGTCGATGTCAGATGGAAGAGCTCCTTTTGAATCCTAGCAACTACCTGATTTTGACTATTAAGCAGTTGAAAATCCAAGTCCCAAATATTACCCTCTATTCGCAAGCCAAGATTATCGACATCATACTTATCACGAAGAAGGGTTAGTTTTTTACGAATGTAAAAACTCGAACCATCCTGCAAGTCTACTGTAAACTTAGGCAAGAGACTAAGTGGCTCCTTGGTGATATGACTAACCTCACGACCATCCTCACCAAAAATCGTAAAGGTCTTTGGAATCTTAAAAAAGGACCCTTCAACCTGATAGGCAACTCTACCTTGATCATCCTTGATATCAAAGCGTTCGCCACCCAATCGAAACTTCTGTTTGACAAAATAGGTTTTCATACGCCACCTCCAACATTGCCACACATTGCATTCAGAAAATACCCAAAGAATAAAAGACAAGTCCACTAAACGAAGGGCGACGTGAACCGCGGTACCACCTTCATTCAATGAACTTGTCATTCTTATTTGTCTTTAATTGTGAACTTTGAGTAGCAAGTAACCAGATTCGTCCATGGCTCGCAGCGACCGCCATTTTTCTGTATCAGAAGCGATGATTACCAATCTCAAAGGGAAGGCTAAAAATGTCATGATATTAGAACTTTCAGCCACTCTCCATTTTAACGTGTTTTAGGTCTTAGGTCAAGCTGATAATAGCATTATCAACTCTATCATGTGATTTATTTGCTAGAGCTTGATGATGAACTTGATGAAGCTCCAGAACCAGTCACATACTGGTCAAGAATTGCGCTAAAGGCCTTGTCTACAACTTTAACATTATATTTCTTAAGGACCTTAGCAATCACTGAGTTAGTAAAGTTAGTATCAGATTTCTTACCATTGATGATAACCTTAGTCAAATCATCCTTATAGTTTTTCCAATCTGCATTTTTCTCAGATTTTGAAACAGTTTTGACGATGTAGTAAGTCGCAGCACCAGTTGAGCTGTTTGAAACAGTCACTACGTCAGAAACGGCATTAGCATCTTGTTTGAAGGCTGCTGTCAAAACATCTGCTGGGAAGTCTTGAGAAGCTGAGTTAACTGTCTTAGAAGCCACTTCCAAGCTGTTATCTTTAGCAACTTGTGAGAAGTCTGCTCCTTCTGCTTTAGCTTCAGAGTCTACCTTATCTGCCACTGCTTTATCAGTAGTTGAAACTACTTGTACCTCTGTATTTGGTGTGTAGTTATCATAAGCAGCCTTGTAATTTGCTTCCGTCAAATCTTTTTGTGCGGCTTGGTTAACAGCGTACTCAACCAATTTTTGTGTACGGATTTGATTACGGTATGATTCTTCTGTTTGACCATAGGCTGCAAGTACTTGTGAGAATTGATCTCCGTATTGTTCTGAAGCTTGCTTATAAGCTTTGTCAACGTCTTCTTTGCTGACCTTGCTACCATATTCTTTTTCAAGAGCCTTTTGCAAAGTTGCACTCAAAACACTTTGTTGTGTTTGGCTGCTACCTTTAAGTGAATCAAAAACATCACCGACAGTAACAGTATCACCCTTTCATAGATACCAAAGTTGTTTCTTCAGTTGTTTTGTTACCTAGAGAAACATACATAGCACCTGCACCAACGAGGGCTGAAACAGCTACAAGGGCAAGACCTCCAAGGAAGCGACCACCTGAGCTTGGTTTACCAGCATCACGTGTCTTTTTAGTTTTAGCACGTTTAGCTTTTTCTTTCGCTTTTTCACTGGCGAGGGCGATGCTTTCCTCTTCTTCTTTTTGGCGATCAAGATGCTCTTGTTCTGCGTCTTTGTCTGCTACAACCTCTTCAACAGTTTCTTCTGTTGACTCAAGGTTTTCATTTTCTTTAGCCATTCTATCTACTCCTTAAATTGTCAATATCTTTGTTATTATACCACACTTACTTAAATAATGCTTAATCTGGCAAGATAATATTTTCAGAATTTTTCCGAAGCATAAGAAGTCCGTCACTCATAGGGACCAAACTAGCAGTCAAACCAGGGTTATCTAAGGTCGCATCGAAAAAGACGATGCAAGCCACGGTAAATCGTACGCTGACCACGACGAACCTCCATGATGTCTTTGGCAATATCCCCACCTTGGAAGATATCATCAAAGACGATGACACCACCTACCTTGAGACGTTTTAGGATTTCAGGCAGAAAGACGATATATTTAGACTTGGCTGAGTCCATAAAGACAAAATCATAGTCAGTGTCCAAATCTTGCAAAACTTCTGCTGCATCTCCTTCGACCAAGGTAATTTGTTTGCGACTGTCATACTTGGCTAGATTTTCCTTGGCAAAGCCAATCATTTCTTCATTACGATCAACCGTCGTAATCTGAGCATCAGGCGCATACTCAGCCATAAGAAGGGCTGAAAAACCAATAGCTGTTCCTACCTCAAGGATTTTCTTAGGCTGCAAGGTCTGCAATAAAAATCGGAAATAAGCAACAACTTCGTGCTGGATAATTGGAATATTTCTCCTTACGAGCAAAGGCCTCCAGTTCAGCCAAATGCCCTTTATTTTCCTGAAGATGCGTTCGCATGTAGTCCACGATATCCTTGTTGACTACAGGACGTCGCATGTTGTGATTTGCGTTTTTACTATATGATTTAACCATGTGTTTTATTATATAAAAAATCCCTAGCGAGTGCTAGAGATTTTTCTTATCTATAAATCAAATCGTCATCATTAGGCTACTTGACGTAACCCCCTCTTTTTCAAGAGGTGAGCAATGACCAAAGCCACCACGTAAAGAGCGATGAAAACAAGCAAGGTCATCTGGTATGATTTTATCAATTCGTAGGTTACGGATAAAAGCATTGGCCCCACTAAGGCCGCCATCGCCCAGGCAGTCAAAATATAACCATGAAGGGTAGCCAACTCCTTTGCCCCAAAGATATCGCTAAGGTAGGGAGGAATCAAGGAGAATCCTGCCCCGTAGCAAGTCATCAGAACAGCCATCGCAACCACAAAGACAAGTGGAACTTGCAGGACAATTAGGAGGATAGCCATAACAATATTAACCACAAAGAGGAGAATAAAGGTCTTCGGACGCCCAATATAATCCGACAAGCCTGCCCACAGAAGGCGACCAAAACCATTAAAGATTCCCATAACACCTACAACAACTGCCGCTGATTCAGCTGACATCCCAACCATATCTTGAGCCATTGGAGAAATAGCAGAGACAAGGGCTAAGCCACATGAAATATTGATAAACAGAATAAGCCATAACCAGTAGAAAGTTGATGATTTCAGAGCCTCATTAGCCGTAACTCCCTTGCTCAAATCAGCAGCCTGACGGTTCGGACTCTTGTCAGCCAACAGTTGTGCTTCCTCTACACTTGGTCGTTTAATGAATTGTGAGACAAATAGCATAACAACAAAATAAACGACTCCCAAAATATAAAAGGTCTGCTCAACACCACGTGCCTGAATCAGATATTGAGCAATAGGACTGGTTAGCAGCGAGGCAAAGCCAAAGCCCATAATGGCAAGGCCAGTCGCAAGGCCACGCTTATCAGGAAACCACTTAATAATAGTTGAAACAGGCGTAATATAACCCACACCCAGTCCTAGACCACCAAGAATACCATAACCAAGATAAAGCATCCACAGCTCTCCCTGAGCAATGGCAACTCCTGTCAGAATATTTCCCCCAGCATAGAGAACAGCCGACATACTTCCAGTCACTCTAGGACCAAATTTTTCAACCAAACGTCCCATGAAAGCTGCAGAAAGCCCTAGACAAAAGATAGCCAACGAAAAGGCAAAAGAAACTGAAGATTGATCCCAGCCAGTCTGGGCCATAATAGGATTACGATAGATACTCCAAGCATAGGTAGACCCCAACATGAGATGGAGTAAGACACCACACGTTGCTACAAGATAACGATTGGTTGTTTTCACAAAAACCTACTTTCTATTTCTGAACATTGTTCACTTATAAAATACAAAACGTTAGGTTTTTAGTCTATCACGAATATAAACCATGGGCTATAAATATGCTCACCAACGTATTTCCATATCAATTAGAACTTCCATTCCAGTAAATGTTCGTTTTTAGACATAAAAAGAATCATCCTGATTCAGAATGATTCTCTCATATGGTAACTTCTTTTTAAGAAAGGTGAACACCTTTTTCAACCAAGACTTCCAATTCAACGAGACGGTCTTCAAAAACTTTGAAGGCAGCATCTAAGTAGTCGGTATTGGTCATATCAACACCAGCTTTCTTGATGACTTCCAAAGGATAGTCTGAGCTTCCTGCCTTAAGGTAAGTAAGGTAAGCTTCTTTATCTTCTTCAGTACCGTGAACAATTTTTTCAGCCAAGTAGCTTGCCGCAGCAAATCCTGTAGCGTATTGGTAGACATAGTAATTCATGTAGAAATGCGGAATACGTTCCCACTCAAACTGAATTTCGTAGTTATCTTCAGCTTTAAGGTTATAGTATTTCTCATTGAGGTCTGCGTAAAGTTTATTCATGAAGTCGGCTGTCAAGATTTGACCAGATGCATCTGCTTCATGGATAGCATGTTCAAACTCTGCAAATTGTGTTTGACGGAAGACAGTTCCCTTGAAACCATCCAAATAGTGGTTAAGAATAGCAAAACGTGTCTTGTCATCTTTAACCTCTTTAAGAAGCGTTTCTGTCAAGATATTTTCATTGGTTGTAGACGCAATTTCTGCCAAGAAGATTGGGTAATCTCCGTAAACATATGGTTGAGTCTGACGTGTGAACGTTGAATGCAAACTATGGCCAGTTTCGTGAACCAAGGTAAAGAGATTGTCCAAAGTGTCTTGCCAGTTCAAAAGCATGAAGGCATTGGTATCGTAGGCACCACCTGAGTAAGCCCCTGAACGTTTTCCTTTGTTAGGGTGAACGTCAATCCAACGTTCCGTAAAGGCTGCATGAACCCCTTTACTATACTCTTCACCAAAGATTGCCAAGACTTCTTCTGCTTTCTTGAGAGATTCTTCATAAGTAAGAGCAGTTTCAGTCTCAGAAAGTGGTGTATAGACGTCATACATCTTAAGCTCGTCAAGCCCCAAGACCTTCTTACGCAAATCAAGGTAACGATGCAAAAGTGGCAAATGCTTGTTCACTGATTCCAAGAGTGAGTCATAAACACTCTCTGGAATAAAGTTAGCCGCAAGTGCTGCATGACGTGCTGAATTATAGTGACGAACTTTGGCTTGGTAATTGTGAACCTTGACAACGCCTTGGAGTGTTTGTGCATAAGTATGTTGGAACTGCTCATAAGTCCCATACATCGCTTCATAAGCTCCCTTACGAATGTCACGGTCCTTAGATTCCATGAGAGTGATAAAGTTACCATGTGTCAACTCAACCACATCCCCTTGACCATCTGATACCCATGGGAAGAGGATATCAGCATTATCCAAGACATTGAAGGTATCCGTTGGACCGTTGAAGATATCACCGGCTGCTGCCAAGAGCTCTTCAGCTTCTTGAGAAAGAACGTGGTCCTTGTTTGCCAAAAGACGTTCGAAATAGTGATCATAAAGTCCAAGACCTGGCTCTTGTTCTTTAAATTCAGCTAATTTCTTATCATCCAAGGCCATAAATTCAGGCTCAAAGTAAGCAAAGGCTTCACTCAACTGTGAGTAAAGGTTTGAGGCCTTAGCTTGGTACTCTTGGTAAAGACCTACTGTTGTGTCTTGGTCATTTTTCATTGACGCATAGACATAGATTTTCTCCAAGCGACGCATAAGGCTCATATAAAGTTCTGTTGCCTCAAGCAAGTTCTTAGCAGAATCTAAGAGATGACCTGCATAAGCACTAGCCTTCTTCAAATCCTGAACAGTGCTTTCATATTCAGTCTCCCAATCTGCATCTGTCGCAAAAATGGTCGTCAAATCCCATGTGTATTTCTCTTCTAAATGAGCACGATTGTCTGACATAATATTCTCCTTAATTGTATCTATTCTTTACTATTTTAGCATAAAAGGTGGGAGGGTAGAGAGTTTGTCGATAAGAAAAATGCCTTTTTCGATAATATTGCATAAAAAGCTTTTCAAAACCTTCAAGTGACTGTCTAATTTGTACAAAGCCCTGCTTAGATTCAGGAAATCTTACTTGTGGGGAAAAATCCTGATCAGACAGGCATAATAAATTCATTCCATTAAGATAGGCTTCTTCCTGCCTTCTCATCCACCTTGGATTTTTCCCCATTAATTCTCGTTGAATCACATGTGAGACCCTCTTTCGCTGAGTTACTTTATAAGTCTCAACCTTCTCTGCTTGATAAGGAAAACGTAAAACTGTCATGAGATTTTCGGTTAGTGGCCAGGCCTTAGTTAAATAATAGACTTTCCCAAAAATATCCTCATAGATGAGATACTTAAGTCTAATTTCCTCTCGCTTCCAATCAAGCTCCCATAGGTGAAATCCTATCTTAGCCGTAAAATAGAGAAAGTCCCGCTGTAGGTCTGTTAAACGTCCATTCAACCAGAGTTCCTCACCCAAAAGCCAACGCACTTCGTAACCTGCTTGGTGATAGGCACATGTCCTCTCTCTCAAACGTTGCTGGGATAAACGAGAACACTGAACTTCTAGAGCCAGGGAATCGCCAACAAATAAATCTGCAATTTGCCCCAACTCGGACAAAACCTTTTCAATACTTACTTTTTCACCATGATTAACCAAAGATTTATATAGGCTGCCTTAAGCGATAAATGTTGAGCCGATTCATTCTCCGAGAAGAACTGACAATCTTGCAAAGATTTATGAGCAAAATGTGGGCACATTACCTGGCCATGCCTCAATAGGACAACTCCCTGGCATCCAGGACAGCTATAGGATTCCTTACGTTTCAAACAGGTTTCTAGAGCTAAAACGAGGTTTCCCTCCTGATTTTTTGCAATTAACATGACTCTCTCCTTCGTGCACTCTCTTACTTATTCGTAAAAGAATTCACAAAATAAAAAAACATCTAGATTACTCTAGATGCATCCCCCATTCAAACTGAAACTTGCTCCCTGCTGTATGGAAACTTAGGTTTATAGGTGTATAGCTTAACCTAGGATACAAGTGCCACTCAGTCCATTCGATCTCTTTTCAACAATCTCGATACCTAAAGGAAAATCCCCCAACTTTCCTTGGTATCAGGATCTTGAAAACAGTTTCTATCCAACATAACCATTAAAAATAGTCAATGTAGCATAGACAGATGCTCTCACAAACATCTGATCAAATTCCGTCACTGAAGCATCATCCCAATATGCTTTTCACCCTTTTATTCCTCAATCCCACTAAAAACTTAATCCTTGAGTTGATAATGAGATAAAACAATTTTTAGACTTTTACAAGTTAAAGTCTCTATTTACTAACATTGAACCACCAATTTCCTAGGTGCAGTTCAGTACCAACAAACTCAAAATTGTGTTGGCTCAAAATGGTTTCTGGTCAAGAGTATCTTGTGATTGATAGTCAGTCAATCTGAGAAGCTTTCCCTCTAGCTTCTTTACACAGAACGTCATACTGCTTACAAGATACTATTTCCTAGAAGAGTATTGCTAAAAACGCCACTCTCAAAACATACCACCTATCAGTCATTAGGTTTAGTCCACCTTCTGATAGGTATATTAGCAGTTACTGCTTTATTTTCTCTCCCTCTTCGCTTTTGAAGATTAGTCTCTACCGATTCTGCTGTTTTTGAATCTGTCGTTAGCTCTACACGGATTAAAAATACCGCTAGCTCCCGCTACGATGATGCTGATGTTTTAAATCGATTAATCTAATTTTTTTGCTGTTTAAATCTTCTCTTTTTAAATCATCACAATGAAACATTGGAATTTGATAACTTAGAATTCCAGATTCTAAGCTAGTCTTTTTTGATCAGGGAGTCACCCTTCCAAAAAACAAACTCTTCCTAACACAATCTATTATACTGTATTATAATTTTTTTGTCAATTAATTTATTTCATATTTTTTTTGAAAAATAATATTTATACCCTTATTTTACACATAGTTAACTATAGAGAAAAAGCTTATAATATAGGCTTTAGTTGCGATTTTGAAAAAAATTAGAAAAATGTATGTCTATTTTTTTCTTTTTTTCAGTCGAAAGTCAAGTAATTTCAGTAAATATCAGAAAAATTTCATCTTTCTTGTTTCTAGCTAACTTGATTTTTTTCCAAACAAGTGCACAAAAAAGCCAGGAAAATTTCCTAGCTTTTGAGGTATTATCTTAGTGTTTACGTTTGTAAGTTGAGATACCGAACAAAGCCAAAGCTGATGTCACCATAGCTGCACCTGCTGCTACAGAAGCTGCTGTTGATTTTTCACCAGTAGCTGGAAGAGTTGGAGCTTCTTCTTTTACAGGTACTGATGTTGGTATTACAGGTACTGATGTTGATGTTACAGGTTTACCTGGAGTTGGTTCTGCTGGAGTTGTTGGTACTTGAGGTTTTGGTTTCTCAGTTGTTTCTTCAACAGATACAAAGTTTTTGTGGTAAGTAACTTTTGCTGAAACAGTATTTGGAAGAACTGGTTTGTTTGGTTCTTCTGGCAATTCAGGAACAATTACAGATGAATCTGTCGCAAACCAATAAGCGATTGGAACATTAAGGTTATTTCCACCTGCGATAAAGTCCATTGGTTCACCCTTGAAGATTGTTGCAGCAGCACCATAGTAGGCATTCTTCGTACGAGGCGTTCCGTCTGAGTTAATCGCATCCCAACCTTCATCTGTGACTTCACCAGTTGTTGGATCCACTGTTGGATCACTGTTAAAGCGTGAACCGTTAGCAACAAATTCGTTATCGTTTGTTGCATAAGCATAACCATCCTCATGCAAAGTGATAGATGAACCAGGAATTTGAACGTATTCATTACCATTCAAACCAACTTTTTCAATGTGGTTTCCAAGCTCAGTGTTCCAGTGGTTAAGTGAAGAGATACTCAAAACTGAACCGTTCTTAGACAAATCAAGTGGTGTCACAGATGACTCAGAATCAAAGAAGTTCAAGTTCATCTTAACGTGAAGTTTTTTATTAGTGTCGTCAGTTTGTGAACCAATGAAAAGTGTCTTAGTTGGATCGTGGTACAACTTAACAATGGCTGAACCATCTGTACTTGGTGTTTCTACCAAAGTGTAAGTTGCAACAATTTTCTTAACTGGAGTACCATTGAATGATGTTCCGTTTATGTTGTTGTATGTTACAGTCAATGTTTGACCCGTAGCCATCTTCAACCATACATCTTCAGTGTATTCACCGTCAGCATTGATAGTGTATTGTGTACCGTTAGCTGCACTGAAGTCACTTGGAATGTAACGAGATGTGTTGAATTGTTCAAGGATTTCATCTACTGAATGACCTGATTGGATTGTTTTATCCAAGTAGTCAACAGAACCTGCTGAGTTTTCAACAGTCATAGTAGCATCAGATTCTGTTTTATAAATCAAGCCAGTAGCATTTTCAGCCAAGCCTTTTGTCAAAAGACGAGCTGTTGTTCCACCAGTGTACTCTTTGTATGATTTTTCCCAAGCAGCATAAGCAAGAACGTCTTGGTAGTATTTATCCAATTGTGTCTTGTAATCTGCAAGTTTTTGTTTATATTCTGAAACCGCAGTTGTCAAAGCTGTTGTTTGAACTTTGTTGTCATTGTTAGCAGCTTCAACGCTAGTGTGTTTAACACCTGCTTCTTCTGTAGCTGTGAATCCCCCTGTTGCAACAACATTTGCTTTAGCAGATGTAAGAGCTGCATCAGCTTCTTCACGAGTCAATTTATTTTCAGAAACAACTGTATTTGAAGCTTCTTGAGCATCTCTAGCTGCTTGATCTTGGACAGCTTTAACATCAGCAGAATCTTTTGATGCTGCTGCAGTCGTTGTTGCAGCTTTAACAGCGTTATCGAAGTCAGGATTTGAAACTTCAGCAATAGCTTTAGTTGTTGTTTTTACAGTAGTATCTGTTTCAGTAGTAGTTTTTTCTTCTGTTCCAGGTACTGTAGTAACAACTGCTGCATCACCTGTTGTCTTAACAAGATTAGCACTTGATTCTGCAGCCGTATTTGATACGGTTGCATCAGCATCAGTAGTTGCTGTTACATCTTTAGCTTCATCTGCAGCTGCTACACTTGTAGCCGCGAGTCCTGCAAGCAATACGCTTGAATACAATGTTGTTTTAAATGGATTGACTTTCATTTACACTTTCTCCTTCTTGGTTAACATTTTTAACCTAATTCTTCACCGCCTAATATACTACCGTGATTTTTTAAATTTAGCAATAGTTTTCTGAAAAAAATATTATATATTTGCTACACGTTTTTAAAATTTGACACACTTTTGTTATATTTTAATCATTTCTTTACAATTTAGTGTAATTCGTAAGGCTTTTAAAGAGTTTTTACTTAATACTTTCTTATAGCTGTTCATTTATTTCTCATAATAAACCGTTTCAACGATAGAATAGGCTTCCTATTAGAAACAGGTCATCAAGAACTGGCCTCTTCATAACTAAAAACACATAAAAAAACACCTTCAAGACCTTGACTTTAAATGTTTTTCGTCGTATGCTTGAAAAAAATGTTAAGAAAGTTGGGGGACTTTTCAATGACAAAAAAAGAAATGAGATTGCTGATCCTTCTTGGGATTAGTATTATTTTAGCGAACCTTGTACTGCGTTTGATTCTTAGGCCTCTGCCTGAGAATATTGGTTATCTCATTAAAACGCTTGGCCTTATGTGTCTATACTATTTCCTCGTACAGAGACGCCTTGGATTAAAGATCAAATCGACTAAAAAGATAAGTTGGTCTGAAACCTTAGGGGTTTGTTGGTTTCTTCTTTTGGCAGATTTCTTCTATGTTTCTGCGGTTGCTTTGGGGATCAGTAAAGCACCTCATATGATAGGAACTGCCTTGGTTATTGCCTTAGGAGCCGGGTTTTTTGAGGAATATTTTTTTCGTGGACTTTTCCTTAAACTCGCCTTCCAAGATGGTATTAGATCTTCAAAACAGGTTTTAGGAGTCGTTTTCTTATCTGCCATATTTTTTGGACTGGCCCATCTTGGAAACCTCACTCACCAGCCCTTGAACGCTACCTTGTTCCAGGTTTATTATGCGACAGCTATAGGAATATTCTTTGCTGCTATTTACCTACGTACTGGTAGCCTCTGGTGGACTATTATTCTGCACTGTTTGGTTGATTTTGCCAGTGTTCTTCTCTCGCAATCAACACAGGCTGCACCAGCTACAAGTATCTGGAATTTCATTTTCTGGCTACCTTTAATTGCCCTAGGACTCTTCCTTATTCGTCCTAAAAAATTGAAAGCCATTAGATATCTTAATGATTAATATTTCAAACTGCATCCCATAAGTTAGATTTTCAGTGTCTAACCTGTGGATGCAGTTTTTCATTTATCAGAACTGCTTTCTTACGACTTATCTCAATTTCCATAATTACTCCTAAAACGATTTAATCATAGAAATTTCATATCAGGTCTTCATCTATTCCTATCAGAATTTTGCTGATTTTAGACTTCTCATTTTGTTATAATATGACCTACAATCATATTTTTTCAAAGGGGATGCTTATGAATTTTCAACAATGTCGCTATGTTCAGACTATCGCTGAAACAGGGTCTTTTAGTAAGGCTGCTAAAAAACTCTTTTTGACTCAGCCTAATCTCTCAGCATCCATCCGTGACTTAGAGGAAGAACTTGGCGTCCAACTCTTTGAGCGTTCCAATACAGGAGCCAAACTAACTGATGACGGTCATGATTTTCTCAAATACGCCAAACGTATTCTTGGAGAGTTAGATCTCCTAGAGGGACGCTACCGTAAATCATTCAAGAAATCATTCACTGTTGCCAGTCACCACTACGATTTCTTATCACTTCCTATGGCTCACATTGCCCAACGTTTTCGTAGTGATTATCAAGAATTTCAACTGATTGAAACAACGACTAGGAAGATTCTCAAAAGCGTTGAAAGCTTCGAAAGTGACCTGGGGATTATTTATCTAGATGAAGACAACGACCATATCCTAGAACGCAGTTTCCAACACATGGATCTGACTTTCACCCCACTCGGAGAGTTTGAAACTAAGATTTTCTTAGGTCGCCAACATCCCCTAGCTCACAAAAATCCCTCAACCTCAAAGATTTAGAGGGATACCCACAGGTCCGCTTTCGTCAAGAAAGCTCTGGAATTCATTTTGACGAAGATCCTCTCGAGGTTCTGCCTGACCAACAAGTGATTTACAGTAATGACCGAGGCAGTGTCATGAATTTGCTCTGTGCCTCAGATAGTTACGCTTCTGGCCTCGGTATTGTTAATAGTTTCATTAAGGACCAAATTGTTTTACTTCCACTGAAGAACAGTCCAAAGCACACCTTGGGGTTTGTGACAAATAATAAACAGAAACAATCCGCAATTATTCAAGCATTTATCGAGGAAATTCAGGATAGCTTACTACCCCACCACTAAGGAGAAGAAAATGGAATTTCAAACACTTAACAATGGCATCAAAATACCCGTGCTTGGTTTTGGTGTCTGGCAAATTTTCGATCAAAAGGAATGTCAAAAAGCCGTTGAAGACGCTCTTTCTGTAGGCTATCGATTAATTGATACTGCTAGTCTTTATCGAAATGAGGAAGCCGTGGGACGTGCTATTAAGGCATCTGATATCCCTCGAGAGGATATTTTCTTGACTAGTAAAGCCTGGATTAGCCAGCTCGGCTACGAAGATACCAAATTAGCCCTAAAAGAAACACTTCGCAAACTAGATACTGACTATCTTGATTTATATTTGATTCATCAACCTTTTGGCGACTTACATGGTGCCTGGCGTGCTATGATTGAGCTTAAGCATGAAGAACTTATTAGAGCCATTGGTGTTTCTAACTTCTCAACAGGGCGTTTGACGGATTTTGCCTTGCAGACACCGGTCATTCCAGCAGTCAATCAAATCGAGTTGCATCCCTATAAACAACACAAACTGATTCAGAAAGCTGATAAGGAATTCGGCACCCTAACGCAAGCCTGGGCTCCTTTTCATAGAGGAGAGGATGGTATTTTTCAGGACCCAACTCTGACTGCTATTGCTGAAAAACATGGCAAGACAGTTGCCCAGGTCATCCTCAGATGGCAAACCCAACAAGGGATTTTGACCATTCCTAAAAGTACCCATATCGAACGGATGAAAGAAAACTTTAATAGCTTCGACTTCCACCTAGACCAAGCAGACCTTGACGCTATCAGTAAACTAGACCGATACCCTGATGCCTATGGTCCTGATGAAAGTGTGGAACGCATTAAGCATTTATTGAAATATAGTGTATAAAAAAACGAGTTCGACTGAACTCGTTTTTTAATACACTATCTCTCTTAACAAAAATTATATCTTTGATATCATCTAGGCTTGATTTTTTTCCTTAGTTAAATCGTATAAAAAAACACTTGAACTGCAACTCTCTTCAAATGATTATTTTTTTCTCCGAATTTTTGAATATAAGAAGGAAGTTTTTCGAATTCAAGTCCTTTTTCCTTGGGATAAATTAAGACAATATTCTCAACATTATACTTATATGCATAAGCATACATTTGATACATATCAGCTTGACTAATACCATAGTTATTCTTAAAATCAGTATTCAATCTCTTCCATTTAATATCAAGGACTTTATATGGATTAGAATTCATAGATATATAAATATCTGGTTTTAATCTAAATTTCCTTGGTTCGTCAAATAAATATTGAGTTTGCTTTTTGTGTTTCTATTTTATAGCCAGAATAATTAGAAGATATGTTTTTTAACTGTTTGGATATATATGACTCAAAGATTTTCTCCATTGGAAACAGTAAAGCATTAACATTTTCAGTTCCTTTAAAAGTTGAAAAACTTTTATTCTTAAGGAAAACTTGCGACCAAGTCATTAGGCTTTGATAAGCTTGAGCATTACGGTCTTTTTTCACTAGAGAAAAATCCTTATCAATATTTGTTGACTGATTTACCATTTCAAACTCAGCCAACAAACGTTTGGCTAACAATTGATTTTTTCCATTTGATGAAATCTTGTTTAACTTTAGAAGCGTTGTTTTTATCAAACGATTTTCAGGACGATTGATATGAAATTCATCATAAGCCATATAAAATCTATCTTTGCGAATTATATTATGCTTAAGATGCTGATTAATTAGAAATTTCCCTTTGAAAAAAGTAAGATTCCCCTCAATCGTAAGATAATCGGATTTTAATCCTTTTTTCAACAGTTCTTGGACTTCATTCAAATACATCTGAATAAAAACTTCATAAATTGGTAACTTAGAATCATTGAGCTGGGCATTTTTAAAACTCTTTCCCTTAAATTCTTTCAAACTAGATAACATTTTAAGAAACAGTTTTCGTAATTCATTATCATCACCAATATCGATCTTAGGCAAAAATTTCAATCTGAACTTTATTATCAATGTTAATAACACCTACATAATTCTGAGGTTGGATAACTTTTACTCCTTTATGAGATGAAATTCTCAAAAAGTCTGACAATCGTTCCTCAACATCATCACCAGAATTTTTCTTCGATGAAATTCTCAAATAAATTGAAATTAATTTCTTCTAAATTTTCTTTTTTTATTACTTCAAATTCTCTAACAGTCAAAAATCTTAGGTTTCATTTGCTTCTCCCTAATTTGATATACTACCGTAGATGTTACGATAATTTTCTGGAATTTCGAACGCCTTATTATTAATTTGATAAGTAGTATTTAAATCAATTTCTAGACTATTTTTAAATAGACCGTCGTTACTTTTTAACTGAAATAAATTTACTGTCATCCGTATTTTGGGGATTAATTCCTAAAAACAAGCATAATTTTTTTCGTAATCTTCATAGAAATATTCTTGAAGCAATGGAATAATTTTGTTTTTTTAAAGATAGATTCTAATTGATTAATAGTTACTTTTTTTCCTCATTCTTAGGTGGCATAAAGAAAGCATGCCCTAGTGTATGCTCTCTGTCATAAAGAGCTTCAATACGTTGATTCATTATTTTCAACATTTTATGAATTTTAATATCTTCTTCCACAACTACTTTATCTAATAAATCTTCATCCGGCATCATTTCAATAAATTCAAAGCGACGTCGAAGAGCTGTATCCATGAGAGCGATAGAACGGTCTGCTGTATTCATAGTTCCTAAAATATAGACATTATTAGGTACAGAAAATTTTTCTTTAGAGTAAGGTAAAATTACTGACATAGCTTCATCTCCACCATCACGCTTAGAATCTTCAATCAGTGTAATAAGTTCACCAAAAATTTTGGAAATATTCCCACGGTTAATTTCATCAATAATGAAAACATAATTACCACTTTTTCCTTTTGCTTCTTCACAACATTCCTTGAAAACACCCTCTGCAATTTCGTAACTAATTTTTTTATCACTGCTATTACTTAAATTCGGCTTAATCCCCTCGATAAACTCTTCATAACCATATGATTGGTGAAAAGTTGTAAATGTAATTTGTCCTACCTCTTTTAATTCATTGAATTTCTCAATATAGTCAGAGTAGTATTTTCTACCATCTTGATTAAACTTTGTATCAACAGTATCCACCGCATACTTGATTGAGTTATAAGTTTTACCTGTACCCGGAGGACCATAAAGTATTGTATTCACTGAACGTAAACCTATTTTAGAAATACTATTTACTTCTTTTTTTCCATAATGGATGTATATCTCTCCTCCTTTTCATCTTCTATCTTTAAATTTTTTTAAAAAATTCCTTGATTTTGCTCACATTTCCATCTTGATTGATTTTGAAAAAATGTGACGTCCCCGATTTATTTTCAAAATAAAAATATGGAATCTCATTTTCAATATTAGTAGAAAATTTCCTAGCTTGCTGTGCATTAATAAGTATGTATGTATCTTTCACACTAATCTCAGAAGTAATAACAATAACAACTAAATAGCTTTTCAAAATAGAAAATTCGCCATGAGTTGCTGGTGCAAAACCGGTAAATCGTAAAAATGGAACTTTTTTCTTTAATTTTTCTCCAGATACACTAATCCAATAGGCATCACTTTTTTTATCTTTCGATATATTACGTTCAAGACTAGAAAGACCAATTCCTTTTTCTCTTAATGAATCTCTAAACTCTTTCTTTAAATCCTCAATAATACTCTTAGTATCCAACCTAGTTCTCCTTTTCTCAAAAACTCCCAGACAAAGGTCTAGGAGTTATTTAAATCAACTATTATTTTACCCAATCACACTTCCGTTTGGCACAGATGGATCTACTGTCAAGACAGTGAGTTTGCCGTCATGTTCTGCGGAAAGAATCATACCTTAGCTGACATATTTTCTTTCATCATCTTACGTGGTTTGAGATTAGCCACGACTTGAAGTTTCTTACCAACCAATTCTTGTTCGTTTGGATAGAATTTAGCGATACCTGAGAGGATTTGACGGTCTTCACCGTCACCAGCGTCAAGACGGAAGCGAAGCAATTTGTCTGAACCTTCGACTTTTTCTACTTCTTTAACTTCAGCGACACGGATTTCAACCTTGTCAAAGTCGTCAAATTTGATTTGGTCTTTTTCAGACTTAAGTTCGACCTCTTCTGGGTTCCATTCTTTCTCTTGAGGTTTGCCTGCGTTCATTTGAGATTGGATGTAGGCAATTTCCTCGTCCATATCCAGACGTGGGAAGATTGGAGTTCCTTTTGAAATGACTGTCACATTTTCTGGGAATCCTGAAAGTTCAAGATTTTCAAGGTCAAATGCTACTGGCAATCCGAGTTGTTCCATGATGGCATTTGAAGTGGTCATCATGAATGGTTGAATGAGGTGGGCAACGACACGAAGACTAGCAGCCAAGTGAGCCATAACCGCTGCCAATTGTTCCTTGTCACCATCCTCTTTGGCGAGAACCCAGGAGCTGTTTCATCAATATACTTATTGGTACGTGAAATGATGTTCCAAACGGCGTCCAAGGCACGTGGGAAATCTACAGCGTTCATTTGTTTGTGGAACTCTTCGATATTTTCAGCCACAACCTTAGCCAAATCAGCATCAAAGTCTGTAACGTTCTCAACATAGGCAGGCACTTGACCACCGAAATACTTGTTAATCATGGCAACTGTTCGGTTGAGGAGGTTCCCAAGGTCATTAGCCAACTCGTAGTTGATACGAGCCACATAGTCTTCTGGTGTGAAGGTACCATCTGAACCGACAGGAAGACTACGCATGAGGTAGTAACGGGTGGATCAAGACCAAAAACGTTCTACCAACATTTCTGGATAGATCACGTTTCCTTTAGACTTAGACATCTTACCGTCTTTCATGACAAACCAACCGTGAGCAATCAAGACGTGTGGCAGTGGCAAATCAAGTGCCATCAGAGGATGATTGGCCAGTAGATTGAGTGGAAACGAAGGATATCCTTTTACCAATCATGTGGATAATTTCGTGGTTTTCATCATTTTGCCAGAACAAATCAAAGTTACCATGCTCATCCTGACCATAACCAAGAGCAGTAATATAGTTGATAAGAGCATCCATCCAGACGTAGACCACGTGTTTTGGGATCTGATGGGACTTTAACCCCCAAGTGAAGGTTGTGCGTGATACTGCTAAGTCTTCCAAAGCCTGGCTCGATGAAGTTTTTTTAAGCATTTCATTCATAGCGACCATCCGGGTTGGATAAATTCTGGGATGTTCTTGAAAAGAAGGCTATCAAACGGTCTGCGTAGTTGCTGAGTTTACGAAGAAATATGATTCTTCAGACACTCAGCTCTACTTCATGTCCTGATGGAGCCACACCACCAGTAACATTTGCCTTCTTCATCACGGTAAAACTTCTGACAGCTGACTTTCAGTGAAAGAATTCTTCGTCTGAGACTGAGTACCAACCAGAGTATTCACCCAAGGTAGATATCTCCTTGTTCCAAGAGGCGCTCGAAAACTTGAGCAACAACTTTTTCATGGTAATCATCAGTCGTACGGATGAATTTATCGTATGAGATATCCAAAAGTTGCCAGAGGTCCTTAACACCAACAGCCATACCATCCACATACTCTTGTGGTGTGATTCCTGCTTCTTCAGCCTTTTGTTGAATCTTTTGGCCGTGCTCATCAAGCCCAGTAAGGTAGAAGACATCATAGTTCATCATACGTTTGTAACGTGCCAAGACGTCACAAGCAATGGTTGTATAGGCTGAACCAATATGCAATTTACCAGATGGGTAGTAGATAGGTGTTGTGATGTAGAATGTTTTTGTCATTTTAATTTCCTTTCATGTGTTAACAAATGGGCTAACACTGATGATATAACATCTTATTATAGCACGTTTTGGACACTAAAAAAACCAGACTAGCTGGTTTTAAATAATATTAATTCGAAAGGAATTTGAGCGCCATTAACAGTTAATACCTCAACACTTTATCTTTTTTATGGTAGAACCTGCTCTCTATCTTTCTTAACCTCTTTATCATAATCATAAATTAAATTTTTCTCCTTTGCTTTAGACAGGCGTTTGAAGGTACGAATAGTAAAGACAACCCCATCTTCATCATAGGTGGTAATTGTTAATCTTTCTCCCCTCAGCTTATAACGATAGGTCATTTTCAAATCTGATTTATACCTTTTAACGTAATCTTTTGTATCATACTCAATTTCTGACTCGTTCTTAAAGGTAGCTTCTTTATAATACTTTCTTAGAATCTTACCAACCATATCTTCATATTCCGAGAGTGTCCAAGCATGCTTTAAACTTCTTGACCAGGTATCATAGTTGAAATTATAAGCAGACATATAATCTAAGCTACTGACAAACCCCTCATCATTATCTAAAAAATAACCATATGTTTTTAGATGATTACCTTTAACCTTAACAAAGTCTTGCGTATCGATGTCGATGGATTCAAACATCTCCAACTTATCAATCATCTCTTCCTTATTTTTATCATAATAATAGTGAGATTCAATTAGATAGGTTCCTTCAGGAATTTTCCCACCTTGCAGATATATAAAGGCGTAAGAACCTAAGGAAAGTGCCACTAGAAGGATTGTCCCAAATAGAGAAACTATTATGATTTTTGCCTTCTTAGACAATCCTGTTTTAGGAGTCCTAACTTGTGAAACTGGTTGTGTCACCTGTTCTCTGAGTTGAACTTGTGGCTTGACTTTCTCTACCTTAGGCCCTTGAAAAATAAAATCGCCACTAGCTTTAGCCTGTTGGATTTCTTCCGCTGTCGGTTGTCGATTATTGATTATTTCGAAATAGTCTAACCACTCTTTTTCATTCATGATAGTACCCCCTTCCCATTTCTACTTTCATTTTACCAGAAAAATACCTTCTTAAACGCTTTTCATAAAAGAAAAAACCAGCTAGGCTGGTTTTAAACATTACTAGTTCTGGAAGCGCTTTTTATCAGCTCTAACATCACGTTCATAGTCATAATCTAATTTCTTCACGTCATCCTCTGATAGGCGTTTAAAGACTTTTTCTTCTGAAAGTTTGCCTTTCTTATTATAAGTAGTAACGATTAATTTATCACCCTTAACCTTGTATCGAACGGTTTCTTCAAGAGATTCTTTGTAGGATTTAACGTAAATCTTTTTACTTTCATCGTTATCAGCTTTAGTTCGATATTCACTTATTTTGTATTGATTATCTACTGCTTGGTCAATGACTTTCGTGTATTCAGATAGTGACATGGTTGGTTTAAGCGTTCCAGACCAAGCATCTGGACGGTATGATTCGTCAGTATCATAGTCTGTAAAGTCAACCAGATTGTTCCCGCCAGCTAAGGTATAAAAATAAAATTTAACATTATTACCTTTGACTTTAACAAAATCATGAGCCTCTAGACCACTTTTCTTGAAAGATTCCATACCATCAACCATTTTCTTCTTATCTTTATGGTAAAAGCGATAAGTTTCAAGCAGATAGGTTCCTTCAGGTATTTTACCACCTTGCAGGTGCATAAACGCATAGCCACCAAATGAAAGCGCCACTAGGACAATCGCCCCCAGTACAGAAGCAATAATAATTTTAGCTTTCTTAGACAAGCCTGTCTTAGCAGGAGCAACTTGTGAAACGGGTTGTGTTACTTGGTCACTCAACTGAGCTTGCTGTGGATTAACATCCTCGTCCCTAGACTCTTGAAAAATAAATTCCCCATTAGCTTTTGCTTGTTGGATTTCTTCCTCTGTCGGCTTACGATTATTGATCGTTTCGAAATAATCTAACCACTCTTTTTCGTTCATAAAAGTCCCCTTTTTCATTGATATTTCCATTCTACCAGAAAAAAGACTCCAAAGCTATTTGACTATTTTCATATAAAGAAAAGCGATACCAGAATGGAGTTTTAGCTCTTCTTCTTGTACCACTTTACTCATTTACATCATTGGCTGATTAAATTTTATCACTAGATTTTTTTGCTGCTTTTACTATCGTCAGAGCCTGATTTTAGAACCACATTCACCATAGTCATCGCTGTAACCATAACCGTAGTCACCTCCATAACCATAATTAAAGTAATCCTTATACTCGTCATACTTGTCACTATAAGTCTTTTAGTCTTTCTTATAATCTTTAATTGCATTCTTATAATCATCCCAACGCTCTTCAGCATCTCCCCTTACTCATTACGCTTATAGGTAGTACGTCATTTTGAACTCTCCATCCTTTTATCATAAAGTAGATAGCGTATACTCATTACCATGTTTTGACGTAAGTGCGTGTTTTCTTTGAGAGATTTCTTGTAGATTCTTTACAGATTCTTTTAACAGCTTCTTTTGTAGCATCTTTTGAGTAGAAAAGAATAATCTTTAGACATATCTTTTCATGTAAGTCTGTGACTATATCTTTCAAGCATCTTCAACTGTTAAAAACTTGACTGTCTGAGTTTCTGTTCCATGGATCGAACTGCTGAGGAATCGATGTTCATATCTAACAAGACTAACATAAGGTGATTTCATCGTCCTTTCGAGATAATTGAATAGTATCTAGATCTGATTTATTTCTTTTACTAAAAAAATCTAACAAATGGTGTAGACATCATCAAATTCATCTAATGCATGTCGACCATCTCTATCTTTATCTTCATCACGATAAGAATAGATTACTACCTCATATGTTCCATCCGCAATCTTACCTGATTGGTAGCGCCATAGTGAGTAGCCCCCAACAATAAGTAAAATCGCTGCTAAGGAACCAAAGACTGATGCCAAAATAATCTTAGTTTTCTTAGACATACCTTTTTTAGCAGGTACGACTTGTTGGAAGGTTGCTGTTGTTTGGGCAAACTGAGGCTGCTGCGTCATCGTTATCACAGGTTCAGCTGGCTTAATCGGTCTTTGCTCCGTCACCTGTCCATTTGAGCCAAAGACATTAGGTCGTTCAAGGATAAACTCGCCTGCTGCCTGAGCTTGAGCTAACTCTGCGGGAGTTGGTTTGCGACCGTTGACTAATTCAAAGTACTCAATCCACTCTTGCTGGTTCATAATAATCTCCTTTTTTATTGGTCTACCGTTCTATTGTACCAAAATAAATGGTGAAATAGTATTTGACAATTATCATAAAGACTGTAAGGTTTTTTAATAAAACATTAGGTTATGATTCCCGATAGTAAAGAGGTGCTTGATCGGTAAGTGGTTCAACGCCAGATGGCATAATCCCCATCATGCTCCCTGAATTTATAATACTTCAAGGAATACTCATAATCCCAATCATAACCACTTTTGACCTCTTTGGCTTCCTCTGAGCTCAATCGTTTAAAAGTTCTACGCGACTCAATATGTCCATCATCAGCATAAACAGTCAGAACGAGACCATTAGGGTCGCTTTTCATAAGTTCTTTTTTGCTTCAACATTTTTTTATAATCGTCTACACACCTTTGGACAGATACTTCTTTTACGTTTGAGTACTCCTCTCCCTTTTTAGAAATCTTATCAATATGAGACATCACTAGAGCTTTATATTCAGAGACTGTTAGATCCTGTTTCAAAGTCCCAGTATGTGGGTCCAAAGTCTGTGGAAGCTTTTCATCGTGCTCAAATGGTGAGACAAAAGGTTCCCCATCCCCCACAAAAACATAATAAAATTGAGATTTCATATTCTCAACAACTATAAAATCCTCATATAAGCTATCATTATTCTCTCCTCGCTCAGTCCAATTTATCAATTCATTGGAATATGCCGATTTAGCCTCATATTTTACCATCTGATAAGTACCATCTGGAATATAGTTCTCTTGATACTTCCAAAATCTTCCCTCTCCTATGGCTATCAAGACTGTCGCAACAAATCCAAGAAAATACAATGATCCCAATCTTCCATTTTTTTGCCTTTAGTCATACCTCTCCCCTTCATATTAGCCTGCTCTTTCAATACTATTTTACCAAAAAACTAGGGGAGAAATCTGATGACTTGACTATCAAAGGAAAAAAAGAGGTTGAGAACTACTACTCTCAAACCTCTTTTTCATCTATTTATTTTTTAAGATCCTCAGCACCAATAACTGGGTATTCGGTCAATCCTGACGCTGCTTCTTCTTCAACCTTGTTTGCTTCTTCTGTTTTTTCCTCAAAGTCAAGCTTAGGTGCATCTTTTTCATAGGCATTAATGATATCAGCTACAACTGGGTGACGTACGACATCGCTAGCAGAGAAGTGAACAAAATCAATAGCCTTGATTCCCTTCAATTTCTCCATAGCATCGACAAGGCCTGATTTAACACGACGTGGCAAATCAATCTGACTCATGTCCCCATTGACAATCATCTTAGAATTAAAACCAAGACGGGTCAAGAACATCTTCATTTGCATGATGGTTGTATTTTGTGCCTCATCAAGGATAACAAAGGCATCCTCGAGGGTACGACCACGCATATAAGCGAGGGGGGCAATCTCAATAATTTCACGTTCCATAAGGCGGGTCGTCTGCTCCTTACCGAGAATTTGATAAAGGGCATCATAAACAGGGCGAAGGTACGGATCCACCTTTTCCTTGAGATCACCAGGCAAGAAACCAAGGCTCTCACCCGCCTCAACCGCCGGACGTGTCAGAACAATACGTTTAACTTGACCACGTTTAAGGGCTGTAACCGCAAGGGTAACCGCTAAAAAGGTCTTCCCTGTACCAGCTGGACCAATTCCAAAGACCACATCATGGTTTTTAATGCTATCAACATAAACCTTTTGTCCTAAAGTCTTTACTCGGATAGGCTTACCACTGTTGTCCTTGATAATCTCTTCTTCATATAAAGCAACAAACTTGTCAATCGAACCATCTTGAGCCATGGTTAAGGCTGCGACAACATCTGAAGTGTTGACTAGCATTCCACGCTCCACCAAAACAAGGAGAGCTTGAATGGTCAAGCGAGCCAATTCAACACTTTCCTCGTCATCTCCAAGGATCTGCACACGCTCTGTTCGAGCATGAATGATAACATTTAGGTTTTCTTCAATAAGTTTTAGATGGCGCTCATTGGTCCCAAAAAGTGACAAGACATCATCTGGGTGATTTAGGGTAATTTCAACAGAATACTCTTGCAAATAGAGTTCCTCTTTCTTTCGTCTTTTTCTCCATTATATCAAAAAAATCACGCCAAGCGTGACTTTTTGTAATTCTTAATTATGCGTTAAATGACACGTGAACGTGGTCATAGTGGTTTTCAGTAATGCTACCACGGTCAGGCATTTGGTTCCAAGTGTTAGCTGGTCCGTAGATATTATCTACTGGTGCGTAGAATTGTTGTCTGTAGATGACATATGAGATACCTGCATTTGAGATATTGTCTACAGCATATTGAGCGACTTGATTACCAACTTCTGAACCAACTGGAACCATAACGTCAACGGCAAGTCCTTGACCATGGTCTTGTGGATCACCTTCACGGTAACCACCGATATCAGTAAGACCGAATTGTGCTGCTACATCTTGACGGAAAGCTTCAGCTTGTGGTTGAAGGTGTGGATCCGTTGGAAGTGTATTTGTTGATGCAGGTTGTGCTGCTGGTGCCTCTGAAGCCGCTGGTGCCTCTGATGCTACTTCTGATGTTGCTGCTGGTTCTACCGCTGGCTGTTCTGCTGGCGCCTCTGATGCTGCTGGTGCTTCTGAGGCAGCTTCTGATGTTGCTGCTGGCTCTGCAGCTGGTTGTTCTGCTGGTGCCTCTGAAGTTGCTGGTGCTTCTGAAGACGCTTCTGACGTTGCTGCTGGAGCTTCTTCTTTTACTTCAGGCTGTGCTGGTGTTTCAGCAGCTGGAGTAGTTTCTGCTTCAGGTGTAGCCTCTGCTGACGCAGTGACATGATCAATAGCATCAGCAACTGGTTGTTCAGTTTCTGCGTATGCTGGTGCTTCTGATGCTGATGCGATAGCTTCTGTTACTTCTGAAACAGCTTGAGTTGACTCTTCTGTAGCAGGTGCTTGAGTAGCTGTTGTACTTACTGTTTCAACTGGAGCTGTCAAGTCCGCTGCAACTACAGATTGACCATTTACAGTCACTTCGTTAGTTGTCAAATTAGCTTCTGCAACTACAGGTGTAGTTGATGTTTCTGAAGCTGGAGTTTCAACTTTAACAGAGACAGCTTGATTATCAGCATTGTAAGTTGCTGTCAAGACTGTTCCAGGGTAAATCAAATCAATGTTTGTGATTTGATTGATGTTAGCCAAAACGTTCACATCGATACCCATTGCTTCAGCGATACTTCCCAAAGTATCACCGTATTGAACTGTATAAGTTTGTTGGTTATCACTTACAGCGATATCTGCTTTGATTTGATCTACTGAACGTGCTGCCCAGTTTGAAGTTTCATCGGCATGTACGTGACTTGCAGCAAAAAGTGAAAGTGCTGCGGTCGAGTAAAGAAGTGCCTTTGTTGTTTTAGATTTTGATAACATGTATAATTCATTCCTTTTTTAACAATTTTAACATCTACAATAATACCACACTTTTTGTCAAAAAAGGGGTGATTTACTGCACTTTAAAGCAATTACTAACTAGTTGTAACAAGCCTAATTTATTGAAAAAAAGCTGAGATATTTGTAAAAAATTGTAACAATTCATACCAATTCAAATGGTAATTACTTTTTAAAGAAAATGCTAAAAGTCATTATGCTTATCGTAAACTTAGTCACTATTAATGGGCTAGATAATCTTCCCAAATCTGGTCAAACTGCCCCAAATTAAAGGAAAAACTAGCTTGATCTTCCAAGTAACGACTAACTTCTTCGAAGTCATCAGTATGCTTCGGGAAGGTTGAATCTTCAAAAGCCAAGTCAGCCAAGATTGCTACTGGTTCATTGGATTTCGGATTACGCTGGGCCATCAACCAAGTATAAAAGGATTTTCTCATGCCTTCTCCTAACCGATTAATTCTGTTCCAAACTGGTCTTGTTTGACTTTTTTAGCCTTCATCAGACCACCTAAAGCTTTCTTAAATTGTCCCTTAGAAATACCGAAGGTTGCCTTGATATCTGCTGGTGATGACTTGTCATTAAGCGTCATAAAGCCACCATTGCTCTCTAAATAAGTCAAAATCATCTGAGCATCATTTTCAAGCATTTCAAAAGAACGTGGTTTAAGAGAAAGATTGAGGGTACGGTCAACTTCTCTGAACCCAATCACACGCGCTTCAAGGACCTGACCTAAGCGTGGCTCAGCATAACGTTCTGAGGGATGGATGAAACCAAGCATGTTATTCTCTGGTAGATAAACAAAGGTTCCTGAGAGTTTGAGACGGTAGGCAATGGCTGGCCATTTTTGGTTTTGCATATTATCGTAAGCGGGACCAGCCATACGTTGAAAGACCTCAGGTTCAGCAGGAAGCCCCCAAATACGGTCTTTTTTATCCACATCGAGTTTGATATAGAGCTTGTCACCTTTCTTAGGCCAAAGCTCTTTGAGTTCCGGTAAAACATCAAGAGAGACAACAATCTCCTTATCTGGAATTCCCACATCTACAAAGACACCCAAATCCTTACGAACTTCAGTGACCTCTCCCCAATCGTAAGAATCACGAGTTGCTTTGATTTCCTTTTGAGTCAGACGTGATTTTTGCTTGCTATCTGTATAGGCGAAACCTGTCACCATGTCACCAATGGCGTGTTCCCCTTCTTCTTTAGACAAGGCAAAGGTCACACCGTCCTTTTGAACAAAATAAAATTTGTCATTTTCATCTGTTACTAGGGCAGTAATAATTGTTCCAAGTAATGTATTCATCTTTTTCCTCTAAAAAGAGAGTCGGACAAGGAAGCTAACATAGTCCATGCTCTTTTGCTTCTGTCCCACTCTCCTTATTTTTCTATTGATTAAACAGTAAGGAGTTCTTTTTCCTTTTCTGCTGTCATGCTGTCAATCTTCTTAACAGCGTCATCAGTTGCTTTTTGGATATCTTTTTCCAAAGCTTTCAATTGATCTTCTGTGATTTCTTTGTCTTTTTCTTGCTTCTTAGCTTCATCCATAGCATCACGGCGGATGTTACGGATAGCAATCTTAGCATTTTCACCGACTTTTTTCACTTCTTTAGCCAACTCTTTACGTGTTTCTTCTGTAAGTGCTGGGATAACCAAGCGTACAACAGAACCGTCGTTAGCTGGGTTAATACCAAGGTCAGATTCGTTGATAGCACGTTCGATATCAGCAATTGAGCCTTTATCAAATGGTGAAATCAAAAGGACACGTGCTTCAGGAACAGTGATTGAAGCCAATTGGTTAAGTGGTGTTGGGGCACCATAGTATTCTACAGTGATACGGTCAAGAAGTGATGCATTGGCACGACCTGCACGGATAGATCCAAATTCACGGGCCAATGACTCGTGTGAGTGGGCGAAACGTTCTTTTGCTTTTTCAATAATTGCGTTTGTCATAAATTCTCTCTTTCTTATTTGTGTGATTCTGCTTTGTTAGATACAGTTGTTCCAATTTGTTCACCAAAGATAACACGTTTGATGTTTCCTGGTTCGTTCATATTGAAGACAACAAGGTCAATGTCATTATCCATTGAAAGGGTAGAAGCTGTGGCATCCATAATTTTCAAACCACGTTTGATAACTTCCACATGTGTCAACTCGTCAAATTTAACAGCATCAGCGTTTTTACGAGGGTCGTCATTGTAGACACCATCAACACCGTTTTTAGCCATAAGAATAGCATCAGCTTCGATTTCAGCTGCACGAAGAGCCGCTGTTGTGTCTGTTGAGAAGTATGGTGAACCAATACCTGCTGCAAAGATAACAATACGACCTTTTTCAAGGTGACGAAGGGCACGACCACGAATATAAGGCTCTGCCACAGATTTCATATCAATCGCTGTTTGAACACGCGTATCAACACCAAGTTGTTTCAAACTATCTGCCATAACAAGGGCATTCATAGTTGTTCCAAGCATTCCAGTATAGTCCGCTTGAACACGATCCATTCCTGCTTCAGCTGCAGGTTCTCCACGCCAAAGGTTACCACCACCGATAACTAGAGCAATTTGAATACCTGAATCCGCTACCTCAGCAATTTCTTTAGCCATAGCTTGGACAGTTGGAAGATCAATCCCAACACCTCGTTCACCAGCTAGAGCTTCACCTGAAAGCTTAATGAGGACACGTTTGTATTTTGGTTCTGCCATGATTTCTCCCTATTAACTATTTTGTTTTATGATTTGATTCTTAGCTGAGATTTATCTTTCCTAAGTCGTCCATTACCAGCCTTTTAAGGTGGTTAAGGAGGACCCATTCGAGCATCTCCTTTTTATGATTAGGATAGGAAAATGGTTTCTTTTTTGCAAAGAAAACACTAAATCTTCATCCTTACTATTTTATCATAAATTAGGGTTTTCACCTAGTCAAATATTTAAAAAATATCCTTACAAGATAACCGTAAAAGGTGATGGTGTCATTTTTATAAGAGGCAAAGATACGCCCCTTAAATAATTTGACCATGCTTTGAGCCATGGAGAGGCCAATACCAAACCCCTTGTGTTCTCTGTTATTATGGGATTCTTCGATACGATAAAAACGCTCAAAAAACTTACTATAGTCAACATCCTTACCATCTTTATAGGTGTTTGACACTTCTAGACGAGCCCGTTTTCGTGTCCTTCCAATCTGACGGAGCCTTACGGTTACAGTCCCTTCTGGATCACAATACTTGTTAGCATTATCCACAAGGAGGGTTACAAGTTCAAAGAGAGACTTCTCCTCTGCTTTCACATGAATATCCGGTGTGATGTCCATAACGAAAGATTTACCATCTCGAACGACAGGCCCCTTAAAGTCCTCTGCTGCATCCTCAGTAATATAGGAAAAATCTACATCTTGAAGAACGATATCCGGCTGCTCCTCCAGACGAGATAGGGCTACCAGAGAATTGATTAAAGTGGTCAAACGTGCCACCTGGTCATTCGTCGACTTGGTCCACTCATTCTCTCCAGTCATGAGTTCTTGTAGCTCCGTATTAGCAGAAATAATGGCCAATGGTGTCTTTAATTCATGACCAGCATTGGTAATAAAACGTCGCTGCTTTTCGTAGTTTCGAATGAAGGGACGAATGACAATTCCTGATAGGGCACTGACAATGATGACAAAAAAGATAAAGCCAAACATTGATAAAAGGATAGAAAGACTTAACAAGGCTTGGGAAGAATTATAATAAGAGGTTGTGTCCAGAAAGACCACAAGGATCTTATTTTTGCTGACTTTACTAACCTGATAACTGAGATTAATATTTTTTTCTCTAATGGTTCCAAGAGTACTCGTCATTCGGCTAGCTGCACGGGCATAAGTAGCGGCCTCTTCATCATTTATCAAGGAAGTATGACTGGTATCCTGACTGACCACTTCATCACCAGACAAGGTCACGCTGAAAAAACGAAAACTATCTGATGGAATTTCACGCCCTTGATTGGTCTCAATTTTTTTCGTTTTTCCAAAACTACCATTATTTTCTGTGAGTGTATTGAGAACCTTACTAATTTCCTGCTCCGTCTGAAAGGACCTCACAGTATTGATGATTCCCACCGTAAAGACCAAGATAAAGAGGATAGCCAAGGAAGCAATCGTAATAAATTGAAGTCGTAAACGTCTAAACATGAGCTACTCCTCTCTAATTGGCGAGAAGGCAAAAGTCGCCACCTTTTTCACCAAGAATGCTGATGTCAGCCTGGATGGCTTGCAATTTCTGACGCAGATAGGAAATATAGACCCAGACAATCGACTCGTCCACATCTTCCTCATCCTCCCAGATGGTCTTAAAAAGGTGCTCAGTCGTTAATTTCTTAGCAGGATTGAGCATGAAGTGGGCCATTAACTTTGGTCTCTCTGCTTGAAAGTCGAATAGCGTTCCCAGCTACCAACTCCTGCTCTTCTTGGTCCAAACGAACAGAACCAAGAGTCAAAATTTTGGCAGTGAAGCTCTCACTCACACGACGTTCTAATGAGCGCAGACGCGCCAAAAGCTCCTTAAGGGAAATAGGCTTGGTCAAGTAATCGTCTGCCCCAGCATCAAGCCCGGTCACGCGATCATCAATTTCAGCCATAGCTGTCAACATAATGACATGCGTCCTATCCCCAGAGGAGCGAATCTCTTTCAGGGCCTCAATACCTGTTTTAATGGGCATCATAATATCCATAATCATTACTTGATAGGCATTTTGTGCAGCTAAATCAACAGCCTCTTGCCCATTGAATGCTTGATCCACCTCATAACCCTGATGCTCTAGGGCTGCCTTGTAAACTCGAGAAAGAGCCTCTTCATCCTCAGCTAGTAGAATTTTCAAAGCCATTCTAGTCCCCTCCTTCTTGAATTAAGTTACGGATGGTCTGCATGGTCAAATCACATGAAGCTAATTCATCCGCACAGCGCTTAAGCTCACGAGTAATCATTTCTGGATTCTTGATATCGTGCTTGTACTTCATCTGATGCTCCAAACTGGCCCAGGAATCCTGAGCGATGGTCCGAAGCTGGACCTCAACAAAATAGGTTCCTCTCTCATTTCCTAGCACATCTGGAAACTCGGTTTCGATTTCCAAAATGAGGTGGTAAGAACGATAGCCATTGGGCTTAGCATTTAAAATGTAATCTTTCTCGTTATAGATAGAAACGCCAGGGATAGCCTTGATGACATCAATAGTTTTGTAAATATCATCGACAAAGCCACAAACGATTCGAATCCCAATACTGTCACGAATTTCCTTGAGAGCAGATTGGCTGGTTTCAGGCAAATTTTTCCTACGACACTTTTCACGCATAGAATCGCTTTCTTTGATTCGTGAAATAAAATGTTCATAGAGTTTAAAGCCTGTTTCTTTTTTGCTAATAATATTAGCCGCAATAATCGGGTCTGTTATTTCTTGTAAAATCTTGGGGAGATACTGAGCATATTCCCCATAAATACTTGGAGTTGACATATAAACCTCCTCTAATAGCGTTTCCTAATTATAGCATAGTTAGACTTAAAAATAAGGAATGAGCCAGACAAGAAGGACTCTAAAGCTAAGAAAAAAATCCAGCCGAAGCCAGATTCATTTTGCTTATCTAAGTTAAATAGCACAAGGCTATGCATCAAGTGATTTGACAAAAGGCCAGTTGCCTAGTTTGTGTGTTTCGTAGGTCAAAACCTTATAACCACATTGTTTGTAGCCATTTTTTTCGTAGAAAGGTACATTGTAATCACGATTGGTAATCAAGCCAAGGCTGTGACCTCCTGTACTACGTACAAAGGGTTCAACCCCTTCAAGCAAAAAGAGACTTCTATCCCTTTTCTTTGATAATCTGGAGTCACCGCCAACATCATCAGGTACCAGTCGTATTCTGCAGAATCTTCCAGATGTCTTTCGGACTCTTCAACAAAGTTAAAATACTTGAACAACTTAGTGATGCTTATAAAACTGAAAAGCTTGGTCGCCCCATTTTGAAGATAATTAAGCATAGAAATCGTCTGATGCTGTAAAATAGCTGCCGCAACAATGCGACCGTCCTTTTCAGCCACCAAACATGAGTCCTGTTTAATCGCCAAACGCACCAACACTTCCTGCAAGGCTAAGACAAATTCCTTATACTGTTCAGGATTCTTTAAATTACTGGCAATCATTGAAAGATAGGGGTAATCTTCAAAGGCATCTGCACATACTTGTGCAACTTCCTGAACTTCGTCTAGTCTTGCTTTGCGATATTGCATCATAATCTCCTAATCTGTCTGTTTTTTTCAGTATAACACAAAACGCATGACTGACAGTCATACGTGCTATAGATTTTTGTAAAATCTTATAATTTTATAAGAAAAGTTTAGGCAACTTCTTCTGTAAATTGACTATTATAAAGATCAGCATAGAAACCATCTGCTGCCATGAGCTCATCATGATTGCCCTGTTCAATAATGTTACCATCTTTCATCACAAGGATAAGGTCAGCATTTCGAATGGTTGATAAGCGGTGAGCAATGACAAAGGAAGTCCGACCTTCCATAAGCTTGTCCATGGCTTTTTGAATCAATTCTTCTGTTCGGGTGTCAACTGATGATGTCGCTTCATCCAAGATAAGAAGAGGGGCGTCCTTAAGAAGCGCACGCGCAATGGTCAAGAGCTGTTTCTGACCAACTGATAAGGTCACAGAATCATCCAAATAAGTATCATACCCCTTTGGAAGTGTGGTGATGAAGTGGTGAACACCGACAGCCTTAGCTGCAGCAATAACTTGCTCATCAGAAATATTCTCTTGGTTGTAAATCAAATTATCACGAATAGTACCTTCAAAGAGCCAAGTGTCTTGAAGCACCATAGAGAATTGATCATGAACGGTTTCACGTTTCATGTCATTAGTATCCACACCGTCAATGGTAATACGACCTTGGTCGATGTTATAGAACTTCATAAGCAGGTTAACAATAGTCGTCTTACCAGCACCTGTTGGACCAACGATCGCAATCTTTTGACCTGGCTTAGCAAGGGCTGAAAAGTCATGAATAATAGTCTTTTCAGGAGTATAACCAAAGGAAACATGGTCAAAGACTACTTGACCTTTAGTATCTGTCAACTCAGCTGTCTTAGCTGACTCGTCGTCCATATCTTTTTCTTCCAAAAATTCAAAGATACGACCAATGGCTGCAGTAGCTGACTGGAGTTGTGTGATTCCTTGTGCAATTTGAGAAAGAGGTTGTGAGAAGATACGAACATAGGTCATGAAGGCTACCACATCACCAATCGTCAAGCTACCATCAATAACTTTGATGGCACCCACAAGACAGACCATGACATAACCAAAGTTCCCAATGAAAATCATAAGTGGCATCATAATACCTGAGATAAACTGTGATTGCCACATCGATTTATAGAGTTTATCATTAAGTCCCTTGAAAGCTTGACTGCTTTCTTGAGCAGCATTGTAACTCGTTACGACTGCTTGACCCGTGTAGATTTCTTCAATATAACCATTAATATTAGCCAAATTTTCTTGTTGGCGTTTGAAAAGGGGTTGCGAGAAGCCCATGATGAAGGCTACCAGAACAAAACCTATCAAGACAGAACCAATCGCAGTGAAAGCCATAGTGACATTTGAGTAGAACATCATAATAATGGCTGCCACCAAGAGAACACTTGAAGTAATCAAGGTACCTAAGCCTTGGCTAAGCGATTGTCCCAAAAGGTCAACGTCATTGGTCACACGAGAGAGGGTATCCCCTTGAGAGTGACTATCAAAATAATTAAGAGGAACACTATTGATTTTCTTTTGGATAGCTGTACGGAAACGTTGTGAAAAGCGTTGTGTAACTGTCGCAACCGTAAAGCTTTGTAAGTAACCAACAATCGCTGAAATGGCATAGAGAACAGCCAAGGTCATAGCAATACTTGCTACCTTGTCCAAATCAATACCTGGAATTGTCCCCATTTTAGTAGGTGTAATCCCTTCAGTAATAGTATTGGTAATTTCTTTAAGCTTATCTGGTCCAATAACTGTAATGACCGCTGAAATAATTGCTCCAAAAATCGCAAGGACAAACGGAATTTGGAAACCTTTAATATAGGGTTTTAAGCGTTTATAGGATGATGTTTTTGGCTTATTTTCCATTTTCTAACTCCTCCTTAGACAATTGTGAATAGGCAATTTCTTGGTAAACCTCATTATTTGCCAAGAGTTCCTTGTGAGTCCCTTGACCAACGACCTTACCTTGGTCAAGTACCAAGATTTGGTCCGCATCCATAATAGTAGAGATACGTTGGGCAACAATCAACTTGGTCATATCTTGTGTTTTTCAGCCAATTCTTGACGTAACTTACGATCGGTCTTATAATCCAAGGCTGAGAAGGAATCATCGAAAATCAAGATTTCAGGCTTACGTGCCAAAGCACGCGCAATAGCCAAACGTTGCTTCTGTCCACCTGAGAAGTTAGACCCAGCTTGGGCAACTTCTGCTTTAAGTTGACCTTCTTTATTTTCAACAAAGTCTTTTCCTTGAGCCAATTCGAGAGCTTCCCAAATCTTAGCATCATCAAGAGGGACTGTTATTGCTCGTTCCCATCGTCATATTTGACGTGATATCACCTGAGAAAAAGCACTGCCTTCTGTGGAATATAACCGACTATATTGTGCAAGGTTTCATGGTCATAATGTCGCACATCGACACCGTCAACCTTGATCGTTCCTTGCGTGGCATCATAAAAACGTGGGATAAGGTTGACAAGCGTTGATTTACCAGATCCAGTCGAACCAATAAAGGCAACCGTGTCACCTTTTTTAGCTTTGAAGCTAACATGCTCCAAAACAGGCTCTGAAGTTTCAGAATAACGGAAGGAAACATCATCAAATTCGACAGTACCCACTTCTTTAGGCTTTTTCAGAACTATTTTCAGGATAAGAGACTGAAGATTGGGTATCTAGAACTTCATTGATACGACCAGCTGCTACAACTGCACGTGGAAGAAGGAAGAAAACAACAATCATCATCATGAATCCCATAACAACCTGCATGGCATAAGATGAATAAACCACCATGTCTGAGAAGAGATGGACCTTATTCTCCATAGCACCAGCAATCTTAGTTGGATCTGTTGGAATCTTAACATCTTCAATCAAATGTGCACCAATCCAATAAATAGCCAGTGTCAAACCACTTGATACAGCAGTCATTACCGGTGTCAGTAAGGCAAAAGAACGACCAATAAAGAGATTGTTTTGGGTCAAATCAGTATTGGCCTTTTCAAATTTATCCTCTTGATAACTTTCGGCGTTATAGGCACGCACCACACGAATTCCTGTAAGAGATTCACGCGTTACGCTATTCAGTTTATCGGTCAGAGTTTGAATCAAGCGTTGCTTAGGCATAACCATAATCAAGAGGAAGAGCATGAGAATGGCAATCACTGCCACAGCGACAAGCAAGGCAAGGAGCCAGTTCCCATTTTTATCGGCAATCTTTGTAATCGCCCAAATGGCCATGATAGGCCCCTGTGTAATAACCTGTAACCCCATGGTAAGTACCAGCTGCAATTGGGTAATATCATTTGTCGTACGGGTCAAAAGACTAGGAATTGAGAATTTCTTAATCTCTGCATCTGAAAAATCTAGAACCTGATGGAAGATATCATCACGAAGACGGGTGGTAAAACTTGCCGCTGTTCTGGCAGCTAAGAAACCAACAACTACAGAGGCCATAAAGCCTGCAAACGACATTAAAAGCATTCGCATCCCTGGGGCATCTGTATTCCAGACAAAAATATCCGACGCCTTAGTTCCCTTAGTTGATAAGAGTGTCGTAATATCCGACATATAGTCTGGAATTTTCAAGTTTAGATAGACGTTCAAGCAAACAAAAATCACCAATAAGACAATCATGATTAACTCTTTTGTCGTCAAACGTTTAAAAATTTTAAACATAAGTTACTCCTTATTTTTTTCTAAATTCTTACGAATTTGGTGAAAGACACGAAAGGCTGTTTCAGCATCTTCTTTGGAAATACCTTCTAACAGCTGTTCATGGATGGCCTCTCGAAAATATTTGACATCTCGAGCTTTCTTTTTACCTAAGTCTGTCAGATGAACATACTTGTAGCGTTTATCCTTGTCTGATGTCACCAACTCAACAAAACCATTTTTTTCCATTCGTTTGACCAAATTACTAGCCACTGATTTAGAAATACATAGTCTTTTTTCAATGTCTTTGATAAAGATTTCTTTATCTTGATTGTCAGACAAATACTTGACGGCAAATCCTTGTGGGCCAGCTAAATGCTCAACCCCATGGACCTTTCCTAACTCTTGCACGCGAGATTCCATAGTATTGATGAATTCTCTGAATTCACTAAAAGTATCTTTTCCATGCATCGCAAGTCCCTCCTTGAATAATTCTCATGGAAACTATTTTAGTTCTTATGAGAACTAATGTCAAGAAAAAAGTTCTTATGAGAACTAAAAAAGAGTGAGAAAGAAAATTTCTTTCCACTCTCACTCCCGTAACTGTGATTATTAAGGCTTTGAACTCTAAAACCTAACAACGCTTGAGCTAGGCTATCTAAATAATAATCCCCTCCAAATGATCCAATTCATGTTGAATAATTTGGGCTGGCATGCCAGAAAAACTTAACTGTTTAGGCATCCATTGTTCATCTAAATAAGCAACCTCAATCGACTCATAACGTTTTGGTTGGACGACTTCCTTCTAAAGACAAACAAGACTCCTCTGTTTGAAAAGGTGAGGACTTTGCTGACTAAAACAGGATTAAACATGACTAGATTAACAAAACCGATATTGACGATAATAACACGCTTTTTAACGCCAATCATATTGGCAGCCATACCCCACACAGGCATCCTTATGAAACTCCAGTGTATCACGTAAATCTTTAGCCAAATAGAGGTCTTCTTTAGTCGCTTCTGTCGATTTTTGTCCAAGGAAAAAGACATCCTTTACGATAGTTTTTATCATCTATTTACTCCCTTTTCTTATCTAAACTATGAAATCATATACCCTTCTTTTATCGAAACCAAAGGGTTTCAATTTCATATTAATCACCTTGACCTATTATATCAAAAGGCCTACCCTCTAGTAAAACAGACAAAAAAAAGAAACCCGCAGGCTTCTTTTTAGTCATCTTTCTTCACTCTATACAAATAACCAATAAACGCCAAAAGACTAATAGTTGAAACACCCATTGCCAATTTGGCAACTGGGGTATAGCTATAGGTCAAAACGACACCATGCTTACCTGGTGGTAGGACTAGATTAGTTGGATTCTTTTCTTTAGCTAAGTAAGTAGTTACTCGCTTTCCATCAATCCTCGCTTTTTGTCCTTTATAGTAGAAAACTGGTAGCGACAAGACCTTAGCTTCTTTTGACTCGTTATCTACTGTAAGTGCTAGCTCCTTTGGAGAACGGCTGATGGTTGACTTAATTTCCTGATTATCCAAGAAAAGATGTTTGTCAAAGACAAAGCCAAAGGGCACTTCTTTATTGGTGTAATCGCCATTTATATTTTTATAAGTTCCCTTAGCTAGCATTTCTCTCGTGACTTTTGTATTGCTTGGCAATATATTCTTGGCTTTAGTCATCTTATCTTGGACAGTAACAATCTGAAACATATTCAGACAAAGACCAAACAAGACAAGTATCGTCGCTGCCTTCATAGACATATTTTCCAAGATATTAGCCAAAGCTAAACTGAAGAAAAGCAGAGCAAAACTCCATAATCTCCAAGGAAATTGAAGGTTGGACACTGGACTCTCCTGTAATAACTGCCAAGGAAAACTATTCAAAGTTAAAAAAGCCAAAACAAGAGAAATAAAAAGGTAAATTCTAGCTTCCTTATCCTTCACAAAACGCTTAGCAAAGATTAGGCTTAGCACTAGACCCAGGAGATAGAGAAGATTAACTGATGGAGTCCTTAAATCGCTTTTTAGAATCAACTCCCAGTTGTCTGCCAGACTTAAGGCAGTCTTTGATAGGAGCGGTTTAAAAGTCGTTCGTAGAGTGACATACTTGAATTGCTCTATCATAGGAACAAAGAAAGCTAGAGACATACTAAGAGTGACAAGAGTGGCCTTAAGAAATCCTAGAATACGTTCTTTTTTATTATCCCAAATCCCAAAACTAGCTACCACTGCTATGAAAATCATAAGAGAAGCCAAAAGGACAGATAAGACATGGGAATAGACTAAACCAAGCATGCCAAGAGTCAAAACCCACCATTTCTTATAATCTCCAAATGTTATCAAGCGAACGCCAACGAAAACTAGAGGTAAAAAAATCATAGCCAGCGTTTCGCCAACGGCTGCCCGATAATAAGAATTGTGCAAGAAATAACCCGAAAAAAGATAAAAGGTAGCAAATACCATCACCTGTTTATCAGAATAGTTCAATAAACGTAATCCGTAAAAACTAAGCAAACAAGTTACAAAGCGAACAAGAAATTGAAAACTCATCCAAGCTACAAAGACTGACTGAGTCAGCTTATAGATTATGAAAATAGGATAATAAGTCAACCAGGGATAAAAGGTATTGATTAATTGTCCGGTCCCTCCGTTAGTTGTAAAATTGATAGGACTCTTCCAGACAGTATCCAAGGATAACAGTCGGTTAATGTGAAAGACAATATCATCACCATAAAGCTTGTCCCTAAAAAGAACATAGGCAGTATCGACACTATGCTGATCAAGAAACTTATTAGAATGACTGTCTGATTAGTATACTTCTTTTCTTTTGCCCCACAGGGATCCTTTCCAAGACTCACGATTATTCCTCTCATATTCTAATTCATCAAAATCTACTCTAGAAAAAGATTTCTTACTAGCTCATTATACCAAAAAAGGACAAATCTCCTCTTCCTCCTAAGTCTGTCTAAACAAAAAAAGAAACCCGCAGGCTTCTTTTCTTATTTTATCGAGAGGCTATTGGTAATAGTCTATCAATTAAACGATACCTTGTGCTGACATAGCATCTGCAACTTTAAGGAATCCAGCGATGTTGGCACCTACAACAAGGTTACCTTCATGACCAAATTCTTTAGCAGCTGCTGCAGCATTTTCGTAGATACCTTTCATGATATCGTAGAGTTTAGCATCAACTTCTTCGAATGTCCATTGTGTACGTCCGCTGTTTTGTGCCATTTCAAGAGCTGATACAGCAACACCACCAGCGTTAGCAGCTTTGGCAGGACCAAATGATACACCAGCTTTAAGGAAGACATCAATAGCTCCCAAAGTTGATGGCATGTTAGCACCTTCTGAGACAGCCAATACACCATTTGCTACAAGTGTTTCTGCATCTGTTTCATCCAATTCATTTTGAGTTGCACATGGGAATGCCAAGTCAGCTTTAACTGACCAAACTGTCTTTTCACCACCAGCAGGTGTGAAGGTTGCGTTTGGACGTGCTTCTGCATATTTAACGATACGTTCACGTTTAACTTCTTTGATTTCTTTCAACAAGTCAACGTCGATTCCGTCTGGATCATAAACAAAAACCAGATGAGTCAGAACATGTTACCGCTTTAGCACCAAGGCTTTGCAATTTTTCGATAGCGTAGATGGCAACGTTACCAGCACCTGAAACAACTGCAGTTTTACCGTTAAAGTTTTCACCACGTGCATTAAGCATTTGTTCTGCAAAGTAAACAGCACCGTAACCAGTTGCTTCTGTACGAGCAAGTGATCCACCCCAGTTCAAACCTTTACCAGTAAGAACACCTGTGTACTCGTTACGAAGACGTTTGTATTGGCCGTAGAGGTAACCAATTTCACGTCCACCAACACCGATATCACCTGCAGGTACGTCTGTATCTGCACCAATGTGTTTGCTCAATTCAGTCATGAAGCTTTGGCAGAAACGCATGATTTCGTTATCTGATTTACCTTTAGGATCGAAGTTTGATCCACCTTTACCACCACCGATTGGTTGACCAGTCAATGAGTTTTTAAAGATTTGTTCGAAACCAAGGAATTTGATGATTGATTGGTTTACTGATGGGTGGAAACGAAGACCACCTTTGTAAGGACCAATAGCTGATGAGAATTGTACACGGAAACCACGGTTTACTTGTACTTGTCCTTTATCGTCAACCCATGGCACACGGAATGAAACGATACGTTCTGGTTCAACCAAACGTTCCAAAAGGTTTTCTTCAATATATTTAGGATATTTATCGAAGACAGGAACAAGTGAATCGAAAACTTCTTCAACTGCTTGAAGGAACTCAGCCTCATGGCCATTTTGAGCTTTCACTTTTTCAAAAACGCTAGCAACGTACTCTTTACCTGTTGTCATATCAATGTTTCCTTTCAAATAATTACCTTAGTAATTTAATTACATGAATAGTATAAATTTTCAGAATCTTCTTGTCAAGTATTTTCTGCTATTTTTTTGATTTTTATGTTAGGTTTTGTGACATAGCAAGTGACCTCTCTTTTTTTAGTTAATCCTAAAATGTTATCAATTCAACAATGTAAGCGGATTCCATTTTTCTAGTTTTTCTCCAAAATTTTTTAAACTTTTTTTGAACTTTAAGACCAAAATGGGTTAAAAATAATTTAGTAAATTTACTATTTTTACATTTACAAAGATTACCAACTATGCTATCATAAATTTAGTAATTTTACTAAATCTTGAAAAAGGATCATTTTTTATGAAAAGAAAACAATTATCAGGAAAGCGCATCGGCATTGTTTTTGGAACTTTCGCTCCAATGCACGTTGGACACGTTGACCTCATTACCAAGGCAAAACGTGCTAATGACAATGTGCTTGTCATCGTAAGTGGCAGCAACACACAAGAAGATCGTGGGACACGCGCAGGCCTATCACTCAATCGACGTTTCCGTTATGTTCGAGAAGTGTTCTATGATGATGAATTAGTCGTTGTGGATAAACTAGACGAAGCTGGGATGCCAGCCTATCCAGAGGGCTGGGTGCCTTGGGTTAATCGTGTCAAAGAGCTTATCGCTAAGAATACGGATGATCCTGAAAAGATTACCTTCTATGTTGGAGAGCCAGAGTATGTGACTGAGCTCAATCGCTATTACCCTCAAGCTCAGGTAGAACTCATCGAACGTTCTATTATCAATATCTCTGCTACTGAGATTCGCGACAATCCGATGGAAAATTGGCGTTTTATCACCAAGCCTTTCCGTCGCCACTTTACGCGCAAGGTCCTTGTTGTGGGCTCTGCTAGCGGTGGAAAGACTACTCTTGTTAAGGATTTGGCCCGCACTTACAATGCTCCCTGCTCTCTGGAATATGCTAGGGAATATCAAGAAAAGTATAATGTACGAGATGACGAGTTAGATACCAACGACTATATTCACCTCCTAACAGATCAATACGCCCAGACCTCTGATATCATTGACAAAGGGCAACACTCAGGACTTATCTTTGCCGATACCAATTCAACAGTCACTAAGGTCTATATCGACTACTATTTGAAAGAAAATATCTCCCAAGAAGAGTTCGACATGTTGGATCGCCTCTATCAGGTAACCCAGGCCCGTGAAAAGTGGGATTTGATTTTTGTGATCCTGCCAAAATCAAACTATGTAGATGATGGTTTCCGTGACATGACTATGGCTGATAATCAAACACGTGACTGGTTTACCCAGCACCTCCTAGACCTCCTATCACCATTCAAGGATAAAATCGTTATTTTAGGGGAAAATAGCAATAGCGACAGCTTCTTTGCGGACAACTACCACAATGCCAAAAAAGCAATCAAGGAACGTTTACACATCGAGATTTAGAAGACTGATGTAAAGCAATCATCATTTGAACTTACAATAAATAGAGGAGGAAACCTATGACTAAAACCTTCGAAAACTCTGGTAGTGAAAAGGAATTTTTGGACATCTATCGGCGAGAGGAAGTGGATAAGTACGTTAAGCCCTCAGTGACCGTTGACTCGGTCATCTTCCGCTATTATGAAGGAAGAGTCCAAACCTTACTTATCAAGCGAAAAAACCATCCCTTCATGGGGAAATACGCCCTCAGTGGTGGCTTCGTTCAGGAGCAAGAAGATCTCAATCTAGCTGTCTGTCGTGAGGTACAGGAGGAAACATCCGTTAAACTCAACCCTGACCACATTGAGCAACTCATTACAGTGGGAACACCTTATCGTGATCCTCGAATGTGGACCATTACAGTGGCTTATCTCTGCTTTATGACCTTTAATGACATTCAAGTGGAAAAGGCTGCCGACGATGCCGCGTCTACGCATTGGTTAGACATCGCCATGGTAGACGGTCGACTGCAACTTGTTGATGGCGATAAGACACTGTCACATGATGACCTCGCCTTTGACCACTGGGAAATCCTCTTAACAGCTATGGAACGTATCAAGGGACGACTCGAATACTATCCAACTATCCTTTCCATTATGCCCGAAGAAAACACCTTGACCACCTACCGTCAACTTTTTGGTACCTTTAATGAAGACTACCTCAAGATGGATTCCACAAATTTCTTGCGCCGCTTTAAACACCTCTTCCAAAAAACAGGTCGTCAGGTAGCTACGAGAACCAGAAAGGCTGCCACCTACACTTATCACATCAAGCCACTCTAAAGTAGGTCTTTGTTTGACAATTTGATACTTACATAGTAGTATTAAGAAAAATTAATAAGAGGTATCCTATGAAAAGTTTTACATTGATTAGTGGAATTCTCATTACACTCTTGGGTGTCTTTTTCTTCGCTAATCCTACAAACCTTCTTGCCATCGTTGGTTGGCTGTTTGCCCTAGTGATGCTCATATCTGGTGTTTCAAGTCTCATGGTTTATTTTAAACGAGATAACGAAAACCGCTCCTTCTTCCAACTGCTTCAGAGTATCATTTCCATTGTTTTTGGGATTATTTTGCTATCAACATCAGCATGGGTGCTCTCAGGTGTAGCTGTAACCATTATCGCTTGGTGGCTCCTTGTCTCAGCCTTTACACAAGGCTTTCAAGCTTATCGCCAACGTCAATTCGGCTTCTCAGGACAACCTGCCCTGTCAATCGCCTTAATTTGTCTGGTATTTGGGCTCTTGCTCTTTAGTGCTCCGTTTTTCTCAGCCTTTCTTATTGGGCGCTTGGTAGCTTCCTTAATTATCTTTACGGGTGTTTCAGTCCTTTCCTTTTCATTCCGCTTGTGGTAAGAAGAAACCAGACACTACATAAACATAAAAAAGCCTTGCAAATGCAGGGCTTTTGTCATACTTTGATTACTAAAGAGCTTATCCCTCTAGCTCACTCAAATACTCATAGCGTTCATACTTTTCAAGTAAGGTTTCATTAGCAGCATCCAAATCACGTTGAAGGGTAGCTAACTGTCCATAATCGCTAGCATTTTCAAGCATGGCTGCTTCAATCTCTTCGATTTTGGCTTCAATGTCAGCAATCTCATCCTCGATGGTCGCCCACTCTTGTTTTTCAAAGTAGCTCATGCGTTTTTTGTCTTCTTTAACTTTCTCAACTTTAACGCTAGCTTGCTCTTTTTCCTTCTCGAGGAGGGCTGATTGCTCTTGTAAGAAGGCTTTTTCATCAAGGTAGTCAGTGTAGTTACCAAAGAACTCTCGCACGCCACCCTCTTCAAAGGCTAGAATCTTGTTAGCTACCTTGTCCAAGAAATAGCGGTCGTGACTTACGGTAACGACAGGGCCGCCAAAACCATTAAGGAAGTTTTCCAAAACCGTCAAAGTTGCAATGTCCAAATCATTTGTCGGCTCATCCAAGAGCAGAACGTTAGGCTTTTCAATCAGAATCTTAAGTAGATAAAGACGTTTCTTTTCCCCACCAGAGAGCTTGGCAATCTGTGTCCCATGGGTAGAACGAGGGAAAAGGAATTGCTCCAAGAGCTCTGTGATACTGGTTGTTCCAACCGTTGTCTTAACTTCATCTGCAACTTCTTGCAAGTAGTTAATGACACGCTTGCTCTCATCCATATCTTTAATTTGCTGTGAGAAATAACCAATACGTACCGTCTCACCAATATCTAGGACACCAGCTGTAGGCACAAGGTCACCATTAATCAGATTGAGCAAGGTCGATTTCCCGACACCATTATCCCCAACAATACCGATACGATCACGATTTTGCATGATAAGATTGAAATCACTGAGAATTTGCTTGCCATCTTCATAAGCAAAATCGACATGCTCGAAGTTCACTACTTTCTTACCAATACGGCTGGTCTCAAAGTTAATTTCAAGATCGTCATTATTAACCGTTTGGTGAACCTCACCCTTAAGGTCCTTAAAGCGATTGATACGAGCTTGTTGTTTGGTTGCACGTGCCTGTGGTTGTGTTCGCATCCATGCCAACTCCTGCTTATAGAGTTGCTTTTTCTTGTGAAGGGCTGCTGCATCTCGTTCATCTTGTTCGGCCTTTAGACGCACATAGTCTTGATAATTCCCTTGATATTCAATCAGATTAGCCTGGTCTAACTCAAAGATACGTGTGGCTACATTGTCCAAGAAATAACGGTCGTGGGTAATAAAGAGTACCGTTTTTTTAGAAGACTTGAGAAAATTCGTCAACCAAGCAATAGTATCAATATCCAAATGGTTGGTTGGCTCATCCAAGAGCAGGAGATCTGCATCATTCAAGAGAACCTGAGCCAACTGCACACGACGACGAAGACCACCTGAGAGGTCCCCGACCTTTTGCGAGAGGTCTGACAATCCCAACTTAGACAAGACTGTCTTAACCTCGCTCTCAATGGACCAAGCATCTAGACTATCCATCTCAGCCATAACCTTCTCCAAGCGAGCCTGATTCTCCTCAGAATAATCTGCCATAAGGGTTTCATATTCACGAATCAAAGCCATCTCACGAAGGTCTGATGACAAGACCGTATCAAGCACTGTCTTGCTATCATCAAATTCTGGCTCCTGAGTCAAATAAGCAATCTTATAGCCATTAGCCTTAGTGAAAGGTGACACATCACCATCAAAACCAATACGCTCAGAGACAACATCTAGCAAGGGTTGTCTTACCTGTCCCATTGACACCAATAATCCCAATACGATCCAAATCATGGATAATAAATGAAATCTCTTTAAAAACCGTCTTGTCTCCAACGGACTTGGTTAATTTTTCAACAATAAAATCTGACATCTTTCTTCCTTTTTACAAATAACACCGCTACGGATCCTACGCATGCTCTGTAGCGGTGTGTCATTTTTATAACGTCCGTAGACTTATTTCATCGCTTGAACAAAGGCCATAATAGCTTCCTTGTCATTAGCTAGTTTTCCATCAACGATGGCATTTTCGATGGTCTTTAAGTGCACGTCCAAGGTCCGGACCAGGTTTGAATCCTAGCTCCTTCATCAGTGTGCCACCATTCACAACGATTTCGTGCTTATCATGGATGAGCAACTGACCATCCAACTCGGCAATACGCTCATAATCGACGTCCAAGCCCTGAGCCCGTCTCAAGGTTTCAGCCTCCTCTATGAGTTCCTTACCATACTGATAAACATCTTGTTTAGTCACGGCTCTCTCCAAACGGAAATTGAAAATCTCAATCAAGGACTGAACTATCTTTTGGAAATTAACAGACGTCTTCCATTTTTTAAGGAAAGAGCGTGGATTATCATGCTTGAGAGCCAAAAGAGTTGCCGCCCAAGCCTGTTCAGAACTTGTAAATCTAAAGTTCTCCACATAGTCTGCCACAAAAGACTGCCATTCTTCAGCAGTTTCTTGAAAATCTGGAAGATACTGATAAGCCTTTGTCGCTAGAAGTGCCTTGATTCCTTTTTTCCAATGTGGGGCCAAAAGCAACTTATCGAACTCGATGAAACTTCGCTCAATCGAGATCTTTTCCAGAAGTGGGGCATGGCTGGTCATAGCCTGAAAAGTCTTTTCTTCGATATCAAAGTCTAAACTCGCGGCAAAACGTAGTCCTCGCATGATACGAAGTGCATCCTCGTTAAAGCGTTCCTCAGCCTTACCAACAGCCCTCAAAACACGATTGTCCAAATCAGTAAGACCATCAAACTTGTCGATAATCTCAGCATTTTCATTAAGAGCAAAAGCATTGACTGTAAAATCACGACGCTTAAGATCTTCTTCCAATGAACGCACAAAGGACACGCTAGACGGACGACGGTAATCTACATAGACGTCCTCTGTTCGGAAGGTCGTCACTTCATACTCACCGCCATTTTCCAAGACCAACACAGTCCCATGCTCAATACCGATATCCACCGTACGCTCGAAAATCTGCTTGGTCTCTTCAGGATATGAAGACGAAGCAATGTCTACATCATGAATGGGACGGTTAAGAAGGGCATCACGTACCGAACCACCAACAAAGTAAGCCTCAAAACCCGCAGCCTTAATCTTCTCTAATATTGGTAAAGCCTTCTGAAATTCAGAAGGCAAATAACTTAATCTCATAGTAAATGTTCCAAACCATAAACAAGCTGATTACGTTTAACAACTTCTTTAATCCCAAGATTAACACCACCCATAAAGGAAATGCGGTCGTAAGAGTCGTGACGCAAGGTCAATCCTTCTCCTTGGGCACCAAAGATAACCTCTTGGTGAGCCACAAGACCTGGCAAACGCACACTGTGAATACGGAAACCATCAAACTCCGCACCACGTGCCCCAGCAAGTGTTTCCACCTCATCCTCAGCTCCCTGACGTTTAGACTCGCGAACCTCACGAATAAGTTCAGCCGTTTTCACTGCTGTACCTGATGGCGCATCTTTTTTCTTGTCATGGTGAAGCTCAATGATTTCAAGATCTGGGAAATATTTGCTAGCTTCTGCCGCAAACTTCATAAGTAAGATAGCACCAATAGCAAAGTTAGGAGCAATCAAACCACCAATAGACTTGTCTTTAGAAAGGTCTGTTAATTCCTGAATTTGTGCTTCAGTAAATCCTGTTGTACCTACAACTGGTGCAAAACCATTCTCCAAAGCAAAACGAGTATTTTCATAGGCAACAGCAGGCATAGTGAAATCCACCCAGACATCTGCATCAAAGCCAACCAAATCCGCTTTATCTGTGAAGACAGGAACACCGTCCACTTCTTTTTCTGTCGCAAATGGGTCAAGCAAGGCAGCCAAAGTCAATTCGTCATCTCCCTTGACCATCTCAACCGCAGTTGAACCCATTCTTCCTTTAAATCCAGCAACAATAACTTTAATAGACATGTTATTTTTCCTCTCTATTGATCTTAATCATAGACAAGCCCCATCCCAGATGGATAGTACTTATTTGGTAAATTTAGGTGTTAGACCTAACACTAGCGCTCCTTCACCCAAGTGTGTCGCAATTACGGCACATAAGGATACCACTGTTGAAACGCTAATCCCCTGTGCTTCTAGCTGTCTTTTAAAATCCTCAGCTTTTTCAGGAGCATTCGTGTGAAGAATACTAAGCTCCATTTCACGATTTTCCTCAGCTAGAGCAACCAAACGTTTCACAGCTTTCTTCTCTGTACGCACCTTTTCAAAAACAACGATTTTTCCTTCGTCATTAAAATTCAAAATAGGTTTGATAGACAAAAGATTTCCTAAAATCGCCGAACCATTCGACAAACGACCACCCTTAACCAGATGATTAAGATCATCCACAAGAATATAGGCCGTCGTTTGGTCAACTTGCTCCTCAAGCTTCTTCAAAATGTTCTCAAAAGACATTCCTTGGGCTGACCAATGCAAAACGTTTCTCACCATAGCTCCCATAGGAGCTGCTGTGATTTTTGTATCAGGAAAAGCAATCTTCAACTTGGCATGGTCCTCAATCAAAAACTGACTATTGGCCCAAAAACCAGAGATTCCTGAAGAAAGGAAAAGCCCAATGACATGGGTATAACCTTCCGCCTCCAACTCCATAAGCAAGTTATCCAAGTCAGCTAGATTAGGTTGCGACGTCTTGAGCAGTTCCTCAGAGTTTGCCATTTGTTCATAAAACTGATTGACATCCAAGTTTTTTCCTTCAACAAAAGGCTGCCCCTCAATGATGACTGGAATATCTAAAACATAAACATCAGCATGGCCCTGAATCTCAGCAGGGAGATTAACCGATGAATCCGTAATAACTGCAAGAGACATCTTAGAACTCCAAGTTGATACCTGGGCGATCCAAGGCAATTTCAGTTACTTCATAAGTCAAACGTTGAAGCGTATCCAAGAGCGGTGCAGCCAAGGCTTCTGCTTCTTCTTGTGAGAAGTCTTTTGGTTCATTGACGATACGGTTTTGAATATGGTCCATTTGAGAAACAATCCCTGAGATAACAAACTCATCACGGACAATCATAAATTGCAAAACAGCTACAACAGACGTATTGTTAGCTTCTTCATCTTTATTGTGCAACTGGAAAGTTACTTCAACATTTGTTTTAGGCACACCATTCTCTTTTTCCCACTCATGGTTACGAACATCATAGTGGTAACGGTTAACAAATACTTTTTCGCGAATTAAATCCATTAGTCATATTCTCCTTGATACAATTACTCTTTATTATAGCATAAATATGCTTTATTATGGGAATATTATTGACAGAAAAATGAGTATTTAGACTGATTTTGACAGCAACAATAATCACTAGAAAAGTAGGAGCTTTGATTTAGGACTAAGACTACTAAAATAAGGCTCCTTCATCAGAAAAGAGCCCTTATGTTGCTAGCTAACAGTCCCTCAAAGAACGTTTCTGCTGTCCCTTTTCATCAAAATTCTCAGGAGACTAGCCAATTCTCAAATCGTTTCTTAAGTGCTGGCCACTCACTATCAATAATCGAGAACCAGTCCGTATCACGGCTACGTCCCTTATAGATAGCATGGTTACGAAAACGCCCCTCATAGGTGAACCCTAAACGCATGGCTGCATTGGCAGAAGGGCGGTTGAGACTATCACATTTCCACTCATAACGACGATAGTTAAGATCTTCAAAGACATATTTCATAAGCAGGTATTGAGCTTCTGTAGCTGCTCGAGTCTTTTGTAAAGCAGGTGCCAAAATCACTCGCCCCATCTCAACACTACGATTTTTTGGTGTAATAGCCATAAGTGAAAAGGTTCCCAGAACCTTACCTGAAGCCTTATCCCTGATGGCAAAGAAATAAGGGTTATCGGATTGCTCATAATCCTCCAAACACTGACGTACAGCTTCTTCAGATTCAAATGGATCGGCATACATATAGGTCCAATCAGAAAGAATCTGATTAGTAAAGTAAAAGTCTAAAATGTCCTTATAATGCTCTGCAACCGTCAAATGTTCAACGCTACAATAACGACCTTCTAATAGAGCAACATCTGGCATTTTACCTGGACTGGCATCTGCTAGACTTGGCCCTACTTCTTGTTGGTAGTGATTTAAAGGCATAGGATTCTCCTTTTTTCATAAAGAAAAGCCTACACAAAAGTGCAGACTTTAGCTTAATTATTTAGCAACTGGGTATACAGATACTTGTTTTTTGTCGCGACCTTTACGTTCGAAACGTACAACACCTTCAACTTTAGCGAAGAGTGTATCATCACCACCACGGCCTACGTTTACACCTGGGTAGATGTGTGTACCGCGTTGACGGTAAAGGATTGATCCACCTGATACAGTTTGTCCATCAGCTGCTTTAGCACCAAGACGTTTAGCTTGTGAATCACGACCATTGGAAGTAGAACCCCCACCTTTTTTGTGGGCGAAAAGTTGCAAGTTTTCAAGAGTTTTCAACATAAGATTGTGTCCTTTCTTAGTGATTAGTCGCTAACTTACGCGTTGATAGCGTTGATAACAACTTTTGTATAAGGTTGACGGTGACCTTGTTTACGGTGGCTACCTTTTTTAGGTTTGTATTTGAAAGTAACAACTTTCTTTTGTTTACCTTGTTTTTCGATAGTTCCGACAACAGTAGCTCCCTCAACAACTGGAGTACCTACTACAGTTTTATCACCACCGACAAGAACAACTTCGTTAAAAGTTACTTCTGATCCAGCTTCAGCGTTGATTTTTTCAACGTAGATCGCTTGACCTACTTCAACTTTAACTTGTTTTCCACCAGTTTTGATGATTGCGTATGTGCTCATGATGCACCTCCTATTAAAATTTTTAATGTGTCTGAGGTTTCCCTCTGTGAAGACTCGCCTAGTACTGCGGGGACGAACCCACTTGCAAACAGTAGTCGTGCGGTTGCACAGGACGTGCATTTAGTCAACGTTACAATTCTATCATTTTTTCCCTCTAATGACAAGAGAAAAAGTTATTTTGATTATTCTTATTCTGCTCATTGACCTTTAACCAAGTAATGATTCCCCTACTCAACCCTTATACCATATTTTCCTAAGAAGGTCTTAGATAAATCCTGCTCCAAATCAGCTAAACAAAGGCTCCTATCCGTTGTCAAAATTTGATAGCGTTCAGTCCCTTCGAAAATAGAAGTGATTCAATAGCTGATAGCCATTTCGCTCATAAAATGCTAAACGTTTTTAAAGCGCTGATTACGGTTAGAAGCATCCTCCTCATCCATGGGTTCAATCGTAAGCACACGGTCGTACCCCTGCTTCTTTCTTAACTTGTGCCAAAAATCTGACTGCCATATCCCTGAGATTGTTTACTTTCCTCAACTGCAAGAAAAAAAGTAGGTAGACCAGGTTTGTCAGTATAAATGCTATAGGTCAAAACCAATGAAAAACTTCCCTGATCAAAATATGCCAAGAAAGATTGTCCTCTTTTCCAAAGCTGTTCCAAGACAATTGCCAGAGTGGGAGACGCTCCTCCACAGGAAAAAGCCGCTTCATAAAGCGAAGCGACCATTCTTAAATGTTGGTGTCAGAGGATAAATGTTACGAACCTCTAATGTCATTTTCCTAACCAATAACCTTCTTATAATCTTCTGGTGTTGCTACATGAGCATGCTCACGTTGGCGATCAAGCAAGTGACTAAGGAAGTCACGGTTGCCCAAAGGCTTCTTTAAGCGTTTGCTTAAATTGCCCAGCATTCATTGGTGAGAAGATATTACTTGGCGCGGTATACTCAGGACCATGGCTAGTGTTCGTAAAAGGCAAGGATAAGCAAGTTATTTTCAAAGGCAGCACGTGTCGCTGACAAGATTTCATTTTGATGGTTAATATCCAAGTAGAAAATCAGCTTCCTTTATAAAGGCGCTTAACCTGCTCTGTTGTAATATTAGGGTAAAGGCTAACATTACTATATTTAGCCAAATCCATCAAGCGACTTGACATTTCTGTGATTGCTCCCAACATGATAGTGCATGGTAGGCACTTCACTGACAATGCTTTCCAAATGTTCAATCTGGTCTGAATTGGTCAAGATAAGCGCTTGATTTTTGGAAGTTGTTCTGACGGGCAAATGGATACATGAATCCAAGGAAGGCCACGCGAGAAGCCTGCTCTGGACTAACCAACTTTAGAAGATTCGTATAAGCTGTGTAATCTTGTACAACAATCTTAGTCTGACGATGGTTGCTCTCAAGAAGCAGACGCATATTCCCAGGAACTGAATCAGTGATTGGCTCTTGCCAGAAGAGAACGTCTTGACCAGAATTTGGAAGATTCATAGTTGTCAAGAAAGGTGTCGCCAGTGAGTTGTATAGAATACGACTCAAATCATAACCAGCTTCTTTAAGATAGAAGACTACAAATTCAGATTTATTTTTGTGAAAAATGTAGACCTTGTCTTTCCAATTCAAGATAACGTCTTTAGTCAAATGGTTGATGACGATAACTTCCTTGTTGTCAGGAGTGAAATAGCTCGTAATGGTCGCTTCTTGCTTAACATTATAGGTTGTTTGTGAGAAACGGTAACCCTTGTTATTGTAGCGATCAGTCACGCGCAAGCGTCCTGACTCATCATACCAGTCAACAGCTTTAACCAGACGTTGGTGAGCAGGATGCGCATAATGAATATGACCACGTTTCTTATCAAAACGGAAGATTTCCGCATTGCTATTCGTTCCTATAATTTCCCAGTAGTCAGGCACAGGGACCTGATTAAAGTAAAGTGCAGAACCTTGAACCTTGTCAAAACCAGTGAAATAAAGGTAGGGTGAGGTCACATCACTAGGCAGAAAGCCATCATCTGAAAGACAAACTGTTGTATTTACATAGCCAGCGACAATCAGTGAGTAATGGAGATCCCAACTACCCTGACTATAGTTTTCAAATAAATTAATCATGACTAGTCATCTCCTTTACTAAGTTAAGCCACTTCTGCTCGATTTCCTCTGTCAAAAAGCCTTTGGCAATATCATAAGAGACTTGATGAACATGATCCAAATCTGAGCGATTGAAGAAGGCTACAATTTTCTCTGCCAAGGCAGCCACGATAGCAGGCTCATCATCTTTTTCAAAACGAGGAATGAGGTAGCCATTTTCATTATCCTTGATAAAGGTTTGGTTCCCATAACGAACATCAAAACCAATCATACCGAGACCCGATCCCACGGCTTCTAGAAGTGTCAAGCCAAACCCTTCACTCTTAGAACCTGATAGGTAAAGTTCGTAGTCCTTGTAGACTTCTGTCAAGTCTTGGTGACCTTTAAGGTGGATATAATCCTGAGCTTGATTTTCCTCGATAATGGTCTTAAGCTTGGCTTCTTCAGCACCTGTTCCATAGATATCAAAGTTTACTTGTGGCAGACTTTCTTTAGCCTTAACGACAGCCTTGGCCAACCAGTCCACGTGTTTTTCATTGGCCAAACGTGAGGCTGTGATGATAGAGAATGGTTTACGCTCTCCTTCAGGCTTTCTCAGTTTATCCACACTTCCCACAGGGATGGTTACGATATGAGGCGTAAACGGTGTGTATTTATTGAACTGATCTAGCATAATGCTACGTTGACGTTCTGTCGCTGTGATAAAGAAATCAACCTTATCTGCATTGCTGAATTGGTACTCGTAGAAGTTATTCCATAAAATAGTCTTATCTGTCACAGCATTTTCACTAAAGTGCTCTGCATGAACCACAACCCCAAGCTTAGCAGGTTTGGTGTTACGGAAAACAGCCTGTCCCTGTACCAGTTGCACGGTCCAAGATGACGATATCCTGGTCAGTTAGGCCAAGTTGCGACATGAAGTAGGCAATAAATTCATGCTTAGATGACAAAATCTTATCTGGAAAACGAAAGACACTATCCTTACCATCAACAATTTCATCATAGGCAACACTACCATCCTCATTGAAGAAACGACGTTGATAGAGGTGAGCCTTATTGTCTACCGGTGTGTAGTACTCTGTGAACATCTTAGTGTAAGAGTAAAAATCTTTACGGATTAAGCAACCACGCGATACTTTTTCCACACGGTGAACGATATCTTCACCCTCTTTACGCAAGTAGGCTGCATAGAAGATATCTTCCTTGGCACAAAAGAGCTTAACCACTTTACCATTAATCTCACGACGCGTGATGTCATAAGGAATTTCCTTTTCCAAATCCTTGACAGTATAGGTCGTTGGAGCAATTTTTAGGTCTGTAAAATAGCTGTAGAGCCAGATGATGTCTTCATCCGCAAACCCCATGTTACGGGTCAAATCAGAAAGATTGTCCTGCAAGAACATATCCATAAAGACAAATTTGGCCTTAATACCTGTGTTTTTGAAAATTGTAGAACGATAGGCCTGAGCGTACTCAACACCACTTGATGCCCAACCGATTCCTAAATTGATGTTATAAACAGTCATGTATTTTCCTTTCTGGGTAAAAGTTCAACATCGACATTTCTTTTTCGACATACCTAACTCTAGTAGCAGCTAAGCACTGCTATGTTAGTACGATATCTTCCTAGATTAGAGCAAGTCTTCGATAAGTGTATCCACTTCGTCTTGCGCCTCTTCAATAGGTGTGATTTCAGTCACCATGATTCCTGCAACCGCACGTTCAACCAAGGCGTCAACATCCATACGACGTTCATATTGTTCGACATTTTTGATTTTTGGATTAGTCTTTGGACGGTCAGGTGCAAAGATGGTACAGCAATCCTCAAAAGGTTGGATGGAAATGTCAAAGGTATCAATTTTTTGTGCCAAATCAATGATTTCCAACTTGTCCATAGTGACAACCGGGCGAATCACTGGCGTACATGTAACAGCATTAATCGCCTGCATAGACTCCATAGTCTGACTAGCAACCTGACCAAGACTTTCACCATTGATAATCACAAGGCCTCGGCGTTCTTCACGAATACGGTCCGTAATACGCATCATAAAGCGACGTGTCAAGGTCATCAAATAAGCTTCTGGTGCTTTTTCTTTGATTTCCTCTTGAATTTCAGTAAATGGTACTTCGATGAACTGAATATTACCACCAAATTTAGTCAACTTACGGGTCAAATCTTGAGCCTTTTTAAGAGCTCCAGGGACTAGTGTAAGGAGGACTTGCAAAGTGGACAGCTTCAATATCCACACCACGTTTAAGCGCAAGATAACCTGCCACTGGTGAGTCAATCCCACCTGAAAGCATGAGCATTCCTTTACCAGCAGTACCTACAGGTAGACCGCCTGCTCCTTTGATTTCCTCGTGAGAAATATAAGCCGCCTCGGCACGAATTTCTACCTTAAGGTTGACATCTGGTCCCTTCATCTGAGCCTTAATGTCAGGCAATACATCAAAAACTGCATTTCCTAAAGTAAGATTGAGCTCACGACTGTCGAGAACAAAGTCATGGTCACTACGTTTAGCAGTTACTTTAAAAGTAAGACCGTCACGATAGAGTCCAGTCATAATGTCTTGAACAGCTTTTTTCAAGACCTCGACATCTTTTTCAAACTTGTAAACAGGACTAAAGGCTTGAATACCAAAAATTTGCTTCAAAGACTCTGCTACTGGCTCGTAGTCTGTACCATTGAGGTAGATATGTCCACGGTCTCGATCAAAAGTCACTTTAACTTCTGGATAGATGGATAGGACATCTTTAATATTATTTCTAAGTTTATTGATAAAGCGCATACGGTTCTTGCCCTTAGTAGACAATTCACCATAGCGAACCATAATTTCTGAATATGTTAGTGTCATTCCTTTTCCTTTTAAATTCGAATTTAGTTTTATTGTTTAGTCGATTAAATCTTGCTATCTCACTTTTTGTGTCTTGGCGTAGACCTGCTTGAAAATCGTGAGGAACTGTTCCACCTGTCCCATATCATTGTCATCATCAAGACTGATACGAACAGCTGTTTGAGCTAACTTAGTCGGTACACCCATAGAAATAAGGGTTCCCCGCTGGTTTACCCGCCTTAGATGAACATGCTGATGTCGTTGAAATGTAGATTTGATGCTCTTCAAAAGCATGGACAATAACTTCACCTCGAACACCCGTGATTCCAAAAGGTCAAAATATTGGGAGCAAAGTCTTCACCCTCACCTGAGAAAATAGTAATATCCTCGTACTTAGCCAATTCGTCAAAGATAATCTTTTTCATCTTGGCAATTTTAGGAAGAGAAAATTCCTCTTTGTCAGTTACCAAGCGCAAGGCCTTGGCCATACTCGCAATGCCCAGCAACATTTTCAGTCGTTGAACGAAAATCTTTTTCTTGACCACCACCGGTTAAGAGTGGCGTAATCTTTTTCCCTGCCTTTTTGTAGACAAAACCGACACCACGAACAGCATGAAACTTGTGACCAGAAAAATGTCGCAAAATCTACACGGTCAGTTAAATAGGACGATACTGGAATCTTCCCAATAGCCTGAACAGCATCCACATGGAAAGATATGGTAGGCTCATTAGCCAAGAGATCTGAGATGGCTTGAATAGGTTGGATTGATCCGATTTCATTATTGACTGCCATAACCGAAACCAAGATCGTGTCAGGGCGTAATAATCCAGCAAGAGCTTCAACATCCACAAACCCTTGCTCATTTACTGGTGCATAAGACACCTCAAAACCATGCTCTGAAAGCCATTTGGCAGATTCTTTTACCGCAGGGTGTTCAATATCAGAAACAATGATATGTTTGCCGTAAGGCTCTTTTTCAAAAGCTACACCTTTGATGACCCAGTTATCACCTTCGGTTCCTCCAGACGTAAAGAAAATCTCATCGGCTGATTTTCCAATGAGTTCCGCAACTTGCTTACGAGAAGCCTCCAAAATACGTGTCGCAGATGTTCCTAATTGGTGTAGGCTGGATGGGTTCCCAAAAATTTTAGTAGCCACTTCTTGATAGGTTCTAAGTGCCTCTGGATAAGGCACCGTTGTGGCCGAATTATCAAAATAAATCATGATTTTTCCTCGATTTTTATTTACTATTTATTATAGCATAATTTTTTTAGCAATTTTTGCGAGAAAATCATATAATAGAAAGTACGAAATATTTTTAAGGAGAGCATCATGTCTGAAAATTACTCACGCCGTAATCATTCATCAAAAGAAGAAAAAAAATCTGCCCCAAAGGTGACTGAACACGTTACAAAAGGCTTCACTGCCTTCCAAAAAGTCCTCACTGCCGTCGGGACAATTTTGTCAATCATCGTGGCTTCAATCACCATCATGAATTTCACAGCCTCTAAAAATAAGGACACTTCTGATTCATCAGCCAATCAATCAACTGTAGTCATCAAAGAAGGCAATAATAAGACTCAAGAATCAAGTGCTACCTCATCTAGTTATGGCAATGCGACTGATTCAGAAACAGAAACAAGTAGCCAAGCAGGAACTAACACCTATTCGTCATCTGCAGATACAACAACGGGTGGCAATACGACTACCTCTTCATCAGCAGCTACTGCAGACACAACATCTGGCAATGCGACTACTGGTGGCGCAACAACTGGTGACGCCGCTTCTAACTAAGACATGTAAAAGGCTAGGAAACCCTGCCTTTTTTCTATAATCCTATGAACTATACAGAAACTCTAAATTTTATCCATTCTTTCAAGGGCAATGGACGTCGCCCTCAACTCGAACGTATGCATTGGCTCTTGAAACAAGCCGGAAATCCTCAGACTCACTTTCCAACGGTGCATATTGTCGGGACCAACGGTAAGGGGTCAACAACTAGCTACCTACAAAATATCCTAACAAAGTCAGGCTATCAGGTCGGGACTTTCACCTCCCCTTATATTACTCGCTTCAACGAACGTATTAGTATTAACGGCACAGAAATCCCTGATAAGGATTTGGTTAGCCTTGTTGCGAAAGCTCAGGTTATTCTCAATGATTTAGAAGAGCACACTAATTTTGACCGACCGACAGAATTTGAATTGGTCACCTTACTCATGTTCCTCTACTTCGACCTTAAACAGGTTGATATTGCTATCGTTGAAGCTGGAATTGGTGGGCGACTTGATTCGACCAATGTTCTTTTGCCAGAGCTTGTCATCTGTACTTCGATTGGCTTTGATCACACTGAGACCTTGGGCAATAGCCTTTTGGACATTGCCAATCATAAGGCAGGCGTCATGCGTGAAAACACACCTATCCTACTTGGTCGTGTCTCTACAGAAGTTGAACATTTCTTCAACCAAAAATCACATAACCTACAAGCTCCTTTAGCCGTCATTGATAAGGAAATCCAACTGCTTCCGAAAGACAATCAAGCGATCCAAATTTCTTATGACCATTGGGAAAGTCCAAATCTGAAACTTCCAATGTTAGGACAGCATCAAGAAAACAATGCTGGGCTAGCTGTCACTGCTGCCCATCTCCTAGCTCAAACATTTTCTAAGATTACCGATAAGAGCATCCAAGAAGGAATCGAAGAGACGCATTGGCCTGGTCGTAGTGAGTGGATAGGAAATAACATTTATCTAGATGGTGCCCATAACCCTCAAGGAATTGCCAGCTTAAAGCAGGTACTAAAAGATAACTTCGCTAATCGTAGGGTACATATCCTCTTTGCAGGACTTAGACGAAAGCCTTTGGCAGACTTACTAGAGGAATTGAAAGATTATGATATAACGGTAACCAGCTTTGACTTTTTTGAGGCACTGCCCTTGGATGACTATCCCAAAGACTTCAAACGTGCAGCCGACTATAGAGACTGGCTAGCACAAGCTAAATCAGCAAATTCTGATGACCTATTTGTTGTCACTGGATCTCTTTACTTTATCTCAGAAGTAAGAAACTACTTAATTAAATAAAATAAGGCCTGAAGGCCTTTTTTATTTAGACAGTCTATAGTTTTACACAAAGTGTAGGCTGCTATTTGAACACAAAGAAAAGTCTGAAACTCTCGGTTAACAGCCTTCACTTTTCTACCGCATCGTCACAAATTCCTCTGAACCTGTCGGATGAATGGTTTCCATAGCCAAAAAGGCTATGGAAATTCGCAAGGGAATTCCCCCTTGCGATTACTTTCAATTGAAGCCATTCAGACACAAAGAAAAGTCTGAAACTCTCAGTTAACAGACTTCACTTTTCTATCGCATCGTTACAAATTCTTCTGAACCTGTTGGATGAATGGCAACCGTATTATCAAAATCAGCCTTAGTTGCTCCCATCTTAATAGCCACAGAGAAACCTTGAATCATCTCATCAACACCATAGCCAATACCGTGAAGACCAATGATTTTTTCATCCTCACCAAGCGTTACTAATTTCATGGTTGAAGGCTGACGATTGTCTCCAAGGGCCGTATACATTGGTGTGAAACTAGATTTATAAACCTTAATATTCTCCGCACCATACTTAGCGACTGCTTTTTCTTCAGTCAAGCCAACAGAACCAATAACTGGATGGCTAAAGACCACGGTGGCTACATCAGTGTAATCAAGCTTAGCATCAGCTTTATTGTTGAAGAGTCGCTCTGACAATTGACGTCCAGCCTTGACTGCAACTGGTGTCAAATCAAGTTTACCAGTCACATCGCCAAGGGCATAGATTCTAGGAACAGATGTATTTTCAAACTCATCCGAATAGATTGTTCCTTTTTCAGTCAGTTTAACACCTGTCTTTTCAAGACCAAAACCAGAGGTGTTGGCTGCGCGTCCAATAGCCCAGATGAGGCAATCAACAGTAATCGTTTCTCCATTATCAAAACTAATGGTCAAGGAATCATCTGCATTCTTCACTACCTCTGTCGCATTAGCATGCGTATGGAGGGTTGGACCAGATTTAGCCATCTCATCAACTAAAACATCAACGATATCCTTGTCGAAGGTACGCAATGGACGATCTTTACGCACAAAGAGGTGTGTATCACTTCCAAGAGCATTGAGAACACCAGCAACCTCAACGGCGATGTAGCCAGCACCAATAACAGCTGTACGTTTTGGCACCTCATCTAGTTCAAAGAAACCATCTGAGGTAATCCCATATTCACTACCTGGGATGTTTGGATAAAGGGCGTGACCACCAGTCGCAATAAGGATATGGGGTGCTGTATAACGCTCACCCGCTACTTCAACCGTATGAGGGTCAACAAATCTTGCATACTCGTATACACGTTCAACGCCATTGCTATCAAAACCACGCTCATAAGAACCATGGATACGATCGATATAAGCCTGACGATTGGCCTTAAGCGTTGCAAAATCAAACTTATTAATTGTCACATCAAAACCATACTCGCCTGCATAACGGTGCAGGGTTTCAGCAACCTGAGCACCATACCACATGACCTTTTTAGGCACACAACCTACATTGACACAGGTACCACCGACCTCTTTTCCTTCAAAGAGAATAACCTTAGCACCATGCATGGCAGCACGATTGGCACTGGCAATACCACCAGAACCACCACCAATGACAATATAATCGTATTCTTTTACCATATTTTACCTCTTATGTTTCTTTATACAGCGTACTGGCTACTAGATAAGCCATTTCTGCCTATACTTTATCATAAAATAGGTACCCTGACAAAAATCTGCTACGACACAAAAAACAACCCCGTCACAACGAGATTGTTTTGTCATATCTTATTTATCAAGTGGTTTGCGAAGGAATCCGAAGAGGATACCTGATACCACAGCACCAATCAAGATGAAGAGAAGGTAGAGAAGGGCATTTGATGTGAGGGCAATTACGAAGATACCTCCGTGTGGTGCCATCAATTTGATTCCTGCCATACCTACAAGAGCACCTGTAAGAGCTGAACCGACGATAAGCTTGGGATAGCGCGTGCTGGGTCAGCTGCACCAAATGGGATCGCACCTTCAGTGATGAATGAAAGTCCCATAACAATGTTTGTCAAACCAGAGTTGCGTTCTTCTTCAGTGAATTTATCTTTAAACAAGAGTGTTGCTACAAATACTGCCAACGGAGGAACCATACCAGCCGCCATAACTGCTGCCATAACAACTGAACCACCTGAAGTTACTGTTGCTGCCAGAGTACCTGTACCAAAGACATAAGCTGCTTTGTTGACTGGTCCACCCATATCCACTGCCATCATACCACCAACAAGGAGACCAAGTAGTACGGCTGAGCTTCCTGACAAGCTTGACAAGAAGTTATTAAGACCAGTATTAATTGCTGCCATTGGGATATTTACTGCCAACATCAAGAAACCAGTAGCAAATACACCTAGAAGTGGCAAGAGCAAGATAGAACGGATTCCTTCAAGGGCACGTGGAATACCCGCCAAGAGTTTACGAAGAACAAGGATAACACCACCTGCAAGGAAACCACCAACAAGAGCTCCAAGGAAACCAGAAGATACGCCAGCAAGGGCAAGGGTTGCTTTACCACCTGAAGCAAATGGAACACCACCAAAGGCTGCACCACTTGAAGCAATAGCACCAGCTACGAAACCTGATACCAAACCTGGTTTTTCAGCGATAGAGTAAGCAATGTAACCTGCAAGTACTGGAAGCATGAAGCCAAAGGCAGCGCCACCAATTGCTTTGAATTGAGCAGCAATTTCATGGTAAGAACCAAGTTGTGACAATTGATCTTTAGGAACACCCATGATTTGGTCAAGCAAGAAGGCAAGCGCAATCATGATACCACCACCGATAACGAATGGAAGCATTTGTGATACCCCACTCATCAAGTGTTTATAGAAGGCACCACCAAGGCTCAATTTCTCACTTGATTCTTGAGCAGCTCCAGCATTTTCAGCGTGGAAGACTTCAGCTTTTCCATCCAAGATGTTTTGGATTAATTCTTGAGGTTGACGAATACCTGCAGCGACTGGTTTAGAAAGCAATTTTTTACCATCGAAACGTGCTGTTTCAACTGCCTTGTCTGCTGCTACGATAACACCTACAGCCTTACTGATTTCTTCAGCAGTCAATGGTGTTCCGACACCTGAAGCACCGTTAGTTTCAACACGAACATTGACACCCATTTCTTCACCTGTTTTAATTAGTGATTCTTCAGCCATGTAAGTGTGAGCAATACCAGTTGTACAAGCTGTGACGGCTACGATAAGTGGTTTATCGCTTGAAGCTGCTTCTTTAACAGCTTGTGCTTTCTTAGCTTCCTCAGCTTGTGCTTCTTCTTCACCCGTATTGAAAGCAGCAATCACTTCATCTGGAGAAGTCACCTTACGCAAACGATCTGCAAAACCATCTTGCATAAGGTATTTGACAACTCAGCAAGGGCTGCCAAGTGAGTGTCATTTGCTCCCTCTGGAGCAGCAATCATAAAGAAGAGGTCTGTAGGTTGACCATCAAGTGATTCGTAATCTACACCTTTATTAGATTTAGCAAAAAGTACTGTTGCTTCTTTTACTGCAGCATTTTTGCTGTGCGGCATAGCGATTCCATCACCCAAACCAGTTGATGTTTGTGCTTCACGAGCCATAATACCTGCTTTGAAAACATCAAAGTCAGTCACAACACCGTTGTCAACCAAGCTGTTAATCATTTCATCGATAGCAGCTTCTTTTGTAGTTGCTTGAAGGTCAAGCAACATTACTTTTTTGTTCAGTAAATCCTGAATTTTCATAGTTTTTCTACCTCTACTTTATTGTATGTTTCTTTAATAAATTCAATTGTCGCTAAATCATCTGAGAAAGCTGTAGATGTTCCACACGCTACTCCCCACTTGAGGGCCTCAATCGGATCACCTGATTTAACAAACTCACCAGTGAAACCAGCAACCATCGAGTCACCCGCACCAACAGAGTTTTTAACTGTTCCCTTGATTGGTTTAGCAAAGTAAGCAGCCTCTGGTGTGACCAGCAGAGCTCCATCACCTGCCATTGAGATGATAACGTTCTGGGCCCCCTTAGCAAGGATTTCACGCGCATATTTTTCAACATCAGCCAAACCATTAAGTTTGACATTGAAAATAGCTTCTAACTCATGGTTATTTGGTTTAACCAAGAGTGGTTGGTAAGCCAAGGAATCAATCAAGGTTTGTCCTTCAAAGTCACAGACAACCTGTGCACCCGTTTCACGCACTAGTGGAATCAATTTGTTATAGACCTTATTTCCAAGATTGCTTGGTGCTGATCCAGCAAAAACAACCACATCATCGGCACTTACACTTGAAAGAACTGCTTCCAATTCAGCCAATTGATACTCGTTAATGATAGGCCCTGCACCGTTAATTTCAGTCTCTTGGTCAGCCTTGATTTTAACATTAATACGTGTGTCTTGATCCACTGCTACAAACTTGGTTTTAATGCCCTCTGCATCCAAACCATCTGTCACAAAACGTCCTGTAAAACCACCGATGAAGCCCGTTGCAGTATTATCAACACCTAAGCGTTGCAAAATACGACTAACATTAATACCCTTACCGCCAGCGAACTTATCATCACTCTCCATACGGTTAACTTCACCAATCTCTACTTTATCGATACGAACAATGAAGTCGATTGATGGATTCAGTGTTACAGTATAAATCATACTTCAATAACCCTCGTTTTCTCTTTTAATTCTTTTAGGAGCTCTTCTTCCGAAGCATTTGTAATTATGGTTACTTTTTCAACCTCAGCTACCTTAGCATAGGTAATCTGACCAAGTTTAGAGGCATCAGCTAGAACATAGGCTTTTTGCGCATTAGCTATAACCGTCCGTTTGATAACTGCCTCTTCCATGTCTGGTGTGGTGAAATAATGAGCATCAACGCCATTAGCACCAATGAAAGCACAATCAAAATTCAGTTGTCTGATTTGCTCTTGAGCAGTACTTCCAATAGACGCATCCGTTGAATGTTTAACCTTTCCTCCAACAATCCTAGTGCTAACACCGAGATCTACCAGCTTAACCGCATGATGGATAGAATTAGTCACAACCGTTACCTGACGATTGGCCAAATGTGGAATCAAAAGTTCATTTGTTGTACTAGCCTCAAGAAAGACGACATCACCTTCCTTAATCAAATCGGCAGCATAACCAGCTAACTGAGCCTTTTCTTGAACGTTTCTAATAGCTTTTTGACTATTGGCAATTTCTTCCTTTAGACCATGAATGCTTTCAGCACCACCATGAACACGTTTAAGTTGGCCATCTGCCGCTAACTCGTCCAAGTCACGACGAATCGTCGACTCGGAAGTATCACTTAACAAAACAGTTAGGTTTTCCAAAGTGACAAAACCATCTTGTTTCAACTGAGACAAGATAATCTGCTTACGTTCAGACTTTAGCATAATCTCTCCTTCTGTAATCGTTTACAAAATCTATTATACTCAATTTTTAATAACTGTCAACTAAAAACAGTCAAAAAAAATCAAAATATTTCATTACAAAACACTAATCTACCAAAATGACGCAATTTGATAAGAAAGTTCTTACATTTTCAAAAAGAATACAACCTTTCAGTATAAGTGCAAAATAAAAAAGCCTTGCGGCTCTCTTATCTTATTTGGCATAGTCAACCGCACGGAATTCACGAATGACTGTAACCTTAATATTTCCTGGGTAATCCAAATTCTTCTCAATTTGTTCACGTACCTTGTGAGACAAGATCGTAACTTCATCATCTGAGATTTTGTTTGGATGAACCATAATACGAATCTCACGACCAGCTTGAAGGGCGAAGCTTGTTTGAACACCGTCAAAGCTTGATGCAATTTCTTCCAAATCACGAAGGCGTTTGACGTAATTCTCAACAGATTCATTACGAGCTCCTGGACGAGCCGAACTCAAAGCATCTGCCGCAGCTACAATAACTGCAATGACGCTCTCAGGTTCTACATCGCCATGGTGGCTAGCGATAGCGTTAACCACAACTGGATGTTCTTTGTACTTACGTGCAAACTCAGCACCAATCTCTACGTGGCTACCTTCGACTTCTTTGTCAATGGCTTTCCCCATATCATGAAGGAAACCAGCTCGACGAGCGAGGGCAACATTTTCACCCAATTCACCAGCCATGATACCTGCTAGTTTACCAACTTCAACTGAGTGACGAAGTACGTTTTGACCATACGACGTACGGAACTGCAAGCGTCCCATAATCTTGATCAAATCAGGGTGAAGATTCATAGCGCCAATTTCGTAGGCTGCTTCCTCACCATACTCACGGATACGGTTATCCATTTCCTGACGGCTCTTCTCAACCAACTCTTCAATACGAGCTGGATGGATGCGTCCATCCTTAATCAAGGCTTCGAGAGTCATACGTGCAATTTCACGACGAACGGGATCGAAACCAGAAAGGACAACCACTTCTGGAGTATCATCAATAATAACGTCAATACCTGTTAGACTTTCAAGCGTACGGATGTTACGCCCCTCACGTCCAATGATACGACCTTTCATATTGTCATCTGGAAGGTGAACAGTAGTTACTGTTTGTTCAGTAACATAATCTCCAGCCAAGCGTTGCATAGCTTGCGCCAACACATTTTTGGCCTTCTTATCAACAGTATCTTTAACCTGTGCTTCTGCATCTTTGATACGTGTTGCAATCTCATGAGTCAGATTATTCTCAGTCTCCGTTAAGATTACCTCACGCGCCTCTGCAATGGTCATCTGACCAACACGTTCAAGTTCAGCTTGCTTCTCAGCCTCCAACTGAGTCACATTCTCTTCACGCTCATTAAGATGTTTAGATTTGTCAGCAAGACTCTGCTCTTTCTTCTCGAGGGCAAGTTCTTTACTTGATAGATTTTCATCCTTACGATCAAGGCTAGTGGCACGTTCTGTCAAACGATTTTCCATCTGTTTAAGCTCTTGACGTTCAGATTTGAATTCTTTTTCAATATCTTCTCGATATTTTCTAGCTTCCTCTTTTGCTTCTAACAAGAACTCTTTACGTTGAGCCTTACTCTCGCGTTCAGCAGTCACACGCAGATGATCTGCATCATGCTCTGCCTGACTACGAAGGTTCACAGCGTCTTGTTCTGCCTTTAGCAAGGTAGTTTCTGCTTGTTCCTTAGCTTTGCTAAGTTTAATAGAAATTGCTAAATATCCAACGACTAAACCAATGAGTGCAAAGACAACTAAAATTATCATGTTTATCATGTCTTTACCTCAACTTTTCTAAGGTTTCCCTAAAGAAAACCGTCTTCTAGTGTATCATATTTGTATCTATTACTCAAATGAATACCGAAACCTTTTTCATAGGTTTTTATTAGAGTGATAGCAAAAGCGATTTTGTGAGCTATTCTAGTAATTCATACCCCATAAGTTGCCGTTTGCTTACCCCAAAAGTTAGCAAAAAGGAAAGCAAAAATACCCGTTAGGGTATCAATCACTTTACGAGTTTAGCAGGCAGAAAACTAGCACCAGCAAGGTGCTTTTTGATTGTATAACGGTAATCTTCTTATTGACTTTAAAAAGAATAGATACAATGTATTCATTATTGAATATTACACCATACATTTTTGTAACTAATTATAGTTTTAAGCGGAATATAGTCTTCAATAATCACTGGAAGACTACTTAATAAAGCTATCTTCTTTTTTTGAATAAAAGTATTATTTTTTTACAAAAATAATTGACACCTAGTAAAAATAAACGATAGAATGGAGATACTTGAAGAGAAAAGTGTCAGTAACTCTACGGGGTCTGATGCGGAAGAAGTCTTCTCCATTTACTTTGGAGGAGACTTTTTGAAACCATTTAAAAAATTTAGATGAACAATTAGATATCCTAACAGATAGAGGGCTTATCATTACAAATAGAGAACGAACTAGAAAATATCTATTAAGTAATAACTATTATAATATCATCAACGGCTATAGCAAATTTTTTCAACAGAACGGCACTGATGATTATATCGAGGGGTTACTTTCGACGAAGTAGCTTCACTATATACTTTTGACAAGGATATTAAAAGAGCTGTTTTGCAATCTATACTGGAAGCAGAGCATCATATCAAATCGATTGTAGCTCACCGATTTGCAGAAGCTTACGAAGATAAAAAATATGCTTATCTTGATACACAAAGTTACGATAACAACAAAATTCTTGAAGTTGGAGACATCATATCTAAATTTTCAAAAAATTATAAAAATAAGAAAAAAATAAGTGTGAAACTTCGATTTATCATTACTTTCACAACCACGGCGATGTTCCAATTTGGGTATTGACCGACTATCTAGAATTCGGTATTACTCGAAGATTTATCTCCAATTTACCAACAAGGGTGCAAAAATAATATCGCAAAAGATATGGTTAGTTTTATCAAAACGAGCAATCCAAGCTTTTACGGGTGTTTTTGCGCCGGAAACCATGTTATCTTTTTTTGAAAAACATTAACCAAACAAGGAATGTGTATGCTCATAACAACCGTCTATTGAATTATACATGCATAGCAAATAGTGTCTGTTTCGATTTTATTCATAGGGAATTTGATTTACTAGATGATGATGCTAGAAAGTCTGTCTATTCAACGGTTGTCAGTTTACAATGTTTCATTAGTGCTGAAGAATTTAACCGTCTATGGAATACCATCAGAAAGAAAGTTCAAAAGCTTGATAGAAAAATCAACTCTGTTGACATAAATCTCATAAATAGAGCTTTAGGATTTCCTGATAATTGGCACCTCAATGACCCTAGAAGATAAAACAAAAAAACTCAGCACACATCGTCGCTAGACTTAGCGTATAAAAGTTTTTTCTATTATTTATGAGTTCAGCAGGCAAGAAATTAGTACCAGTATGGTGCTTTTTTTATTGCTGATTGCTGATAGGTATATTATACCATGAAGCGCGTGGTTTATAACGTCACGACCTCGCAAAAGCCCTCAGATTCGTTTCTAAGGGCTTGTAGTTTATCCATGGTGTTTTAGTTGTCTAGTACGAAACAAAGCGAAATAAGGGCGAATATGAAGCCTACGCCTATTTATGTCTACTTATACACTTCTAATTCTCCGTTCTGGTGGATTCTAGCAAAATTTAAGACGGCTATCTGTTTGTATCTGTGGTAACTTGTAACACTAGTACCTGCCATTTCTACGCATTCGCTTATTGTTTTCTTTCTCATATAGCAATAATGGATAATAAAGTATTTTCTGGCTCGCTTGTTCTCTATGCTATTGATGTCGTGGGTGAATATCTCCAACCCCTCACGGATTGCTTTTTCATTCTCACCGCTCAAATTCCACTGAGCAGGTAAGGCAAGCCTCCAAACCTCTTCATCTATTGCAACTTGGTTTTCATTTCCTGCCATTCTCTGGAATCTCAAAAAGTAAGTCATCCGCTTTCTGACGTTCATCATCGTTTTAAACTTATCTAGCTCCATTAGTTCACTCCTCCATGATGTAATAGTTAGGCGAAACTATACCATGAAGGTCAGCCCTGCGCTGGCTTTTTTTGCGTTTTCTCGTTGTTCGCTCGAAGTTCAAGTATATACACCCTGTTAACTTAGTCTGCTTAGCCAATACCTCAACCCTATATCTAAATAGCTAGTAAATCTTTTGTAATGCCTCCAATATGTCTTGTGTCTCATTCTTTTAGGGCGACTTGGAAAGTTGTCATAATCTACGTAGCCCTTTTCTGGATAGTAACCAGGGTCTATTTTCCTAGCCTCTTTCAATGCTAGACTGAAATAATACTGACAATCGGTTTTACTTCGGTTCAAAGTGTCCTTGTGTATGTCCTGACAAGTACCGCAACTAAAATACAAATACCGTTTATAAAGCAACCTGCACCGTCTACCACAATCAGGGCAAAGAAAGAAATAACGATAACCTCCCTTAGTACCTGCTATTCTGTCTAATTCAAATGACTCTCCACCAAAATCAATCATTAAATTATCCAAATCAATTTCTAAACGCTGACCGTCCAACTCAGCTATCCCCTTAGATATTCCTCTCAGCTTCATTGGTTTAGTGATTGTTTCTATTGCTAACTGCTTCATTATCTCCCCCTTATAGAGAAAACCCAAATCTATTGGATTAAAATACAAAAGAGGCGCATGCCTCTCTGTCTTAGTCTTTGGATAGTAGCCCACTGACTGCTATATCTCGTATAAACTGGCTTTTTGTCTCTGCTGGTAGCTCTAACAAATCTAGTAACTCACCTAGTGCTTGTTTATCTGTGCTGGCAATGACTTTTTTTAGAATTGTTTCGTATTGCTGTTCTAGGTACTCGCAAAATGCCGATCTTTGGGCTTGTGTCGGTGTCATATTCAAAGCCATATAACAAAGCCTCGGGTATCTGTGAGAATAGCTTAGCACGCGCCTCTGGGTGTTTATACAGTTCATAGATGTTTAGGCTAGTATCTTCTGCCTGTAACTTTCGAACTATCTCCAGTAGCTTTGGAATGTCGCTAGGCTCGATAGATGTATCATCAGCCATATAATTTAAGCGGTGCTGTTCCAGTTCTAATCTGTCTTTTTCAGCTTGTTCTAGGTAGTTATTTTCAGTCATTTTTAATCTCTCTTTCTCGGTTTTAGATAAATTATGTAAACTTTTGCTATTTGTGACCATCTTTTAAAAATCTTGGTCACACCTTTTAAGTCAGTAGTACCAAGGGTTTAGAGGGTATCGAAATCTTGTGACCGTCTTTAAAAAAATTATTCCTATAGAAAAGATAACAACTTGTTAACTCCTATATACATAAATAAAAATCTTGGTCACACGGTCACATTTATAAAAATTAAGAAGAAAAAGTCAGTATTATCAAAGGGTTTCAGCGTGTGACCATATTTTTTTATCTTGGTCACAACTTGGTCACACGGTCACAAACTTTGAAACCCTCTTACTATTCTTTGTTATCTCTATGTATTCCTTTGTGAGCTTCCCTCAGCTTTGTTTTATAGAAACCGTGGGGGTCTAATGCTTTAAAAATCTCCTGGTGGTACTCGACCAGACTTTTAGGGTATATGTTTTATCACTTTCCTTGTTCAGTACGGCAAGTATTTTTCTTGCCATAGCTATATAGGTTGGCATTTTTGATACCCTCATCTTCGGTGTATTCTTCTAGCCATTGCTTAATAATTGGTAACGGTACATGTTGCAACTCATGATAGCCGTTAGGGATATATGTACCAACTACAAAAGAATAATAAAAATCGTTATCTTCTTTGTACTCATCTAACATATCCTTGACCGCGTTAGCTTCTATAAATCTATCAAACTCTGCCATGTTTAGAATTTTGAAAAGCACCCACTCCAGCAACTCTTTAGACTTGATAAACTCGTCCTTGATTTCTGGGCGCTCAACCGTGCCATTAAAATCAGCATTAAAGGGGACGATACATAAACGCCTGTACCAGCCTTGCGACTTATTTCGACTTCTAGGAATACCGTTACCCGAAAAGATACATAATAGGCGATAGCTAGCCTCATAGGGCTGTAAATGTTTAGGGTTTACTTGGATTGTATCGCCTGTGACAATACTCATTAGGTCAGAAACACTGTCCAGGTATTTATCAGAAATATCATCACCAATATTACAAACCTTGCCATTAAGCGCTGAAAGTAGGTGCTGTTCTTGGAATTGGTTGGGCTTTAGGTTGCTGATGTTTTCCTTGCCTATCAGATTTTCTAATAAGGCTTGAAAAGTCCCTTTTCCGTTGTTCCCATCTCCAGTTAAAACAACCATTTTTTTGCGTGTGCGGTTAGGATTGATAGCCTCATTCATGACTTGCCAAAGCAGGGTAGTGATTTCTTTATCTCCACAAGCAAGACCGTCTAGCCACTCATCAAAATCAAACCAGCCACCAAGTAAAGGTTTTTGAGCCTCTGGGTTGTATGCTGTTGCTATCTTAGTGGTGATGATATGCTTAGGGATAAATGGTTCAAGTTCTTTGGTATGTAAATTAAAAATACCATTTCTAACAGGGATTAAATAGCTTTCCTGCATAGGAGGCTTGATTTTTGTTTCTGTCCTTAGAAATATAATCACTTCTTCAGTAAACCGCTTAGATGTTAGCCTGCTATCAAATTTTAGAATAAGTTTATTGACTATATCACGGCTAGCAATGTAATAGCCTAGGTCTAAATGGTAAAAATAGAGCTGGCTACTGTCTGTTAGCTTGCTGTATCCAATAAAGGTAAAGTAGCAATGTTTCAGCAAAATATTAGCAACTTCAGCAACGCTAGGGCGTGGTATTTTGGTTTCTACCTCGCCTTTTCTGTTGCCTTTAGTGATTTCTTTTTCCTCTTTGTGCTCGTTACGCCATACCTCACCAAGTTCCCATAGTCGGTTATATAGTTTCCTCATACTTTTAGGGAGCTCTAGTACCTTGCTTTGATTAAACTGTTCTTGTAATTCCTTTAGGTTCACGTTAACCCCCTTTTCCTTATTTCTGCTTTGACGATACTTTCAAAAGTTCGGTCTAGTTCTTTGTCTGGGATAGGGCTAGATGTCACACTATTGGCTATCTGTGTGAGTTCGTAAGCTGTTTCTATGTCACAATCCACCCATCTATTAAGGAGTATCCCCACAAAGCGCGTGAGTGCTACGTTACGCCCACCCTCATCACCAAAGCCATGTAACAAGGTATCTATCACGCGCATAGTGATAGACTTCTGACCGCTTGTTTTAGGTGTGTAAGGACTAGTATTCTTTTGAGTTGTTAGGTTTTGCCTTGCTTTTGGTACTGGATAATCTTTCCCACGGTTTACATAGCGCTGATAGTTGTCTGGGTCTCCTGTTGTAACGGGTAAACCTTGTAACTGCGACCATGTTAGGCTTGTACTGTCAAAAGGTAGTCCTATCTTGTCAGCAATATCCTTTACTACCTGCTTATAGGCTACCTCATTCATCACGTTATCAGGCTTCACCACAAGGCGAAAACGGGGCTTTTCTAAGCAATGTTTGATAGTGGGGTATAAGATATAGGAGTAGCCAAACAAGGCGCTAGAAACGGCTTCTATGAAGCTCTCAGACGTCCCCTGTATATCGTCATAATCAAGGAAAATCAAATCCCGATAGATTAGACTGGAGTTGTTTCGTTTGTAACTACCGTTTTTCTCTGGTATAACCTTACCACTCAAACAGTAGGGCGCTTGTGTTCGCTTATATTTTTCTAAATCAATGCCTTTAGGGACTCCGAAAACTCTAAAATCTGCTATATAGTCAAAGGGTGCTTTTTTATCGAATAAATTTAAGTCATTCCCAAACCCTTTGCTTTCATAAATAGGCATATTTAGCACCCTCTTTCTAGTTATACACACCTAAGAACGCAAGAATGTCGCTGATACGATAATATACCTTGCGTGTGTCCTCTACTGGTGGCTGATAGCGTTTAAGCCCAGCCTCTTCCCAACGTCTTAGGGTGTTATATTTAAGACCTAGCTCGTCCATAGCTTGCTGGGCGGTGATTAGACCCGTCAATCGTGGTTTGACTGTATCGCGCGCTTCTAGGTAATTCTCCACAAGCTTCAGAACACCATGAGTTAGCTCATATTCGCTTTCTTTACTTAGGCTAAACATTCATATCAGCCCCTTTCAGTAGTGCCTTGTAACTCTCTAGGTCAGCGTTTAACAATACACTTAGGCGCTTTTGTTCTTTCTGTACTTGGTTGTAAAAGGCTTTTGCGCCATCTAGTAGCTCTGCCTTATCTGCTGAGATAAAGTAACCACGATTAAAGCCGTGTCGGATACCGATGATAGGAATGCCGTAGCGTGTGATTAAGCGACTGACAATACTTTGTACTGTCCTTTCCTCTAATTTCAAAATAAGGGCGATTTCTGCCCCTGTGATAGGGTTATCAGCCCCTACCCTGATAAGATTGAGCACACGCCTATAATTCTCTGGTAGCGTTGGTAGTGTCATTCTATCGCCTCCCTTTCTTTGCCGACTAGGATAATCTGCCCATTCATCCACATATCAGAAAAATCCATTAGGGTTTCTAATACTCGCTCTAATTGGTTTCGCTCCTCGATACTGTAACAATCAAATTTATTTTCTAGGGAAAAAGCTAGCATAGTGTCATAAGCTTCTTCAAGATCTAAGCCAAAGTTTTCTGCTCGTGATTTTGCCAGGTCAAAAGGTTCTTTATTTTCCATGTCTTGTCCTCCTAATTGTAGTAGTGCCCCTGTAATTGGATATATCGCCCGTAGTTAGGATTATATGCTGGGTTAGGCTGTTCTATTTGCTCTGGTAGCTCAATGGTTATTTTCTCCTTGTTCAATCTGTGAAGTCGATAGGCAAGTAGTAGAAGTGTGACTATAAGAAAGATAACGGTCTGTGTTGGTGTTAGATTGAGTTCATTCATGTTATGCCCTCGCTTTGTAGTTTTTAATATATAACTGTCTCACTTCATGTTCCATCTTTTGAAAAGCTTCTACTTCCTGGATAGATACTTTTTTATTGATAAAATCAACGATAAACTGGAATAGATTTGGTTCCTTTTCCCTTAAATCAACCATAAGCTCATCAAATTCTGCTTGTGTCATCTTGTCTAGGTCTAGTGTCATCCTAATAACCCTCTTTCTTTCAAATCCTTTATAATCAAGCTACGTAGATAATCCCAAATATTACCAGTATTATCTGTTGCTAGTTCATTCGGGTCGGTGAAACTCCTAACCGCTCTATTCAAATAGTTATACAATAACCAGTGTGGGCGTTCTTTTCCTAAATCATTTGATACATCGGCTAGAAACTCGTCATGCTTTCTAAGTTCCCCCAACAAGTTAGTTACATTTTCATTTAAAAACGTTTCATGGTCAGTTTCCTGTTGTTTATAGGTTTCTGATAGTTTATAGAACTCTATCCATAACTCAGTAATCGCCTCTCTGCAATCTTCAGCAATTTCAGTAGCCCCACTATGACCTTTTGCTATGTGCCACTCGCTTAAAATATCTAGCTTTTCTTCAGTTACTTGTAATTTTGATTCAAAATACTGAAAATACTGTTCCATGTTGTTTTACCTCTGTTTTATTATTTTTATGTGTAATTGCAACGCCTACGCGTGCTTGTCCCGTGAATAAAAGACTTTTTTACTATACCCTGGTAGTTTATTGTGTAATTCTTGCTATGTTAGCCTAGACTATCCCAGCGGATAACCGCCCCAAATTCACCAGGTTGCCCCGTGGTTATGTAAATCTGTGCCAAATAATAGCCTATCTAGTGTGTAATTTTCTTAGACTGGTTTAGTTTGCTATTGCTGTAGCTTCCTAATGGCGATACCAGAATCTAATACTTTTATCCGTTCTAGTTTTAAGGGGTAGCTCCCTCCGTATGGTCAAGATACTTAAATCATGGTATAATCTAGGTATCAAATTTATACTAAAACCCTTTTAATAACGGCTTGCCTGCCTCTTAATTGTGTTTTAGTTAGTATGTAAAAGGCTGTGCGGTGTGGTTATTGCTAAGCCTTTTTTTGTTGTCGTTTTTAATCTTCATGTCTAGGTTTTCTATAAATCAATTGACGGCTTTCCACTAACTCAGCGATAAAAACTAGGTTATTGGCCGTATTTTCTATTAAGTCGTCAAGCACTGCTTTATTTTCAGGTAGCCCCATAGATTCCGCCATGCTTACGGCATCACCTAACCATGTTTTAAATTCTTTAAAGTTCATTTCTTTTCTCCTTTTTGTTGTTCTCACGCGCCTTGTAGTGAGTTTTTCTTATTTACCATGGTCTTAATGTCCTGGTAGTCAAAGCCTAACTGTATCATGGCAATAACCATATCCTCTAGGGCTTGGTATTCTTTCAGTTCGACACTATAAAGGCTGTTTAAGGCTATTTCCTCGCCCCTCAACGCTCTCAACTGCTTAGCGTTAAATCCTGTGACTGCTTTAAGCAATAGGTTTGTAACGGTGCTGTGTGCGTGTTTTGGTGCGTTCTCCCATTCGCTGATAGCTTTTACAAGCTCTTTGCGTTTGGGCTTTTCTATTGCCCTCTGATAGCGAAACTCTGCCACCTCGTTGCGTAGTTCAAAGAACGCTTTGACTAGGTTCTTCTTGAATTTACGAACTGGTGCAGTATTCTTTAGATAAGTGATCAGCAAGGTTGCCTGTTGTTCGTTCAGGCGATAGATTTTCATTGGTCGTCCTCTGCCGTCTAATTTACGCATTTTAAATGCGATAATTCCATAGCTTTCAAAATCAGCTTTATGCTTTCTTAAAAGCTCTTGTATTGTGTGATGAGTAACCTCAGCACATCCAGCGATTATCTCGCTTGTTGTGTACGGCTCTTTCTTGCCGTCTCTATAGACTAGATTCATTTCTGACCTACCTTTCTGTTGCGCGCATGCTCAACTATTTACTTTTGCATACTTTTTGATTAAAAATATATCTTCAATGGTTATATTAGGAAAAAATGGCAAAAAGTAGTTGTTTAAAAGTCATTTTTTTCTTTATCAGAAAAATGAATTCCTTCAATTTCTTTTGTTGTGATACGTTTGTTTTTGTTATACCCTAACTTTTTACCCATTTGTTCTTGGGTTAATCCTAACATATTCCTGTAACCTTTTATTTTGTTTGGACTCATTATCTTTACACCTACTTTACTTTTGAATACTTTTTATAGTTTAATCTAATTTCGTTACTCTGTCAATACTTATGTTTACTTTTAAACGTTATTATGTATCAAGGGAGGTAGATAATATATGGATTCTATAAATACAAGTAGGGGCTAGAATTAAAGATATTCGTCTTTCATTAGGGTGAATCAATGGAGCAATTCGAGTGCCCGTTTTAATACTTCTAAAAGGTACCGTAAATAATTGGAAAAAAGGTAGAAATATTCCAAATAGAAAAATTTAAAAGAAATTGCGTTAATATCTGGTACTCCTGTAAGTGTTCTATTAAAGGAAGTACAGCACATATGCCTTTCCGTTTTTCCTGATTTTAGTTGATATATTAGTAACCCAGATTATTATGTCACTATCTGTCGAGACATGATAATAATAAATACACCAGATAATTATCAAGAAGATTTATACTTCATGCTAACGACTGGTGTTGTTACAATCTTTAAAAAAAGTAAATATAAATGACAACATTTATGATTTTTGTTGGTTTCCCTCCCGAACTTAATCGGGAAGAATGGGTTACTTGTGATCTATATATAAAGAACTTTTTCAAAGGTAGCTATAGTATGGTGAATATAACCTTTTCTGACTTGAAAAATTGATTTCATTTTTAGATAAACTAATTGATTCAAGATAATCCAAACCAATAACAATTAATACAGATAAAAGTTTTGCCAAAAATACTAATTAAAAAGCTACTACATGGATATGCTATATTCTATGTTAACCTAACCCATGTGCATAAAGGAGAAACAAACATGAAAAAGAAAATTATTGTTATGCTGGTCGCATTGCTAGTTGTTGTTGGTGGTTCAGCTTATTATTTCCTAAGTTACGCCCCTCATCAAGAGGCTGTCACAAACTTTAATAAAGCTGTTCAGACAGTTAAGTCAAAGAATAAGACACTAAAAAGTGAAATTGCCAAAAGCTGAAAAAGCTCGTTAAGTCAAACCAGAAGCCACTGGATGAAAAGACTTTAGACAACCTAAAAACAGCAGTAGCAACCGCCAAAAGTGACCTAAGGAAAATCCCAAAGGTAGCAGATAAAACCGAAGCTATCAAGAAACAAACCAAGTCGCTTAATCAACCAATAGACTATTCAAAAGCTACTCAGTCTTTAGCTGATAGTTCTTTAGCATATACAAATAGTGTTAAGCAACTAGCCCAAATAACCAATCCAAGTCAAAGTTTTGTAGAGGAGCGCTTAAAAGAGATTGATACAGTTACAGGCGTTCAGTCAGTGACAGAAAGCAATGACCCTAATGGAAACCTAAATAAACAAGGTGGTTATACTGCCTCAATCTACTTTACTGATAACCAGGTAACTGAAGCTGTAGAAGGTGCTGATATTGTAGATAAAGGAACAGACGCTGGCGGAAATATTGAAGTTTATAAAACCTCTGATGAAGCCAAATCCCGTAACGCCTACCTAAGCGCCTTTGATGGTCAAGGCATTCTAAACCCTGGCTCTCATTACGTTTATGGGACGGTTGTCATTCGTACGTCAAGACACCTTACTGCAAGTCAGCAAACGGCGTTAACTGAGAAAATCTATAATAAGCTGATTGAACTCAAAAAATAAAGTTCTTAAAGCCTAAATCTCTAAACCCAGAAAAAAATGTCTATACTATTCCATACCTCTTGAAACACATTCATGCTCTGCGCGTGGTTCCAAGTCTAGCAACATTAGGGCATTCTTTAGGGCGTCCGAAAAGTCCGATTTAAACAAAAAAAGGCGTGTTTTCTCTACTTACCTAACTTAAGGTTATTTTTACTTTAATGTTTAGAAGGCACATTTTTATAGGCTAAATGAAAAAAAGAATATTAAAAAATCAACTATTTTGTTTATTATGAAGAATAATTTTTAATACAATTATTGACAAAAATAGCATTTTGTCAATAATAAAAATATATAGAGTCATAACTGACAAAAAAAGTATTTTTGTCAGTTATATAATTTACAATATGGAGTATAAAAGTTTAAAAATATATTACAGTAATAACAGTATCTATGAAGATGAGTATTTACAAAGGTTAAATGGATATGGAACTACAAAAACTGCAATGTTTCCATATCTCATGAAGAGGGATGCCTTTTTCAACAAATAAATATCCATTGTTCGTTGTCCCAACTTTTAGAAATTCAACTTTTATCACAAAAAAATTATAGAACTATCTTCAAAAATTACAGATTTAGCTAATAAATTACCAGATGTAGCACATCAACAGTTTTACAATGAACAACTTTTTCAACGCTATAATTTCAACAAATGAAATTGAAGGAATTGGGACAACTAGGAAAGATGTTGCTGTTGCAATAGATGCTCTTAACAAAGATAGAAAAAGAAAAAAATTAAAACATAAGTCAACCGTTCGTATGTATTTAGATATTCTTTCAGAAGATTATCTAAACATAACAGAATTGATTCATATTAGAAGATTTATGATGCATTAACAAATGGAGAAATTGAAGACGAAGATCAGCTAGACGGTGAATTATTTAGAAAAGATCTTGTGTCTATTGTAAATAATAAGACAGGAAAAATAGAACATATTCCTCCAAGTAAGGAACAAACTATAAAAAGAAATGTTAAAAAGTTGGCTGGATTTCATCAATACAGGAACTATTCCATTCCTTATAAAAAGCAAGTTTGGCGCATTATTTTTTTGAAAATATTCATCCTTTTTATGATGGTAACGGAAGAACTGGTCGTTACATATTGTCCAAATACCTTTCAAGAAAATTAGATAAATTTTCAGGTCTTATTATCAACAAGAAGATTAATGAAGATAAAGCTAAATATTATAAAAGCTTTTGCAGAAACTGGAGATACTCTTAACAGAGCAGATGGAACACGATTTGTACAATCTATGCTTAGTTTTATTATTAAAGGACAGTCTGAAATAATAGATACACTAGCAGAAAAACAGGAGATGCTACATTACTATCATACAAAAATTACAAGAAAGTAGTTTTTCTGATATAGAAGGAACAGTATTATTTTTACTTATCCAATCTCAATTGTTTGTTTCAGATTTCGAAGCAAGCATTAATGATAATAATCTTTTAGAACTTCTAGAACATACTGAATACTCACAAAGAAGTTTAAAGAAGACAATAAAAAGAATTGGAAGAAAAAGTATTGATTAAAGTCGCTAAACGCCCACTAAAAACACATCATAGTTGATGATTTCTTTGATTATGATAAAAATTAACTTCTAATACTTTAAAATTTTTAATAAATATTTGCGTTTGAACTATAAAAATATTGATATATTTTACTCAATAAACATCAAACTAATTAAGATTGTATCAATTCCACTTTAGAATGATCCAGCATGATATAAACCCAATTCAATCTAAAACCTTTTTAATAACGGCTTTGCCTGCTGATGTTTAGAAAGGTTTATCATTATGAAGATTAACGAGATAAAGAAAAAGACGGGTCAACCGTCTATCGTACTAATATATATCTTGGTGTTGATGTAATCACTGGCAAGAAAGTTACAACCAAAGTAACCGCTAGGACAAAGAAAGAACTCAAGACCAAAGCCCAACAAGCTCATTTTGATTTTAAAGCTAATGGATCAACACGTTACAAAGAAGTAGTAATAGAAACATACGAGGAATTGGCTTCCTCATGGTGGGATAACTACAAAAATACAGTTAAAGTTAATACAAGAAACACACAAAAATCGCTCTTAAACAACCATGTTTTACCGTTGTTTGGTGAGTTTAAACTGAATAAGCTGACAACCCCAGTCATTCAGTCCATGATGAATAAGCTGGCAAACAGTACAAATACTGGTGAAGTTGGCGCTTATCTGCATTACGGCAAAATTCACACCCTTAACAAACGTATATTACAGTATGGAGTGATTTTACAAGTTATTCCAACTAACCCAGCCAATAATGTTGTTTTACCTCGAAACACTCAAAAGGATAAGAAAGCCAAAGTTAAGCATTTCAATAATGATGAGCTTAAACAATTTCTTACCTACCTTGATAGTTTAGACAACTCTAAATATAAAAATTATTATGACATCACGCTATATAAGTTCTTACTTGCCACTGGTTGTCGTATTAACGAGGCTTTGGCTCTCTCATGGTCTGATATTGACCTTGATAATTCGGTTGTCCATATAACAAAGACTTTAAACTGTGATATGAAGTTAAACAGTCCAAAGTCGAAAGCTGGTTACCGAGATATAGACATAGATCAGCAAACCGTAACCATGCTTAAAAGATACCAACGCAAGCAAACTCAAGAGGCTTGGAAACTAGGCAGGACTGAAACAGTGGTATTCTCTGATTTCATCAATGCCTATCCAAATTATAAAGCAGTAGCGGGACGACTTAAAACGCATTTTAAAAAAGCGGGTGTCAATAACATAGGTTTCCACGGTTTTCGACATACTCATGCTAGTTTGCTCCTTAATTCGGGTATTCCTTATAAGGAGTTACAACACCGTCTAGGACATTCTACTCTTTCAATGACTATGGACACATACAGTCACTTATCAAAAGAGAACGCTAAAAAAGCGACGTCATTTTATGAGCAAGCACTAAAATCTATCTAAAAGTAAGCAAAAAGGTAAGCAAATTGAAATTAGAATATGAATTAGCAGTTATAAACCCTTTATTTTCAAGGGGTTTGCTTATTCTAATCAACAACAGTGGTATTACTCAAATAAATACTAGAACTTTAAGTTGATTTTTATGGTATGATAACTCTATTAGAATAGGGAGGTATTACCATGCCAAAGGACGTTACTGTTGAAAGTTTTGAACTTGATCATACCATTGTAAAAGCACCTTATGTCCGTCTTATTTCAGAGGAAGTTGGACCCTAAAGGAGATATCATCACAAACTTCGATATCCGTTTGATCCAACCTAACGAAAATAGTATCGATACAGGTGGTCTTCATACTATCGAACACCTACTCGCTAAACTGATTCGTCAACGTATCGATGGACTTATTGATTGCTCACCATTTGGTTGCCGTACAGGCTTCCATATGATTATGTGGGGTAAACAAGATCCCTACAGAAATTGCTAAAGTTATCAAATCTAGTCTTGAAGCTATTGCTAACGAGATTACATGGGAAGATGTTCCAGGAACTACCATTGAATCTTGTGGTAACTACAAGGATCACAGCCTTCATTCAGCTAAGGAATGGGCTAAACTTATCCTTGAACAAGGTATCTCAGACCAAGCCTTCGAACGTCATACCGTTTAAAAAACATTGGGATATATCCCAATGTTTTTTTAGTATTTTCTAAAACGTTGATAACGCGCTTCAAGCAAGTCCTCTGTTGATAATTGACTTAATTCTGCCAACTCATCTACAATTGCTGTCTTAATTGCTTCGATAATTTCACTTGTAAAGTAACCACGTTCTGGGATCACCTTATCAACGATTCCCATATTAAGCAACTCGCCTGATGTAATCTTCATCAACTCTGCTGCCTCTTCTGAACGTGAGCCATCTTTCCAGAGAATAGTCGCAAACCCTTCCGGACTCAAGATAGAGTAGATGGTATTTTCAAGCATCCAAACCTTATCAGCTACTGCCAAGGCAAGAGCTCCTCCCGAACCACCTTCACCAATGATGATGGCAATAATTGGCACCTTAAGATCACTCATTTCCATAAGGTTACGAGCAATTGCCTCACCCTGTCCACGTTCCTCTGCTCCAACACCAGGATAAGCACCTGCAGTATTGATAAAGGTAACAACTGGACGACCAAACTTTTCAGCCTGTTTCATGAGGCGAAGAGCCTTACGATAGCCCTCTGGATGAGGTTGCCCAAAGTTACGATTGAGATTATCTTGTAGGTTTTTACCTTTTTGGATACCCACTACTGTAACAGCTTGGCCATTTAAGCGACCAATACCACCGATAACGGCACCATCATCACGGAAATTACGGTCACCATGAAGTTCGATGAAATCATCAAAGATTCCTTGGGCAAAGTCCAAAGCAGTTAAACGGCCTTGATCACGCGCTTCTTTTAAAATACGTGCTACGTCGCTCATTGAACACCTCCATGGAATGATAAGAGTGTGGCAATGGTATCAGCCAACTCTGTACGTTTGACAATGGCATCAACAAAACCATGTTCTTGAAGGAACTCAGCCTTTTGGAAATCATCTGGCAAAGTTTCGCGAACTGTGTTTTCAATGACACGACGACCTGCGAAACCAATCAAGGTTTGTGGCTCAGCTAAGATGATATCACCTTCCATGGCGAAACTTGCTGTAACCCCACCAGTTGTTGGATCTGTCAATACAGTCAAATACAACAAGCCAGCATTCGAATGACGTTTTACAGCGGCTGAAATCTTGGCCATCTGCATCAAACTCATGATTCCTTCTTGCATACGGGCACCACCAGATGCTGTAAAAATAACAACTGGAAGTTTTTCCTCAATCGCATGTTCAAAGAGTTTGGTGATTTTCTCACCAACAACAGTTCCCATTGAAGCCATGATAAAGTTAGAATCCATAATGGCCAAGGCTGTTTTTTGCCCCTTGATACTTGCAACACCAGTTACAACAGCTTCATCAAGACCCGTTTTTTCCTTAGTCGCTGCTAATTTCTCCATATAACCTGGGAAATTCAATGGATTTTCAGTTTTAATACCAGTAAAAAGTTCTTGGAATGACCCCTCATCAACCGTTAAATCGAGACGTTCTTTAGCTGAAATACGGAAGGTATAAGAACAATTTGGACAAATTTTAGCTTGTCCCAAGTCCTTTTGATAAATAGCTTGTTTACAACCAGGACATTTGGCAAAAAGTTCATCTGGAACTTCTGGCACTTGGTGATCAATCCCCATTACGTACAGAACGGTTAGGATTGATACGGATATACTTTTCTTTTCGATCAAATAATCCCATAAACTTTATTCCTCACGATTCTGATAATCTGGTAGGAAGGTCTCCATCAAGAAGGAAGTATCATAATCCCCAGCGATAACGCTACGATCTGAAATCAAATCCAACTGGAAGTCAGCATTAGTCACAACACCATCGATTTCTAGCTCATAAAGAGCACGTTGCATCTTCATGAGTGCCTCAAATCGATTCTCTCCATGAACAATGATTTTGGCAATCATTGAATCATAGTAAGGTGGAATAGTATAGCCAGGATAAACTGCACTGTCTACACGGAGACCAACGCCACCACTAGGTAGGTAGAGATTGCTAATTTTCCCTGGACTAGGTGCAAAGTTGAACTTAGGATTTTCTGCATTGATACGACACTCAATAGCATGTCCCTTGATTTCAATATCATCTTGGGTCACAGAGAGTTTTTCACCTGCGGCAATACGGATTTGTTCTTTAACAATATCCACACCACTTACAAATTCTGTAACTGGGTGCTCAACTTGAACACGGGTATTCATTTCCATGAAAGTAGAACTGACCTGTTTTTTCATCAAGAAGAAACTCGATAGTACCCGCATTTTCATAATTAACAGCCTTAGCAGCACGGACGGCCGCTGAACCAATTTCGTGACGAAGAGTCTTACCAATAGCAACTGAAGGTGATTCTTCCAAGACCTTTTGGTTATTACGTTGAAGAGAGCAATCACGCTCACCTAGGTGAACAATGTTACCGTAGCTATCTCCCAAAATTTGAACCTCGATATGACGAGCTGGGTAAATAACTTTTTCAATATACATTGCCCCATTACCAAAGGCTGCTTTAGCTTCTTGTGACGCAGATTCGAAGGCAGGGGCTAACTCTTCTTCAGTGTTAACCTTACGAATCCCCTTACCGCCACCACCAGCAGAAGCCTTAAGCATCACTGGGATAACCAAGACGGTTGGCAACTTCCAAAGCCTCCTCAGCTGTAAAGACTTCACCATCTGAACCAGGAATTACAGGGACATTAGCCTTAATCATTTCAGCACGGGCATTGATTTTGTCACCCATCTTGTCCATGACTTCGCCTGAAGGACCAATAAACTTGATGTTCATTTCTTCACAGAGAGTGGCAAATTTAGAGTTTTCACTCAAGAAACCAAACCCTGGGTGAATAGCTTGAGCCTCAGTCACAATAGCAGCTGATAGGACACGATTCATATTCAAATAAGAATCCGTTGATTTTGCAGGCCCGATACAAATAGCTTCATCAGCGAGCATAGTATGGAGAGAATCCTTATCTGCTTCAGAATAAATAGCAACCGTTTGGATACCCAATTCACGCGCTGCACGGATAATACGCACTGCAATTTCACCACGATTGGCAATCAATAATTTTTTAAACATAAAACAAGATAACATCAGACATTTTTTGATAGTCTGTGTTGATTTCCTTTCTATGTGATAGACCAATGTCTAAAGAAAAATCCTTTCCGACTGTCGCCAGAAGGATTTTCACAAAACATTAGCTTCCAATAGCAAAAGTCAAAGTACCTGATGCAGCAAGTTTCCCATCGACTTCAGCCTTAGCTTCAACAACAGCAATTGTTCCACGACGTTTAACAAACTTAGCTGTCATAACAAGTTGGTCACCAGGAACCACTTGTTTTTTAAATTTAACCTTATCCATACCTGCGTAAAAGACTAATTTGCCTTTGTTTTCAGGTTTAGACAATTCAAGAACACCAGCTGTTTGCGCAAGAGCTTCCATGATAAGAACGCCAGGCATAACTGGGTATTGAGGAAAATGTCCATTAAAGAAAGGTTCATTGATCGTTACATTTAATAGCTGTGATTTCGTCTTCTGAAACTTCTAGCACACGGTCAACCAATAGCATTGGATAACGGTGTGGTAGAGCTTCACGAATAGCATTAATATCAATTGTCATTTGATGCGTACCAATCCTTTTCCGTAGTCAACAACTTCTTCATTCGCTACCAAGATCTCAGTAATAACACCATCTTTAGGCGCTGGCACTTCATTCATAACCTTCATCGCTTCAACGATAAGAAGAGTTTGACCTTTCTTAACAGTATCACCAATAGAAACAAAGGCTGGTTTTTCAGGTGATGGAGACAAGTAAGCCACACCAACAAGTGGACTTTCAACTACTTCACCTTCAGCAGCTTGAGCAGGAGCAGAAGCTTCTTCAACTGGTCTTGCTGGAGTTTCAACAGCGGCAGGTTCTGCTACTGGAGCTACTGGAGCTTGAGGAGCTGGCGCAACTACTTCAACTGTAGGAGCTACTGGGGCAGCTGTTACTGAACTTGTTTGATTTTTGCTCAAATTCAATTCTTCACCGTTATTTTTGTATGAAAATTCACGTAAAGTTGATGCATCAAATTGAGCCAATAAATCTTTGATTTCAGAAATATTCATGGATTAAGCCTCCCAACGTTTAAAGGCAAGAACAGCATTGTGTCCACCAAAACCGAAGGTATTTGAAATTGCATACTCAATATCAGCTTCTTGACCTTCACCATAAACAACATTAGCTTCGATGTAGTCAGACAATTCTTTTGTACCAGCAGTTTTCGGTACATAGCTATGACGAATAGCTTCGATTGTTGCAATAGCTTCAACTGCACCAGCAGCACCTAGCAAGTGACCTGTAAATGATTTAGTAGATGAAACTGGAACATCTTTACCAAGTACAGAAACAATGGCACCACTTTCACCCTTTTCATTAGCAGGTGTTGATGTCCCGTGAGCATTGACATAATCAACATCTTCAGGTTTGATACCAGCTTCATTGATAGCCAATTTAATTGCTTTAGCAGCACCTGAACCGTCTGGAGTTGGTGTTGTCATGTGGTAGGCATCACAGTTTGATCCGTAACCAACAATCTCAGCCAAGATGTTAGCACCACGTTTTTGGGCATGTTCCAAGCTTTCGATAACGAGAACCCCTGCACCTTCACCCATAACAAAACCATTACGGTCTTTATCAAATGGAATTGATGAACGTTCTGGATCCTCTGTTGTTGAAAGTGCTGTAAGAGCATTGAAACCACCAATACCAATCTTAGTGATTGAAGCTTCAGCACCACCAGCCAAGACAACATCATGCAAACCGAATTTAATTTCACGAAAGGCTTCACCGATTGCATCATTGGCTGAGGCACAAGCAGTCGTCACTGATTTACATACCCCTTGAGCACCAATTTTAAGAGCAATGTTACCAGCACCCATGTTTGAAAGTGCTTTAGGGATAAACATTGGTTTGATACGTTTCATCCCACGTTCGTGCATACGAATGATTTGATCTTCAAGTTCTTGAAGACCACCGATACCAGATGACACGATGACACCAACACGATCACGATCTTCTTCTTCCATGTTAAGTCCTGAATTTTCAAGAGCTTCCATAGCAGCATAAATCGCATAAAGTGAGTAAGTGTCCATACGGTTAGTATCTTTTTTCACAAAGTACTTATCGAACGGGAAATCTTGGATCTCACCAGCGTTAAAGACTGGAATTTCAGAAGCATCGAACTTCGTAATTGGTTTGATACCAATTTTACCGTCATGAAGACTGTTCCAAAATTCTTCTGGTGTATTACCGATTGGTGAGGTTACGCCGTAACCTGTAACAACAACACGATTTGTAGACATATATATTCTCCTTTTGTCGGGTGGATATTCTAGTAAATGACTTTTTGATATTGACATTCAATTATTGCATGGTCATACCACCATCAATAGCGATGGTTTGACCTGTGAGATATTCTTGACTAGCCAAGAATGCTGCAACTTCAGCCACTTCTTCTGCTTGACCAATACGTTTCATTGGCACTTGAGCAATCATAGCATCTTTCATTTTCTCTGGAATAGCGTCAGTCATATCTGATTCAATGAAACCAGGAGCGATAGCATTGACACGGACACCACGGGCTGCAACTTCACGCGCTACTGATTTAGTGAAGCCAATCAAACCAGCTTTTGAAGCCGCATAGTTAGCTTGACCAATATTCCCCATGAGACCTACAACAGATGACATATTGATGATGGCACCTTGACGCGCCTTAGACATTGGTTTCAAGACAGCTTGTGTCATATTGAAGGCACCAGTCAAGTTGATTTTCAAGACACGTTCAAAATCTTCTTCAGTCATCTTCAACATCAACTTATCGTTAGTGATACCAGCATTATTAACTAGCACATCAACACTACCAAGCTTTTCAATAGCTTCAGCTACCATACGTTTAGCATCTTCACCGTTAGAAATATCACCTGAGATACCTACAACAGTTACACCATAATCTGCAAACTGTGCAAGCAAGTCCTCAGAGATTTCAGAACGTCCATTTAGAACAACATTGGCACCAAGACTAGCAAATTTGTGTGCCACAGCTAATCCAATTCCACGTGTTGAACCTGTTACAAAAACATTTTTATTCTTAAGTTCCATGTTTACCTCGTTTTAAGCATTAAGAAGGGCATCAAGACTAGCTTGATCTTCAACATTATGAGTTGGTAAGGTTTTATCAATTTTCTTCAAGAAGCCTGACAAGACTTTTCCTGGACCAATCTCAATTACTTCATCTACACCAAATTCTTGGATAGTGGCAATCGAATCATAAAAACGTACAGGTTCCATCACCTGACGAGCCAAAAGTGCTTTGACGTCTTCTGACTTCATGATTTGAGCCTCAGTATTACCTACTAAAGGAAGCGTAAAGTCCTTGAATGACACTTTCTCAAGTTCTGCTGCCAATTTTTGACTAGCTGATTCAAGTAAAGCTGTATGGAACGGCCCTGAAACATTAAGAGGAATCAGACGTTTAGCACCAGCTTCTTTTAGCAATTCCACAGCATAATCAACAGCCTCAACTTCACCACCAATAACAATTTGTGCTGGAGTATTATAGTTAGCAGGCGTTACTACACCCTTTTCAGATGCTTTTTGACAGATTTCTTCAATCAAACTTGGATCTGTATTCATGACTGCAACCATTTTCCCACTTCCAGCAGGAGCCGCTGTTTCCATGAATTCTCCACGTTTAGCAACCAAAGCTACTGCATCCTCAAATGAGAGTGCTCCAGCCGCAACTAGGGCAGAATATTCACCCAAAGACAGGCCAGCAACAATATCAGGAGTGATTCCATTTTCTGCCAAGAGACGATAAATGGCTACTGACGTTGTCAAGATAGCTGGTTGAGTATAGCGTGTCTGATTAAGTTTTTCTTCGTTAGAATCAATCAATTCACGCAAATCATAACCTAGAATACGACTAGCCGTATCAAATGTCTCTTTGACAACGGGATAAGTCGCATACAAATCGCTCGCCATGCCCAATTTCTGAGCCCCTTGACCAGCAAATAAGAACGCACGTTTTGTCACTATCCTAATCCTTTCGACGTTTTTAGACGTTTACATCTGCCCAACGAGCAGCCTCTTCTTTAATTACCTTTGCAGCACCTGTGTACAAATCTTCCAAGATTTCTGCACACGTTTCTTCTTTACGAACAAGACCTGCAATTTGTCCAGCCATAACTGAACCATATTCCACATCTCCATCAACAACGGCATTACGAAGTGCACCTGCACCAAGCTCTTCAATTTCCTCTTGAGTTTTCTTGCCAGCTAAGAAATCTTTTTCAGCCTGATTGTACTCTGTAGCCAACTTATTCTTAATGGCACGAACAGGGTGTCCTACAACAGAAGCAGAAATCACAGTATCGATATCTTTAGCCTTCAAAATCTTATCCTTGAAGTTTTGGTGAGCGTTAGATTCCTTGGCAACAGCGAAACGCGTACCAACCTGCACAGCTTCTGCTCCAAGCATGAGAACAGCAGCCATACCACGTCCATCAGCAACACCACCAGCCCCAACAACCGGGATAGATACCGCATCTGCAACTTGTCGAACAAGAGCCATAGTTGTCAATTTACCGATATGGCCACCAGCTTCCATACCTTCTGCGACAACAGCATCCGCTCCCAATTTTTCCATACGTTTAGCGAGTGCAACCGATGGAACAACTGGGATTACTGTAATTCCAGCTTCGTGAAAACGTTCCATATATTTACCTGGGTTTCCTGCACCAGTTGTAACAACTTTTACACCTTCTTCAATAACAAGGTCAACAATATCGTCAACAAATGGCGACAAAAGCATAATATTAACACCGAATGGCTTGTCAGTGATTTGTTTTACTCTGCCAATATTAGCTTTTACCACTTCTTTAGGGGCATTACCGCCACCAATAATTCCGAGTCCACCAGCATTTGAAACGGCTCCAGCCAAGTCACCATCAGCAACCCAGGCCATACCACCTTGGAAGATTGGATATTTAATTCCTAACAGTTCTGTAATACGAGATTTCATTTTTCACCTTTTTTCGATTTTCTAATCAAATAAATAGTTTAATAATCAAAGTAATTGTATAAACAAAGGAGAATATCCCTAATAAGAATATTCTCTATGCCCTGCTTATTTAGTTTTTTCTTCTACGTAAGCAACAAGGTCACCAACAGTGTTAAGACCTTCTTCAGTTTCGATTTGAATATCGAATTCATCTTCGATTTCTGAAATAACTTGGAATACATCAAGTGAATCAGCATCAAGTTCGTCAAAAGTAGTTTCTACTTTTACTTCTTCTGCATCTTTCCCAAGTTCTTCAACAATGATTTCTTGTACTTTTTCAAATACTGCCATTTTATTTTCTCCTTTAAGATAAATATATTTCTTATAATCTATGCTGGTGCATAATTTATATAACTAGATTTTAACAATTAGACTGCCCCATGTCAAACCCCCGCCAAAACCTGAGAGAAGAATTGTTTGATCACTGCCTAATTGAAGAGTCCCATTCGCCACATTTTCAGAAAGCAAGATTGGAATACTTGCCGCACTGGTATTACCATAAGACATCATGTTAGCCAGAAATTTATCACGACTGACATCAATTTTCTTAGCCATAATATCCAAAATACGAATATTAGCTTGATGAAGAAGGAAGTAATCGGGATCACCTTTTTCTTCAACCAATGCTTAATACTCTTCGAAACAGTCTTCACAGCAAAATCAAAGATTGCTTTACCATCCATTTGCATATAGGGATTAGGCTGCTCAGTACCATCAGAATAAGGCGAAATAACTGCAGAAGCTCCTGACTCAAGACCGCCCTTGCTACCGTCGGTATTTAAAGATTCACCAAAAAAATGTTCTTCTTCAGATTCTTCTAATAAAACACCGCCAGCACCATCTCCAAAAGAACTGCTGTTGTACGATCAGACCAGTCTAAAGTTTTTGAAAGAACTTCAGCACCAATGACTAAACCTTTTTTGTAAGCGCCTGACTTTATCAATTTTTCTGCGGTTGCCAAAGCAAAGACAAAACCACTACATGCCGCAGTAATATCAAAAGCGAAGGCATTAACTGCTCCAATTGTTCCTTGAACACGTGCTGCCACTGACGGCATGGAGTTATCAGGAGAAATCGTTGCAACTAAAACAAAGTCTAGCTCTTCGGGAGATAATCCCGACTTTTCCAACAGCTGATAAGCAACATTGGTAGCTAAATCACTGGTATTCTCATTTAATGAAATGCGACGTTCTTGAATCCCTGTACGTGAGCGAATCCACTCATCACTGGTATCCATGATTTTAGATAGGTCATCATTGGTCACGACCTGAGCAGGTGCATAATGGGCAACCTGACTAATTTTTGCAAATGCCATTATTTTAACTCCTCAAGAAAGGCATGGAGATTTTCCAAGCCCTTGCTCATAACCTTTAACTCCTCGTCGTTAAAGCCTTCTGTAATCCGCATCACCATTGATTTATGGAAACCACGGTGAAGACGATATACCAGACGACCTTTTTTAGAAAGTGATAGATGGACCACACGACGATCAACAGATGATCGCGTACGAATAATATATCCTTTCTTTTCAAGTTTATTGAGAGAAGTTGTTACAGTACCAAGGGTTAACATAAGCTCTCTAGCAACTGCACTTGGTGTCGTATCTGGATGTGTACCAATCACATCAATGGTATGCATTTCCTTGAGGGAAACATCATTAAACTTTGAATTTTTCAAACTTGCTTCTTCGATAATAACGACGTTATTAAAAATATCAACAAGATAGCCATTAATTTTATCGTAATTCACACCAGACTCCTTTCAATAAGATTTGATTGTCAAATTATATCAGACTCAAACTAATTTAGCAAGTCCAATTTGAAAACTTTAGTTTTAATTTCTGAAAACAAGTTTATTTCCCTTGGAATTTAGGACGGCGACGCTCACTATAAGCACGTACACCTTCTTTAAAGTCCTCTGTAAATGCAAGAGATTTCTGCAAATCAAGCTCCAGCTTAGCATATTTTTCCCAACCTGCAAATTCAGATTCCCAAACCATTTCTTTAATTGCTTTGAATGAATTAACTGAAGAACGATTTAATTTCTTAATTAACTGACTCACTGTTTTCTCAAGCTTTTCTGAATCGACTACCTTGTAAGCAATTCCCCAATCTAAAGCTTTCTCAGCTGACACAGGCTCTCCTGTCATGGTAATTTGAGTAGCACGATTAATACCAATTGAACGAGTCAAAAGGTAAAGACCACCAGCATCAGGGGCCAAACCAACACCTACGAAAGCTTGAATAAATTTAGCTTTTTCAGATGCAATTGTAAAATCTGCTGCAACTGCTAAGTTAGCAGCAGCACCTGCACAGGGGCCATCAACAACCATGATGACTGGCTTAGGCAATTTTTTAAGAGCAAAAGAAATTTCATTCACTTGCTCAGCAATACGAACCAAAGATTGTACATCATCTACAGCAACAGCTTTTTTCATTTGATCAAGGTCTCCACCGACAGAAAAGACTTTCCCATTAGCATTGATAACCAAGAACTTCACAGATGCATCTTGCCCTGCTTCCTCGATTGCAGCCATAATCTCATCACAAACTGGAATGTTAAATCCATTTTGCACTTCAGGGCGATTGAGAGTTAATGTTGCCACTCCCTCCTCAACACTATAAAGAATCGTTTCGTAAGCCATTTTTAGCACTCCTTCCGATAACTAGTTACTATATCAAAAACCGCATCTTATTTGATTTCTTATCATAATTTTCATTTGACTAATAGATAATTTGATAATCAAATCATTTATCGTTATTTCCTAGTATACCATAGTCCACCTAAAGGTCAACATAAACTTAGATTTTTTTAATTTCACACATCAAAACACCGAGAAGAAAAGCTCGGTGTTGTTTTCTATTTTATTAAGTCTAAAACATCTGTAAGACTATCCAATAAACCTTTTGCAGCACTTTGATCCATACCAAACCGATTATCTTTAATCGCCCAGACCTCTACACCTGCAGCTACTCCAGCAGCAATTCCTTTTTCACTATCTTCAATGATAAGAGCACGATTTGCTTGCACGTTTAATTGCTTTAATGCTGTCAAATAAATCTCTGGATTGGGTTTACTATCTTTGAATTCCTCTCCTGAGAGAACAACATCAAAGAAACCTTGCAAACGATTTTCCTCCAAAGCTCTAAAGATATCTGCTTTCACTGAGCTAGAGGCTAAGCCTATTTTCAACCCTTGAGATTTCACTTCATTTAAAACCTTTAAAACATCAGGAAAAATTAATTCTTTATAGGGTAAGGGATTATTTTGTTTATAAGTATTGTACTCTTCTTGTAAAGTTGACACATCCCACTTATCATAATCATCTCTGAGAAATATTTTTCCCAAACCTGCTTAGTATTTCCACCTATAAAGAAAGACGGGGGTAAATGATCTATTGAAATACCTTTTTGGCCTAAAAAACTTGCCCGTCGATCATAATAATATTTTTTTCAGTGTCAAAAAGGACACCATCCATATCAAAAAAATAATTGCCTCTACCACGGGATATCCTCCTTTTCTTCCTTTATTGTATCATAATCAGACTAAATCTTACTCGTTTTAAAAAACAATGTGACAAATTGTCAGAATTTTGCTATAATTGTAGGGTAATTTATAATTTTTTGGAGTAACTATGAAAGTCATCAAATTTGGCGGAAGCTCACTCGCTTCAGCAACACAATTAGAAAAAGTCTTAAACATTGTAAAATCTGACCCTGAACGCCGCTTTGTCGTTGTCTCTGCCCCTGGTAAACGTAACGATGAGGATACCAAAGTTACAGACGCCCTAATTAAATACTACAAACACTATATAAAGGGTGCTGATGTTAAAGCTGACCAAGAATGGATTATTAACCGCTACCAAGCTATGGTTGATGAACTAGGTTTCAAATCAAAAGAGATGGTAAACATTTCTAAAGCTATTACTGACCTCGCTACGCTTCCTATCGAAGATAACAATTTCCTCTATGATACCTTCCTAGCTGCTGGAGAGGACAATAATGCAAAATTAATTGCTGAATATTTCCGCAATAACGATATTGAAGCACGCTACGTTCATCCTCGCGAAGCTGGTATCTTGGTCTCAAGTGAGCCAGGCAACGCCCGTATTCTTCCAGGTTCATATGATAAGTTAGAAGAACTTCGTGAATCAGATGAGGTTCTAATTATTCCTGGATTCTTTGGGGTCACCTCTGATAATCAAATTTGTACATTCTCACGAGGAGGCTCTGATATCACAGGCTCTATCGTAGCTGCAGGTGTTAAAGCCGACCTATATGAAAACTTTACAGATGTAGATGGTATTTTCGCAGCCCACCCAGGTGTAGTACATGAACCGCACTCTATTCCAGAGTTGACTTACAAAGAAATGCGTGAGTTAGCATATGCTGGATTCTCGGTTCTTCATGATGAAGCTCTCCTCCCAGCATATCGTGGTAAGATTCCATTGGTTATCAAGAACACCAATAATCCGGACCACCCAGGCACACGTATTATTCTTGAACACCAGGGAGCAACCGTTCCAGTTGTTGGTATTGCTAGCGATGACAAGTTTGTCAGCATCAATATGAGTAAATACCTCATGAACCGCGAGGTAGGTTTCGGACGTAAGGTGCTACAAATCTTGGAAGATTTAAACATCCGTTGGGAACACATGCCTTCTGGAATTGATGACCTTTCAATCATCATTCGAGAACGTGAACTTACCCCAATCAAAGAACAAGAAATCCTCTCTTACTTGACGCGTGAACTTGGTGTTGATGAAGTTGAAATTGAACATGGCCTTTCTATACTCGTGATTGTTGGTGAAAATATGAGAGACCACATCGGTGTTACAGCGACAGCGGCCAAAGCACTCTCTGAAAAACACATTAACCTTGAAATGATTTCTCAGGGTTCAAGTGAAGTTTCTGTCATGTTTGTAATTGAAACTGAACAAGAGAAAGAGGCCGTTAGAGCGCTCTATGACGCATTTCCGTAGCAACAACTAATTTTATAACCTATCTCCTACAAGGGATAGGTTTTTCTTTATAATGAAAATATATTCAACTCTCACGATACCTAGTCCAATAACACATTTTCTAATCAATAATGCACAATTTATTCCAAATTAAAAAGCACTAACTTTCGTTAGTACTCTTTTTACAAGATATTTTCGTAAGTTTCACGAACGGCATCTGGCCAAACTGAAGTTTGAACCTCACCGATATGTTTCTTACGTAGCAAGAACATAGCCATACGTGATTGACCAATCCCACCACCAATTGTTAGTGGGAAGAGGCCATGTAACAAGGCTTGGTGCCAATCCAATTTCAAACGATCTTGGTCGCCAGTAATTTCAACCTGACGTTTAAGTGCATCTTCATCAACACGAATCCCCATTGATGATAACTCAAAAGCATGTCCTAATTGCTCATTCCAAACCAAAATATCTCCATTCAAACCATGATAACCGTTCTCAGACTCAGTTGTCCAGTCATCATAGTCAGGTGCACGACCATCATGCGGTTTCCCGTCAGGAAGAACACCACCAATACCAATCAAGAATACAGCACCATATTCTTTAGTAATAGCATCTTCACGCTCTTTTGGTGTCAAATCAGGGTACTTCTCAACAAGCTCTTCTGAATGGATGAAGGTAATTTTCTTAGGTAAGACGGCTTCAATATCGTAACGTGCCTCAACAGCAAGCTCAGTCAAACGAATGACTTTGTAGATTGTCTCGACGGTTTCCTTCAAATATGCAATATTACGATGTCCATCAGGAATAACCTTTTCCCAATCCCATTGGTCAACATAAACAGAGTGCGTTGCATCCAATGAATCTTCATCTGGACGAAGAGCCTTCATATTAACCACAAGCCCTTCACCTTCATTAAAACCAAAACGAGCCAAAGTGTGGCGTTTCCATTTTGCTAATGAGTGAACAACTTCGTATGTCGCGTCAGGAATCTGAAGTACATTAACAGTTACAGGATTTTCAATACCACTTAAATTATCCTGCATACCATCCCCGACCTTACTCAAAATAGGCCCTTGCACTTCAACGACGTCAAGTTTATCAATCAAATACCGTGTGAAAAGTATTTTTCACAAAAGAAATTTCCTCTTTGTTGATGAATGAAGCTCTTCTTCATACGCTCCTCCTTTAAAAAAATCGATAAAGCCTATTATACTCCTATTTTTTTAGAAAAAAATAAAGAAATTTTCCAACAATTTTGAAAATTTCTTGTTTTTTTATATTAGGTTTTGTCACATTTTCTTAGTTAGCTTCACAACTGCTTCTGTCCGAGCAGTATGAGGAAACATATCTACCGACTGAATATAGTTCACATCATAAACCTTAGCTAAAGAAACCAGATCTCTAGCTAAAGTAGACACATTACATGAAACATATACCATTTTTTTAGGAGTATATTCCAGTATAGTTTTGAGTAACTTATCATCCAAACCCGTTCTCGGTGGATCCACAATAAGAGCATCTGCTCGATAACCTTCCTTGTACCAACGTGGAATGATATCTTCTGCTTTCCCCACCTCATAGTGAGTATTTCCCAGGCCAAGTGATTTGGCATTCTTCCTAGCATCCTCAATAGCCTCAGGAATGATATCCATACCGCGAATACTCTTTACCTTATTTACAAAAGCAAGTCCAATAGTACCAACCCCACAATAAGCATCAATAAGGTGTTCATCCTTATCCACTTCCAAAGCTTCAACGGCCTGACTATAGAGCACTTCAGTTTGCTTAGGGTTCAACTGGTAAAAGGCACGAGGAGAAAGTGCGAAGTTATAGTCCAGCACCTCTTCTTGGATTGTATCTTGACCCCAGATAATTTCCGTCTCTTGGCCATAAATCTCACTGGATTTCGAATAGTTATAATTGATAGCAACTGTTACAATTTCAGGATAACGTAAAGTTAACTCCTTCACCAACTTAGTCAAAGAAACAGACTTAGATGTTACAAAAATTAGCTGGACCTGATTAGACCCTAAAGCACGTCGTATCATAACTGTGCGAATCCCAGAAATTTTGCGCTCATTATAAATCGGTAACTTGTATTTATCTAGCAAACTTGTAACCTTATTCATCATCGCTTGCGTTAACTCATCTTGAACCAGGCAATCATCAATATTGATTAGTCGATGACTTCCTTCCGCAAATAAGCCTGCTTTAACTGAGCCACCAAAAGAACGTGTTTGAAATTGTAGTTTAGCACGATAATGTTGTGGTTGCTCCATCCCAATTGTTGGACGAATCTCATAAGACTCAAAATTAGCCGGTTTGAACTTTTTCAAGGCTTGTCCTAACAGATCCGTTTTAAACTCTAATTGTTTATCATAACGAAGATGCATCAACTGGCAACCACCACACTCTTCATAGACACCACATTCAGGTTCAACACGAAACTTGGAAGCTTTATTAATCTTTAATAGTTTTGCCAGAACAAAGTTTCTCTTAACCGAAACAATCTGACAGAACACCTCTTCCCCCTTCAAAGCTCCAGGTACAAAAAAACCAGTGTTTTCTTATAAAAACCAATGCCCTTCACCATTGATTCCCCATGCGTTTTAATCTTAAGAGGGATACGTTGTTTCACTTGTAAATTCATACTACCATTCTAACATTTTGATATAATAATAACTATGAAAATCACAAAAAAATCGAGAAAGAAAAAAAGACTCTATCTCGTCGAGATAGACCAAAAAGAAGTCTCTACGTTACAGAAGATACCATCGTTAAATACATGTTGACTAAAAGAAAATGATACTGGACAAAGATCAACTAGAAGATATTAAAATCCTTTTGCTCAGTTCTCACATGGTAAAAACTTGGCTCTCTATTTTATTTCATTTAAACAACGTACTGAGAAAAAAAGTAAAAGATTACCTTTTTTTAAAGCATGAAATAAATCCCTCATATAATTCCCCAAAATCATTGATAATCTAAAGAAAGATCATTGGATTGATGATTACAAACTCCTAGAAAGTCTAGCTCAACAAAATCTGAAATTCAGGCGATAAAGGGACCTATGTGCTGAAGCAAAAAAATGGCTTCAAAAAGGTTGTAACAAACAAATCATTGACGATGTATTTAAGCCCAATTTGATTTCTCAGAAAGTAGCCATTAAAGTAGCCTCAAAACTATTACGAAAAATATCAGGAAAACTACCATCTAAAGCTCTAAAAGGATAAATTAACTCAGAAAGCCTTATCAATAAAGGTTTTTCATTCCAAGAAAGTAAACTAGCAATCGATCATCTAGAACTAGAAGCAGATGAAGAAAAATGAGCAAACTCTCCTTTATAAAAGAAATTGATAAAAGCAATATCAAAAATTTAGTAAAAAATACGACGGTTATGAGCTTAAGCAACGCTTGACACAAGCTTTAGCCCGAAAAGGTTATGACTTTGATGCGATAGCATCCGCTCTAAGAGAATATTTATAGGTATTCCCCCTCTTTTCACAAAATTATGATACAATAAAGGGGATAACCCTTATTGTAGAAAGAGGACGCCATGAAATTACCAAAAGAAGGCGACTTTATCACAATTCAAAGTTATAAGCATGATGGTAGTTTGCACCGTACTTGGCGCGATACTATGGTACTAAAGACAACTGAGAATGCTGTTATTGGCGTTAACGACCACACCCTCGTTACTGAAGCAGACGGAAGACGATGGGTAACACGTGAACCTGCTATTGTTTATTTCCACAAAAAATACTGGTTTAATATTATAGCCATGATTAGGGATAACGGCATTTCCTACTACTGCAATTTAGCTAGTCCATATGTTTTGGACCAAGAAGCACTAAAATATATTGACTATGACCTAGATGTCAAAGTCTTCGCTGATGGTGAAAAAAAATTGCTAGATGTAGATGAGTATGAAACACATAAAAAAGAAATGCATTACTCTCCTGATATTGACTATATCTTAAAGGAACATGTTAAAATCTTGGTAGATTGGATTAACAATGGTAAGGGGCCATTTTCACAATCTTATGTTAACATCTGGTACAAACGTTATCTTGAACTAAGGAATCGTTAAAGTTGTCATAAAAAAGACTAGTAATAAAACTAGTCTTTTTTTGCACTAAAAACTAATGCTTCGGAATCTAAATCCATATTCAAAAGATAACGCCCTTCTTCTACTTGAACAAGGTACCCTAATAATTCTAAAGCATCAACAAAAATATTCCTCCTTTTTTGAAGTGCATATTCCTTCCTAACGTATTTTAAAAGAAAAGTCGTAACATGTTTCAAAAAATATTCAGGATTAACATCCCCTAATATGTCATATAATCTATTCTGCTCTTCCGATAATGGTAGATTTTCACTTAATTTATAGAAATAATTTGAAATCGTAAGATCGTCTCTCGTTATACTCGTTTGTTCAACAATAACAACTTCATTAGTAGAATTACTTATCTCAGTAACAAATCTACGATTTAATAGTTCAAAATAACAAGTAGAATCATCATCAATAAAAAAATGCTGTTCTAAATCAATTTTAGAAGAATCTGACACAAGACTAATTAATAAACGATAACGTTTCTCGAATCGTTCAATATAGCCTGCTTTTACAAACTCCTCAATTAATTTATCGATATTCTTTTGAAAAGGAAACTGCCTTTTTATTGCTCTCAGGGTCACAGGCTGATTAAGATATAGATAATTCACTATTTTCATAAAAAAAGGTTGCTTACATAGTTTAGTTGGGTTAAATTGTATTATCATAAAAACTATTATACCATTAATCAGAGTACTAAAAAAAGGCCTACTGGCCTAATTTTACGCATTAAAGCTTTCAGTCAACTGAGGAACTACCTGTTTCTTACGAGAAACAGCTCCTTCAAGGAAAGCATGATTATTTTCTAAAACAAAAATTGAAAAGCAGCTTCAACCTTTATCAGTATTTGAACCAAGTGCAAGAATTTCTGAATTAGAATTAAGAATATCAGTAATCATTAAAGACAAAGTCAGAGTAACCATTGCTTTTTAATTGAGTTAATAATAGCTTCTTCAATTTCCGCTTGACGAGAAAGAACATCAGAAATATCAACTGTATTAACTTGTGCAACACGAACTTGATTACCATTCAATTCAAAATGTTTTTTTGCATCAATGTCAATGAGTTCTTCAGCAGATTTTGAAGAAAGATTAGTACCAGCTTTAAGCATAGCAAGACCATATTCTTCAAGATTAACACCAGCAATTTCTGCAAGTTCAGCTGCAACTGCAGGATCTGAAGCATGTGTAGTTGGAGATTTAAGAAGAAGAGTATCTGAAATCAAACCTGAAAGAAGCAAACCAGCTACTTCCTTAGGAACCTCAACATTGTTTTCTTTAAACATACGATAAACAATTGAAGATGCAGATCCAACAGGTTCTAATCGCATCATTAATGGATTAGCAGTTTCAAAGTTAGCTACACGGTGATGGTCGACTACCTCAATAACTTCAACGTCCTTAATATCTGAAATAGATTGTTGAAACTCATTATGGTCTGTAAGAATAACTTGATTAACACCCTCAGACTGAGCTGATTCAACCACTCGTGGTGCTTCAACACCAAAATAATCAAGAACAAAAGCAGTTTCCTCGTTAGGAGTACCCAAAGCAACAGCTTCAGCATCAACACCAAGTTGACGTTTCAAATAAGCGTATCCATAAGAAGACCCGATTGCATCAGAATCAGGGTTTTGATGACCAAAAACAAAAACTTTAGACATAAATTCACCTCAAAATAGTATTATAAAGCTATTATAACATATAAAAAAAAGAAACAAAATAAAAAGAGTAACCTAAGTTACTCAAAATATAGTCCGTACGGGATTCGAACCCGTGTTACCGCCGTGAAAAGGCGGTGTCTTAACCCCTTGACCAACGGACCATCTTTATGCCGGCTACATGACTTGAACACGCGACCCTCTGATTACAAATCAGATGCTCTACCAACTGAGCTAAGCCGGCTAACTTTTCTAATGCGGGTGAAGGGACTTGAACCCCCACGCCGTTAAGCGCCAGATCCTAAATCTGGTGCGTCTGCCAATTCCGCCACACCCGCATATATGACCCGTACTGGGCTCGAACCAGTGACCCATTGATTAAAAGTCAATTGCTCTACCAACTGAGCTAACGAGTCTCAAATATTTCTACTTGAACGGTCCCGACGGGAATCGAACCCGCGATCTTCGCCGTGACAGGGCGACGTGATAACCGCTACACCACGGGACCTATGGGAGTTAACGGGATCGAACCGCTGACCCTCTGCTTGTAAGGCAGATGCTCTCCCAGCTGAGCTAAACTCCCTTTGCGCTAAGCGACTACCGTATCTAACAGGGGGCAACCCCCAACTACATCAGGCGTACTAGGGCTTAACTTCTGTGTTCGGCATGGGAACAGGTGTATCTCCTAGGCTATCGTCACTTAACTCTGAGTATTCTCAACTCAAAATTGAATATCTATACTGTATCAAGAAACCAAATCGTTGTCAATATGTCTCAGTTACTTTCTTTGGATAAGTCCTCGAGCTATTAGTATTAGTCCGCTACATGTGTCACCACACTTCCACTTCTAACCTATCAACCTGATCATCTCTCAGGGCTCTTACTGATATAAAATCATGGGAAATCTCATCTTGAGGTGGGCTTCACACTTAGATGCTTTCAGCGTTTATCCCTTCCCTACATAGCTACCCAGCGATGCTCTTGGCAGAACAACTGGTACACCAGCGGTAAGTCCACTCTGGTCCTCTCGTACTAGGAGCAGATCCTCTCAAATTTCCTACGCCCGCGACGGATAGGGACCGAACTGTCTCACGACGTTCTGAACCCAGCTCGCGTGCCGCTTTAATGGGCGAACAGCCCAACCCTTGGGACCGACTACAGCCCCAGGATGCGACGAGCCGACATCGAGGTGCCAAACCTCCCCGTCGATGTGAACTCTTGGGGGAGATAAGCCTGTTATCCCCAGGGTAGCTTTTATCCGTTGAGCGATGGCCCTTCCATGCGGAACCACCGGATCACTAAGCCCGACTTTCGTCCCTGCTCGAGTTGTAACTCTCGCAGTCAAGCTCCCTTATACCTTTACACTCTGCGAATGATTTCCAACCATTCTGAGGGAACCTTTGGGCGCCTCCGTTACCTTTTAGGAGGCGACCGCCCCAGTCAAACTGCCCGTCAGACACTGTCTCCGATAGGGATAACCTATCTGGGTTAGAGTAGCCATAACACAAGGGTAGTATCCCAACAACGCCTCACTCGAAACTGGCGTCCCGAGGTCATAGGCTCCTACCTATCCTGTACATGTGGTACAGATACTCAATATCAAACTGCAGTAAAGCTCCATGGGGTCTTTCCGTCCTGTCGCGGGTAACCTGCATCTTCACAGGTACTAAAATTTCACCGAGTCTCTCGTTGAGACAGTGCCCAAATCATTACGCCTTTCGTGCGGGTCGGAACTTACCCGACAAGGAATTTCGCTACCTTAGGACCGTTATAGTTACGGCCGCCGTTTACTGGGGCTTCAATTCATACCTTCGCTATTGCTAAGCACTCCTCTTAACCTTCCAGCACCGGGCAGGCGTCACCCCCTATACATCATCTTACGATTTAGCAGAGAGCTGTGTTTTTGATAAACAGTTGCTTGGGCCTATTCACTGCGGCTGACCATAAGTCAGCGCCCCTTCTCCCGAAGTTACGGGGCCATTTTGCCGAGTTCCTTAACGAGAGTTCTCTCGCTCACCTGAGGCTACTCGCCTCGACTACCTGTGTCGGTTTGCGGTACGGGTAGAGTATAATTAACGCTAGAAGCTTTTCTCGGCAGTGTGACATCACTAACTTCGCTACTAAACTTCGCTCCCCATCACAGCTCAATGTTATAGATATAAGCATTTGACTCATATCACACCTCACTGCTTGGCCAGACACTTCCAATCGTCTGGTTTAGTTAGCCTACTGCGTCCCTCCATCACTATATACTCTAGTACAGGAATATCAACCTGTTGTCCATCGGATACACCTTTCGGTCTCTCCTTAGGTCCCGACTAACCCAGGGCGGACGAGCCTTCCCCTGGAAACCTTAGTCTTACGGTGGACAGGATTCTCACCTGTCTTTCGCTACTCATACCGGCATTCTCACTTCTATGCGCTCCAGCACTCCTCACGGTACACCTTCTTCGCACATAGAACGCTCTCCTACCATACCTATAAAGGTATCCACAGCTTCGGTAAATTGTTTTAGCCCCGGTACATTTTCGGCGCAGGGTCACTCGACTAGTGAGCTATTACGCACTCTTTGAATGAATAGCTGCTTCTAAGCTAACATCCTAGTTGTCTGTGCAACCCCACATCCTTTTCCACTTAACATATATTTTGGGACCTTAGCTGGTGGTCTGGGCTGTTTCCCTTTCGACTACGGATCTTAGCACTCGCAGTCTGACTGCCGATTATATCTCGTTGGCATTCGGAGTTTATCTGAGATTGGTAATCCGGGATGGACCCCTCACCCAAACAGTGCTCTACCTCCAAGAGACTTAACATCGACGCTAGCCCTAAAGCTATTTCGGAGAGAACCAGCTATCTCCAAGTTCGTTTGGAATTTCTCCGCTACCCACAAGTCATCCAAGCACTTTTCAACGTGCCCTGGTTCGGTCCTCCAGTGAGTTTTACCTCACCTTCAACCTGCTCATGGGTAGGTCACATGGTTTCGGGTCTACGACATGATACTAATGCGCCCTATTAAGACTCGGTTTCCCTACGGCTCCGTCTCTTCAACTTAACCTCGCATCATATCGTAACTCGCCGGTTCATTCTACAAAAGGCACGCTCTCACCCATTAACGGGCTCGAACTTGTTGTAGGCACACGGTTTCAGGTTCTATTTCACTCCCCTCCCGGGGTGCTTTTCACCTTTCCCTCACGGTACTGGTTCACTATCGGTCACTAGAGAGTATTTAGGGTTGGGAGATGGTCCTCCCAGATTCCGACGAGATTTCTCGTGTCTCGCCGTACTCAGGATACTGCTAGGTATAAAGACTATTTCGAATACGAGGCTATTACTCTCTTTGGCCTACCTTCCCAGGTAGTTCTTCTATAATCTTTAAGTCCACGTTGCAGTCCTACAACCCCGAAGAGTAAACTCTTCGGTTTGCCCTCTTGCCGTTTCGCTCGCCGCTACTAAGGCAATCGCTTTTGCTTTCTCTTCCTGCAGCTACTTAGATGTTTCAGTTCACTGCGTCTTCCTCTACATTACCTTAACAGTAATGAGTGACAGGCATTACCTGCCGGGTTCCCCCATTCGGACATCTCTGGATCATTGCTCACTTACAGCTCCCCAAAGCATTTCGTCGTTAGTCACGTCCTTCATCGGCTTCTAGTGCCAAGGCATCCACCGTGCGCCCTTATTAACTTAACCTTATTTTGGTCTTTCGACCTAACTCATTAAATATTCACAGCGTTTCGGTTTATTTTCTTGTTACTATCTATATGTAATTAATTACATATGGAATTTGATATAGATATTCAATTTTCAATGGACAATACTTGAATCTTGCGATTCAATGGAGCCTAGCGGGATCGAACCGCTGACCTCCTGCGTGCAAAGCAGGCGCTCTCCCAGCTGAGCTAAGGCCCCACAAGACCTCTCAAAACTAAATAAGAAACTCAAGTACATTCCGTTTTTCCTTAGAAAGGAGGTGATCCAGCCGCACCTTCCGATACGGCTACCTTGTTACGACTTCACCCCAATCATCTATCCCACCTTAGGCGGCTGGCTCCAAAAGGTTACCTCACCGACTTCGGGTGTTACAAACTCTCGTGGTGTGACGGGCGGTGTGTACAAGGCCCGGGAACGTATTCACCGCGGCGTGCTGATCCGCGATTACTAGCGATTCCGACTTCATGTAGGCGAGTTGCAGCCTACAATCCGAACTGAGATTGGCTTTAAGAGATTAGCTTGCCGTCACCGACTCGCAACTCGTTGTACCAACCATTGTAGCACGTGTGTAGCCCAGGTCATAAGGGGCATGATGATTTGACGTCATCCCCACCTTCCTCCGGTTTATTACCGGCAGTCTCGCTAGAGTGCCCAACTGAATGATGGCAACTAACAATAGGGGTTGCGCTCGTTGCGGGACTTAACCCAACATCTCACGACACGAGCTGACGACAACCATGCACCACCTGTCACCGATGTACCGAAGTAACTTTCTATCTCTAGAAATAGCATCGGGATGTCAAGACCTGGTAAGGTTCTTCGCGTTGCTTCGAATTAAACCACATGCTCCACCGCTTGTGCGGGCCCCCGTCAATTCCTTTGAGTTTCAACCTTGCGGTCGTACTCCCCAGGCGGAGTGCTTAATGCGTTAGCTGCGGCACTGAATCCCGGAAAGGATCCAACACCTAGCACTCATCGTTTACGGCGTGGACTACCAGGGTATCTAATCCTGTTCGCTCCCCACGCTTTCGAGCCTCAGCGTCAGTTACAGACCAGAGAGCCGCTTTCGCCACCGGTGTTCCTCCATATATCTACGCATTTCACCGCTACACATGGAATTCCACTCTCCCCTTCTGCACTCAAGTTTGACAGTTTCCAAGCGAACTATGGTTGAGCCACAGCCTTTAACTTCAGACTTATCAAACCGCCTGCGCTCGCTTTACGCCCAATAAATCCGGACAACGCTCGGGACCTACGTATTACCGCGGCTGCTGGCACGTAGTTAGCCGTCCCTTTCTGGTAAGCTACCGTCACAGTGTGAACTTTCCACTCTCACACTCGTTCTTGACTTACAACAGAGCTTTACGATCCGAAAACCTTCTTCACTCACGCGGCGTTGCTCGGTCAGGGTTGCCCCCATTGCCGAAGATTCCCTACTGCTGCCTCCCGTAGGAGTCTGGGCCGTGTCTCAGTCCCAGTGTGGCCGATCACCCTCTCAGGTCGGCTATGTATCGTCGCCTAGGTGAGCCGTTACCTCACCTACTAGCTAATACAACGCAGGTCCATCTTGTAGTGGAGCAATTGCCCCTTTCAAATAAATGACATGTGTCATCCATTGTTATGCGGTATTAGCTATCGTTTCCAATAGTTATCCCCCGCTACAAGGCAGGTTACCTACGCGTTACTCACCCGTTCGCAACTCATCCAAGAAGAGCAAGCTCCTCTCTTCAGCGTTCTACTTGCATGTATTAGGCACGCCGCCAGCGTTCGTCCTGAGCCAGGATCAAACTCTCATTAAAATCTTTAATAATTGTTCGAGCGTTAACTCATTACCGTCGTCTGACGATTTATTCTTGTAAATTGACAGGTTATAATTCTTCTATCATAACCCTGCACTTGGTTTCTTATTCAGTTCTCAAAGGTCTTTGTCTCTCTTAAGACAACTTCTATATTCTAGCAAATCTAGAATGTCTTGTCAACACTTTTTTGAAGTTTTTTTCACTTCTCGTGTCCGCTGTCTCTCGCGAAACAGCTTATTTATAATATCATCTCTGACCTATCTTGTCAATAACTTTTTTAAAGTTTTGGAACCTTTTCAAGTTTGTGGCAAGGCAGTTAAGACAACTTTTATATCTTATCACCCAAATTAATGCTTGTCAATAGGGTTTTTGAAAAAAATAAAGGAAGCACGTCTCTCAACCTACTTCCTTTATTTTTTTAATTATTTAGCTTCAATCAAACCGTAGTTTCCGTCTTCTCGTTTATAGAGAACGTTAGTTGTATGATCTTCACTATCGGTATAGATAAAGAAGTCATGACCCAACAACTCCATTTGAAGGATGGCTTCTTCAACATCCATTGGTTTCAACTCAATGTTTTTAGTTCTTACAACTTCAACAGTTGGTGCTTCTTCAACTTGTTCGTTATTAAAATCAGCTGAGAATACTTCTCCTGTTGGAACTTTTTCACGATGCTTACGTGCAATTTTTGTTTTGTTTTTACGGATTTGTCTTTCAATCTTATCAACCACTAGGTCAATAGAACCATACATATCTTGCGAAACATCTTCTGCTCTTAGTGTTACAGAACCTGTTGGAATAGTAACCTCTACTTTAGCTGTCTTTTCGCGATAAACCTTAAGATTTACACGTGCATTCAATTCTTGGTCTTCGTTGAAGTATTTTTCAACTTTGCTAAGTTTACTTTCAACATAGTCACGAAGTGCTTCAGTTACTTCGATGTTTTCGCCACGGATACTATATTTAATCATAAAAGACCTCTTTCTCGCTTGTTAGCGTTTTCTTTATCTTTATTATATCCTTTTCATGAAAATTTGCAAGGATTTTTATTATCTAGCTAGTGAAAAGGTCAAAACTTCTTTAATACCTATACCTTCTAATAGTTGGACCATCTGATATAAAGTGGATCCTGTTGTATAGATATCATCCACTATAATAATCTTATCTGGTACATCTATACCTTTCTTGAGACAGAAGGCATTATCTTGACTTAGACGCTCCTCGCGTGTTTTCGATGATTGCTTCTCAATATCTCTTTTCTCAAAGATATCCTGATAGGGAATTCCCTCTATTAATCCCTCAACTTGGTTGAATCCTCTTTCTACCAAGCGTTCTTCCGACAATGGGACCGGCACTATGGTATAACCTTTTTTAAAAAATGGTTTTAAATTATTTTTTATATCTTTTTGAAATATTTTTCTAAGACAATAGTCTCCCATAAATTTATAGCGGCTAAAATAATCTTTCATGTTTTCTTCATAGCGATAAATGGCAAGGTGCTTAGGAATATAGCCTTTTTTCATCCAAAGTTTACAATCAATACAGGTATCTCTATGTAACTCCTTATTACAATTTTGACATCTTTCTTTTGAAAGTTTTTTAAACTGATTTTTACAAGATACGCAGGAGTACTCTTCTCTCTGGTTAAACGTAATCAGGTCTCTTAATTTTGGCACTGATTCAATCCAGTCATTACATAGTAGACACTTCATTGTTAAATCCTCCTTTTTTATTCATAACTTTTATTTCTTCTCGACAACGAAGCATAGATTTGGATAGTCCTTCATGAAAGAAATAAAGCTTCCCTGTCGGTCTATCTGGAGATCTTCCAACTCGACCTCCTATCTGAATAAGACTCGAACTAGTGTATAAGTGATGATTTGCCATACAAACAAAAACATCTACTTGTGGAAAGGTTACACCACGTTCAAGGATAGTTGTTGTCACTAAGATGGATAACTCTTTTTCCCGGAACTGCTCTACGGTAGCTGAACGCTCCTCGCTTTTTGAAGAAATAAAGGCCATTTTTTCATCTGGAAGATATTTTTGCAGAATGCTAGTAAACTTTTCACCTATCGCTATATTTGGGAAAAATATTAATAGAGGAAACTTTGATTTACGTTGCTTTTTAATCTGATAAAGAAGAGGCCTTGGAAGCTTGCCTCTCATTAGAGATTTTTGTAATCTTCCCTGCCAGCAGAATTTAGGAAGTACTAAAGGATTTCCATGGAAACGTCTGGCAAGGTGATGTTTTTCTATAGCTCCAAGTCGAACTTGCTCTTCTAAAGATATTGTAGAAGTCGCTGTTAAATAAATATAGCGACCGGTTTCCTTCTTTGCCTGCTCCACAGCATGATTTAACATGACATTTCCTACAAAGGGAATGCATCAACCTCATCAACGATAACTAGGTCAAAGTTCTGGTAAAAACTTTTAGTAATTGATGGGTGGTAGCTATTACAAGCGGACTACCATCATATGGTTCACTCTCAGCATGAAGCAGAGAAATACTACAAGTAAAAATCCCTCTGCATACGTAGAAATAACTCTCGACAAACATCAACTCGAGGGACTTGCGATAGCTACATTACCTTTACTTTCAAGAACATAGGCAACGATTTTATAAATCATCTCGGTCTTACCAGCACCGGTCACAGCATGTACGAGGCTGTCTTTCTGTTTTTGATATGTTTCTAAAAGCTTCTCTGAGACCTCAGCTTGATAGGGAGTCAGTTCCCCTAACCACTTCAAAACAGGAAAATTCAATTTCAGATGTTTTTGAAGGAAAAATAATAGAGTTCATTTTCCTTCTTGGTTTCTACCAAAGACAATACATGCTCTGCAATAATACTGACCTTCCGGTAATTGCCAATCTTCCTCTATCTGACTGTAACATCTTTTACATCTAAGTTGTTTATCGACCTTTATCATGCTTTCTAATGTAAAAGCCTCTGAGTGATAGTCCACTGGCAACTGTTCTTTCGTAAATAGTCGTCCATAATATTCTTTAGGTACCATATCTTTCTATTCGAAAAAATATGTTTGAATTCATCTTTTTATGATAAAAATTTTTTTATGGATTACAAAACTATTGCCAACGATGGAATCGTTGAAGAAGAAATAAAAAAATCTCGTTTTATTTGTCACTTGAAACGTATTAGTAGTGAAGAAGAAGGAGAGAGTATATCGCTCAGATTAAGAAAAAACATCACAAGGCCAATCACTCTTGCTCTGCAATGATTGTCGGAGACGATGGTCAAATTAAGCGTTCTAGTGATGATGGCGAACCTTCTGGAACCGCTGGGGTGCCCATGCTTACTGTTCTAGAAAAAAACAAGGACTTACTAATGTCGTAGCTGTTGTGACTCGTTATTTTGGAGGAATCAAACTTGGGGCAGGTGGTCTTATCCGCGCTTACTCTGGTAGCGTTGCCCATGCTATTGAAGAAATTGGTCGAGTCGAAGTCAAGGAATTAACAGGACTAACCGTAGAGTTAACCTACTCTCAGTACCAAGTCTTCTCCAACTTCCTTGAAAAAAAAAGACTCCAAGAATTTGATACAACTTTCTTATCAGATGTTTCTACTACTTTATTTGTCGAAGAGTCTGAGATTGAAAGACTCGGTCAGGAACTGACTGAGTTCTATCAAGGGAAAGTTACTTATGAAAAATCTGGAAAGAAAATCGTTGAAATTCCTATCTGATAGTCAAACGTTATCACAGTGATAAAGAAGATGTATTTTACAAGTTGAGCCTACCGTCGTATACTTAAAACCATCAATCAAAGATTAAGAGGATTTTAAATATGACAATTTACAACTCAATCACTGAACTTGTTGGAAAAACACCTGTTATTAAACTTAACTCTATTGTTCCAGAAGGATCAGCAGAGGTTTACGTAAAACTCGAAGCCTTTAACCCTGGTTCTTCAGTTAAAGACCGTATTGCTCTTCGTATGATTGAAGATGCTGAAAAAGCTGGTACGATTAAACCTGGTGATACCATTGTTGAACCAACTTCAGGTAATACTGGTATTGGTCTCGCTTGGGTTGGTGCTGCTAAAGGCTATAAAGTTGTTATCGTAATGCCTGACACAATGAGTGTTGAACGTCGTAAAATCATCCAAGCTTATGGAGCTGAACTTGTATTGACTCCTGGTAGCGAAGGAATGAAGGGTGCGATTGCTAAAGCTAAAGAAGTTGCTGCTGAACGCAACGGTTGGGTACCACTTCAATTTGCCAACCCATCAAACCCAGCTGTCCACGCGGCTACAACTGGTCAAGAGATTCTTGAAGATTTTGGTGCAGAAGGTTTGGATGCCTTTGTTGCTGGTATCGGTACTGGTGGTACTATTTCAGGTGTTTCAAAAACCCTTAAGGCTGCTAATCCAAATATCAAGGTTTATGGTATTGAAGCTGACGAATCTGCTGTCTTGAATGGTGATAAACCAGGACCACACAAAATTCAAGGTATCTCAACTGGTTTCATCCCTGACACATTGGATACAAAATCATATGACAGTGTTGTGCGTATTCCTTCTGATGAAGCTATCGCAACATCACGTACATTGGGTAGCCAAGAAGGTTTCCTAGCTGGTATCTCATCAGGTGCTGCTATTGCTGCCGCGCTAAAGGTTGCTGCTGAACTTGGTGAAGGTAAGAAAGTCTTGACACTCTTGCCTGACAATGGTGAACGCTACCTCTCTACAACACTTTATGATTTTCAAGACTAATAAAAAAGAAGCTGGAACATAATGTTCTAGCCTCTTTTTATTGTATAAAAGTTCAAGCCTGTAGTTCATTAATTACTAGAAAAAGCAAGGATTATAATCTCATTTCCACTGAACTGTCCTACAAACTTTCTATTTTTTAGGATAACTGAAGTCTAAAGAATTTGTTTTATCTTCTTTATTAGTCTAACTCTTTTGCTTCTGTCTTTGCAATTTCAGTAACTGTGAATCCTGCTTCTACAAAAACTTCCTTGAGTTGTTCAATTCCAACCTCTCCTTCAACTTGGAGTTCGACACGAAGTACGGTGTCATTTTTAGGTGCAACAATTGTACGTTCGATGTTGAGATTCTCACTAGCGATAAGGTTCGCAATTTTTTCCAAAACACGTGGAGTATCTAGGAACTTCAACCCAATACGAATTCCCGCTTGACCATAACCAGAAATTTCCAAGAAAGCACGAAAGACATCTTTATCTGTGATAATTCCTGAAATTTGGTCATTGTCCACAACTGGAAGGACTCCAACCTTATTTTGAAGCATGATATAGATTGCATCCTCAAGGCTAGCATATTTGGAAACTGTAAGGACATTCTTAATCATGATATCTCCTACCTTTGTCTTATTAAGGAGATAGTTCATTTCATAAATTGACAAGCTTGTTGCTTTTGATGGTGAAGCCTCCGCCATTGTACCTTCTGTAATAAGCCCAACAAGTTTATCGTGTTCAATTACCGGCAAACGGCGCAACCCTTTATCACGCATAATATCTGCAGCTGCTGCAACTGTTGTTTCTGGTGAGACATAAACCACACGTTTCGTCATAAAATCTTTTACTGCCATATTTCATTTTCCTCCGAATGATTTCTTACTTGTATTATACCACACTAATTGTAACCGATTGCAATATTTTACTGAAAAATTAGTATTTTCCAATCAGTATGAGACGATAGAAAAACGCCCTCGGGCGCTTTTTCTTATCCTCCAAGATAGGCTTTACGAACTTCATCTGATGCAAGAAGTTCTTCACCAGTACCTGAAAGAACCACTTTACCAGTTTCAAGAACGTAACCACGGTCTGCAATTGACAAAGCCTTATTGGCATTTTGCTCAATCAAAAGAACTGTAGTTCCTTGTGCCTTAATATCTTCAATAATATCAAAAATTTCCTGAATAAAGATTGGAGCAAGTCCCATTGAAGGCTCATCCAAAAGCAAAAGTTTTGGACGACTCATAAGGGCACGGCCCATTGCAAGCATTTGTTGCTCACCACCAGAAAGTGTCGCTGCATCTTGATTCTTACGTTCTTCTAGGCGTGGGAAACGTTGGAAGACTTTTTTCAAGAGAGCTGTGTTCTCTTCTTTATTTGTATGAAGGAAAGCTCCCATTTCAAGATTTTCCATTACGGTTAATCCTGCAAATACATGACGTCCCTCAGGTACTTGAGCTAAACCTTCAGCAACAATCTTACGTGCAGGTGTTTTATGAATATCATTTCCGAGATAAGAAATGGTTCCCTCAGTTGGACGAACAAGACCTGAGATTGTACGGAGAATTGATGTTTTACCTGCACCGTTAGCACCGATAAGAGTTACAACTTCACCTTCATTAACTTCAAAGCTAACATTTTTAACAGCTTCAATAGATCCATATTTAATTGAGAGATTTTCAACTTTCAACATAGCCATTATGCTTCACCTCCCAAGTAAGCTTCAATAACGCGTTTGTTATTCTTAATTTCATCAGGTGTTCCTTCTGCAATCAAGCGTCCGTATTCCAAAACATAGATACGCTCAGTAACATCCATGACCAAACTCATATCATGTTCAATCAAGATGATTGTAATACCAAAAGTCTTTTTGAATTTGACGAATATGAGCAGTCAATTCAGCTGTTTCTTGTGGATTCATACCCGCAGCTGGTTCATCAAGGAAAAGAATTTTTGGTTCTGTTGCAAGTGCACGAACAATTTCCAAATGACGTTGTTGCCCATAAGCTAAGTTTTTCGCAAGCGTATCTGCCTCACCATCCAAGTTGAAGATAGCCAAGAGTTCCATAGCTTTTGCTTTTAACTCTTCTTCACTTGAGTAGTACTTAGGCAAACGCAAAAGAGATGCAAAGAAATTTGAAGGTTGCTTATTTGACAAACCAACAAGAACATTTTCAAGCACAGTCATGTCTTTGAAAAGACGGATATTTTGGAATGTACGTGACAAACCGAGTGAAGCGATTTTATAAGGTGCTTTACCGTTTAGGACTGTACCATCAAGTGTAATCGTTCCTTCACTTGGCTCATAGACACCTGTCAAAAGGTTGAACAAGGTTGTTTTACCAGCACCATTTGGTCCGATAAGCCCAACCAACTCACCTTCATTGAGTTCCATTGAAACATCACCAACGGCAGTCAAACCACCGAAGTTTTTAGTTAGATTTTTAACTTCAAGAAGTGCCATTATTATTTGCCCTCCTTAGATTTATTGAAGAATTTTGAGAGATAGAGTTCTTTTGTTCCAAGAAGTCCACCTGGACGGAAGAGCATTACAAGAATCAAAGCCAAGGCGTAAATAATCATACGAAGGTTTGAAACGTTTTGGAGGAACATGTTGATAATACCAAGAACAACAGCGGCAATGATAGTACCTGTGATAGATCCAAGACCACCAAGAACGGCAATGATAAGGTAATCAATTGATTTCATGATAGTGAAATCTTTTGGCACGACTGTACCGATGTAGCTGACATAAAGTGAACCAGCAATCGCTGAAATCATGGCACCAATAACAAAGATAAGAACCTTCATTTTTGTGACATTAACACCCATTGACTCAGCAGCAATTTCATCTTCACGAAGAGTGATTGCTTGACGTCCAGTTGCTGAACGCAAGAAGTTAAGTACCAAAATTGTAATGATTACCACAAAGAAATAAATTACAGGCCAACTTGTATAAGGAAGGATACCTGTCAAACCAGCAGCACCATTAGTCAATTCACCACCATTAACGATAATGATACGGATGATTTCAGCCATACCAAGAGTTGCAATGGCAAGGTAGTCCCCTTTCAAACGAAGGGTAGGTAGACCAAAGATAAGGGCAACAATAGCTGCGATGATGACACCGACAACCATTGAGAGGTAGAAACCGTCATATGTTGGCATCATACCAGTAATGATAGCTGATGAATAGGCACCAATTGCCATGAAACCAGCTTGTCCAAGTGTAAATTGCCCTGAGAAACCAAGAACCAGGTTAGTACCAAGCCCCATAAGAATTGAGATTCCAATCCCCATTAAGATTTGGATGTAGTAAAGGTTCATGATACCTGAAAGTTCAAGACCTTTCAAGATAAGGAAGAGCCCAATGATAAGACCAAACCAAATAAGGTTTACTTTTAGATTTTTCTTCATGTCTTACACCTTCTCTTTCACATTTTTACCGAGGATACCCGCTGGGCGAACCAAAAGGATAACGATCAAGACACCATAAACGATGGCATCACGGTAACTTGACAAACCAATTGCAGTTGATAATGTCTCCAAAATACCGATAACAAATCCACCAAGTGCTGCACCAGGGATAATACCGATACCACCAAGAACGGCAGCAACAAGGCTTTAATACCTGGTGTCATACCCATAAGAGGTTCGATAGAGTTATAGTAAAGACCAATAAGGACACCCGCTGCCCCTGCTAGTGATGATCCAAGAGCAAAAGTGAAGCTGATAGTGTTATTAACATTAATACCCATCAATTCTGCTGCATCACTGTCTACAGATACGGCACGCATAGCTTTACCCATCTTAGTCTTTTTAACAATCAATTGAAGAGCAACCATAAGGACAAGGGCAACTACCAAGATAAGCAATTGCACATTTGTTACAGAGATTGATCCAAGATGATAAGTCTTAATTGCAATCTTTTGAGGGAATGAACGTGTATCTGCACCTACAAAGAGAACCATGATGTACTCAAGGAAGAATGAGACACCGATAGCCGTAATCAAGGCAGAAATACGTGTCGAATTACGGAGTGGGCGATAAGCCAAGAACTCAATGACAACCCCTAAAATCGCACAGACAAGCATAGCAAAGACAAGGGCAACCCAGAAATTCATTCCAAGGCTATTAATCGCATAGTAACCAACGAAGGCACCCATCATATAGATGTCTCCATGGGCAAAGTTAATCAATTTGATAATCCCATAAACCATGGTATATCCAAGGGCAAGTAAGGCATAGATACTACCCAAGATGATACCATTGACTAGTTGTTGGGGAAGTTGTTCAAAAAACATATTTAACCAAACTTTCTAGTTCATTTTTAGTATAGATAACAGATTATTTTTCAATTTCAACGGCTTCCGCTGAAACCTCTTCACCATTATCTCTTTTAACCATAAGAGCTGCTTTAATAGGGTTATGATCCTTATCAATCGTCATTTTACCAGTAACCCCGACAAAGTTTCAAATGTGCTAAGTTATCAGCAATATCAACTGATGTTTTCGCATCTTTTGATGCTTCTGCAATCATATAAACAGAATCGTAAGCTAGAGCAGCAAACATATTTGGGTCAGTGTTGTAAGCTTTCTTATATGCTTCGATGAATCCTGATGCCTTGTCAGAAAGAGCAACATTTGTTGAATATCCTGATACATAGTAGACGTTTGAAGCATTCTTTTTACCTGCAAGCTCAGTAAATTTCGCATCACTGAATCCGTCAGGTCCAAGGATTGGTTTATCAATTCCAAGGTCACGTGCTTGTTTAGTGATAATACCAGTCTCAGTATAGTAACCAGGCATTACAATAGCATCATAATCAAGGTCTTTAAATTTAGTCAATGCTGACTGATAGTCCTTGTCCCCTGAAGCAAAGGTAGCTTCAGTAACGATTTTACCTTTATATTCACGCTTGAATTCATCCGCAATACCTTTGGCATAATCTGAAGCATTATCATAGTAGAGAACTACTTTCTTAGCATTCAAATTATTGTAAGAATAAGCTGCCAAAACTTTACCTTGGTAACTATCCTTGAAGGTTGTACGGAAAACGAAATTTCTTCGTACCGTTTAGCATCTACCGTAAGGTCGTCCTGCGTACCTGAAGGTGTCAGCAAAGGAACTCCTGTTTTTTGTGATACAAGGCTAGCCGCAGCAACAGCACCTGATGTCGCTGGACCAACGATAGCATTTACATTATTCTGAATAGCCAAGTTCGTTGAAGATGTTGAAGCTTCAGCATTTTCAGATTTATTATCTTTTGTGACAAGCTCAAGCTTTTTTTGCCATCGACGCCACCAGCTTTGTTAATTTCGTCAACAGCCAACTTAATACCATTCTGCTCTGCCTTACCATAGGCTGCAACAGCACCTGTCAACTCCATGTTAACACCAATTTTGATTGTATCGCCAATCTTAGTACCATTGGCATTAGCAGTCACATCTGGTGACTTGCCACAGGCAACCAAGAAAATGGAAGCAAAAAAAGGCTAACACAATAAGTGTGATCTTTTTTTAGACATAAGATTTCTCCTTAATATTTTCTTAAAAAAGTCCATCTTATAGCTTACAGAATTATCAGACAATTGTCAACTACACATAACTAAGCTTTAGCGACAGTAATCGTTTCCATTACTTTAAGAATAACTCTTTAAAAAGAAAAAAACTTTTCTCTTATTAAAGAAAAAGTTCTTAAAACGGTTCAGGGACTGAGGTGTCGTAACGTTCCAGACTACCTACAAAGTCCATATCAATATCAGAATAGTAAGAAGGCAGAACTTTTTTCACTGCTTTCATTCCATCGAGCTCTTTCAAAATATCCTCGACCTTGTCCTCATCTACATAAAGGTGCACATAGCGCATCTTAAAAGAATGGTAGACAACATCCCCAAACTTGGCAATTTTACGTAAGTCTCTATTGTAGTATAAATAAACAATAATGCCTTGACGCTTAATCATGACTCATCTTCTCCTTTATGTTAGTGTCTCCCTTTTTATGATGTGGTTTATGAGGGGCAAGAGGTAGCCCAGTATCAATAAAAATCTGATTTGAAACAGCTTGGGCAATCTCCTCACCAAGATTGGCTAAAATAGTCTGTAAATCGAACTCTGCCTGACGATAGCCAATAACCACCTCGTTTAAATCAATTTGACGCTTCATTCGCAAAACCTGACGTTTCAACTCTCTCACATCTGGTCTAAAAGCCTCATACGCCTTAGCAGTATCATAGCTATCCTTTAATTTTTGAAATGCAAAGAGTTGCTCTTGAAGTTCTCTATCATTTTCGAATTTCTGGCGTTTTAAACGATAATTCTCTACCTCAGGTAGCTTTAGAAAATACGAAACAAGATACTCTATAGCTTGATCAATCGCAAGCAACTCCTCATTGATTATTAACATGTTTTCTATTATAACACAAAAAGCCAGATGAAACGGTCCTTATACAACCGATTTGCATCTGACTTTTATTTAAGACAAGCTCAGTTTATTTTAATTGGTTATTAGCCATGATTTCATCGATGAAACCATATTCAAGCGTTTCTTGAGCACTCATCCAATTGTCACGTTCAGCGTCTACATGAACCTTTTCAATTGGTTGTCCAGAATTATCTGCTAAGATTTGCTCCAAGTTATTACGTGTCTTGAGCAAGTGTTCAGCTGCGATAGCCATGTCTGTTTGTTGCGTACCGCCACCAGTACCACCCATTGGTTGGTGAATCATGTACTCTGCATTCGGCAACATGAAACGTTTACCTTTTTACCGCTTGAAGCGATAATTGTTCCCATAGATGCTGCCATCCCCATAACGATAGTCTGAACATCAGACTTGATGAAGTTCATTGTATCAACAATGGCAAGACCTGCCGAAACGGATCCACCTGGTGTATTAACATAAAGATAGATATCTTTTGTATTGTCTTGAGCATCCAAGAACAAGAGTTGGGCGATAATTGAGTTTGCCATATTATCTTCAACAGGACCTGTTAACATGATGATACGATCCTTGAGCAAACGTGAGTAAATATCATAAGAACGCTCACCGCGTGATGTTTGTTCAATTACTACAGGAATCATATGAATCCTCCTTTTAATATTGTCTTGATGCTATTATATGATTTTAGTCAAATTAGGTCAAATAAAAAACATCATTCTTAGCACTCTTTTTGAAAAGAGTGCTAAATCACTCTAAAACAATTTCACTTGAAACTTATTAATCTAGTAAAAAAAGGGAAATTTTCCCTTTTCAACTTATTTTGTACCAAAGAGACGGTCACCTGCATCTCCAAGACCTGGAACAATATAACCGTTTTCATTAAGTTTCTCATCCAAAGATGCTGTGTAGATATCGATATCTGGGTGAGCATCTTGCAATTTTTTGACACCTTCTGGTGCTGCAACTAAGCAAACAAACTTGATATTAGCTGCACCACGTTTTTTAAGTGAGTCTACTGCCAAGATTGCTGAACCACCAGTCGCAAGCATTGGGTCTACTACAAAGATCTGACGTTGATCAATGTCTTCTGGTAATTTAACCAAGTACTCAACCGGCTCAAGAGTTTCCTCATCACGATACATACCAATATGACCAACTTTAGCTGCTGGTACAAGGCTAAGAAAACCATCGACCATACCAATACCCGCACGAAGGATTGGAACAATCGCCAATTTCTTACCAGAAAGTTGTTTTTGTACTGTTTTGGTAATTGGTGTTTGAATTTCAACCTCTTCGAGAGGAAGGTCACGAGATACTTCGTAACCCATAAGCATAGCAATTTCATTAACTAGCTCACGGAAGTCCTTAGTAGAAGTATCCTCACGACGGAGGATTGAAAGTTTATGTTGAATCAGTGGATGTGAAATAACTTGAAATTTACCCATAATAGTTTCTTCCTTTGCTTTATACTCACTCCATTATATCAAAAAGGCAAAAAAAACGCTTGCTTTTACTGCAAACGTTTTTGAAAAGGATCCGATTTTATTTTTAGATAGATGAATCTTACCTGTTACTAAACCATAGCCAAGAACTGCTAAGCTACCAATAGCCGCAGTCAAAACCAAACGTTCTCACGGGTGGTTTTGACTAATTTCCAAAGACAGAAACCAAACGTTTCACACCTTCAGCAACAACTTTAGTTGGCGTAGCTACGTTAAATCGGAAATGTTTTTCTCCTTCAGAACCGAAAGTAATACCGTCATTTAGCACTACCTTAGCTTCTTCTTTAAGCAAACGTCCAAGTTCATTATGATCTTGATTATAAGCTGAAAAATCAAGCCAGACCAAATAAGTTCCCTCAGGTTTCATAACTTTGATATTAGTCTTTTCACTAAGTTCCTTGGTTAAAAGGTCAATATTAGTTTCAAAAACTGTCTTCAATTCCTCTAGCCAAGGTTGACCGTAGGTAAAGGCAGCTTGGGTTGTAATCAAACCAATGGTTGGAATTTCATGTTGATTATTAGCCAATTGTTTTTGTTTAAAGGACTTACGCAAATCTTCATTTTCAATGATGGTAAAACTATTCTTGGTACCAGCAATATTAAAGGTTTTTGTCGCTGAACTAAGGACCAAAGTGAAATCCTTATAGGCGTCTGAAATTGTATTTAGAGAGATATGCTTATTTCCATACAAGGCCAAGTCTTGATGGATTTCATCAGATACCAAGAGAACACCATGTTTCTGGCAAAGGTCTGCTACCTTGGTCAATTCTTCCTTAGTCCAGACACGCCCACCTGGATTATGTGGACTACAGAAGACATAGAGTTTTACATCATTGTCTACAATATCACGTTCCAATTGCTCAAAATCAATTTCAAAATGCCCGTTAACCTTAACAAGACTATTCTCAATCAACTTGCGATTATTCAAGCGGACAGAACGAGCAAAAGGCGGATAAACTGGTGTATTAATGAGAACAGCATCGCCTTCTTTCGTAAAGGCTTGAATAGCTGTTGAAATAGCTGGGACAACCCCTTCAATAAGCACAATACTCTCTTTATCAACGACGTAACCATGTTGATTTTTTTCCCAATCTATGATGGATTGGTAAAGCTCATCACTTGGATAAGGGTAACCAAAGATATGCGTTTCAGCATAGTTGATGACCGCATCTCTAATTTCAGGAACAGGTAAGAAGTCCATGTCAGCAACCCAAAGCTCAAGTAGTTCTGGATCACTTTCGGCTTCGTGCCATTTCATAGTGTTTTGATTTAAGCGATCTGGTTGTGTTGTAAAATCATAACGTGTCATAGATAACTCCTTAAAGACTAAGGGCATTTTCCAAGTCAACAATCAAATCTTGTGCTGCTTCAATACCAATTGAAAGACGAAGCAAGTCGTCTGTCAAACCATAGGAAGCACGTACATCACTTGGAATATCTGCGTGGGTTTGTGTCGTTGGGTAGGTAATCAAGCTTTCGACACCACCTAGGCTCTCTGCAAAGGTAAAAACCTTTAGAGAATTGATAATGGTTGGAATCTTGTCTTGATCAGCCACTTTGAAGGAAATCATCCCACCCTTGCCTGGATAGAGAACTTCCTTAACAGCCGGTGACTTTTCTAAGAAAGCTACAACTTCTTGGGCATTAGCTGTCGACGCCTCCATACGAAGTTTTAAGGTCTTAAGACCACGCATGAGCATATAGCTATCAAATGGTGATAATGTAGGACCCGTAGTATTGAGGTTATAATAAAGTTTATCGTAAAATTCTTGGTTGCTAGTCACAACAACACCAGCCAAAAACATCATTATGACCTGATAGGTATTTAGTAGCTGAATGTACAACGATATCAGCACCTTGAGTAATCGGTGTTTGATAGATTGGGCTATAGAAAGTATTATCAACAATAACCACTGCACCCTTATCATGAGCAATTTTTGCCACTTTTTCAATGTCAAACTCAATCATAAGTGGGTTGGTCGGTGTTTCGATGTAGACAATATCAGTATCATCAGTGATGGCCGCAATCATCTCGTCTTCTGTATTAGTGTATTCAAAAAAAGAAGCGACCTTCTTTTTCCTTGTCATTAAACCAACGGAAAGAACCTCCGTAAAGGTCACGCGCAGCTACAACCTTACTGCCTACTGGGAAAAATTTCAAAGGCCAAAACAATGGCGCTCATCCCTGAACTTGTCGCAATAGCATAATCTGCTTTTTCAATAGCTGCAAGTGTTTTTTTCCACTGTTGCGCGTGTTGGGTTTTTAGTTCGTGTATAGTCAAAACCAGTAGAATGGCCAAATTCTGGATGTTGGTAAGTTGTTGAAAAATGAATTGGTGAAGCCAAGGCTCCTGTTGCTTCATCCGAATTGATTCCTGCGTGTGCCAAAATGGTTTCTAATTGATATTCTTGTGTCATAATGTGCCCTTTCTACATGGTAAAGTGGATATACTCCATATCTATGACCTCTATTTTATCACTATTTTCTGAAAAATAATGGTAAGTTCATCATACGGATTCTTGATAGTTAGTTATAGTTTATTTCTATAACCTAAAAATACAGATAGTTGCTGGCTATAATTTAAAATAAGCCCAATTTTTGAGAATGTCGAAAATAAGTTTTCAAACGTCAAAAAGTGCCTAAAACATTATAGTTTCAAGCACTAGGAAATGATTTAAAAGTCTTGCTTCAATCTGAGGTTAGCCACTGACTTACTTTTTATCAAATAAGCGATATCTAATTTCTTCCAAAGCCATAATAACAAACGGACAAGCGAGTAAATAGAGCCAATCATCAAGTCCAATAGGCGCAGTGTTAAATAGCGTGTGGAAGAAAGGCACGTAAGACAGGATGATAAAGAGGACAATTTCTAAAACAATCCCTAAGCTAATAATCCGATTAGCAAATGGTTTAACTTGGAATATAGACCCTCTACCTTTACGACTATTCATAGCCATACCAATTTGGGTAAAGATAATAGCTCCTAAGGTCATGGTAGTTGCCTCTCGATAGAGAGGACCTGAGCTGGCCAAATGGTTTAAGTTACCTTGATTAACCCAATAATTAAGGAAGAAAGCCCCCATAGCTAAGGCTGCTTCAATCAGTCCATACCAGACAAAAGCTTTAATCAACAATTGTCGATTGAGCAAGCGATCTGAAAGACGTCTTGGTGGTCTGTCCATAACGCCCTCTTCAGGTGGTTCAACCCCCAATCCCAAAGCAGGTACCATATCTGTCCCCAAGTCAATAGCTAGGATTTGCATAACCGTTAAGGGAAGAGGTATGCGTCCCAAAGAGAACAAGAAGAAAGCAGAGGGTACGGCTTCTGGCGTGTTGGAATTAAAAATATAAGTCAGGAATTTTTGAATATTTCTATAAACTGCACGACCTTCTTCGACAGCATGAACAATAGAAGCAAAATGATCATCTGTTAAAATCATATCTGCAGATTCCTTGGCAACATCAGTTCCCGATATCCCCATAGCTACACCGATATCAGCTTTTTTAAGGGCAGGGGCATCATTAACACCATCACCAGTAACAGCGACAACTTCGCCAAGCTCTTGAAGGGCATTGACCACACGGTATTTTTGTTCAGGAGCCACACGAGCAAAAACGATTTCGCCTTTAAGAGCTTCTTTAAGCTGATTGTCATCCATACCAGCTAGTTCAAGTCCTGAAACAACACGCGCATCGTCCCCTTGTACAATTCCGATTTTCTTAGCAATGCTAAGAGCTGTCAAACCATAATCACCTGTCACCATGATAATACGAATACTAGCTCTATGGCATTTTTCAATGGCTTCACGCACACCCTGACGTGGCGGATCACTCATGGCAACCAAGCCTAGAAAGACCATATTGTCCTCCAAGGTCTGCATGTCCCACTTGTCTTCTCCAACATGCTCACTGTCTAAAGGTCTATAGGCCACTGCTAAAACACGTAAACCATCGCGAGCAAACTGGTCGTTAGCCGCAAGGATAGCCTGACGCTCAGTAGCTGTCAATGATTTAATCATTCCTTGATTATCATAATAGTCTGAGCAAAGCTCCATCACTTCTTTCGGAGCACCTTTGGTGATAGAAATATGCTGACTGCCATCTAATCCTAACTCAAGCTTATGCACTGTTGTCATCCGTTTACGATCAGAATCAAAGGGGATTTCCTTGAGGCGAGGGGCCCAAGTATGATTGTCATTTAAATTAATTCCTGCTTTTTCGGCGAGAACATTAAGACAAGCCTCAGTTGGATCACCTAAAATTGTAAAATTGGGATTATCAGCACTAGGGGCCACAACTTGAGCATTACTAGCCAAATGAGAGAATCGTACCAAACGATTAAGAAGCTCATTGTCTTCAAGAGAAATAGGTCGTCCTTCCTGCTCAATCTGTCCTTCTGATGCATAACCTAGCCCAGTTACCTCATAACTGTCTGACAAAGTCCACAGATGGTTAACCGTCATGGCATTTTGCGTCAAAGTCCCTGTTTTATCCGAACAAATAACAGAAGTTGCTCCCAACGTCTCAACCGAAGACAGTTTCTTAACCAAAGCATGGTCCTTAGCCATGCGCTGAACGGCCATGGCTAAAGATAGAGTAACTGTGGGAAGAAGTCCTTCAGGAATAAAGGCCACAATCATCCCCAATGCAAAAATAAAGGCTTGAGACAAAGGCTGATGGACAAATAGAGTCGCTGCCACCATAAAGAAGAGACCTACAGACACCGCAATAACTGAAATCTGTTTAGTCAAATGGTCTAATTCTTTCTGAAGGGGACTCTTTTCCTGAGCAAGATTCTGTGTCAAATCCGCAATCTGTCCAAACTCAGTTTTCATCCCGATAGCAGATACTATAAAATGTCCAGAACCAGAAGAGACAGTAGTCCCTGCAAATACCATATTGTCATACTCTAACTCAGTCTTGTCGGGAGTCAAATCTGCTTGATCTGACTTATAAATAGGATTAGACTCACCAGTGAGGGCAGACTGGTTAACCTGCAAATCTGTCACAGCGACCAAGCGTCCATCTGCAGAAATACGGTCTCCTTCTTCAATGAAAACCAAGTCACCTGGCACCAAGTCCTGAGCTAGAATCTTATCCTCCTTACCATCACGAAGAACTCGCGCATAGGATGGAAGAAGCTTATTAAGAGCTGCCGTAGCCTGACTCGCCCTATATTCTTGAATAAAGCTAAAGAGACCATTAATAATGTTGACCAACCAAATAGCAATCCCCAACTCCAGGCTATGGGAAAGCATAGCGATAAAGCCACCAACCCACAATAAAAGGGCCATGAGACTGGTAAAATGCCTGAAAAAGGTCAACCAAATAGGTTCTTTCTTACTTTCTTTCAACTGGTTAGGACCATAAGTTGCTTGTCTCTTTTTACTTCTTGTGAGTTTAACCCTTGGGGACTGGTTTGCAACACCTGATAAACCTGATCAGGGGCACAGGTCCCTAATTTAGTACCTTTCTGTCTAGAATTACTCATAATCCTTTCCTCGATTCTAAATCATTAAAGCGATTTCATATTTTCACACCTATTATACTCCTTTTTTCAAAAAAGGTTGAAAAGAAAAACCAAGCCACATGACTTGGTTTCAAATACTATTTAATATGTAATTTAGCACGTAGGCTAGCTGCTCGTGCGCCAAGCAATTGGTCAGCCATACGTGTCACAAGAGCAAGCACTCCATAGACTAAAACGCCAAGACCTCCTCCAATCACTAAGTGAATCACACTACCCATACGACTTGTTGGAGATAGGACAAATTGGAATAACCAATAGAAAACAGCAACTGGAATAGCCATGAGCATTGTAAGAATACAAATGAGTAAAGCTTTTCTAAAGACTGTCTTACGACTAAAATGCGTAACTGTGTGAAGGCGCTTATACATGAGAGCAATGGGAACACCTAAGCCGATAGCTGTTGAAATAACCGGACCGAGGGCTCCTAAGAAAATAATCAATGGTAGCTGTAGAATGGCCTTAACAAGCACCCCAATCGCAAAATAATTGATAGCTTTACGGGTCTCAAAGATAGCTTGAAGCATTGGTGCTAAAACGCTATACAAAGCCAAGAAAATAACTTGAATCAAACTAGCTACAAAGAGCAAATGAGCCTGACTGTCTGGTGCTCCATAAAAGACTGTATATAATGGTTTGGCCAAAATCACTGAACCCGCAATGGCAGGTACAATAAAGAGCAAGAGTAACTGGAGATTATTAATAATGAGTTTGGCTGCTCCCCAAAGGTCCTTTTTAACCATATTTTCTGTCAGTAGTGGGATTCCTACCCCAGCAATAGAAATAGCAACAGCAATCAAATCATAGTAATCTTACTTGGGTTTGAAGACAAATAAGCATAGAGAACCTGAAGCTGACTATTACTATAGCTTGTAAACTTCTCCATAGTACGGATAAAGGTCCATTGATCAATCAACTGGAAAAGTTGAACCGCTGATCCAGTAATAATGAAGGGAATGGCTTCCTTAAATGTCTCAATAACAATTGCAGTTGGATTGATATCAGGATGAACGGCCTGCTTACCAAAAAGGCTCTTGAGCTTGCCTTCTTTCCAAAGATAGAAGAAAAGTACCCCATAACTAGCCAACATACCGATGAAAGCAGCAAAAGTCGATTGGACAACTGCAGTCACGTAGTCACCTGTACCAATTTTCATGATGAAGAAAGTCGCCAAGAGCATCCAAATAACACGGATAATCTGCTCTGCGATCTGACTTAGGGCATAGGGTTTCATGTTGTTAAAGCCCTGGAAAAAGCCTCGTAAAACAGACATAGATGGGAAAATAACAACCGCCCAAGAAAGGCTGCGCATCACTCGAACCAAGTCTTCATCTCCCCCTGAAAGATAAGACATCCACGGAGAAGCAAAATACATGAAAATACCAAAAATCAGTCCAAGCCCAATCATATAATACAAGATACGTTTGAGCAAGAAGAAACTCGTTTCCATCTTTCCAAGCGTGTTATATTTTGACACCTGCTTGGCAATAGCGACTGGAATCCCTGCTGTCGAAATCAAAAGGAAAAGGGCATAAATATTATACCCCTGACCAAAGAGAGCATTGGCTTGGTCGCCCTGTTTGCCCATCCAAGCATACCAAGGAATAATATAGAGTGCCCCTAAGAGACGACTGATAATATTGGATGCTGTCATCCATGCCGTCCCTCTTAGCATTTGCTGCTGCTGCTTGTCAGTTTTAGTTTCAGTCATAACTTTCTTTCTAGATAATAAAATACAATCTAGTTAATTATAAACTTTTGGCTCTGACTTGTAAAACAAGAACATTAAGGCTAAAATAGGAACTATGATTACTATTGAACAAGTTCTAGAGGTTCTTAAAAAGGACCATAATTTTAGAGATATTATCGACCAAGACAACTACTACTATTCATGGACTGGGGTGACTTTTGATCATCTTTCTTATGATAGTCGTGATGTCACACCATCGTCCCTCTTCTTTGCCAAAGGAGCTGCTTTCAAGCCTGAATTTTTAGAGAATGCTGTCCAAGCTGGCTTGAGTTTCTACGTGGCTGAGAAAGATTATCAAGTGGGAATACCTGCCATTATCGTATCAGATATTAAGCAGGCTATGAGCCTCGTTGCTCAGGCCTTCTACCAATACCCTCAAGACAAGCTTAAATTGCTGGCTTTCACTGGGACAAAAGGGAAGACAACAGCGGCTTACTTTGCTTTTAACATACTTAAGCAAAGTCATAAGCCTGCCATGCTCTCAACTATGAACACGACACTGGATGGAAAAAACTTCTTCAAGTCTAACTTAACTACACCTGAGAGTTTGGACCTTTTCCGTATGATGGCTGAAGCTGTTGATAATGGCATGACCCATCTGATTATGGAGGTCTCAAGCCAAGCTTATCTAACCAAGCGTGTCTATGGTTTGATCTTTGATGTCGGTGTCTTTCTTAACATCAGCCCAGACCACATTGGTCCTATTGAACACCCAACCTTTGAAGACTACTTCTACCACAAGCGTCTCCTCTTGGAAAATAGTCGAGCAGTTATTGTCAATAGTGGTATGAATCACTTCGGTTTTGTTGCTGAAGAAGTCGCTGATAAAGACCACGACTTCTATGGTAAGGACTCTGAAAATACCGTTAAACATAGCTCAGGATTTAGCTTTAAAGCCAAAGGTAAACTAGCTGGTGATTACGATATCCAACTCATTGGTGACTTTAATCAGGATAATGCCATGGCTGCTGGTTTATCCTGCCTACGTCTTGGAGCCAGTCTTGAAGACATTAAACAAGGGATTGCTCAAACCTCCGTTCCAGGCCGTATGGAAATTCTCACTCAGGCCAATGGTGCTAAGGTATTCGTCGACTATGCTCACAATGGTGACAGCCTAGACAAGCTCTTGCAAGTCGTAACTGATCACCAAAAAGGTAAGATTAGTTTGATTCTAGGAGCTCCTGGAAATAAAGGTGAAAGTCGTCGTAAAGACTTTGGTCACGTCCTCAACACTTACCCCGAAGTAGATGTCACCTTATCTGCTGATGATCCTAACAAGGAGGATCCCTTGCGATCTGTCAAGAAATTGCTAGCCATATCAGTCGCAAGGTTCGTATCATTGTTGATCGAGAGGAAGCTATTAAAACAGCTATGGCCGAGACTACAGACTCAGAGGATGCTGTCGTTATTGCCGGTAAAGGTGCTGATGCCTTTCAAATTGTGAATGGTAAACGCACTGATTATGCTGGTGATATTGAAGTCGCTAAAAAAATATTTGTAAATAATACTTAAAAAGCCAATTGAGATGAAGATCATCATCTCAATTGGCTTTTTACTATCTAAACACTAGTGTCTACCTAGTGTCTTCTTAAAAATATCGTAGAAGGGATTGAGGGTCTTATCAAATGAGCCAACAAGCGTCTCTAATTGTCCGCCAAACTGACGCTTAAAATTAAAGTTTCCTTTGCCAGAACTAGCTGCCTCAGTTTCAATAGTACCGTAAAAAGTTAAAACGCTTTTTAGCCTTACTTTTAGCATATTTTATCATCTCCCAATGAAGCAAAACCGCTCCACCGAAATTAAGGTAAGCTTCATCATTACCCCCGTAAAAGCTGACAATTTCCGGACCATAATCCATGAAAAGATAAGCTGAAAGCGGTAATTTGTCAGTCTTGATTTGGTAAGACTTGAATTGTTCTAACCGCTTATAGTAGCTTCTCAATTGATCCTCCGCATCTGCTATTTGACCTTTGGTACGTTTTTTCTGAGGTCCTTCTTTTAAAGCCTGAATCTTGGCTTCAAAAGACTGAATGTTCTTGTCAAGATAAGCTAGATAGGCTGGACAATCTAAATAAGCCAACATAAACTTGGCAGATTCGCCAAAATATTTTTTTAGATTTTGAAAATAAACTAGCGGATGAACAGAAAATCCCTTTCTCTCTGCTGTTCGACTTAAAATATCGTAGAACTGGTCAAGTTGATGCTCATCAAGTTCTTCAGTCTTAACATTCATATCAGTGAATTTTTTGAGGTCTCGCTTCAATGATGGAGAAAAGGCAGCATGGATTTCATCAGAACTAGCAAAACTTTCTATTGATTTCACGAACATCTGGTTAACCACAAGAGATTGTTCCGAATCCAGAGAGTGCTCAAAACCTAATGTTTCAAAAACCTCTAGAACATCACTAGCTATATCCACTTCAATATTTTCAAGTTTCTTTCATTTCTAATAAGATTTGCCAGGTAAGGGTGTATAGAAAGTGTGGCAATATTTTTCTTTCTTAAATAGAGTATTAAAGCCTCGAGTAGCTCTGTCAAACTAGCCAGAGAGTGGTAATCTAACAGGGGACCATGTAACAAGAGGGCCTTTTTAAATATACGAAAGCTCTTCTTATAAACAACTATTGCTTGACCCTACCCTTAAGCCATCTCTTTCGAAAAACCAGAGCTTCTACTTTTTCTATATAGTCTTGACTTTCCTGAAGTTTGGCCATTTCAGCAGACTGCAGAAAATTGGCACACTTTGCAGTTACCTGTGTGTTTTGATAATCCTCAAAACTAACACTTTTAACCCTAATAGACATTACTATCATCCCTTCCGTTTCAACCTATATCCCACATTTTCCTAAAAATCATTAACTGCTTTTAATGATTGGGAAAAATTTTCCAAACCAAGAGGGGCATCTGGTGATTATGAATGTTACTCACAGATGGAGAAAAAATTAATTTGATTATTAAAATTACAAGCATCATTATATACTAAATTATCACTTTTTGTTAATCCTTTTTGCGATATTTTCTGAAACTTACGACTTTTTCATTTGATTATAAAAAGTCCTTCCACTTGAATGTGGAAGAACCTTTATTCACTGATGCTTACCTATAACGTCGCAATTGAGGTGGGGTATAAGACTGAACAAAGGCCTCAATTTCAGAAAAATTATCTGTAAAAAGAAATTTTGCAGCCGTTTCAGCCTCTAAAAAATCATGAGCAACCATGGTACCTAACATGGCCTTCATGGCATCGTAATAGCCGTTGAGATTAAAGAAAACACAGGGTTTGTCCAACTTACCCACACGAGCAGCTGCAATAGCTTCTGAGATTTCTTCAAGGGTTCCAAGACCTCCTGGAAGGGCTATAAAGAGCTCGCCTTGCTCTAACATGGCAGTCTTGCGCTCTGCCATCGTTTCTACTATAGTCATTGAGGTCAATCCCTCATAAGCAATTTCTCTATCCTTAAGAAATTGCGGCATGATACCATGAGCCTGACCTCCATTTTCTAAAACTGTATCACCAAGAACTCCCATAAGTCCCATCTTACTGCCACCATAGACTAGGATATGCCCATTTTTAGCAATCCATCTCCCCAAGGCAATCGTTGCTTCTTTAAAACTAGGATTGTCACCCATATTAGCTCCCAAATAGACTGTTACTTTCATCGAAGTCCTCCTCTTACTCTATTATAACGCAAAATTCCTGCCATAACTGACAGGAATTTTTGCTTAGTCTTTACGCTCCAAATTACGAAGCATTTCATCAATTTTATTACCGTATTCGATAGACTCATCTTTAATAAAGGTCAAATCCGGAATCTTATACATAGTCAGACTTTTACCAAGTTCACGCTTGATTGTCCCAGTAGCCTTTTCAAGACCAGTTTGTGCTTTTTGGTTGTCTGACGCTAAAGTAGAGTGAATTGTATAGAAAACCTTAGCCGCCGACAAATCACCAAGCATTTGAACATCTGTGATGGTTACATCTTGAACACGTGGATCACGAACCTTCTTTTGAAGAATTTCGTTGACTTCACGTTTGATTTCCATCCCAACACGATCTACACGAAATGAATTTCCCATAGTCTTATCCTTTCTTTTTATAATGGAACAAAAGCCAGGCCAGATGACCCAGCTTTGTCCCCTAAATAAGCTTCCTTAGAAATCTGATGTGATTAACGTTTGATCTCTTCCATGATGTAAGCTTCGATAACGTCATCAACTTTAATATCGTTATAGTTTTCAATCATCAAACCACCCTCTTGAGCATTTCCGACTTCTTTAACGTCATCTTTATAGTGTTTCAAGCTTGCCAATTTACCATCAAAAATAACCACACCATCACGAATGACACGGGCACTTGAATCACGAGTGATTTTACCATTAGTAACCATGAATCCACCGATTGTTCCGACTTTAGAAACTTTGAAGGTTTCACGGATAACTGCTTCACCAATGATTTTTTCTTCAAATTCAGGATCAAGCATCCCTTTCATGGCATCTTCGATTTCTTCGATAACCTTATAGATGATGCTATGAAGGCGAATTTCAACTTCATCAGTTTCCGCTTGTTGACGCGCCTGTGGTGTAGGACGAACGTTAAATCCGATAACAACAGCATCTGAAGCTTCGGCAAGCGTAATATCAGATTCGTTAATAGCACCTACTGCTGAGTGAACAACATTTACACGAACACCCTCAACATCAATCTTAAGAAGAGATGCTGCCAAGGCTTCAACTGAACCTTGTACGTCAGCCTTGATGATAACATTAACAGTCTTCATTTCACCAGCTTTAAGGGTATCAAAGAGGTTATCAAGACTAACACGGTGTGTTTGTTGACGTTGTTTCATAAGAGCACGTTTTGCACGCTCTTCACCAGCAGCACGAGCTGCCTTTTCATCTTCATAAACCGCAAAATGGTCACCAGCCATTGGTGCTTCATTCAAACCAGTAATTGAAACTGGTGTTGATGGTGCTGCAGTCTTAATGCGACGACCAAGGTCATTGGTCATAGCACGAACACGTCCGAAGGTGTTACCAACAACGATTGGATCTTGAACATTCAAAGTACCTTGTTGTACAAGAAGGGTAGCAACCGCACCTTTACCTTTATCCAAGCGAGCTTCGATAACAGTACCGATGGCACGAACTGTTGGATCAGCCTTAAGTTCTTCAACTTCTGCTACAAGAAGAACAGTTTCAAGTAATTCTTCAATGTTTTGACCAAATTTCGCTGAAATCTCAACGAATTCGCTATCACCACCCCAAGCTGTTGAGATAACGCCATGCTCTGCTAATTCACCGATAACACGTTCTGGGTTTGCACCTGGTTTATCAATCTTGTTAATCGCAACAATGATTGGAACACCCGCAGCTTTAGAGTGGTTAATGGCTTCAATCGTTTGTGGCATAACACCATCATCCGCAGCTACAATCAAGATAGTAATATCTGTAACAGAGGCACCGCGAGCACGCATAGATGTAAAGGCCGCGTGTCCAGGGGTATCAAGGAAGGTAATCTTCTTACCACCCTCTTCAATTTGGTAGGCACCAATGTGCTGTGTGATACCACCTGCTTCACCTGTAGCAACACGAGAATTACGAAGAGTATCAAGAAGGGTTGTTTTACCGTGGTCAACGTGCCCCATGATAGTAACAACTGGTGCACGCTCTACCATAGCATCCTTATTGAGGTAATCTTCATCAACAAAGAAACGTTCGATATCAGCATTATCGACCTCTTCTTTTTTGGTTGCCTCAATACCATAGTCAACCATCAACAACTCAATAGTATCCCCATCAAGAGATTGGTTCTGAGTTGCCATAACGCCCATCATGAAGAGTTTCTTAACGATTTCAGCTGGCTCACGTTTAATACGTTTTTGCGATTTCTGCAACCGTCATGCCTTCCGTGTATTCGAAATTCTTTTTGGTAATTCATGGAATTTACGCTCTGTTACTGGTTTCGGAGCTGAATTACCTCGGTTATTTTTACCTTTTTTATTTTTGTTTTTATTCCAGTTACTATTTCGTTGATTTCTCACTTGGTTTTGATTATTCCACTTATTATTTCTTGTTTGCTTAGGTCCATCTTCATTCTCGCGACGATTATCACGTGATTTATCTGGACGTGCCTTTTTACGACGTGTATCTTGTGCTTGTGCAGCTGGAGCTGGTTGAGCAGCCGGTGCTGGTTTGGGAGCTGGCTTAGCTTCAGCAACTGCTTTTTGAGCAGCGACTTCCGCCTGTTGTTTTTCTTTTCTTGCCTTTTCCTGTTCTTTCGCACGGCGTTGCTCTGCAGCTTTTTCTTCACGGAAGCGTGTTTCACTTTGACGTGAATATTCTGCATTTTGCTCTGCTTTCAAGGCTGCTGCACGCGCTTTAAAGTCAATACGTGGACCTGCCTGATTGTTGCGGGCAGCATCGTTACGTTTATTTCGATCTTGATCATTGCGCTGTTTACCTTGGAAATTACGGTCACGATTACTATTGTTATCGCGGTTTCCATTATTACGGTTCCCTTGACCATTTCCATTTTGGTTGCGACGATCATTATTCTGACGTTTACCTTGATCGTTTCCTTGTTGATTTCGGTTACGATTACGGTTGTCACGGCCTCCGCCATTTTGACGACGCTCTGCTTCTGCCTTGGCACGTGCTTCACGTTCTGCCTTAAAATTACGGCTTTGTGGTTTTTTCGGAGTCGCAGGGGCTTCTTTGACTTCAGCCTTTGATGCCTCTTTAGCTGGAGCTGATTTGGCAACAGGTGCCTTATCAACCTTAGGCGCTACCTTTTCCTCTTTAGGAGTTGGTGTCGCTTTAGGAGCTGGCTTACTTTCAGCCTTAGCTGTTCCCCCTTTTAAACTTGAAGCGATACGATTAGCATCAGCTTCTTCAACTGATGAGGAATGGCTCTTCACAGAAAGACCAAGTTCTTGAGCTTTCGCAACAACAACCTTACTTTCTACACCAACCTCTTTTGCGATTTCATATAATCGTTTCTTTGACACGTGATGTCCTCCTATTCTTTAGTCCATAAGAGTCCTCATTTTCTTTGAAAATCCAGCATCAACTACAGCAACCGTTTTTCTTGGTTTACCAATAGCCATGCTTAATTCCAGTGCGTTAAACACTGTGGAGACTTCTATATTATAGTAGTTACATTTATCAGTCGTCTTTTTAGTCACGTTACTACCAGCATCATTGGCAAGAAAAACTAGTCTCGCCTGCCCTGATTGAACTGCCTTGATGACAAGTTCTTCGCCAGAAATAAGTTTTCCAGCTCTTTGTGCTAGTCCCAACATATTTGACAATTTTTCTGTGTTATTCAAGACCTAACTCTCTTCTTTTGACCTTGTGATCCACATAAGCAATGAGTTCATCATAAAAACTTTCAGGAACATCCATGGAGAAACTATGGTTAAAAGCACGTTTCTTTTTAGCTTGGAGAGCTTCTTCATTATCTAGTTTAATGTAAGCACCTCGGCCATTTTTCTTTCCTGTTGGATCAATGAAAATCTCACCATCTTTAGTTTTTACAATGCGGAGCAAATCACGTTTATCAATGATTTCTCCTGAGACAACTGATTTACGTAAAGGTATTTTTCGTGTTTTAGCCATCAAACACCTCTATGTTCTTCTTATTCTGCTTCTGTTGTTTCAGTTACTTCTTCTGTTGTGACTTCAACAGGTGTAGCATCTTCTGCAACAATCTCGTCAACAACTTCCTCAGTAGCAGCCTCAGCTTTTTCAGCTTCGAGTGCTTCATATTCAGAAGCTGACTTGATGTCAATACGGTAACCAGTCAAATGAGCTGCCAAACGAACGTTTTGTCCACGACGACCAATTGCAAGAGATAATTTGTTATCTGGTACAACTACTGTCGCACGTTTGCTATCATCTTCGTCAAAGAGAACATAGTCCACTTCAGCCGGTGCAATAGCATTGTAGATAAATTCAGCTGGATCTTCAACCCATTGAATAACATCAATATTTTCCTCAACAGGAACTTCAATTCCTGTCTTAGCATCCAAACGTGTTGGGTGGAAACGGCTGACAACTTTCTTGATGTTGCTTCCACCACGACCAACGATAGTACCAATAGCATCAACGTTAGGGTTATGACTGCGAACAGCAACTTTCGTACGATCACCAGCTTCACGAGATACGCTCATGATTTCTACAGTTCCATCAAAGACTTCAGGAATTTCTTGTTCCATGATACGTTTGATGAATTCTGGATGGCTACGACTTACAAAGACGTTAACACCCTAGGGTTGTTTTCAACTTTATAAACATAAACATCGATGACGTCGTGTGACTTAAAGCTTTCACCAGGAATTTGGTCTTGGCGTGACAATTGAGCTTCGAGCGCTCCAAGATTAACATAAATGAAACGTTGGTCAAAGCGTTCAACTGTTCCTTGCATGATTTCACCTTCATGTTGCTTATAGTCATTATAAGTAATTTCACGCATCTGCTTGCGCATCTTTTCCATAATGGTTTGTTTGGCAGATTGCGCTGCAACACGACCAAATTCATCGACTGACTCTTCAAAGCGAATCTTGTCGCCAAGCTCGTAAGCTGAGCTAATAGCAAGCGCATCTTTCAAGCTAATTTCCAAACGACTATCGAAGACTTCGTCTACAACTTCACGAACGGTAAAAACTTGAAAATCACCTGTTTTTTCATTGAATTCAACGACTGCTGATTCAGACTGACCATAACGACGCTTGTAAGCTGATTTAAGTGATTCAACCACAGCATCGATGATATCTTCCTTGTTAATGTGTTTTTCTTCTTCCAAGACACGGAAGGCTTCTAGCATTTCTTTGCTCATATTATTTGTCGTTTTAGCCTTTAAGAGCCAAAACTGGCATCCTTTCTTTATTTACACTAAGAGTTTTAGAGTTTGACTGCCAAACGAGCTTTAGCAACTGTTTGATAGGGAATCTCAACAGTCTTATGGCGAGTCTTATCAAGATAATCAATTGTTAGAGTTTCGCCATCGAAGGTCAACAAGTCACCTTGGAAAATCTTGATTTTATCAATAGCCTTGTAAAGACTAACATTAATATACTGACCAACAGCATTTTTCAAAGCTTCTTTAGTCTTCAAGGGACGCTCTAATCCAGGGCTAGACACTTCCAGCATGTATTGATCCGGGAAAGGGTCAGGCTGAATAGTATCCAAGAGAGGACTGATAATTTCAGTCAGGTCTGCAGTATCTTCGACAGTAATTCCACCTGGCTTATCAATCAAAACGGACAAGATATAGTCACTGCCAATCTTTTCATACTCGATATCGACCAATTCGTAGGGCTCAGGAATTGCTGGAGCTACGACAGCCGTCACGAGATCAATAATTTTTTGCGACATTATGACCTCCTTACACACACAAGAGACGAAGTTTCTACTCCGCCTCTCTTTCGTTATTTTCCTATATTATAGCATAGCTTAAAAACTATTGCAAGGAATAACCATATGACAGCAAAAAAGGCCGAGAGTCTCCTAACCTTTCTATTGTGCTGCTGGAATCGTGCTATAAGTAGTTACACCTGAACCATTATAATTGTATGTAGGAGCTGTTGCACCTTGGTCCTGAACATAATTACCAACATTATCACTGTAATTATTGCTGTAGGTAGCACCTCCATTATAGGTACTTACCGATCCACCTCCTACTGCCTCAGATGATCCAGACTCATAACTCCCAGATACCTCACTCAAAGTCAAACTTCCTTTAGAGTTAACGAAATCATCTGAACCATAGCTAGAAGTCCCAAAACCATTGAGTACCAGACTAGTCTTAAGTTTAGATTCAGAAACTTCCTTCTTGCCAACTTCCTTCTTAATACGATTTTGCACCTTAAGAATATCCTCAGTTGAGGCTACTTGGTAGCTTCCACCATTGATCGTCGCATCCGAACCAGCCAACTGGTAAGACTTGATATTTTTAAAGGCCTCACTATAGCCCATCAAACCACGCAGAGTAGTGCTATCACCAAGATCAATACTTGTTTGTACATTTGAACTGACAGCAGACAAAATTTTCTTATAAGAACCTATCGAGCCCATCTTCAAGAGCTTAGCCACAATCTTTTGAATAACCTCACGTTGACGTTTTTGACGACCATAGTCTCCATCGGGATCATCATAACGCATACGTGAATACACTAAGGCCTGTTCTCCATTGATTTTATGGGTTCCAGGCTCTACCTTCGCCTGAAATTCTGGTTCGTTTTCTGCAATCGAAATTGGGAAATCAAAATGGTTCGTTACCTCGATACCACCTACGGCATCCACCAAATCAATCATACCCTGCATATTAATCAGCGCATAGTAGTCAATATCAATATCTAAAAACCTTTTGAATGGTTGAAATAGCTAAGTCAGCTCCACCCTCGGCATAGGCTGCGTTTAGTTTTACTTCACCCGATCCTCAACATCTGTCAAAAGGTCACGTTCCAAACTGGTCATAGTAGTTCTCTTAGTCTTAGGATTCACTGTTACCAAAATCATAGTATCAGAATTTCCTTCCCAGGTTTCCTTACGTCCTTCGGATCCTGTATCCACCCCCATCAACAGAATCGTTATAGGCTTAGTCTGTTGAATGGCCTTACTATTTCCTGACGTTGCCTTTGAAACTCTAAAGGTTTTTGACAATTCGCCTGTAGCATAATTGTAAGTTGTCGTTAGGTAAATACCAACAGCTACTACTGTGGTGGCAAAAATTGCCAACAACATCAATAAAATTTTTCGTCCAAGTTTCATGTTTTTTCCTAATCTATGAGTTTAGCCATCAGGTAAACATCTAGAAATTCTCCATTTTTAGTTCTGGCACCACGTTTCTTAGTGCCTTCAATATCAAATCCAAATTTTTGATAGAGATGTACTGCCCGTTCATTGCGTGCTTGAACAGTCAACTCTAAGCGACAGATAGCTGGTGTGTTGTTTGCCCAGTCAATCATTATTTCCATAAGAAACTGACCAATACCATTACCCCAATAGGGTTTAGCAACCGCAATGAAAACATCACCAATATGACTGGTCTTCGTGTCTTGATCAGAAGTAACATTACAAACACCAATGACCTCATGATTCAATTTTGCGACTAAACAAATCTCATTTGGGACACTTTGACGGCTATCAATATAGGAGGCTAACTGTTCGGCATTCAGTACAGAGCTCCTAGCATCCTGAGCCAAAAAATCTGACTCTAGAGCTACCGTCTTTAGTAATTTTGCTAAGGATACGGAATCATCTCTTTGGGCTTCCTCAATGACTAATTCGTACTCAGCCATTTGCCATCGCCTCCTGGATTTCTTCACTTCTAGGACCAAAAGATTCCAGAAGCAGTTGACGTCCATCACCATGATGTTTTATCGAAATTAAAAGATAGTCTCCCAGGAGACTGTCATCCAAAAGTTCTCCCCACTCGATAATCGTCACACCGTCACCGTATAGAAAATCATCTAAGTCAATAGAATCTGGATCATCACCAATACGATAAACATCTAAATGGTATAGCGGCGAACGCCCCTCATATTCTCTAACAATAGTATAGGTTGGGCTCTTTATCATCTGCGAAACATCCAAACCTTTAGCAATTCCCTTAGTTAAAGTGGTTTTACCAGCTCCCAGATCACCTGAAAGAACAATTATATCTCCAGAATTGAGCAATCGACCTAACTTTCGGCCTATGCTAATCAATTCCTCTTCATTTTGACTGTAAATCATGTTTTCATTATATCAAAAAAATAAAAAAATCTGGACTATAATCCACTGTCAAAAACCATCAAAAAACTTATAAATATTGAGGTAGAAAGAATAATTTAGATATAACAACTCCTCTTAATTTAACACTTACTTATATTAAGTCAAACCTCCATAAAGTTAATATTTCTAACAAAAATTTCAATCTTAACTTAAAACAGTCGTGAAAAGTAAACATCAAATCATCACTCGTAAAAAACTAAAAAAAGCCTGACAAAAGGACAGACTTTTTTTGCTTATAAATATTAGATATTAGATATTAGAGAACAGCCATGCTAATGAAATTAAGGATAAACAAGATATCCAAAATCCACATGACAAGATGAACATCTTTTGCTTGACCTTTGATAATTTTGACCAAAGTGTAAGTAAGGAAACCAGCTGCAATACCGTAGGTAATGCTATATGAGAATCCCATAAAAATAGAAGTGAAAAAGGCAGGAATCGCTTCAGACAAATCTTCCCAATCCACACCCTTAAGGTTAGAGAGCATCATAACACCTACAATGATAAGAATAGGTGCAGTTGCTGCACTAGGAACAATTGAGACAAGTGGGCTAAAGAAACTTGAAATCGCAAAGAGTGCTGCAACCACAAGAGCTGTCAAACCAGTACGTCCACCAGCACCAATACCTGCTGCAGATTCAATGTAAGTTGTAACGTTTGAAGTCCCGGCAATGGCACCAATACTTGTACCAACGAGGTCAGAGTAAAGGGCACGGTCAAGAGCTTTAGATTCATTGTTATCACCTGTTGAAGCGATGATACCAACCTTCTCACCAGTACCAATCAAAGTACCGATAGTATCAAAGATATCAGTTAATGAGAAGGCAAGAATAGCCATAAAGACACCTGGCAAACGTGACACGTCTGAGAAGAGAGAACCCAAACCTTTAGAACCCAGAGCTACACCAAAGACTTGCCCCAAATCCTTAATAGAAGCAGTCAAACTAGCAGCATGCCAGTCAATACTACCAAGGTCAACTACACCAGCAAAAATTGCGATAACAGTTGTTACAACAATTGAAAGGAGGACACCTCCACGAATTCCCTTAACAATAAAGAAAATCGCAACTGCAAGCCCAATCAAACCTACAATAACAGTTGGATTATTGAAAGCTACCAAACCAGGTGTAGCAGCTGATGAAGCTGTAATTGAAGCTTGAGCCATATCAGCTCCCTTTCCGCTTACAGTATAAGTACCTGGATCAATTGCAAACTTCAAGAAACCTGCATTTTTAATACCTACATAAGCAAGGAAAATACCAATACCTGCTGAAATGGCAGACTTAAGTGCTGTCGGAATAGATTCAATAATCATCTTACGTACTTTAGTAACTGTGATAATCAAAGAAATAACACCACACAAAAAGACCATAGCCAAGGCTTCTTGCCAAGTGTAGCCCAAAGAAAAGACCACTGTGTAGGTAAAGAAGGCATTGAGACCCATACCAGGCGCTTGAGCGTAAGGTAGGTTAGCATAAAACGCCATCATCAACGTTCCTGCAACCGCACCAATGATGGTAGCCAAGAACACACCTTGAGCAGGCATGCCAGTCTGGGCTAACATAGATGGGTTGACAAAGAGGATATAAGACATGGCAAAGAAGGTTGTCAAACCTGCTGTAACCTCTGTACGAACATCAGTACCATGCTCTTTTAATTTGAAAAACTTTTCCATGAAAGTTTATACTCCTTAATAAAAAATATTGTCAAAATCCGAATGATATCGGAACATTCTCACGTAGAATGTTACATCACCATTCTACATGAAATCATTTGATGGTGCAAGGTTTATTTTCTGATAGTTTTATCGCTAAAAACCGAACATTCCACCACAGACCTGGCTCAAACCCCAACAAAGAACTGATTTCTGTTATAATAGAAACATGACAAAAAAATTGATTGCACTAGATCTCGATGGAACGCTTTTGCGACCAGATGGAACTATTTCAGAATTTACAAAAACAACTATTAAAGATGTACAAAACAAAGGGCATCAAGTCGTTATCGCTACCGGTCGTCCTTACCGTATGGCTATTGATCATTACAAAACATTAGACTTAGAGACACCGCTCATTACCTTTAATGGCTCCTTGACCAATCTCCCAGACCGAGAATGGGCTTACGAGCACTCGGTCAAGTTGGACAAAAAATACCTAGTTAACCTCTTACAACGACACGATGAGTTAGAGATGGATTTTCTTGCTAGTGAATACCGCAAGCACTTTTATATCACTATGGAGCACCCAGAGCGTATTCAACCACAACTCTTTGGGGTTGATAAAATCATTGAGGCTATGCGTTTAGAGCCAGCTAAAATCACACGCAATCCTAACGCTCTTCTTATGCAGACCCGTCACGAAGACAAGTACCAACTAGCCAGAGATATTAAGAAAGATTTCAAAGAAGAAATTGAGGTTGATTCTTGGGGTGGACCACTTAATATCTTGGAGTTTTCACCTAAAGGAATTAATAAAGCTTATGCCCTGAACTACCTACTCAAAGCCATGCGAAAATCTCCAGATGATTTGATTGCCTTTGGGGACGAACACAATGATACAGAGATGTTGGAGCTTGCCAAGACTGGATATGCCATGAAAAATGCCAGTTCTGTCCTTCTCCCCCACGCTAACGAACAAATTAAGTGGACTAATGAGGAAGACGGCGTTGCCCGTAAACTTCAGGAACTACTTTTATAAACAGGAAAAGACACTGAAGAATTCTTCGGTGTCTTTTCTTCTGATTAAGGTAAAATAGCTACTGCACGCACTGGGGAACCTGTCGCCTTGTCCCAGTGAGGAAATGCAATTGAAATCAAAGCACCAACGGCTGGAACTTGATCTAATTGATTCAGGACCTCTACTTGATAAATGTCTTGATCCAAGAGATAGTATTCGTTAACCAATCCATGTTCTGCTGCCGGAATACCGGCATCTGTATCAAAGGTTTCATGACCTACTGCTTTGACATGGCGTTCATGAATCAAGAATTCTAGGGCTTCACGGCCCCAACCTGGACTTTGCTGAACCCCATTGTCATCCAGGTTACGCATAGCATCTTGACTTGGCCAACGTTTTGACCAATCACTACGGAAAGCGACAAAGGCCCCTTCGGTAATTTGTCTATGTTCTGCTTCAAAGTCTAAGATATCTTGTTTGCTCAAGATAAAGTTTGGATTAGCAGCAACTTCTTTAGACTTGTCGATAACATAAAGTGGCAAGAGAAGGTCTTTAAGGTCAATCTCATCCAACCAACGACCACCTTCTACAAAGTGAATCGGTGCATCGATATGGGTTCCGTATTGACCAACTACTGTAAATTTTTGAACATGGAAACCATCTTTTAATGTGAAAAGGTCTTCTTGTTTCAAAGCTGGAAGAGCCGGAAAGTGTGGGCTTTCCGCATTAATCTTGTGGGTCAAGTCTACCCACTTTTTAGTTTGCAATTCATTGTAAATACTTAGTAAATCTGACATAAGGAGGTCCTCTTTTCTTATAGATTTAACATTAAATAGTTAATTGGAGCTACTATATCAGTCACAAGCAGACGTTACAAGCGTTTATTGTTATTTTGCATAATCCCATTTCCTCTATTTAAATATAGTTATTAACTATATATGATTGTTTTTAGCCTGATTTAAAATAAAAATTGAAAGTTTTTGAAGTTTTTTTGGTACTTTTTTGCGCAAAACTTATTGACATAGTAATGAAAGCGTTTTATAATTAATCTGTTCTAATTTCGAAGGTTTAAAAATATTGTTGTCATTTTTCATGCTGAGGGATGGTAATACCAATAATTATTTTTCTATTCCTAAGAAACATTATATTAAAGGAGGAAGAACACTAATGGGTATCAGTATTATTATTGCTAGCCATGGTAAATTCGCTGAAGGTATTCACCAATCAGGTTCTATGATTTTTGGTGAACAAGAGAAAGTTCAAGTCGTTACTTTCATGCCAAATGAAGGCCCTGACGACTTGTACGCCCACTTCAACGATGCCATCGCTCAATTTGACACAGACGACGAAATTCTAGTCCTTGCAGACCTTTGGTCTGGGTCACCATTTAATCAGGCAAGCCGAATTAAGGAAGAAAATCCTGATCGCAAGATGGTTATCGTAACAGGGCTCAACTTGCCAATGCTTATCCAAGCATATACGGAACGTATGGTAGCTCCTGATGCAGGCGTTGAGGAGGTTGTCGCAAACATTTATAAGGAAACTAAAGAAGGTGTTAAAGTCCTTCCAGAAGGCCTTATTCCTGAAGAAGACACTAAATCAGCCGACACCAAATCTTCAATTCCTAAGGGTAGCATTCCTGAAGGAACAGTTCTTGGTGATGGCAAAATCAAATACGTTTTGGCTCGTGTTGACACACGTCTCCTCCACGGTCAGGTCGCAACTGGTTGGACTCACTCAACTCACCCAGACCGTATCATCGTTGTTTCAGACACTGTTTGTCATGATAAACTTCGTACAAACATGATTAAACAAGCTGCTCCATCTGGTGTTCAAGTTCACGTTATCCCAATTAAAAACATGGTTAAAGCAAACAATGACCCACGTTTTGGCGATACACGCGCTATGCTTCTCTTTGAATCTGTTGAAGATGCTCTTGCTGCTGTTAAAGCTGGTGTTGACGTTACAGAAATCAACCTTGGTTCTTCAGCTTATAAGGAAGGAAAAGTCAACGTTACTAAGGCTCTTTCATTTGACCAAACAGATGTGGATGCTATCAAAGAATTGCAATCATTGGGTGTCAAATTTGACGTCCGTGGGGTACCAAGTGATAGCCCAACAAACGTTGATGCCTTGATTAAGTCAGCTGAAACTAAATTAGCAGAGAAGAAATAATTTTGGAGGATACATAAATGAGTTTAGTACAAATTATTTTAGTCGTAATTGTTGCTTTCATCATTGGTTGTAGCTCAGTTAACGACCAAATCGAAACTTACCAACCAGTTGTGGCCTGTTCCCTTATTGGTTTGGTTACTGGCCACCTCGAACTCGGTGTTATGTTGGGTGGTAGCTTGCAGTTGATCACTATGGGATGGGCTAACGTTGGTGCTGCCATGGCACCAGACGCTTCACTTGCCGCAGTAGCTTCTACCATTATCCTTATCTTGGGCGGTCAAGGAGCTAAAGGGATTGGTCCAGCCATCGCCCTTGCAGTTCCATTGGCTGTTGCCGGTCTTGCCTTGACAATGTTTGTCCGTACTGCTACAGTCTTCATCGCTCACGCTATGGATAGTCGTGCTGAAGCAGCTGATATTGCTGGAATTGAAAGATGGCACTTTATTGGTATGGCCCTCCAAGGTCTCCGTGTTGCTATCCCTGCCCTCCTCTTGCTCTTGATTCCTGCACACATCGTCCAAACGGGTCTTGAAGCTATGCCTGAATGGTTAACATCAGGGATGACAATCGGTGGTGGTATGGTTGTAGCCGTTGGTTATGCCATGGTTATCAACATGATGTCTAGTCGTGAAGTTTGGCCATTCTTCTTCCTTGGTTTTGCTTTGGCTGCTCTCAAAGAATTAACCTTAATTAGCTTGGGCGTTATCGGTCTCTGTCTTGCCGTGATGTACCTTGCGCTCGAAGCTAGTGGTTCAAATGGTTCTTCAAATGATGGAGGATCAGGTGATCCCCCTCGGTGAAATTCTGGAAGACTTTTAATTAGGAGGAAAGAAAATGGCTGATTCAAAAATTAAATTAACAAAAGCAGATCGTTTTAAAGCTTTCTTGCGCTCATACTTTCTTTTAGCTTCATTCAACTATGAACGTATGCAAAATGGTGGTGTGGCTTACACCCTTATTCCTGCAATCAAAAAACTTTATCAATCAAAGAAGAACGTGCAGCTGCCCTTAAACGTCACTTGGAATTCTTCAATACACAACCATTCATGGCCAACCCAATCTTTGGGGTTACACTTGCCTTGGAAGAAGAACGTGCCAACGGCGCTGACATTGACGATGCTGCTATCTCAGGGGTTAAGGTCGGTATGATGGGACCTCTTGCAGGTGCCGGTGACCCTCTCTTCTGGTTTACCCTTCGTCCAATCTTCCTCTCACTCGGAGCAGGCTTGGCTGTTTCAGGTAACATCATGGGCCCAATCGTTTTCTTCGTTCTTTGGAACGTTATGGTAGCTGCCGTTAAGTGGTATACTCAAGAATTCGGCTATCGTGCTGGTACTGCGATTACGGACGACTTGTCAGGTAACCTCCTTCAACAAGTCACTCGTGGAGCTTCAATGATGGGGATGTTCGTTATCGGTTCTCTTATTCAACGTTGGGTAAGCATCACCTTTACACCAGTTGTTTCTACTGTTAAACAACAAGATGAAGCATTCATTCATTGGGATAAACTACCAAAAGGGTATTGCCGGTGTCAAAGAAGCCTTTCTTCAACAAGCTGCTGGTAAATCACTTGAAGCTAACAAGGTAACAACCTTGCAAGATAACTTAAACCAATTGATTCCTGGTTTGGCTGCCCTTGGATTGACTTTCCTTTGTATGTATCTTCTTAAGAGAAAAGTTTCTCCAATCATCATCATCTTGGGTATCTTTGTCCTTGCTATCTTGCTCCACATCATTGGTCTACTTTAATCGGAGCAAATCATGGTTAAATCACTCAATATGGAAATGGCTCACACAACTAAAGGGAACTTGGTTTCCGTGAAGGGCCAATTTACGGAAATATCATGGTCGGAGATAAGGCTTTCGAGTTTTTACAATGACACAAAAGCTACAAGACTATGTTCAGATTCCTTGGGATGAAATCACTTATGTGATTGCTGATGTCTACTTTCGGTGGTAAAGTCATCCCACGCTTTGAAATCCGCACTAAGCAAAATGGACGTTTCCGTTTTGCCAGTCGAAAAAAAGCCGAACAACCTTTGAAAAGAAATTCAAAAAGAATTCCTCGAGAAAGCTTTAAGAAAAGCACCTAGCTTTCTAGTTGTTCTCAAACAAGGCTTTAAAAAAATCTTTTTCCGACTCATTGTTAAGAAGAAACTAATCTCGAATATTATAAAAAGATTGTCAGATCTAATGATCTGAGCAATCTTTTTATAATATTTTCGCTCATTTCTGACAGAGATTTGACTTCTGTTTTGAAATTTTTATCTCACTAGCTATTGACATTTTTCGTGAAAGCGTTTTTAGAATATAATTGTTCTTGATTTCTTATGTTCAAAAAGATTGAGAGGCGCTTTTTTTCCGTCTTAATGAAATCGGAGATAGTCTTTTTAAGCCTAGGAAAAAAATATTTTAAAGGAGGAGAACACGAATGGGTATCGGTATTATTATCGCCAGCCATGGTAAGTTCGCTGAGGGAATCCACCAATCAGGCTCTATGATTTTTTTGGAGACCAAGAGAAAGGTTCAAGTCGTTACCTTTATGCCAAGTGAAGGTCCTGATGACTTTGTACGCTCACTTCAACGATGCCATTGCACAATTCGATGCTGATGATGAAATTCTTGTTTTGGCTGACCTTTGGAGTGGTTCACCATTTAACCAAGCCAGCCGTATCGCTGGAGAAAATCCAGATCGCAAGATTGCCATCATCACAGGACTTAACTTGCCAATGCTAATCCAAGCATACACAGAACGTATGATGGATGCTAACGCTACAGCGGAGCAAGTTGCTGGTAATATCATCAAGGAAGCTAAGGGTGGTATTAAAGCACTTCCAGAGGAGCTTAATCCAGCTGGAAGACAACAGCAGCTCCTCAAGAAGCAGCAGCACCTCAAGGAGCTATCCCAGAAGGGACAGTTATCGGAGATGGTAAAGCTCAAGATTAACTTGGCACGTTTGGATACACGTCTCTTGCATGGTCAGGTAGCAACTAACTGGACACCTGCTTCTAAAAGCAGACCGTATCATTGTAGCTTCAGATGATGTTGCTAAAGACGAATTGCGTAAAGAATTGATCAAACAAGCAGCACCAAATGGGGTTAAAGCAAACGTTGTTCCAATTCAAAAATTGATTGATGCTTCTAAGGACCCACGCTTTGGTAACACACACGCGCTTATCTTGTTCGAAACTGTTCAAGACGCACTTCGTGCTATCGAAGGTGGCGTGCCAATCAAAGAACTTAACGTTGGTTCTATGGCTCACTCAACTGGTAAAACAATGGTTAACAACGTTTTGTCTATGGACAAAGACGATGTTGCTTGCTTCGAAAAATTGCGTGACCTTGGCGTTGAATTCGACGTCCGTAAGGTTCCAAATGATTCTAAAAAAGATTTGTTTGACCTTATCAAAAAAGCTAACGTTCAATAACCTTCATTCGGATAAATTAGTTGATAAATCTCAGCTAATCACAACTCAATAGAAAAGGAATTATTACCATGTCAGATATGTCAATTATTTCTGCAATTTTGGTCGTAGTTGTTGCCTTCCTTGCTGGTCTTGAAGGTATCCTTGACCAATTCCAATTCCACCAACCACTTGTTGCATGTACCCTCATCGGTGCTGCTACAGGTAACCTCACTGCAGGTATCATGCTTGGTGGTTCTCTTCAAATGATTGCCCTTGCTTGGGCTAATATCGGTGCCGCTGTCGCTCCTGACGCTGCCCTTGCCTCTGTTGCTGCTGCCATCATTTTGGTTAAAGGTGGTAACTTCACAACTGAAGGTATCGGTGTTGCGACTGCAACAGCTATCCCACTTGCAGTTGCCGGTCTCTTCCTAACTATGCTTGTTCGTACAGCATCTGTTGCCCTTGTTCACGCTGCTGATAAGGCTGCAGAAAGCGGAAACATCGCTGGTGTTGAACGTGCACACTACCTCGCCCTCCTTCTTCAAGGTTTGCGTATCGCTGTGCCAGCCGCCCTTCTTCTTGCTATCCCAGCAGAATCTGTTCAACATGCCCTTGGTTTGATGCCTAGCTGGCTCAACCACGGTATGGTTGTCGGTGGTGGTATGGTCGTAGCCGTTGGTTACGCCATGGTTATCAACATGATGGCAACTCGTGAAGTTTGGCCATTCTTCGCCATCGGTTTTGCTTTTGCTGCTATTAGCCAATTGACACTTATCGCTCTTGGTGCTATCGGTGTCGCTATTGCCTTCATCTACCTCAACCTGTCTAAACAAGGTGGCGGAAATGGTGGCGGAACTTCATCTGGTTCAGGCGACCCAATCGGCGATATCTTGGAAGACTACTAGGAAGGGGTGCTCTCATGGCTGAAAAAATTCAATTATCTCAAGCGGATCGTAAAAAGGTTTGGTGGCGCTCACAATTCTTGCAAGGTTCATGGAACTATGAACGTATGCAAAACTTGGGTTGGGCTTACTCACTCATTCCTGCTATCAAAAAACTTTATACTAACAAAGAAGACCAAGCCGCAGCTCTTAAACGTCACTTGGAATTCTTCAACACTCACCCTTACGTAGCTGCTCCTATCATGGGGGTTACATTGGCTCTTGAGGAAGAAAAAGCCAATGGTACTGAAATCGAAGATGCCGCTATCCAAGGGGTTAAAATCGGTATGATGGGACCACTTGCCGGTATCGGTGACCCTGTCTTCTGGTTCACAGTTCGTCCAATCCTTGGTGCCCTTGGTGCATCATTGGCACAAGCTGGTAACATCGCTGGTCCACTTATCTTCTTCATCGGTTGGAACCTTATCCGTATGGCCTTCTTGTGGTACACTCAAGAACTTGGTTACAAAAGCAGGTTCAGAAATCACTAAAGACATGTCTGGTGGTATCTTGAAAGATATTACTAAAGGGGCATCAATCCTTGGTATGTTCATCTTGGCTGTCCTCGTTGAACGTTGGGTATCTATCGTCTTCACTGTAAATCTTCCAGGTAAAGTTTTGTCTAAAGGTGCCTATATCGAGTGGCCTAAAGGAAATGTTACTGGTGACCAACTAAAGACTATCCTTGTCAAGTCAATGATAAACTTAGCTTTCGATAAGATTCAAGTCGATACCCTACAAAAACAATTGGATTCATTGATTCCAGGTTTGATGGGACTTCTCCTTACTTTTGCATGTATGTGGTTGCTTAAGAAGAAAGTTTCACCAATCACAATCATCATCGGACTCTTTGTAGTTGGTATTGTTGCAAGCTTCTTCGGAATCATGTAAAAAGAGTAAGAGTTTAGCAAAGCTGAACTCTTTTCTTATGCTATAATAAAGGTACTACAATCAAAAAGCGAGATAGATATGGCACAATCACTAAACAAAACAGTTGAACTGCATACAACAGGCGTTTCCTACATGGCTATCGGAGGAAAAGTCGGTAAATTTCTAATTGGAGATGTAGCTCTTGAATTCTACCCTGATGTCAATGTTGAACAATACATTCAAATTCCATGGACTAGCATCACACAAATCGGTGCAAATGTATCAGGAAAGAGAATCAGCCGTCATTTTGAAAGTTTAACAGACAAGAGCAAATTCCTCTTTGCTTCTAAAGATTCTGGGAAGATTCTAAAGATTGCTAGGGAACACCTTGGCAATGAAAAAGTCGTCAAACTACCAACTCTCATCCAAACCATTGGTGCTCGTATCAAAGGTTTATTTGCCAAAAAATCATAATTTTTGTATAATAGTAAAGGACGGATAAGTAATAGCTAGACCTTTACAGAAAGCCTGCGGTTGCTGTGAGCAGGTAGGGTTGACCTACGAAATTCTACCGTTTCTAATAATTAAAAACATAAACAAGTGCACTCCTGTGAAGTTGGATGGAACCGTGGCCCATGTCACTCCAACACTTTCACCGGGTGTTTTATTTTTTGGAGGAACTTATGTTAGATGTAAAACGTATTCGTAACGACTTTGATGCCCTTTCCGAGAAATTGGCTACACGTGGTGTCGTTGCTGAGACTTTAAATGAACTAAAAGAGCTTGATGTTAAACGCCGTGAACTTCTTATCAAATCTGAAGAACTCAAAGCTCAACGTAATATTGCTTCAGACGGTATTGCTCAGGCAAAACGTAATAAAGAAGACGCCTCAGAACAAATTGCAGCCATGCAAAAAGTTTCTGCAGAAATTAAAGAAATTGATTCTGAACTTGCTGCTATTGATGAAAAACTTAACAATATCGTTGTGACACTTCCAAACACACCACACGAGACTGTACCAGTTGGTACTGACGAGGATGAGAATGTAGAAGTTCGTCGTTGGGGAACACCTCGTGACTTTGATTTTGAGATTAAACCTCACTGGGATCTTGGTGAAGACCTTGGTATTCTTGATTGGGAACGTGGCGCTAAAGTTACTGGTTCTCGCTTCCTCTTCTACAAAGGCTTAGGAGCAAAATTAGAACGTGCGATTTACAACTTCATGTTGGATGAGCACGCTAAAGAAGGTTACACTGAAATGATCACACCTTACATGGTTAACCACGACTCTATGTTTGGTACTGGTCAATATCCAAAATTCAAAGAAGATACTTTCGAGCTTGATGGCACTGATTACGTCCTTATCCCAACAGCTGAAGTTCCTTTGACTAACTACTACCGCGGTGAGATTCTTGACGGTAAAGAATTGCCAATCTACTTCACAGCTATGAGCCCTTCATTCCGTTCAGAAGCTGGTTCAGCAGGTCGTGACACACGTGGTTTGATTCGCCTTCACCAATTCCACAAGGTTGAAATGGTCAAATTCTCAAAACCAGAAAGGCTCATACGATGAATTGGAAAAAATGGTAGTTAACGCTGAAAATATCCTTCAAAAACTTAACTTGCCATACCGTGTCATCACTTTGTGTACTGGAGATATGGGATTCTCAGCTGCGAAAACTTACGACTTGGAAGTTTGGATACCAGCACAAAATACCTACCGCGAAATTTCTTCATGTTCAAACACAGAAGATTTCCAAGCTCGTCGTGCACAAATCCGTTACCGTGACGAAGCTGATGGTAAAGTAAAACTTCTTCACACTCTCAACGGTTCAGGGCTTGCTGTCGGACGTACAGTGGCCGCTATCCTTGAAACTACCAAAACGAAGATGGTTCAGTAACTATCCCTGAAGTTCTTCGTCCTTACATGGGTGGTGCTGAAGTGATTTCACCGAAATAAATAAATGAGGTTGAGACAATTGTTCCAACCTCGTTTTTATTTTACTTTATACCAATGATGCAGTAGTAAACCGAACTTTTCGTCCACTTTCTAGCTCAGGAGAAACCAAGTTAACCTTGTAGGGCTGTTATTACGAAAGGGATTCCTTTGAGTGCTAACTTAAAGTTCTCATTCAAAAAAGAACCTGACTTTAAGATGATAAGTCAAGTTCCTCGTAACATATTTTTGGAGATATAACCCATCACATTTCAGATTATTATATCTGATAAAAAAACGCTAGTAATATAAACTATATAGTTTTACTACTTATGTATCATTATCATCCCCCCCATGAACTCCTCTGTTGTCATTACTTGAGCAAATTCACCGTGTAAGGATACTAGATTTATGGTATGCAGGACCTCTGGATCTATCAAATGACCATCTAAATTGGGTAGGGCAAAACTGGCCGTTGCATCTGAAATAAGTAACGTCTTAAACCCTAAATTAGCCGCCATGCGAGTTGTGGTAGACACACAGTGTGGCAAGGTTAAGCCTGCAATAACTAACTTATCAATTTTTTTATCTCTTAAATAGCTTTCTAAATTCGTCCCAATGAAAGCACTATTAACTATCTTTTGGAAAACAGGTTCACCTGGGCATGGTTGAAAGCCATCTTTAAAATCTTGACCTTGAGATACGTGAAAACGTGATTGAGTATTCTCAGATACGTGTTGAACATGCAGTACTGGCCATCCCTTTTCTCTAAAAAAATTGAGTAATTTTTGGGAATTCACTTCAAGCTGAGGGTTATTACGTTCTCCCCATGAACTATTATCAAAGGCCTTTTGCATATCAATCATTAATAATCCTTGCATTTTTACTCTCCTTTTTACACTAATCTTCCAACAACTTATTTGCATCCTGACAACTATCATAATAAGGCCTTAGCAGTTGAAAGCCTTCCATTAGTTGATCTAGCAAGTCATCTATAGTCAAGCTATCCGTCACAGGAACATCATATTTAACCAAGACCTTTCGAACACGACCATCTTTGACTGCTTTTTTAAACATATGACGGTTCGCTTCAGTCCCTTCCACACGATGACTGTCACCATCTTCTTGAGCAAGATAATAAAGTGGAGAAGTAATCGGTAAGTCTAGGACCTTATGTTGCTTCGCTAGAGTAGTATCTGATTTTTTCCGTTCGACAAAGCTCACTTCAACTGATATTCCCCAATCTTCAGCTTGACCGTAGAGTCGAATCGCCATAGCAACATCATCTAAACTGTCCTCAGGTTCCCTGTAATAGCACCAGAAATGTGGACGGCATATTTGTGCCTGGTTAGCCCAATTGCTGACACGATCCATTTTCATGGGATCTAGGCGCTCCTCTAGACGTTTTGCTAAAGTCTGCATCTCCTTACGAGCAGCTTGTCCCAAATTTTTGAGCGCTTCCATCTCTTCCTGATGCGGACCCGCTTTTTCAGGTTTGATATACTTAACTCCTTGTTTAGATAAATAAGCTTGAATATTTTCTAACATCGTTTTCTCCTTACAATGATAAAAGACCAACCCATAAAGATTCTATTCTGGTTGGTCTACTTTTTTATTTACGTTTACGGGCAATCAAATGGATTGGTGTTCCCTCAAAACCAAAGGCCTGACGAATTTGATTTTCCAAGAAACGCATGTATGAGAAGTGCATAAGCTCTTCTTCATTGACAAAGACAACAAATGTTGGTGGTTTAACCGAAACTTGTGTGCCGTAGAAAATCTTAAGGCGTTTTCCTTTGTCAGTTGGTGTTGGGTTGATGGCGATGGCATCCATGATAACATCATTCAAGACAGCCGATGAAATACGACGGTTTTGACTCTCACTGATGCGTTTAATCATCTCCGGCAACTTGTTAAGACGTTGTTTCGTCTCAGCTGATACAAAGATAATTGGGGCATAGCTCAAGAATTGGAACTGATCACGGATATCTGCTTCCCAGTTGGAAACAGTATGGTTGTCCTTCTTGATCGTATCCCATTTGTTAACTACAATGATAATCCCTTTACCAGCTTCATGAGCAAAACCAGCAATACGCTTGTCATACTCACGGATACCTTCTTCGGCATTGATAACCATAAGAACAATATCAGAGCGGTCAATGGCACGCATAGAACGCATTACAGAGTATTTTTCTGTGTTTTCATAAACCTTACCAGATTTACGCATTCCAGCAGTGTCAATCATGGTATACTCTTGACCGTCACTGTCCACAAAGTTTGTATCAATGGCATCACGAGTCGTACCAGCAATAGGACTTGCAATCACTCGGTCCTCACCTAAAATGGCGTTAATCAAACTTGATTTTCCGACGTTTGGACGCCCAATCAAACTGAAACGGATGATATCTGGATTTTCCTCTTCAACTTCTGTTGGAAGATTTTCAACGATAGCATCGAGAACATCCCCGTACCAATACCGTGTACAGATGAAACTGGGTAGGGATCGCCAAGCCCAAGAGAATAGAAATCATAGATATCTGCACGCATTTCAGGGTTATCCACTTTATTTACCGCCAAGATAACTGGCTTGTTGGTCTTATAGAGAATACGGGCAACGTACTCATCCGCATCTGTCACGCCTTCCTTGCCTGAAACGACAAAGACAATAACATCAGCTTCAGTCATGGCAATGTCAGCTTGGTGCTTAATCTGTTCCATGAATGGAGCATCGACATCATCGATACCACCTGTATCAATCAAGCTAAACTGACGGTTAAGCCACTCAGCAGAGGTATAAATACGGTCACGTGTTACCCCTTCAACGTCTTCGACGATAGAGATACGTTCACCCGCAATTCGGTTAAATAGGGTCGACTTCCCAACATTTGGGCGACCCACGATAGCAACTGTAGGTAATGTCATATTTAAGTCCCTGATTAAATTAGGGATTCCTTTCTTCATTTAGCAATCTCACTTCCACCAAGGAAAGCAAACACGCTTGTTCTTTATCATTATTAGGATCACCTTAACGGCGATTAACACCTTTCAAGTGAACCTCTTTAGCTAGAAAACGAATACGTTCCATCACACGTTTGGCCTGCCAAGTCTCGTCTCCTTGACGTCCATTGGATAGCTTAGCTTCTAAATCTGCAAAACTATAGTTGGATGTGAAGAAGGTTGGTAGCTCCTCGATCATGCGATACTGGAGAATGACTTGCAAACATCATCCCTAATCCAAGAAGAGAATTGCTCTGCACCAATATCATCTAAAACTAGGACTTCTGCTTCTTTGACAGCATCAATTTGTTCCTTCACAGAATTGTCCTTAATCCCATTTCTAACATCAATAGCAAAAGATGGATAATGAATAATGGTCGTTGCAACCTTCTTAGTCTCTGAAAGCTCATGGGCCATAGCTGCCAACATGAAGGATTTCCCAACCCCCATATCCCCGTAGATATAGAGACCTTTCTGGTCTGGACTAGGGTAATTAGCCACAAAATCAACAAGTATCTCAAAGGTATCAACACGAGCGACATCATCTAGTGCGATATCAGCAAAGGTAATCTTGCGATAAGACTGAGGCAAACTCAGCAAGTTAATCCGCTTAGAAATAGCCTGTTGTTCTTGCTGCTCCTTAAGCTGACGCGTTTCCTTATAGGTCACATCAGCGTAGCCTTCATTCATGGTCAGAATCGGCTCATACCCTTTGGCAATGTAGGTGACATCACCTTCTTTGACCTTACGGCATTCCACCAAGAATTGATTGAACTTTGGAAGACTACGCTTGATTTGGTCCTGACTTAAGCCATGTTCTTGAATAAAGCTAGCCACTCTTGGATCCGCCAAAATTTGCTTCATTAAATCTGTTGCATTACCAGACCCATGATGCCCCGTTCGGTTGAGGGTTTGTCCAACTCTTTCCATTGGCTACTCCTTTCCTTTTTCTAGTTTTGCCAAAGCCCGACGTCTAATTTCGTCTAACTTGGCTTGATCGGCCTGACTGGTTTGATTATCGTAATCAGGATCACTCCAGCTAGGTACATTTGTTTTCCTCTTAGAATCATCTTTTGCCCGCTGTGATTTTTTGTCGTAACCACTACGCAAAGCCAAAAGCCCTTGTTCAGCAGTAACAATCTTCTTAAAGGCAAAATCGTTGGCAAGTTTAGAGATATACTCTCGGTTCACATTTGTTGAACGTGTCCGTCCCAAACTGTAGGCAACCATGAGGTTAATAACCTCATCCATAAAGCCTCTTTGTGCCAAATCCGTGAGAATCTTCTTCTCAGAATTAGTTACAGTCCCGCCTGGACCCTTAGCACTCTGTAAGTAATCAACAGGTTTTTCAGATTTAACAGCTTTAAGAATCTTTTGCTCCGTCTCCGTCAATGCAGAATTACCACCCAATTTTTGAGCTTGAGCTTGCTCTAATTGCACTTGCATACGCTTGACAATAATCTGGTGGTTTACGGCTGTCTTTTTAGCTAAGAGATAGGTATCATACCAATTCATGTCATAGGTTTCAGACAATTTATAGATTTCTGGAACATCTGTCTTTTCATCTGTAAATACAAGTCCATCAGCCTGCATACGATTCCTGAAACTACTTAAATCAAATGAATTTTTAGGCTTAATTTCAGAAACAGACTTTTGAGCCAAACGCTCATCAGTAAAAACATCCGAAAAACGTTTAGATAAATCTTGTAAACCATGTAAACTCGTCGGTTTTAAAGCATCTACTGCTGGTTCACCAATCTTTTTGCTCTAGAAGTGAACTATAGACCGCATGCTTTAGAAACTGCTCGATAGATAGGGGAGACTTAAGCTCTACAACATAAAACCCTTGAGGTGACTGGTAAAAGGCCAAGAGATCTACCGCTGTCAGGACCGCCAGGGATTCCTGAAGAGGCTGCATACCAAAGTTAAGATGGTTCAGAATAGCCGCAAACTTATGGCGGTGATTACCATTGTCATAAAAAGCCAGGAAATACTGGTAGAGAGCGTATCCTCACTCCCGATAATGGGATAATAGCAACGCATCAAACTTGCCTGATCGGGAACGATAACCTGATTGCCAACATAGACAAATTCTTCAATAGGTCTCATTTTTTAGACTCTTTTTTCGCACGGACAGTCTTGGTGATTTCTTGAAGCAATTTTTCAATCTCATCAACATCTTTGAAAGAACGGTAGACGCTGGCAAAACGGACATAGGTAATTTCATCAAGGTCTGCTAGTTCTTTCATGACTAAATTCCCAATAACTTCACTATCAACCTCTCCATCATGGTTACGGCGAATGTTTTGCTCTATGCGGGTGATGGCATTTTCAATATCCTCACTTGAAACTGGGCGCTTCTGAGCACTCATCAAGATACCATTGAAAATCTTATCTCGAGAGAATTGTTCACGAGTACCGTCTTTTTTGACAACTAAAAGTGGAACTTCTTCCACACGCTCAAATGTAGTAAAACGGGCATGACAAGCATCACACTCTCGACGACGACGAATAGTATTTCCATCCTCTGCCTGACGGCTATCGATAACATTAGATTTATTATGTTGACATTTTGGACAACGCATGCACTTCACCACCAATCTTCGAAATTCAGTACTCTATTTTACCATAAAAACACATAAAAAGCACGCCTTTAACTAGACGTGCTCATGATTGAGCGTTAGTATAAATCTCTTGTAAATTGACTTAATCCTCAAGTTGAGGTGTCGTAGTTTCTGACCCTGCAAAAGGAATGTAGAGGTCAAAACGTGTACCCACACCAAGTTCTGAACTGACATCAATATGGCATCGATAAGCTTCCACAATTTGATAGAGGATTGATAAGCCAATACCCACACCAGATTGGGTTGTCGTACGGTTACGAGCCTTATCTGAACGATAGAAGCGTTCAAAGATATGTTCAATATCTTCTTTGGAGATACCCTCACCATTATCCTGTACCTGTACTAACATCTCATCTTCCAGAGCCTTGATAGTAACCTGGATTTCCTTATTAACAGGCGAATACTTGACTGCATTATCAATCAAAATAGTAATAACCTGTTCAAAGTGCTGGCTGTAAATCTGTGCTGGACGCTCTGAACTCTCAAAATCATTGAGGTAGAATTGGTAGTCTTCATGTAGGACACGGAAATTCCCAATAACCGTACGGATTGAAGAATTCAAATCACATGTATCATTTCTATGATTGTCAAATGACCCTTTAACACGAATAGAATCCAACATATCGTTAATCATAATCGTCATACGGTTGGCTTCGTGACTTGCAGCTTCAAGACTTTCTTCAAGGATTTCAGGATCATTTTTACCCCAACGTTGCAAGAGGTCCATATGTCCCTTAATAACTGCAATTGGAGTACGTAATTCGTGACTGACGTCACTCAAGAAACGCATCTGCATCTGATTATTTTCTTGAATTTTATCCATCATACGGTTAAAGTTAACCGCCAAATCACCAATCTCATCATGACTCTCAATCTTAGAACGAAGCTCCAAGTCACTTGGCGAATCTGTAATAATACCCATCGTTTCGTGCAACTGCCTCATCGGACGAAGAATAGATGTCAAGACAACTACAGTTACTGCAATAACTAAGACAGTTATTCCTACTTCAAGGAATATCAATAGAAAAATTAGACGCTTTTTTAACGCATAGTAGAATTCCAAATCATGGAAAACTTGAGCATACCCAACAATGGTCTTCTTATCCTTGCCATAGATTGGAACTTGTAATAAGAAACCACGTTTACCTTTATAGGAAACCGACTTCAGTTTATTGACCTCAGACATGCCTGGAGGTGAGTCTGTATCCTCCTCAGAAGTAAAGATAAAAGTTCCCTTTTTGTCATAAACATAGACAGACTGATTGGAATATAATTTATTAGAAACCGCAACTTGACCATCTAAGGAATGCTTTTCAGAAAGCACTCCATTAATCATTGATCCATAGATATCTTTCGGTGAATAAAGGGCCGCTAAAAGCGGTTCTGGACTCAACTCTTCATCAGAGTCCCAGTCCTTTTCGATATAAGTAACAACTTTTGAGATTGTATTATTTACATTTTGACGTTCACGTTGCAAAAGAAGCGTATTGGCTGAGAGAACAACAACCAGAGTGAACATCGACAATACAATAAAGAAGACCACAGCAGCTGTTATGGTCAACTTTTTTCTAATGGTTACTTTACCAAATAATTTACTCATTTTTCACGGATAACGTAACCCATCCCTCGTACTGTTTGAATGTATGATTCCTTACCTGGAATGTCGATTTTCCCACGTAAGTAACGAATATAAACATCTACAACGTTTGTTTCAATTACGTCATCATATTTCCAGACTTGAAGCAAGAGTTCCTCACGGGTCATTACTTGGTTCATATTGCTTAAAAGTGTGTTCAACAAATCAAACTCACGTTTTGTCAATGGAATCGCCTCATCACCACGAACAACTGCACGGTTTTGAACATCCAATTTCAAATCGCGATAGGTTGACGCTTTAGATGGTGCATTCTTAGTAGCTTCGATATCTTGGCGACGGAAGGTTGCACGAATACGTGCCAACAGTTCTTCAATCGCAAATGGTTTTACAATATAGTCATCAGCTCCACGGTCCAAACCGGCAACAATATCCATGATTGAGTCGCGAGCTGTCATCATCATAATATAAGTATTTTTTTCTTGTTGGAGACGACGTGTCACTTCGAAACCGTCCATCTCAGGCAACATAAGGTCCAAGAGAATAAGATCGAAATCTTTCTCGAGTGCCATTTCAAGTCCTTCGCGTCCGTTGTCTGCTGTCACAACGTCGTATCCTTCGTGTTGAAGTTCAAGAGAGACAAAACGAGCAAGGTTTCTCTCATCTTCAACAATCAAAATGCGTTTGCTCATAATAACTATTTACCACTTTCATAAAAAATTTTTTGACTTCCATTTCCCTTAAAAAGTATTTAGATTTACCCAATGAAAAAATCCGAAAATTAGCTTATAATGATAGAATAATATAGAATTTTAAAATTGTCAAACATTTTTTTAGTTTGTTTTTTTGAATTAATTGTCATCAAATAGTCCATTCAATTGAGCAAAAGGATTACTTGCTCTTTCTTCTCTTGTTTAAGAGCTTCAAAATCCTCTTCTGACAAGACTTCCCAGTCATTACCTGAGAGCGAAATTTGTCCTGATTCCTCTTCAGGTGTCAGCACTCTCAAAAGGAATATTAAGAAGAATATTATCTAAAATACTCTCATTAAGGTTAATAGTATCGCCATCCAAGATAAGAACTAGATTTTCTTCTACTAATTCCTTTTGAAGAGCAGCATCAGCCTCTTGTATAAAGGTTTCCGAGACTGGGTAATTAAACCCAAGTGTCGTAGGCTCAAGTGAACGGCTAGATGGCAAAGTAATATCATAGCTAAGTTGATAATCTAAAAGATATAAGCCATTATCATAGACTACATGACCACTTACTTGAAGTTGTTCAAGATTTAAAACTTGGTCATAGCGTTCTTTAATTGACTCCAACAAAGAAGGTGCTTCATTAAAGGCTAGCCCCTCTGGAGACTTTCTAACTTCTGAAAGATAAATCATTTTTAATCCTCAAATTAAATTTTCCCATAGGGATCTATTTTCAATCCACAAGACCATAATACCCTATATTCACTTTTCATTAAAGCGAGTAATTATGATTTTAGACTTAATTAACATTATATCAGATTTTTAAAGAAAAATAACATCTTTAATATTACATAATTTTTAAACTTAGGAATTTTTTTAGCAGCTTATTAAAAACTGGTTCTTACTTAATCTTAAACAATCTTTTTGCCATTAGATGAAAGAAATTAATTATGGTAAAAATAGGGGCATTGAAACTAGATAAAAGGAATATAAAATGACACCTGAAGATTTTTACAAGGCTCTGAAAGAACTGGGGTTCGATCTCAGCCAAAAACAAAAAGACCAATTCCAACGCTACTTTGAGCTCTTGGTAGAATGGAACGAAAAGATCAACCTTACTGCAATCACAGAAAGAGACGAGGTCTACCTCAAACATTTCTACGATTCCCTAGCTCCTGTTCTCCAAGGACATATTAAAAATCAGACTATTCGACTTCTCGATATCGGAGCTGGAGCTGGATTTCCAAGTCTCCCTATGAAAATCCTTTGTCCTGAACTTGATGTGACTATCATTGACTCTCTTAATAAACGCATCAATTTCCTTAATCTCTTGGCCGATGAACTTGAGCTCAGCGGTGTTCACTTCTATCATGGACGTGCAGAGGATTTTGGACAAGACAAGGCCTTCCGTGCTCAGTTTGATATTGTAACTGCCCGTGCTGTTGCACGCATGCAGGTTCTCTCAGAATTGACCATTCCTTTCTTAAAAGTGGGTGGGCAGCTTATTGCACTTAAAGCTGCAGCAGCTGACGAAGAGCTAGCCGATGCTAAAAATGCCTTGAACTTGCTTTTTGCCAAGCCTGTTCTCAACGAGAACTATAAACTGCCAAATGGGGATGGACGTAATATCACCATTGTCGATAAGAAAAAAGAAACCCCAAATAAGTACCCACGTCGTGCTGGGATGCCTAACAAGAAGCCGTTATAACGTTTATCCAAGGATGTTTCTTGCTCCTTGGATTATTATTTATTCTTATGATAACTCGGAGGTTTTCATTGATCAATCGTCTTTCTGTCACGCAAAAGCTTGTGCTCAGCTTTGTCTTTGTCATCATAGTGGGGAGTATTTTACTTAGCCTTCCCATAAGCCACTATGTTAACAGTCCAGAAACAAGCTACCTAGACCATCTCTTCAATACTGTGTCAATGGTCTGTGTAACTGGACTTTCTGTTGTCCCGGTCAGTAAGGCTTACAATGGTCTTGGTCAAATTCTCTCTATGCTTCTCATGCAGACGGGAGGACTTGGACTAGTCTCTCTTATAGCCTTTAGTACCTATACCCTTAAAAATAAATTAGGACTGAGCGATCAAGATCTCCTTCAATCCGCACTTAGTAGGGATAGCCAAAAAGATTTGAAGTCTTATCTTTTTAAGGTCTATAAAATAACTTTTTCTATTGAAGCTATGGCAGCACTTGTGATTATGACTGATTTCATTCCTCGTTTTGGACTTGGTCATGGCATTTTTAATAGTCTCTTTCTAGCTGTCTCTGCCTTTTGTAATGCTGGATTTGATAACTTAGGTTCTAACAGTTTACAAGAATATGCAACCAATCCAACCATTAACCTTGCTGTAGCTTTTCTCATCATGTCTGGAAGCTTGGGATTTGCAGTTTGGATTGATTTGATTCAACTAATGAGACGTTATATTAAAGATCGTCCAAGGAATTGGAAATTAGCTTGGAGACCTTTCAGTAATCAAAGCCGTCTTGTGCTTATAAGTACGGGTTGTCTCCTATTAGGAGGAACACTGCTTGCTTGGTTACTGGAAATGGATAACTCTAAGACAATCGGTACTCTCAATGTCTGGCAACAACTTCTGGTAAGTTTCTTTCAGACTGTAACCATGCGTACCGCTGGCTTTGCAACTATTTCCTATACCAATGCAGATTTCTCCACAAATCTTCTTTTTATGATTCAAATGATTATTGGGGGTGGTCCTGGAGGAACTGCGGGTGGTATCAAGGTGACAACTGCCTCTATCATGTTCCTACTTTTTAAGTCAGAGCTATCTGGTAACTCGAGCGTGGTTTTTCGAAACCGTATTATATCTAACAAAACCATTTTGCAAGCATTCACAGTTATACTCTTTTTCCTAACGATGCTCTTTGTCGGCTATGTTATTTTGCTGGAAACTAATCCTACTCTCTCACCACTAGGCCTACTTTTTGAGAGTGTGTCAGCCATTGCGACCGTTGGTGTTTCAATGGATTTGACCCCTAATCTAAATACCCTAGGACGCTTCGTTATCATGGCTCTGATGTTCATTGGTCGTGTCGGACCTATTACTGTTCTCTTGAGCTTGATGACCAAAAAAGAAAAACATGTTTCTTATGCCCCAACTGACATTTCAGTCGGCTAAACTATTTTATTAATTGACAATATTCTGAAAGGATTTTATATGAAAACACAAATTATTGGGGTCCTCGGTTTAGGAATTTTTGGACAAACAATTGCAACCGAACTCTCCTCTTTTGGACAAGATGTCATCGCCTTGGACAACAACTCTACAACAATTGATTCCCTTGCTGATCAGGTGACTAAGGCTGCTGTTGGGGACATTACTGACATTGAATTTCTACGTTCTGCTGGTATCGATACTTGCGACTCAGTCATTATTGCAACTGGAGAACACCTAGAATCGTCTGCGCTAGCGCTCCTACAATGTAAAAAACTTGGTATCACAAATATTATCGCCAAAGCTACGAATAACAATTATGAGGAAGTCCTTTACGGAATGGGTGCTAACTGGGTAATCACCCCTGAACGTAGCACAGCAAAAGAATTGGCTTCAAATATCCTCCGCTATAATATATCAAATGTTTTTCATTTAGAGGATGATGTGGCTTTAATTGAGTTGAAAATCCCTAATGAATGGGCCGGAAAGTCCTTGCATACTTTAAATCTAAGACAAACTTATAATGTCAACGTTATTGGTTTTAGAGATGAGGAAAATGGTAGGTTAAACACTCACTTTGACCCAACAAATAAACTACCTACCGAAGGAATTATTCTAGTAGTCGCTGACAATCGAACACTAGAAAAATTCGATTATTTAGGATATTTGAAATAAAATGACTTAGATAGACTAACATTTCTTGAATACCTAGATAGTTATTGATAGCTACTTCAATATCAAAGTCCTTACCATGTTTTGCAAAGTAGTTAGAGAAATGACAGTCTGCACCATGATAGATTGGGCCACCCAGTGTCTCAAATACATCGTTAACAGCCCTAGGTACCCTTTCTTCATTAGACAAAAAACATTGGTCCTTACAACCAATGTTTTTTTGTCTAAGAATTCAAACTATCTTAGTTCATACCTTTTACTGTTCCAACGACATTTTCTACTGTAAAGCCATATTCTTCAATAATTTTAGCAGCTGGAGCTGAGGCACCAAATGTATCAATTCCAATCACAGCACCGTCTAAACCAACATATTTATACCATGGTAGACTTGCTGCCATTTCGATTGCTACACGACGACGAACTGCATTTGGAAGAACTTCCTCTTTGTAGGCTTGATCTTGTGCATCAAAGACATCTGTTGATGGAATACTCACAACACGAACTTTGTAACCTTCTGATTCCAAAGCTTTTGCTGATGCTACTGCAAGATTTACTTCTGAACCAGAAGCAAGGAGAATAGTATCAAAATCTGCTGCTGTTTCATGAACAACATAAGCACCTTTTGAGACTTTATCAAAATCTGTTCCTTCTTCAACAGTCAAGTTTTGACGTGTCAAAACAAGCGCCGTAGGTGTTGATTTAGAAGTTACAGCTTGATACCATGCAGCTTGTGTTTCACGCGCATCTGCCGGACGATAAACATTAAGGTTTGGAATAGCACGAAGTCCAGCTAGATGTTCGATTGGTTCATGAGTCGGTCCATCTTCACCGACTGCAATAGAGTCGTGAGTAAAGACATAAGTAACTGGAAGTCCTTGAAGTGCAGACAAACGAACTGCTGCTTTTACATAGTCTGAGAATACGAAGAAGGTACCACCGTAAACACGAAGTCCACCATGGAGAGACATACCATTCAAGACTGTTCCCATCGTAAACTCACGTACACCAAATTGAATGTTACGGTTAAGACGATGTGCATCATCTTGTAGACCGTCAGATTTAATGTAAGTCATATTTGAGTGAGCCAAATCCGCAGAACCACCTAGGAATGTTGGCACTTTATCAGCAATAACATTCAAAGCATCTTGACTTGAATTACGAGTTGCTTGTGAATAACCATTTTCAAGAGCTGGAAAGTCTGAAGCTTGGAATTCAACTGCATCCTTACCTTCAAGAATGCGTTCAAGTTCAGCACCAAGTTCTGGGTAAGATTGTTTGTACTCATCTACCAAAGCAATCCAAGCGTCATAGGCCTGACGACCACGATCAACTGTATTTTCCTTGAAATCAGCATAAACTTCTTTTGGAACTTCAAATGGAGCATAGTTCCAACCCAAGTTTTCTCTTGCAGCTGCTGTTTCATCTGGTCCAAGAGGAGCACCGTGAACACCGTTGGTTCCTTGTTTATTAGGAGCACCATGACCAATAACAGTCTTAACCTCAATCAAAGATGATTTACCACTTGCTTTTGCACTTTCAATAGCAGCATTGATAGCTTCAACATCCGTTCCATCTTGAACAAACTCAGTATTCCAACCATAGGCTTCATAACGTGCACGTACGTCTTCAGTAAATGAATCTTTAGTTTCACCGTCAAGGTTGATATCATTTGAATCGTACAAGACAATCAATTTATCCAATTTTTGAAGACCAGCATAAGATGACGCTTCGCCAGAAACGCCTTCCATAAAGCAACCATCCCCCGCAATAACATAAGTATAATGGTCAAAGATTGGGAAACCTTCCTTGTTGTAACGAGAAGCCAAGAAACGCTCCGCTTGTGCCATACCAACAGCTGTAGCAATACCTTGCCCAAGTGGACCTGAGGTAGCATCTACACCAACTGTATGACCAAATTCTGGGTGACCAGGTGTCTTAGAACCCCATTGACGGAATTGTTTAAGCTCTTCAATACTCAAATCTTTAAATCCTGACAAATGAAGGAGCGCATAAAGAAGCATTGAACCATGACCTGCCGACAAAACAAAACGGTCACGATTAATCCAATTTGGAACTTCAGGATTGACATGAATTTGCTTAGTAAACAAAGTGTAACCCATTGGTGCTGCACCCATTACCACACCAGGGTGACCAGAGTTAGCTTGGTTAATCGCATCTACCCCTAGAAAACGGATAGCATTTACTGAAAGGTTAGACATAATTTCCTCCTTAATAATATCAAGACTCTTTTAGTTATATCAATACTCCCTTAATTATATCACAGAAACGTTTTCACAATAAAGTACTTTATTGAAAATTTCATATAAATATCGTTCAAAAATTGGGAATAAAAACTAAAAAAAGCTCTGAGGATGCTATAGACATCTCAGAACTCTTTTCGTTTATTTAGAACTCACTGAAAGACAACTTCAAATCCATGGATTGTAAAAACGCCCATGGTTAAGATAAATCAACTCCAGACTAATTC
>BNJU01000597.1_pt1 | contig 168855 bp, 217 predicted proteins | sample 8539281 | NCBI WGS metagenome assembly BNJU01 (sample SAMD00202456, study PRJDB9452) | human saliva metagenome | isolation source: human saliva | place: Japan | reverse complement strand
TATCTACTGTCCGCAATAAAAAAGAAAGAACTGAAAGACTTGGATAACCACGCTTGGCAAAGTGATAATGAAACCAGCTCCAATGTGGCGGAAGCTCTGGAAAGTGTGAATGAGCTGGAAACCAATTTAGACCAAAAGCAAGGAATCTATGTACAAGCTGTCTTATGTGGTAAGGGTATCAGCAAATGATCTTGACGAACTCAAACGTCGTTGTAATGAAGTGAAAGATTTTTATGACGATTTAAGCGTAAAACTGGTACGACCATTTGGGGATATGCTCGGCTTACATGAAGAATTTTTACCTGCCAGCAAGCGTTATATGAATGAGTATATTCAATACGTGACCTCTGATTTCCTCGCTGGTTTAGGTTTTGGTGCTACTCAAATGCTGGGGGAAAATGAGGGGATTTATGTTGGCTACAGCTTAGATACTGGACGCAATGTCTATCTGAAACCTGCTCTTGCCAGTCAAGGGGTTAAGGGTTCAGTAACCAATGCGTTAGCGTCGGCTTTTGTTGGTTCGCTGGGTGGTGGTAAATCCTTTGCGAATAACCTTATCGTCTATTATGCGGTGCTTTATGGGGCACAAGCAGTGATTGTAGACCCAAAAGCAGAACGTGGCAGATGGAAAGAAACCTTGCCAGAGATTTCCCATGAAATCAATATCGTCACTCTGACTTCTGATGAGAAAAACAAAGGCTTACTTGACCCTTATGTGATTATGAAAAATCCCAAAGATTCTGAATCACTGGCTATTGATATTCTGACATTCCTTACGGGGATTTCCTCTCGTGATGGGGAACGCTTCCCAATTCTTAGAAAAGCCATTCGTGCAGTAACCAATAGTGAAGTACGAGGGTTGATGAAAGTGATTGAGGAATTACGGGTTGAGAATACGCCACTAAGTACCAGTATAGCCGACCATATCGAAAGTTTTACAGACTATGACTTTGCACATTTATTATTCAGTAATGGTTATGTGGAGCAGTCTATCAGCTTAGAAAAAAACAACTGAACATTATACAGGTTGCGGACTTGGTACTTCCCGACAAGGAAACTTCCTTTGAGGAATATACCACTATGGAGCTTTTTATCCGTTGCTATGCTGATTGTCATTAGTACCTTTGCTTTTAGACTTTATCCATACAGACCGAAGCATTTTTCAAGATTGTAGATTTAGACGAAGCATGGAGCTTTTTACAGGTAGCACAAGGAAAAAAACACTATCTATGAAGCTGGTTCGGGCTGGTCGTGCTATGAACGCTGGGGTATATTTCGTGACCCAAAAATACAGACGACCTCTTAGATGAAAAAAACTGAAAAAAATAACCTCGGCTTAAAAATTTGCATTTCGTTCCACTGACCTTAACGAGATTAAAAAGACCTTAGCCTTTTTGGTGTAGACCCAGAGGACGAAAAACAATCAGAAGCGATTGCGTGATTTGGAAAAACGGGCAATGCCTTATCAGTGATTTATATGGTCGTGTCGGTGTGATACAGTTCCACCCTGTATTTGAAGAACTGCTCCATGCCTTTGATACCAGACCACCTGTGCGAAAAAGAGGTGTAAATGTGAAACCATCAATAGTAAACAGAATAAAATCAAACTGGACGCTGAAACGTCTAGGGTAAAAGTGGCAATGACAGTGGCTTTCACACTTGTGATTGCCATTTTTCTTTAGCCATGCTGGGAACGGTGGTTCAAGCTGCGGGCTTGGTAGATGATACGGTCAATGTGGCAAATGAATACAGCCGATACCCACTTGAAAAACTATCAACTGGATTTTTTTATGTGGATAATAGCTGGGGCTGGCTTCCGTGGAACTGGTCGGACGGGATTGGAAAAACAGGTCATGTATGGACTATATGCCATTACCAATTTTATTTGGACAATCAGTTTGTATGTTTCCAATGCGACAGGTTACTTAGTACAGGAAGCCTATTCCTTAGACTTCATTTCCGCTACAGCAGATTCCATTGGTAAGAATATGCAGACCTTAGCTGGTGTGAGTGCAAACGGATTTTTCAACAGAGGGTTTCTATGTTGGATTCCTCTTACTCTTGATTTTTGGTTCTTGGGGTTTTATGTTGCCTATACGGGACTGATAAAGAGAGAAACCACAAAGGCAATTCATGCCATTATGAATTTTGTGCTGGTGTTTATCCTATCGGCTTCCTTTATTGCCTACGCTCCCGACTACATTAAAAAATCAATGACTTTTCATCAGACATCAGTAATGCCAGTTTATCACTTGGCACGAAGATTGTCATGCCCCATTCCGATAGTCAAGGCAAGGACAGCGTGGACTTAATCAGAGATAGCCTGTTTTTCCATACAGGTTCAGCAACCGTAGCTACTGCTTCAATACAACAGTTCAGACATTGAAAGTATCGGTATTGACCGTGTGGAAAAGCCTGCTCTCCACCAGCCCAGATTCCAACAATGGCGAAGACAGAGAAAAAAATTGTTGCGGAAGAAATTGAAGACAGAAGCAATACCAATCTAACCATTACAAAAGACCATTAACCGTTTAGGGTACAGTCTTCTTCCTATTTGTCTTCAATATTGGGATTTCCATATTTGTATTCCTATTAACAGGAATCATGATTTTCTCGCAGGTACTTTTTATCATCTATGCTATGTTTCTGCCTGTGAGCTTTATTTTAAGCATGATTCCATCATTTGATGGTATGTCAAAACGAGCCATAACAAAGCTCTTTAATACCATTTTGACACGAGCTGGAATCACATTGATTATTACGACAGCATTTAGTATTTCAACCATGCTCTATACCTTATCGGCTGGTTATCCGTTCTTTTTGATTGCTTTTCTACAGATTGTGACCTTTGCAGGAATCTACTTCAAGCTGGGCGATTTAATGAGTATGTTTTCTCTACAGAGTAACGATTCTCAAAGTGTGGGAAGTCGTGTGATGAGAAAACCTCGTATGCTTATGCACGCTCACATGCACCGTCTACAGCGGAAACTTGGACGTTCCATGACTACTCTAGGGGCTGGGTCTGCCATTGTTACAGGTAAAAAAGGACAGTCGGGTTCGGGGAGTTCTGCAAGGACACAAGCAGATCACTCCCGACCAGACGGAAAGGAAAAATCAACACTTGGAAAACGTATCGGTCAAACCATCGGTACAGTAGCTGATACCAAAGACAGAATGGTAGACACTGCTAGTGGTTTGAAAGAACAGGTTAAAGATTTGCCGACCAATGCAAGATATGCAGTATATCAAGGAAAATCCAAAGTAAAAGAGAATGTCCGTGATTTAACCAGTAGTATTTCTCAAACCAAAGCGGACAGAGCCAGTGGACGCAAGGAACAGCAGGAACAAAGGCGAAAAAAACCATTGCGAAGCGTCGCTCTGAAATGGAACAGGTCAAACAGAAAAAACAGCCTGCTTCTTCTGTTCATGAAAGACCGACTACAAGACAAGAACAATATCATGATGAACAGACCTCAAAACAGTCTAATATTCAGACTTCATATAAGGAATCTCAACAAGCCAAACAAGAGCGTCCAGCAGTTAAGTCCGATTTTTTTCAAGTCCAAAAGTGGAACGCCAAGGCAATACCGTTCAAGAAAAAACCGTTCAAAAGCCAGCAACTTCAACCACTACAGCAGATAGAACTTCACAACGTCCAATCACAAAAGAACGTCCGTCTACTGTTCAAAGAGTACCACTACAAAATACAAGAAGTAGACCACCAATCAAAACCGCCACCATTAAGAAAGTCGGTAAGAAACCATGAAGTTGAAAAACTTTAGTGATTGGTGGTTCTGGATTATTCTTGATGGTCTTCTCACTGCTTCTGTTTGTTGCCATTTTATTTTTCAGATGAACAGGACAGCGGAATTTCCAATATTCATTATGGAGGTGTGAATGTTTCCGCAGAAGTGCTGGCTCATAAGCCTATGGTAGAAAAATATGCCAAAGAATATGGCGTTGAAGAATATGTCAACATACTTCTTGCGATTATACAGGTGGAATCGGGCGGTACTGCGGAAGATGTTATGCAGTCCTCGGAATCCCTCGGTCTTCCACCTAATTCATTGAGTACAGAAGAATCCATTAAGCAAGGTGTGAAGTATTTCAGTGAATTATTAGCCAGTAGCGAAAGGCTCAGTGTAGATTTAGAATCGGTTATCCAGTCCTACAATTATGGTGGTGGTTTCTTAGGGTATGTGGCTAATCGTGGAAATAAATATACCTTTGAACTGGCTCAAAGTTTCTCAAAAGAGTATTCAGGTGGCGAAAAAAAGTGTCTTACCCCAATCCCATAGCCATACCTATCAATGGGGGCTGGCGATACAACTATGGCAATATGTTTTATGTGCAACTGGTAACGCAGTATCTTGTCACAACAGAGTTTGATGATGATACGGTACAAGCCATCATGGACGAAGCACTGAAATATGAGGGCTGGCGATACGTTTACGGTGGAGCTTCCCCGACTACTTCTTTTGATTGTAGCGGACTGACACAATGGACGTATGGAAAAGCTGGAATTAACTTACCACGAACCGCACAACAGCAATATGATGTGACCCAGCATATCCCACTATCGGAAGCACAAGCTGGCGATTTGGTTTTCTTTCATTCTACCTATAACGCTGGCTCTTATATTACTCATGTTGGGATATACCTTGGCAATAACCGTATGTTTCATGCAGGCGACCCAATCGGTTATGCCGACTTAACAAGCCCCTACTGGCAACAGCATTTAGTGGGAGCAGGACGAATCAAACAATGAGAAAGGAAGATTTAATGATGAAATTTAGAAAAAATCAGAATAAAGAAAAACAGATACCAAAGGAAAAGAAACCTCGTGTCTACTATAAGGTCAATCCTCATAAAAAGGTTGTGATTGCCTTGTGGGTACTTTTAGGGCTTAGTTTCAGCTTTGCGATATTCAAGCACTTTACAGCTATAGATACTCATACTATTCACGAAACAACTATCATAGAAAAGGAATACGTTGATACTTATCATGTAGAAAAATTTTTGTAGAGAACTTTGCGAAAGTCTACTATTCATGGGAGCAATCCGATAAGTCCATTGATAATCGAATGGAAAGTCTAAAAGGCTATCTGACAGATGAACTTCAAGCTCTCAATGTTGATACAGTACGCAAAAGATATTCCTGTATCGTCTTCTGTAAGAGGATTTCAGATATGGACGGTAGAGCCAACTGGCGACAATGAGTTTAATGTAACCTACAGTGTAGACCAGCTCATTACAGAGGGAGAAAAATACAAAAGACCGTCCACTCTGCTTATATAGTGAGTGTCTATGTAGATGGTTCTGGAAATATGGTACTGGTTAAGAATCCGACCATTACCAACATACCTAAGAAATCAAGTTATAAACCAAAAGCCATTGAAAGTGAGGGGACGGTTGATTCCATTACAACCAATGAAATCAATGAGTTTTTAACGACGTTCTTCAAGCTCTATCCTACAGCGACAGCCAGTGAACTTTCCTACTATGTGAATGACGGGATATTAAAACCAATCGGAAAAGAGTACATCTTTCAAGAACTGGTAAATCCTATTCACAATCGTAAGGATAATCAAGTCACGGTATCGCTGACAGTGGAGTATATCGACCAGCAGACCAAAGCAACGCAGGTATCTCAATTTGATTTGGTACTTGAAAAGAACGGGAGTAATTGGAAGATTATAGAATAACAAATATTGGTACATTATTACAGCTATTTTGTAATCACGTACTCTCTTTGATAAAAAATTGGAGATGTAAGAGTATAATACATTTGTGACAAGTGAATAAAAAATGAGAAGGAACTCTGTTATAATGAAGTTGCTTAATCCAAACATTACAACAAAAGGAGTTCCTTCTCATGCATTCTATTATAACTGAAGAATTAAGATTTCGTAAACGAGTATGTGAATATGCTATAAAGTATGGAAATAATGCTGAAGCTGCACGCCGTTATCATACTAGTAGACAACAAGTACAACGTTGGGTGAAGCGTTTCGACGGGACTATCGATTCACTTCGATTGTATAGTCGTAAACCACATTCTCATCCTAATCAACACACTGAGGAAGAACTAGCACTTATCAAGCGTATGCATTCTAAGTTTAAACATGAAGGGCTGTCTCAAGTATATGTTGAGGCAAAAAAGCGTGGTTATAAACGCTCATATGGCTCTATGTGCCGACAAATAAGGTGTCACATTAAAGAGAAAAAAAGGTTGTTAAATCTGTTCCAAAAAAGCAAGTGGAAACCAGATTCAGTAACATATCCAGGAGAAAAAGGTTCAGATTGATATAAAAATACGTACCTCGCGAGAGTTTAGCCTTTTTCAACACAAGGAAAAATCTTACTATCAACTTACAGCTATTGATGAGTTTTTCTAGAAAGAGAATTCTAAAAAAATTATAGATGAAAAAAAGTGTTACTAATACAAGTCGGTTCTTATTAAATTTAGAAGCCAAAATGGGATTTCCTATTCATACAATACAAACAGATAATGGTCGTGAATTTACAAACTATGGAGTAAAAGATCGAGAGTGTTTATTTGATATTGTATTAAAAAAAGATTAGAAATAGAGCATAAAACGACAAGACCATTTTTCTCCGTGGCAGAATGGAAAGGTAGAGCGCAGTCATCGAATTGATAGTGAGAGATTTTATTCTCGTAAGTTTAATAGTATGGAGAGTTTTCTAAAAAGCACATAGTCGATATGCTAATAGATATAATAACATTGCACAAAAAGTCTTAAACTTTAAATCACCAAACCAAGTTATAACAGAGTACTTTATGAATCAAAAAGGCATAGGTATTTGTCACAAATGTTTGATTACTCTAGATACTCTCTTTGATAAAAAAATTGGAGATTCCTTTACAAATATGCTCTTATGTGCTATTATTTAAGTATCTATTTAAAAGGAGTTAATAAATATGCAGCAAGGTATTCTTAAATAAACTGTCAATTTGATAGTGGGAACAAATAATTGGATGTCCTTTTTAGGAGGGCTTAGTTTTTTTGTACCCAGTTTAAGAATACCTTTATCATGTGATTCTAAAGTATCCAGAGAATATCTGTATGCTTTGTATACCTATGAGTTATGCATAAAAAAATCCCAGTGATAAAAAGTATTTATCACTGGGATTTTTATGCCCTTTCTGGGTTTTTGAATGGAGGAAAATCACATGAAAATTATTAATATTGGAGTTTTAGCTCATGTTGATGCGGGAAAAAAACTACCTTAACAGAAAAGCTTATTATATAACAGTGGAGCGATTACAGAATTAGGAAGCGTGGACAAAGGTACAACGAGGACGGATAATACGCTTTTAGAACGTCAGAGAGGAATTACAATTCAGACAGGAATAACCTCTTTTTCAGTGGGAAAAATACGAAGGTGAACATCATAGACACGCCAGGACATATGGATTTCTTAGCAGAAGTATATCGTTCATTATCAGTTTTAGATGGGGCAATTCTACTGATTTCTGCAAAAGATGGCGTACAAGCACAAACTCGTATATTATTTCATGCACTTAGGAAAATGGGGATTCCCACAATCTTTTTTATCAATAAGATTGACCAAAATGGAATTGATTTATCAACGGTTTATCAGGATATTAAAGAGAAACTTTCTGCCGAAATTGTAATCAAACAGAAGGTAGAACTGTATCCTAATATGTGTGTGACGAACTTTACCGAATCTGAACAATGGGATACGGTAATAGAGGGAAACGATGACCTTTTAGAGAAATATATGTCCGGTAAATCATTAGAAGCATTGGAACTCGAACAAGAGGAAAGCATAAGATTTCATAATTGTTCCCTGTTCCCTGTTTATCACGGAAGTGCAAAAAACAATATAGGGATTGATAACCTTATAGAAGTGATTACGAATAAATTTTATTCATCAACACATCGAGGTCAGTCTGAACTTTGCGGAAAAAGTTTTTCAAAATTGAGTATTCGGAAAAAAGACAGCGTCTTGCATATATACGTCTTTATAGTGGCGTACTGCATTTGCGAGATTCGGTTAGAATATCGGAAAAGGAAAAAATAAAAATTACAGAAATGTATACTTCAATAAATGGTGAATTATGTAAAATCGATAAGGCTTATTCCGGGGAAATTGTTATTTTGCAGAATGAGTTTTTGAAGTTAAATAGTGTTCTTGGAGATACAAAGCTATTGCCACAGAGAGAGAGAATTGAAAATCCCCTCCCTCTGCTGCAAACGACTGTTGAACCGAGCAAACCTCAACAAAGGGAAATGTTACTTGATGCACTTTTAGAAATCTCCGACAGTGACCCGCTTCTGCGATATTATGTGGATTCTGCGACACATGAAATCATACTTTCTTTCTTAGGGAAAGTACAAATGGAAGTGACTTGTGCTCTGCTGCAAGAAAAGTATCATGTGGAGATAGAAATAAAAGAGCCTACAGTCATTTATATGGAAAGACCGTTAAAAAAAGCAGAGTATACCATTCACATCGAAGTTCCACCGAATCCTTTCTGGGCTTCCATTGGTTTATCTGTATCACCGCTTCCGTTGGGAAGTGGAATGCAGTATGAGAGCTCGGTTTCTCTTGGATACTTAAATCAATCATTTCAAAATGCAGTTATGGAAGGGATACGCTATGGCTGTGAACAAGGATTGTATGGTTGGAATGTGACGGACTGTAAAATCTGTTTTAAGTATGGCTTATACTATAGCCCTGTTAGTACCCCAGCAGATTTTCGGATGCTTGCTCCTATTGTATTGGAACAAGTCTTAAAAAAAGCTGGAACAGAATTGTTAGAGCCATATCTTAGTTTTAAAATTTATGCGCCACAGGAATATCTTTCACGAGCATACACCGATGCTCCTAAATATTGTGCGAACATCGTAGACACTCAATTGAAAAATAATGAGGTCATTCTTAGTGGAGAAATCCCTGCTCGGTGTATTCAAGAATATCGTAGTGATTTAACTTTCTTTACAAATGGACGTAGTGTTTGTTTAACAGAGTTAAAAGGGTACCATGTTACTACCGGTGAACCTGTTTGCCAGCCCCGTCGTCCAAATAGTCGGATAGATAAAGTACGATATATGTTCAATAAAATAACTTAGTGTATTTTATGTTGTTATATAAATATGGTTTCTTGTTAAATAAGATGAAATATTTTTTAATAAAGATTTGAATTAAAGTGTAAAGGAGGAGATAGTTATTATAAACTACAAGTGGATATTGTGTGCTGAGAGCTTTCTTCTATACTAATAGACGAAAGGGTGTGAAAATGATTTTTAAATGATACTGTGGAACGGAACAGTAGCCCTAGTATTGACTACTGTCGTTTCTATTCATATTGGCTATTCTAGGACTGAGATGAAAAAAATCTATAAATGCTCAGAATAAAAATTGAACCCGCAAATCTCCCCAAAACAATGGTGAGTCATGTACTTGTATTATTCCGAAAAAATACACCTCTGGTGCAGTGAGACAAATTGGTGTATCTTATAGTGGCTTCGTAGATGAAAGCTATACTCTACTATCACTCTTTGATGATGTAGAACAAATTGAAAAAAGATAATAGACTTCAGACAGCTATTGATGTTGTCAGAGAACAGTTTGGTTTTTTTAGCCATACAAAAAGGAACCGTCCTAACTGAAGGTTCCAGAAATATTGAACGCAGTAAACTTATCGGTGGTCATTCCGCGGGTGGATTGGAGGGATTAAAATGAAACAAGAAAAAAATACAGTACAATTTTCAGAAATCCGTAGCAAAGGATGTAATGATATTGAAATGCTTGAAAGATTTTTACATGGAATCGTTGAAACAGCAACTTCAAAAACTTCGTCAGAGAAAAACTCAAAACAACTGAAATATCGATACGACTAGTACATGCTAAATCTGAAAACCGATTACCATTGGAATTTACATTTAGCATTAAGCCAACAAGCTCATCTGTGATAATCTATACTGAGGTAATCAATCGCTTTAAAGAATGTTACACAGGTGGGGGAATTCAAGGTTTTACGATTCAATTTGATAAAAAAATACCCTTGCCTCTGCATAGAAAGGATTTGATATGATTGACCGTTCATATTTACCATTTCAATCAGCAAGAGAGTACCAGGATACAAAGATGCAAAAATGGATGGGCTTTTTCCTATCTGAACATGCATCAGCACTCTCTGATGATACAAACAAAGTAACGTACATGTCTGACTTATCACTAGAGAAGAAATTATTACTCCTCAGTCAAGTATACGCCGGGCAGCTACGCACACGCATTCAAGTGATTGAAAAAAACAAGCGTGTTTCCTACACTGGAACAATACCAAGTCTGACCAAAGATTTCATTTTTGATAAAAAAACTACAACAGGTCACATCAATTTGAAATTAAAAGACATTATTAGTATTGAACTTGTCGAGGAGGTGCTCTATGAATCAGCTTGAGTTTCAGCGTAATCACCTACAAATGGACTATTATAGCGAGAGCTACCAAGATTTTTGAACGTGACTTCTACCGCTACTCTAACATGAATATTCCATTGACCTTCCTAACTGATGATATCCTAAAAAAACAATGGCGACTTCACGTAAGAATTACTTTGTCCTCAATAAGGAAAAAGTCCAGAGATAACCGCGATCACTTCTTCATATTTGAAGTAAGTACCGTAGATGAGAATCCGCTAATCTATCATTATACATATAAGAAAAACTACAATATATTTAGCAGAAAAAAATAGGAGCAGTTCAATTGACTGTTCCTATTTTTTTAATATTCATAAAATCTAAAGTCTTTATACTCTTTAACAATGGAGTCGCCAACCAGAACAGACTATACTGACCAGCGACTACCTTAAATTTAATGTTTCAGATTTATTTTCTTATCTCTAATTTCATAAACTACATCTGCTACATTTTCGAGTAATCGTTTATCGTGGGTGATAAACACGATAGTTCCGTGTACTCCTTCATTAGTATTTCCAAAGCCTCTAAACTTGGTATGTCAAGGAAGTTACTGGGTTCATCCATTATTAGGATGTTATATCTACCCATGAGCATTTTAGCAAGCAACAATTTTATAATTTCTCCACCGCTTAAAACAGATAAACTTTTTCCAATATCGTTCTGTTTGAACCCCATAGATGCTAGCACTGAACGAATTTCTGATATATTGTAGTCACAATCCTTCTGCATAAACTCCATAACATTCTGATTACTGTTGTACTTGTAACCATTCTGTGCAAAGTAACCTATTTTTTTGCCTTAGGCGAAATAGAAATTCCTTCTTCATGGTTTAAGATCATTTGGATTAAAGTTGTTTTTTTCCGATTCCATTACCACCAGTTAACGCCACTTTTTGCTCCTAACGGAATTTGAAAAGATGCATTTTCAAACAGAGCCTTATCCCCAAATACTTTATTAATTTCTGCACCGACTATAGGGTATGGATTATGGAGCTCCAATGCTTTACTTTGCCTGAAACGAATTCTGCGAATGCCTTCCGGAGCTTCTACTTTTCCTAAGGCCGCAATCCTGTGCTCTAGGGTTTTTAGCAGCATTATACATCTTTTTCCTTACTTCCTATTGATTTTTTTGATGAGCTAAACGCCCTCCGTCTTCAGTACTTTTTTTCTTTGAAGAACCTTTTTGCCTTCTGTTCTATTTTACGAGCCTGTTTTCGCTTTTTCCTCCGCAGCCCTTTTCCAATCGGGCACGTTCCGCAATAAATTGTTCGTATTCTGCAGCTTGGCTCTTACGTTCTTCCTCTTTCTGACGAAGATAATCAGAATAGTTTCCCCAATACTCAGTGATTTTGCCATCTTTCAGTTCCCATATTTTATCTACTATTTCATCAAGAAAAATAGCGGTCATGGCTAATAACTAACAGTGCACCTGTAAAAATATTTTTAGCTGTCCTATTAGAAAAATCAATTCCTTCACGGTCTAAATGGCTCGTAGGTTCATCCGCTAAAATACCATGAACCTGTGCCGATAAGGCCTGTGCTATTTTTAAGCCTTGTTTCTTCACCACCGCTCATAGTCTGTATATTTAATTGCTCAACACCTAGCTTGCCTACAAGTGCAAAAATCTTTTTCCTCCTGCAGAGTTACTTCGTCCAACTGGGGAATATAGGCAAGTTCACCCAGACGATTCATTTTACATCCTGGGGAGTTAATTCTCCTAAAAAGTACCCTGAGTAAAGTGCTTTTTTTCCAGCACCATTTGCTCCTACTAAACCAATACGGTCATAATCATATACTTCTAATTCATTTATATCTAAAAACATCGCGTCCTTTGAATTCCACACGAATGTCTTTTGCTTTTTAATATTAATTCCATAACATTTCCTCCTGTCTATAATCGCATGCTTTCATTTGCTTGTATGCAGGGAAAAACCCTGCGATTTTAGCAGGAAGAGTTACATGAAAAATAAGATACATAAATATTCCTCCAATATTGTTTATTTTAAATCTAATTTTTCTAACCTCAGTTATCATTTGGCAAACTATAGCAATGCCAATAATTAAAAATACCTGATAGTAAAAACCAATGATTTACACCGATTTTTATCAGCAAAGAATCCAGAAAGAATTAACCCAATTGGCATAGCAAGTGACATGATACTTCCGATCAAAGAAAAATACACGTCCTAAATATTCAGGCTTAATTTTCTCCTGAAAAAGAGCTGTTTGCACACCGCTATAAAATGGCACCGAAAAGCCCCATTATTGCACAGCAAACTACGAATATTACAAATCCATTTGGAGGAAGTATTCCCGAAACGGCTAAACTGGTCCCCATTATAAAAAAATGAACTTGTTATTAGTAATACATGCTTTTCGAAGCCCCTAATCTTCCTAATAATAAGCCTCCTGCTAGCATCCCAAATGCAAAGGAAATTTCCGTAATAGAAATATGCACAGGCGTTCCATTAAAGTGTTCCATGCTTATTAAAGGAAATAGTGCATTGATTGGCATATAAACAAAAAGTATATAGTGTTCCTAAGAGTAATAAGGCAAACAATCCTTTGTTTTGTCTCAGAACCACAACTCCTTCTTTTCATCTCCCTTATGAAATTTGGTTCTAAACTTTGCACTTGATTACCCAGCTTAGGTATACGTACAATTGCTACCGTAATAGATGCAATCACAGCACCCAATACGTCGATGGCAATAATAGCATTTAAATCCCAAACGGAGTATAAGAGTGCTGCAACTGCCGGACTAACAATATAGCTTATAGACTGCAAAGACTGACTATAGCCTGCGCATTTCGTTAGCTGTTCTTCTGGTACTAAAAGTGGTGTAACCGCATTGAGTGCTGGGGTATGAAAAAGCTGTTCCAATGCTACGGATAAACAATACTATCATAATCATCCAGACAGGTAGCTCCATACAGAATGCAACAATAGCAAGCACTGCACCAGCTGCTGCGATAATTAAATCGGCACCAATCATTATCTTCTTCCTATCATGACGATCCACTAGCACACCAATGGCAGGGTCCCAAAAATCGCATAGGGTAAAAAACCTACTAATGAAGCCATAGACAAGACCATCGCAGATCCTGTTTTTTCTGTAAGGTAAAAAATAATCGCCATTTGCAGGATGGCACTAGTGATTAATGATACTGCTTGCCCTGCCCATATTGCATAAAATTTTCGTTTCCAATTGTTGTATTTTTCCATTTATATTATCTCCTGCATATTATTTTGCTTGAATTTCTATTTTGAATAGCATTCTAGGCAATAAAAAAATGCAGGCCAAACCCCACAATGTGGCTTTTGGTCTGCATACATACAATTTGGAAACATTCATATTAAAGACATAGTTAAATAAAGGTATAGTTAAATAACCAATATCCTCACCGTAACTAATGAATGCTCAATATCGTATAAATAAGCACAACAAAAAAGCCTATCATCGGGTATAGATTCTGCTTTTTTTATTGCCAGCTTATCTTAAACGCATTGAGGCTGTCATAGTTTCGGTTCCTCCTACATCTTTGTTTATATCAATTTATAGTATAACACAACAAGATGATATGTTCAATATAAAAGTTATGGAATGAGACTCATACTTCTAGAGTAATCAAACATTTGTGACAAATACCTATGCCTTTTGATTCATAAAGTACTCTGTTATAACTTGGTTTGGTGATTTAAAGTTTAAGACTTTTTGTGCAATGTTATTATATCTATTAGCATATCGACTATGTGCTTTTAGAAAACTCTCCATACTATTAAACTTACGAGAATAAAATCTCTCACTATCAATTCGATGACTGCGCTCTACCTTTCCATTCTGCCACGGAGAAAATGGTCTTGTCGTTTTATGCTCTATTTCTAATCTTTTTAATACAATATCAAATAAACACTCTCGATCTTTTACTCCATAGTTTGTAAATTCACGACCATTATCTGTTTGTATTGTATGAATAGGAAATCCCATTTTGGCTTCTAAATTTAATAAGAACCGACTTGTATTAGTAACACTTTTTTCATCTATAATTTTTAGAATTCTCTTTCTAGAAAACTCATCAATAGCTGTAAGTTGATAGTAAGATTTTCCTTGTGTTGAAAGGCTAAACTCTCGCGAGGTACGTATTTTATATCAATCTGAACCTTTTCTCCTGGATATGTTACTAGATCTGGTTTCCACTTGCTTTTTGGAACAGATTTAACAACCTTTTTCTCTTTAATGTGACACCTTATTTGTCGGCACATAGAGCCATATGAGCGTTTATAACCACGCTTTTTTGCCTCAACATATACTTGAGACAGCCCTTCATGTTTAAACTTAGAATGCATACGCTTGATAAGTGCTAGTTCTTCCTCAGTGTGTTGATTAGGATGAGAATGTGGTTTACGACTATACAATCGAAGTGAATCGATAGTCCCGTCGAAACGCTTCACCCAACGTTGTACTTGTTGTCTACTAGTATGATAACGGCGTGCAGCTTCAGCATTATTTCCATACTTTATAGCATATTCACATACTCGTTTACGAAATCTTAATTCTTCAGTTATAATAGAATGCATGAGAAGGAACTCCTTTTGTTGTAATGTTTGGATTAAGCAACTTCATTATAACAGAGTTCCTTCTCATTTTTTATTCACTTGTCACAAATGTATTATACTCTTACAAAAGTTATGGAATGAGACTCATACTTCCAATTCGATGCCAGATTTAAAGGATATGACGAAGTTTTCTTCATAGACTGTAACGCTCTGGATTATCTTCCTTAGTAGCAAGCGATTAGCTTTCACAAAATCTTCTGTTTGTAGTTTTAAAAATTCATCAGGATTTTCTAACTCAACCTCAAAATATTTCATTTTACATTCCCTCATTTCATTTATTGATAAATTGAGTTTGCAAAAAGAGTGGACAATTTTTGTCTACTCTTAACCTTTAAAATAGTTTTTTTTAATCGATTTGAAGTTGCCTAAATTATTACTTATTCGGTAAAATGAAGTATTGCTTTCAACAGATTTCCTTCAACTACACTTCACTTGATTCAAACAAGGTGGGTACATTTCTATTCCCACAAACTCCTTGTCAATGGAAACAAACACGTACCCACAGGGTAAATGGAAATAGAAACTGATAATTTCTAGCTATCACTTCTACTCATTCCAAAAAATTTTTCTCACTCTGATACTTACCCACCATAAAAGCAAAAAAGCCTTGCAATCAAGGCTTTCATTATCCCTTTTCGTTCAAAGGTTTCTAAGCTTTTACGAGCAGAGCGACACACTCAGCGGTTCGCTATCTCCGTTCTGTCTGCGTGCTAGCACTTGTCAATCACGGACAGCTATCGCATGGGCGGAAGTAAATGCTAATCTTCGTCGTTTTACTCCTTGACTAGCAAACTTACCGCCTCAACATGTCCTGTATGTGGAAATAAAACACGATTAAAGATAAGGGAAGATACTGAATTAAAAAAATTCCCCCTCTATTGTCCGAAATGCAGACAAGAAAATTTAATTGAAATAAAGCAGTTCAAAGTAACTGTGATTACAGAGCCAGACGCAAAGACGCAGAGCCGATAAAATGAGATTAATACAATCTCATTTTATCGGCTCTTTCCGTTATGTATGGATTCTTTTTAATTAGTCTTCGATGTTTCTTGCTTCGTTGATACCGCTGGCTAAAAGATTCCATTAAGGATAGTTCTTTGTCTGTAAAGCTATCCATGTATTTCTCTATCTGTAATCGTCGGGTGCTTTTTTTACCAAGTTATTAGCAGGTAAGAAAAAAATTCATCAACGGAAACATGAAGTAACGATACAAGGTCATAAAGAACTTGTATGCTGGGGTTTTGCCCTTTATTTTTCAATATTAGTTAAGTACCGTGGGTCAATTTCAATCAATGCTCCCACTTGTTCACGAGTTAAACCTCGTTTCAATCGAGCTTCTTTAATGGCTAAACCAAAGGCTCTAAAATCATATTTATCTTCTTTTTTACGCATAGTAGACCACCTCTATACATTTTATTGTTCCTACTGAATTAAAAAAACAGGTATAGAAAAAAACGTGTTATATGGTTTATAGGTTTATATTTAATAAAAAGCACTACTAAACGCCAATAAAAAAAACCGTTATATGGTAGTGCTATTTACGCTGTTAAAATATTGTATATTACTTCCAAATGGCGGTTTGTTGGAGGTCAACGTCGCCATGAAGTACATCATATACAATAAATTTCCTTACATTGGGTTCTTGTCAAAAAAAGTCGTCTATCTGCAATAGATAAGTACGTCCACCAATGTGGTTTTATAAATCATATAGATAGAATAACAGAAGCATGTAAACAGAGAAATAAATCTGTTTATATGCTTTTTTTGGCTATTCAGAACTTTTTTACAAAGTTTATTTATCAGTAATGCAACAAATCCCCCTTTCACATTGGGACTAAGAGTGAAAGGAGATAAACGAGCAAGGCTCACTTCCTTTCCTAGACAGAAAGGGGGTGAGAAACATGAAACCATCTTCTTTTCAGACCACAATAGAAAATCAGTTTGACTATATCTGTAAACGTGCTATGGAAGACGAGCGAAAGAATTATATGCTTTATCTTTCAAGGATTGCAAAGCGTGAGGTGTCCTTTTCGGATGTTGGCGATTATCTTGTTAGCCAGTTTGCGACAACAGATAACTATTCAACTGACTTTCAGATTTTTACACTCAATGGGTTATCAGTAGGCGTTGAAAATGATTTGTTGAGTGAAGCATTACGTGAGTTGCCAGACAAGAAACGTGAAATTCTACTGCTGTTTTACTTTATGGACATGAGCGATTCAGAAATTGCAGACCTGTTGAAATTGAACCGTTCTACTGTCTATCGGCATAGAACCAGTGGACTAGCCTTAATTAAAAAGTTTATGGAGGAATTTGAAGAATGAAAACACAATATCCTATGATTCCCTTTCCTCTCATTGTAAAGGCAACAGATGGCGATACCGAAGCGATTAACCAGATTCTACATCATTACAGAGGGTACATAACGAAGCGTTCCTACGACTTATGAAAGATGAATATGGCAATCAAAGTATGGTCGTTGATGAAGTCTTACGTGGAAGAATGGAAACCAGACTGATTACAAAGATTTTGTCATTTGAAATTAAGTAATATCCTCTCTCCTTTCGTGGAAGCGTGCTAAACCATTCCACGCTTCCCGAACAGGGAGGTTTGTTATTCCACCAAAGCATATTGAGCTTTCAATGTGTTTTGATAGGCTAACGAGCCATTGTTCTTTGAAAACTGAATAAAAGTAATCGAATACGTTTCGATAAGAAAAGAGCCAACGGAACTAACCGCCATGACCTATCTTATAAAGATAGCGAGCGATTCATGTTAGTGATCCGAGAAGCAATCTTTAGCAGGATTGCCTGCAACGACATTCTTATCGTGATAATGATACTCCCATACAGTCAATAGTCCGAGCGTGATAAAACCGTCGCAGGCAATGAGTATGGCTACATGAGAACCATGCAGGGGTGGAACTCCCGTGAGCTTTGCTAAAGCTGTTCGATTGCTGGTAAAACAACTTTTATGAAATCCAAATAAGTGATTTGGAAAGGAGGATTTTATGAAGCAGACTGACATTCCTATTTGGGAACGTTATACCCTAACCATTGAAGAAGCGTCAAAATATTTTCGTATTGGCGAAAACAAGCTACGACGCTTGGCAGAGGAAAATAAAAATGCAAATTGGCTGATTATGAATGGCAATCGTATTCAGATTAAACGAAAAACAATTTGAAAAAAATTATAGATACATTGGACGCAATCTAGCGTCGCCAAAGGGTCTTGTATATGATAAAATAGTATTAAGTCGTATCAAGGCTCTTTCCATAAAGGAAAGGAGCAAATGCCATGTCAGAAAAAAGACGTGACAATAAAGGTCGAATCTTAAAGACTGGAGAGAGCCAACGAAAAGACGGAAGATACTTATACAAATATATAGATTCATTTGGAGAACCGCAATTTGTTTACTCGTGGAAACTTGTGGCTACAGACCGAGTACCAGCAGGAAAGCGTGATTGTATCTCACTTAGAGAAAAATCGCAGAGTTACAGAAAGACATTCATGATGGTATTGATGTTGTAGGAAAGAAAATGACACTCTGCCAGCTTTACGCAAAACAGAACGCTCAAAGACCAAAGGTTAGAAAAAACACTGAAACTGGACGCAAATATCTTATGGATATTTTTGAAGAAAGACAAGTTAGGTGTAAGAAGTATTGACAGTATTAAGCCATCAGACGCTAAAGAATGGGCTATTAGAATGAGTGAAAATGGTTATGCTTATCAAACCATCAATAACTACAAACGTTCTTTAAAAGGCTTCATTCTATATTGCTATACAAGATGATTGTGTTCGGAAGAATCCATTTGACTTTCAACTGAAAGCAGTTCTTGATGATGATACTGTCCCTAAGACCGTACTAACAGAAGAACAGGAAGAAAAAAACTGTTAGCCTTTTGCAAAAAGCTGATAAAACCTACAGCAAAAAAATTATGATGAAATTCTGATACTCTTAAAAAAACAGGTCTTCGTATTTCAGAGTTTGGTGGTTTGACACTGCCAGATTTAGATTTTTGAGAATCGTCTTGTCAATATAGACCATCAGCTATTGAGAGATACTGAAATTGGGTACTACATTGAAACACCAAAAGACCAAAAAGTGGCGAACGTCAAGTTCCTATGGTTGAAGAAGCCTATCAAGCATTTAAGCGAGTGTTAGCGAATCGAAAGAATGATAAGCGTGTTGAGATTGATGGATATAGTGATTTCCTCTTTCTTAATAGAAAGAACTATCCAAAAGTGGCAAGTGATTACAACGGCATGATGAAAGGTCTTGTTAAGAAATACAATAAGTATAACGAGGATAAATTGCCACACATCACTCCACATAGTTTGCGACATACATTCTGTACCAACTATGCAAATGCAGGAATGAATCCAAAGGCATTACAGTACATTATGGGACATGCTAATATAGCCATGACGCTGAACTATTACGCACATGCAACATTCGATTCTGCAATGGCAGAAATGAAACGCTTGAATAAAGAGAAGCAACAGGAGCGTCTTGTTGCTTAGTAGTACAAATGAATTTACTACTTATTTACCACTTCTGACAGCTAAGACATGAGGAAATATGCAAAGAAACGTGAAGTATCTTCCTACAGTAAAAATACTCGAAAGCACATAGAATAAGGCTTTACGAGCATTTAAGAAAATATAAAAAGATAATTAGAAATTTATACTTTGTTTAAAGCAAAAAATAGCGTTAACAAAAGAGGACCCTTATGTTAACGCTATTCCATTAATCCTGTACGAATTTGAGCTGATAATCGCACAAAATCTAACCGTGTTTATACATCATATTTAGTTATCATCATCAGGCAAATGTTTGTAAAAGCCTTCAATATGCCACGCACCATTTTCTTCAATAAGAGAAATATATCGCTTCATCGGTTTAGCCTCTACCATGCCTTCGCCAACCTTTGTAGTTTGTAAGTCTGCTTCAAATACAATACGTTTTTAAAACTACCTGAACGACTCAGCCGTGCCACATCCAAGGTAACCATATCCACTTTTGTACCTTGCTGCATAGCTATGAGCCATTTTTGTTTTTCTACTGGATTGGCCCTAACTCGGTTCATCACATACGTGAAAGCCTTATCATAGTCCTTATTATTTACCGCATCAAAATAGCCTTGTACTGATGCACGAGCGGCCTCTTCACTGCCTTCGCCAACAATGGCATTTGTAAACCACCCTGAAGGGAACACTTCATTTTCCGGTCCCATAGTTCGTAAAGAAAATCCAAATATACATACTATACTTACAAGTACAACAATTAAAAACTCTCGTTGTTAACGAACTACTCGTAGGGGATACTTTCATAATTGAAGCTAGCCGTTTATCTATGACGATATGCTGCAATGCACCACCATATTGATTGTCCTGTGGCTGCCCCTTTTGACATAACAAGGCGAGCAAAATCAAGGGTCCTACAAAGGGGATGAAGAACAGCAACAAGCTCATACTGCCTCGTCCCGTATCATGAAGTCGGCGCACACATAACGACCCTAACGGAAGCAAAGATACTAAACATAGTATAGCCGTTAAGAACCCACCTAAACCGATTAAATACGGTCCCGTTTGAAATATAGCGGTTATAGCATAGAAAAAAGCGAGCAAACCAACCATACATACATGCCACAGCAATAGAAATTGTAAGAATTCCCTCCGCGAAGCGCGACCATCCGTATCCATGAACTTATTCATCACATAGAGATATGTATCCTTATAGCTAAGCTGATAATGGGATAAAGGATAAATTACATCACCTTCAGGTGCAATGCGCTCCACCTCTGTAGCCACCGTATACTGCCCACATGTAGGGCAAAACATAGCCGCCTCATCGCAATAATGACGGCAAGCATCACAATAACGTTTCATAAGTATCTCTCCAAAAACTCTCAAATGTTTACTATTTTAAGTATGTATCTATAGCCTCCGCAAAGCCCTGACGATATAGATTAGCACCGCCGTTTGCAGGGTGGCGCAACCCAATGGCAGAAAGGCCAAATTTTCCCATTGTATCTGCAGACTTTTGGCCTACTGCGAGCACAAGAGGTTCTACGCCACCTAATTCTATATGTAAATCTAACAAGCGTTTTGTATATTTCCAACCTAATTGTTGTTCTCTATCCGTAGGTGTACGGTTAGTCAATGGATTTCCATCCTTATGAGGATGGAAGGGGAATATGTTCCACAGCAATGTATCATAGGTATTGATACCCTTTTCAACAATGGCACTCCATACTACAGTGTCAGTTGGTTCGTTAAAACCATCCTTCTGCTGTGTTCCTTTTAATAAAGAGCTAGTAGGCGAACTAGTGCGTTCCAACCGAATCGGCGTTACATTCTTCGCACGAATGGTTTTGTGCTTATCTAATAGCATTCTTTCACAAGTAATAGCAATGCCACTAAAACGTCCCCCTTGATATCCTACTGCCTCAGCCACTACAAATACCTTAGCTCGACCTAAGCGCGGTAATAAATAGGCTACCAAATTATCTCGACGCACTCGGGCCGCATCAAAACCATCTGTAACAATCTCTAAATCAGGATTTACCTCACCCCAAGGATTATGGACGAGACCACCTTGATACTGAGCGAGCCAGTCTACAAAAACCGTGCACCTTCGCCACACGCTCCGCATCAAAGGTTGCTATATATTCATCAAAAGACAAGGTATTCTCTAACTCAAATAAAGACATACAGCCTCCAGTTTAAAATTTATATGTTATTACCGATATATATCTACTATACATCATAATTACACGAATTGCATAAGAAATATATATACATTATTTTAGAATTTTGTCCATTATAAAACACCCAAGAGTATAAACTTTTGGGTGTTTCTTTTAAGGTGTATATAACTAAATATAGAACTCGATTTTGTCTTCTTTTGCCAATTGGAATTGTTCAAAGATGTGGTTTCGAATATTAACAAAGGATGCCGATGTGCGATCAGTTCTATCGATGATATTTACAGGGATGATAGTTTGTACACGACCTGGATTTGCCGCTAGTACTACAACGCGGTCCGCAAGGACTACGGCTTCTTCAATATCGTGGGTAACAAATACAACCGTCTTGCCTTCTTCGCGGCAGATGCGAGAGATTTCGTCTTGTAAATTGATACGTGTCAACGCATCGAGGGCGCCTAACGGCTCGTCCATGAAGATAATATCCGGATCTACAGCTAGTGCACGAGCGATGGATACACGTTGTTGCATGCCCCCAGATAACTCTGCAGGATAGCGATTACGAGCGTGATCGAGGCCTACCATTTTAACGTATTTATCGATGATAGCAGGTCGCTCTTCTTTAGGCACCTTTTTACTTTCAAGACCAAGCTCAATATTGCTTTCCACCGTACGCCATGGCAACAAGCCATAGTTTTGGAATACCGTTACATATCTGAGTTGAGGAGCTTTCACCTCTTCACCGTCGATAGTAATGGAACCAGATGTAACGAGCTCAAAGCCTGCCATAGCGTTTAATAGCGTACTTTTACCGGAACCAGAAGGGCCTAAGAGGCAAATAAACTCGCCCTTTTCAATATCTAAGTTGATATCTTCAAGAATGGTGAGTGGTTCCCCATCTTTCATAAATTCCTTGTGTGCATTACGCACCGAAATGTAACCCATGAGGCCACCTCCTATTTCTCAATACCCCAACGTTTGTAAATCCATTTTTCGATGAGGGACACGCCCCAATCGAGTAAAAGCCCAACGAAACCGATGGTCAAAATGGCTACCATCAAGAGATCGTTACGCAAGTTATTTCTCATATCGATAATGAGGAAGCCAAGCCCTGTTTGGGAGCCTACCATTTCCCCTGTTACAAGGAAGATCCACGCCGTACCGAGAGCGATGTGAAGGCCCGATGCAATGCCTGGGAATACGGCAGGTAATACGATTTTAAATAATAGTTCTGGCTGTTTAATACCAAAGTTGCGCGCTACTTTGATGTACACAGGGTCAATATTTTGAATAGCAGACACGGTGGACAATAGCACAGGGAAGAATGCTGCGATAAAGATGATAACGATAGCCGGTGCTTGACCGATACCGAAGAAGAGAACGATAAACGGCAACCACGCCACAGGAGAAATTGGTCGAATGACTTGAACGATTGGATTGATGTAGTTCCAAATCCCCTTGTACCAACCCAGGATAAGGCCGAAGAATACGCCGGCTATAACAGAAATAAGATAGCCCATAAAGAAGCGTACTAGACTGTCTGCAATATCTTTAAAGAGAACACCATCTCCGATGAGTTCTCCAAAGCCGACCAACACCTTATACGGCGTTGGCAATAACGCTTCATTAAAACCGCCGAGGCGAACGATTAGCTCCCAAATTAGCCAAGCTGCGATAAATGAACCTGGCACATATGTATATTTCTTCATGGTCCCCCTCCTATGGTAACAATGATGTATCTACAAACTCTGAATAGGTCGGCACTTTTTTGATTAAATCAATATGTGTCATGTGATGCACAAGTGCATTATAACGGTCCTCTGTAAGGGCTAAATCTTTAAACCCAATCACTTTGAGGGAACGTTCAATAACTGGGTCATTAAACTTCATGTACTTTAAGGAAATCTCCTCTTGTGCCTTTGGATGCTCGTCTAAATATGTACCTGCATCGAGATAGGCTTTTGTGAAAGCTTTTGCCAAGTCATGATGTTCATCGACGAATTGACCATTAAACACAAGAGCACAGCAAATATTATCATGCCAGAGATGGTCAGGATCTTCAAAGACCTTCCCAGTTCCCATTTCAAGGGCTAGAGAGCCAAATGGTTCGGCTACACTATACCCAGCAATTTGTCCTACCGATAGAGCAGAAGGCATTTCTGGAGGGCTCATTTCTACGATTTGTACATCTTTTTCAGAAAGACCCGCTTGTTCAAGCATGCAATCCACGAGAATTTTTTGAGTAGATTGTTTATGAGGGATAGCAAAGGATTTGCCTTTTAAGTCTTGAACGGAGTTAATATCCTTATTAACGATAATAATATTACCCTCAGTATGACCAAGTGCAGCAGCACGAACATCAATGCCTTGTTCACGAGCCTTTACACCTAGCTCAACGAGTACAGATGCAGCATCTACCTTGCCTGTATTTAATGCATCCATCAACTCTGGCCAAGATCCATATTTAACAAGCTCTACATGTACAGGACCATCTGCCGTTTCTAATTCTTTTGTAGCGAATACTGGCAATGCATGGGTAATTGGTAAATAGGCTACGCGTACAGTCTTTAATTCTTGAGCCGTCTTTGGTTTATAGTGTTCATGATAGCCATAGGCTATGCCGCCAATAACCAAGAGGACCACTCCGATGATTAGATACCATGTCTTCTTCATAACTTCCCTCTTTCTACCTCACAACAAGGGGGCGATTTTTGACACATGCCACTTCCGCACTTTTTCTAAAAACCTAGATGAAATAAGGTTTCAAAACACCTCGTCCTAAAAAAATTATATAACCTACTATACCAATATGTTTTTTTAATATGTCAATAATACATATAACTATAATAGGTTTTATTTCTAAAAAAATATAAATAGTAATTAGGACATAATATATACATTAAATATTTTTGATTATATACAAAAAAGCACCAACCGCATTGAGCGGTTGATGCTACTTTCACAAACACGATTAACAATATATTATTCTTCAATATAAAGCTTGTCGTTTATTCAAAATATAAATCTCAGAGCTACCAGCCTCGCTGTACTCACCAACATATGGTGCAATACTAGACTGTTTAAAATGGTTAATTTCGCCTTTTGGAACGATGACCATGATTTGCTTACCTTCAGCCAAACGCTTGATAAACTCGTCCTCCGTCACTTGTTCCATAAGGTATTTCTTATCCCATTCAGCACTACGATGTTTTAATGTATCCTTATCATCCCAACGACTGCTGTCACCCTTAATACGAACCACTTCATGTCCAGTATAATATACGAGAGATGTGCTGTATCCATTGTAATAATACACATCACCATTATACTTATCTACAACAGGGATAAGATTGATAGAACTACGTTGTTTAACAAGAGGCACCAAACCCTCGAGTACTACAATCGATGAAATGAGCATGGTTCCGATCACGACAATGCTCAGCAAACGATACCGTTGGCGAGTCCACCAGAACCATAACAACCCTAATATGGATACGCCTGCCAAAACATAGAGCAATCCATAATAGCCCCAAGGTGCAAAGAAAGATGCCCCTACATAAGCAATCCATAACAATAGTGTGGGACCGACTACAATCAATGGGACATAACGAGGCCGACCCGGACGTAGAGCTTTCATAGCCCCTAATGTACCAAGAATACTGAAAGGTACAAGACTAATAAATGTATATAGAGGATACTTAGTGGCCATTAAGGAATAGAATAGAACAGTACCCACGCCCCAACACATGCAATACACGTACCACTTATGGTGCTGTTTAAAGCCCGTTATCATGCCATAAATAACAGCGCCCGTCCATGGTAAAGAAGCGCCGAGGAAAATAGCGATATAGTACCACCACACATTATCTTCCGGATGTTCAGACTGAGTCGCACGTGTTACATTGTTAAGGCCTAAGAATCCATCTAAAAAGGCTTGTCCATGGGCGCTATACATATAAACATACCACGGCATAGCGACGACAAGAAAGGCCAAAATCCCCTTCCAGTCAAAGAGGCGTAATAACATTTGTTTCGAACGGCAAAGCGCAACATAAACGAGCAAAATAAGGCCAGGTAAAACAAGTGCCACGGGGCCCTTTGTCAAAACACCTAATCCGGAAAATACATACGCTACAATCATGGCCGTACTAGAATTTTCATTCAAGCCTTTGTACGCATACATCATAACCATCAAGGTCGTATATAACAGTACCATGTCGGTTATAACACCATGAGCAACAGCCCAGAACATAAGAGATGTACCAAGGATAGAGGAACCTACTAGGCCCGCGAGCCAACGTCGACTAAAGGTCCGTAAAGCTTGAAACATGGCAGCCACTGACAAGGCACCAAATATAGCACTTGGCAAACGAACTACCCAATCAGCAATACCAAAGATTTTAAAAGCTAATGCAATCAGCCAATAAATCATAATCGGCTTGTCATACCAATATGTCCCATAAATCTGTGGCGATAACCAATTGCCAGACAACACCATTTCCTTAGCAGTTAACGCATAATTCGATTCTACTGGATCAGTTACAGGTAGTATATTATTAGCTACCATAAAGAATACCAGCCAAACAACAAACAACACAGGCGTCAAACGAGACAATTTCATTGTGACCTCCTTATGATTTACGGCGATTCTTATAGTATTTAAATCCGAGCACTGCAGCCACAATAGCAAAGATGACAATCACAACTAGCAAAAATTCATGATTATACTGAATAAGATCTTTCCAGTTTTCCCCAAGTACTTTTCCTAAATATACGAGTAAAATCGTCCAAGGAATAGTACCGAGTACAGTCCAAACGATAAAGTGCCACAATGGATAGCGCGCCATGCCAGCCGGGAAGGAGATAAATGTACGAACACCAGGTAAAAGACGGCCAAAGAATATAGCTACTCCACCATATTTATTGAACATCTTTTCAGCGAGTTCAAATTTATGCTCATTAAAGAATACATATTTACCGTATTTCAATAACAACGGACGACCGCCATATTCTCCCATCCAATATGACAAATGGATCCAACGATACCAGCCAATGTACCTACGACCATTGTCGTATGCAAATCAAATATACCTTGAGAAATTAAATACCCTGCAAATCCAAGCACAATTTCACTAGGAATCGGTATATTCGCATTCTCTAGAACCATCGCAATAAACATGGCTGCATAGCCATACGTTTCCATAAACGAAATAATATATTCCACTTGTTATACCTCGTCATAACTCCCCTACACCGGATTTATGATTTTTAATGCTAACTAATGCTGGTAAAAATATCACCATGTATACAATCTATTTTACCATAATAAAATGACCCTCACCATACGGGAGGGCCATTCGGGGCATCCTTAGCATTCTGTTTTTGCAAGAATCAACTAGTCATACACAGTTATTCAGTTTTTAGTGCTTGTATAAAATCAAAGGATTTTACAGCTGCTTCTGTGTCTACAAAATGGAACGGTTCCAACAGGCGACAGAATTTAAATAGATAGTCACGCTTGTGTAACACTTCTTTCACATGACGGACGGTTTCACGGGCACAACGGGCAGAGCTATAACCATTCATAGCCGCATATAGATAGGTATTAGGCAAATCACCTTCGCGGATGAAGCTATGAATAAAAATCAGTAAATCCCATCCAGCAGGCGTGAATTCTGGCCAGCGGCGTGCGTTTTCCCAATCGAGGAGCATCACGCTATCCGCATCTGGATCATATACGATATCACGCAACGCAGGACGACCATGAGCGATACCGTAATCGTGGAGCATGCCGAGAGCTTTACCAAAAGCATAAAAAATATGAACAGCCATATCTTCTAGGGAACTATCTTCTGGATGCTCCTGCGGCAAATGACCATAGTAGGTCAAATTCTTACCATAATTCGGTGTCACGAAATAATTTTCTCGAAAGCCTACAATTTCCGGAGCTAATGGTAATTGTGTACGCACAAAGTTCATCATATAAAACTCATGGTCAAAGGATGCACGAGGGGATGGTTTGATCCATGATGACCGGTTATTACCTACAGCGCGTTTTACAAAATACTCATTACCTTGAAAGGTGACTGGGAATACGCGCCCCAAATCTTCGTTATTCAATTTATGGTCTATATATTCTAATAAGGCTTCGTTCATGAGACCTCCTAATGTCATCAATGCTTACCTATTTATTATATAATAAACACCATATATGTATCAAATAAAGACCCCTAGCCAAGGCCAGGGGGTCTTTACGATAATTATGATAATAGGTTTAATTTAGGTTTTTATAAAGCCAACTGAGGCACTCTAAATTAAAAACGAATTAACCTACAAATTTTGTCACTGTCTGCAGTATCAGTTAAGTGACGTTTAGGCATGCCCATTTCTTCAGGAGTGATGCCAAGAGCAAGACCTACTAATTGGGACATGTGCAAGATTGGCATATCTTTACCACCGCCAACAACTTCTTTTGCTTCTTTTTGGAACATATCAAGTTGCATTTGGCAAAGTGGGCAAGGAGTTACTACGCAATCTGCGCCTTCTGTAGCTGCATCTTTGTTGATGGAGCCAGTCATTTGCATTACGGAATCATGTGCAGGGTATACAGCATGGAAACCGCAGCAATCAAGTTTACGGGAGAAGTCGATTGGTGTAGCACCGATAGCGGAGATCAAATCTGCTAAGGATGTAGGCATTTGATAGTCTTCGAAGCCCATTTCAGTTTGAGGACGAAGAATATGGCAACCATAGTATTCAGCTACACGTAAACCTGTTAAAGGTTTAACAACTTTTTCTTTCAATTTATCCAAACCGTAATCGCGGATCAATACCCATAAGAAATGAGTGATATCAGTTGTACCGCGGTATTGTTTACCGATTTGAGCTAATTTTTTGTTCACTTCTTCTTTTTCTTTTTTTCGTTATTGTCTAATTCGTTTTTAGCTTCACGAAGCATCAAAGTACAAGTGTTACATACAGTTAAAAGGTTCAAACCTTTTTTTCTTCTGCCAATGCAATGTTACGTGCATTTGTAGCTAATGTAATTTCTGGAGCGATATCTTGAACGTGGGATGCGCCGCAGCAAGTCCAACCGTCAAGTTCTTCTAGTTCGATGCCGAGTTTTTTAGCTACTGCAACAGTTGCCATGTAATCTTCTTTGGCAGCGCTTTCAAGAACGCAACCTGGGAAAAATGCGTATTTCATTATTTGCTTACCTCCTCAGCTGCTTTCATAAGTCTGCGAACACCATCAATACCATTAACTGGTTTTTGAGGTACTACAAGTTCGAAAGGATTAATTTTGCTGTGTTTCCACAAACGTAATGCATAGAATGCTTGTTTAGCGGAATCTACAACACCGTCAGATTTCAAGCTCATAGAAACTTCTTTCAAGCGACCAGTTTTGTAAAGGTCTTCTTTAAAAGCAACTGCATGGCGAACGCCTTTGTTGTTTGTAAGGCCAGCTTTTGTAGCTTCTTTACGCATGTTGGAAATATCTTGAGCAGGTTTTAAGTGTTTAGGACAACGGGAGATACAGTTCATGCAGTGAACGCATTTCCAAAGACCATTGTCATAAGCAGGTTGAATGTGAGCCATAGGTGCATCATCACGGCTATCCAATACGAAACGGTTAGCTTTAGTGAATACATATGGTTCCAAGAAATCGTCTTGACGTGCAGTCAATTTGTTACATTCAGATGCGCAGCAACCGCAAAGGATACATTCTGTACCAGCAACGAATTTTTTGAAATCAGCTGGAGTTTGACGAACGATTTTGTCGCCTTCGTTGAATTCTGCTTTAAGGAAAATCCAAGGAGCAACTGTTTTCAAACGATCAACTTTAGCTTCCCAGTCAACAACTAAGTCACGGATAACGCGGAAGTTGCCGATAGGTGCAATTGTTAACTCATCAGTACCATAACGTTCTGTTAATTCGTCGATTTTAGCTTCGCAACCAAGCATTGCTTCGCCATTTACGCGAATGGAGCAAGCGCCGCAAACTGCGGAACGGCAAGCTGCCAAGAATGTTAATGTTGGATCTTGAGTATCTTTAATTTTTTGAAGGCCCCAAGAATTGTACGGTCAGCTTCATAGTCGAATTTGAAAGTTTGTACAAACGCGCGACCTTGTTGGTAACGGTGAATATGATAGGTGATTTGTCTCATCTTAGTACTTCCTTTCTTGTGGTTCGTATTTAGTGAACACTACGTCGCGTTCAGTTAATTCGTATTGACCGTCTGCGCCTAATTTGATCAAAGAATGTTTTAAGTATCTTTCATCATTACGTTTTGGATGGTCTTCACGAATATGAGCGCCACGGGATTCACGACGGTGTAAAGCGCCCATTGCAATAGCTTTTGCTACTGTTAACATAGAACCGATTTCACAATAGTTTACGAATGCCATGTTGTAAGTACGTTCAGGGTCACCTACATAACAAGTTTTATAATCTTCGATCAATTGATCGATTTCTTTTAATGCTTCAGTAATACCGTCTTCATTACGGAAGATACCTACTTTGTTCCACATTGCATCAGCCAATGCATCGCGGATTTCTACAACTGGACGACCGCCTTCACGAGTTGTTACTTCAGTGAATTTTTCTTCCCAAGCTTTTGCAGCTGCAGCTAATTCTGCATCTACGTTAGGTTGTTCATGTGTTTCAGCATAGTCAGCTGCACCAGCACCGGATACTTTACCGAATACTACGCCGTCTGCCAAGGAGTTACCACCTAAGCGGTTAGCACCATGGATGGAGATACAAGAAGCTTCGCCAGAAGCGAACAAACCAGGCAATTCACATGCACAAGTTTTGTAGTCCACTACGTCGATACCGCCCATTGTATAGTGACATGTAGGACGAATAGGTACTGGTTGAGTCAATGGATCGCAGTGTTCGAAGCACATTGCCAAGTCACGGATACCATGAAGTTTTTCGAGAATAACTTCAGGTCCTAAGTGACGAAGGTCAGCTACTACATATGCGTTAAGACCAGAACCGAAACCACGACCTGCAGCGATTTCATCTTCGATTGCTTTCGCTACAACGTCACGGGATGCCAATTCCATTTTATTTGGCGCATATTTTTTCATGAAACGTTCGCCTTCAGAGTTAAGAAGGTAACCACCTTCACCACGAACCGCTTCGGACATCAAGATACCAGTACGACCAAGACCAGTTGGATGGAATTGGATCATTTCCATATCTTTCAAGCCGTTACCAGCACGGAAAGCTGCTGCCATGCCATCGCCTGTGGAAAGGAATGGGTTTGTAGTACGAGTCCAGAAATACGACCTGCACCACCAGTGGACAAGATGACAGCTTTCGCTTTAATTTGTTCTACGCGACCTTCTTTCATGTTCCAAACTACAGCGCCACCAACATGACCGTCTGCAGATTTAACAAGATCTAAAAGGTACCATTCTTGTAAGAAGTGTACGCCTTCTTTCAAGCATTGTTCGTAAGTTGTGTGCAAAATAACGTGACCAGTTTTATCCGCAGAGTAGCAAGTACGTGGATAGGATTGACCACCGAAGTTACGTTGCGCAATTTTATTTTCTTGAGTACGAGAGAAAGGAGCACCCATGTGGTCCATTTCAAGTACGCCTTCTGGACAACGAGAGCAGAAGAATTCAATTGCATCTTGGTCGCCAAGATAGTCAGAACCTTTTACTGTGTCGAAAGTATGTGTTTCGATTGTGTCTTCAGCTGCTACGTTATTCAAACAAGCATTTACACCGCCTTGCGCCATTGCTGTTGCTGAACGGGTTGGGAAAATTTTAGTAATAAGTGCTACATTTAAGCCTTTACGACGACCTACTTCAAGAGCCGCGCGTTGACCAGCGCCACCGCTACCTACTACTAGAACATCAAACTGTTCCATAATGACCTCCTCATAACTACCTATAAAAAGAAAATTTCTTAGACTATCTAGATTCAAAAACCTTATAAAAATTTTTGATAACCTAATCATTTTTCCTTAAAGAAAAGCCTCACACTTGTGCGATTTTTCTTATAGCTTTACTTATAATTATAGAGAGCATTGCCCCGTATGTCTAAACCTTATTATGCATAATTAATTTCGATGATTTTTAATTGATACTCTATATCATTTCACATTTTTGTAGATGAATCTTGAACATTCTGATTATATTAAATGGAAATTCTATTTATTTTTATGTATATCATTTATATTGATTCGGTTCCGAATTTTTTTACTTTATAGATAACCATATGAGACCAATAAATACTATGTTTTACCGACTATACCACCCCAATAAGGTCATTTATTGTTATCAAAAATTTTTAAATTCCTACTAAAAAAATACACGGAATTTAAACGGCTTATATATATTAAAACCTCTCGATTTTAGTATACTTTTTCACTTTTTGATAACCATTATCATAAGTTTTTTTATTGTGATTTTCCGTACATCTTTTCAAAAATCAGTAAAATCGCTCTTATCTATGCATAAATAGCAATCTTCGATATACTTCATTTTATGAAATCTAATTACGCTAGGCAAACTTATATAGGGTTGCTTACATTCTATATATAATATGAATATATAGGGTTTTACCATTTATTACATTCATTTTTCACTCATTCCGTTTGTATAAGGTATGATAATAGATAAATTAGTTATATAATATAACTTAAATATGTTAATATTAATTTAATTACTAATGTGTTGCAGCTTTCACAAAATGGGATTTGATTAGTAATTAAGTTGTATTAAGAGAGAGTTATATAATTTAATCATACATAAGGAGAACAAACATATGAAGATTTTACTTGTAGAAGACGAAGAAATGCTGAATGGTATTACGGCCAAATATTTGCGTGCTGAAAATATGACTGTCGATACATGTTTCAACGGTCAACAAGCTATCGATTATGTAAATACATCTAGTTATGATGTCATCGTTATGGATATCATGATGCCTGTATTGGATGGCATTAGCGCATTGGCTCAAATGCGTAACGAAGGTAATACAACCCCTGTTTTATTATTAACGGCGAAGGATTCCTTACAAGATAAGGTTACAGGTCTCAATACAGGGGCCGATGATTACCTTGTGAAACCTTTTGATCTTGAAGAATTAACAGCTCGTATCTATGCGTTAGCACGTCGTAACGCACGTCATGCCCAAAATGATATCAAGGTTGGTCCTTTGACAATCAACGTTCCGCAACGTACGGTAAAGCGCGATGGCGAAGCGATTACATTAACAGCTAAAGAATTTGATTTATTGTATTATTTAGCAAGCAACGAAAATATCGTTTTGTCCCGTCAACAAATTCTAGATCATGTTTGGGAATACGATTATGAAAGCTACTCTAATCTAATTGATGTATATATTAAGGATTTACGTAAAAAGATTGACACGGATGAAAATGTGAAATTGATTCAAACCGTTCGTGGAGTAGGATATGTCCTCAAAACAGAAAATTAAGGAACAAGGTCACGACCTTAATTCTATGTCCGGTGCATTTAAGCACCTGTGGAATCGCATACCACTAACCTTTAAATCATGTTGTGGTATACGTTGTTTCTGATTACCCTTCTAATTTCCATGTCCATTTTCTACTATAACTATATGGGCACGGCACGCAGCACGGAAATCAGAGATCGATTACAACAACAAACGCTCATCATGTCTACGGACATTCGCAAATTTAAGCCTTATGAAGATGGCACATTCTATCTCGTTTACACACAAGATGGATTAATTACGAAAGGCTATTTACCAGATGGATTCCCAAATCAATCGAATTTATCGCTTGGACAGGTTGGTGAAATCGAAGCCAATGGTATGACATTTTACTATTACGATGTTCCTATCAACGCACCGAATTACCGAGGTTTCTTACGGGCTATTACGAGCCAAAAGATTACCGATAAAAACGGAGATATCCTATACGCCTTATTGCTTGTCAATTTGGTGGCGTTGCTCATATCTTCTATCGGTGGTTATCTATTCATAAAACAAGGCCTAAAACCGTTGCGTAAACTGACTCACACAGCAAAGGTTATCGGTAAAAACAACGACTTGAGTCGTCGTATTGAATTGCCGGAAATCGCGAAAGATGAGGTCTATGAGTTGACGACCACATTCAACCGCATGTTATCCGGCCTTGAAGATTCATCCAATCGGGAAAAGCAATTCAGTTCTGACGTATCTCATGAATTGCGTACACCGATTGCCGTTATCCAAGCTGAAAGTGAGTACGCCATTAAATATGCGCGAACACCAGAAGAAATGCAAGAAGGCTTGACCCATATTTTAGAGCAAGCAAAATTCATGTCATCCCTGGTAGCGCAATTATTGGATGTAGCACGGTTAGAAAATAACTATGAAATGAATGTAGCCCCTGTGGATGTAAGTACCATGTTAAGAAACATGATACATGACTACACTCGACTTTGTGCGGAAAAGCATATCACCATCAATGCTGATATTGATAGTGATTTAATCATTACGGGCCACGAAGTATCCTTGCGTCGTGCCGTAACGAATCTTATCGACAATGCTATTAAATTCACAAAGTCGACCATCAATATCACGGCCAAGCGCAATAATCTATATTTGATTATTGAGGTTACCGATAACGGGATTGGCATCGAGCCAGATAATCTATCACAAATTTTCAACCGTATGTATCAAACAGAGCAATCACGAAATAAAAAGTCTAATCACGGTATAGGCTTAGGCCTCTATTTCGTAGACAAGGTTGTTCATTTACATCACGGTACAATCACGGCAAAGAGTGAGCTAGGTGTATTTACTACCTTCTCCATTACCCTTCCTCTATCGGAAGCATTAATAGAATAATGTAATACGTTGTACATAAAAACACCCTCTATATGACAAGTCTCAACTACGAGAAGTATTCGTCATATAGACGGGTGTTTTATTTTCGTATATGTAAATACTGTAATTTACATGTAAACTAGACAAGGTATTTAACCGAGTAAAGCTAATAATGGTACATAGACGTACTCAAGAAAACTCCATACCACAAGGCCAGCTACGGCACCTACAACGGCACCATTAATACGAATCCAGCTGAGGTCATCCTCTACCTTAGACTCGATAAAGTAGATAAATTTATCGGTGCTAAGTCCGCCTAATACTTGGCGTATGATGGTTTCGATGAGATCATACCCTTGTTCTAGCACATACCGTGCAATATCGTGGAGGGTAGTTTCAATGCGATTGCGAAGATCTTCAGATTGACCATATACATTCCAAAGTTCAAGGGCGATATTCACAAGAACTTGAGCTGGCGTTTCGCCATTTTCATCGCCTTCAACAAGTAACTCCTCAACGTATGGACACAAATGGTTCTCGATGATAGATTCCCAATCTTGTTCTCGTATCCAACGTTCCCAAGCCTCATCGAGAGCATCGCAGACCACATGATTTTCCTCTATGTGGCGAATCGGCTCTACCCACTGACGAAGCCATGCTGTCCGCTCAGGGCTATTAGGGCGTTTCCAGTTTTCCAACATAGCATACGCCTCTGTTACAATGGCTTCTGCCATCTCACGATAATTAACAACATCAGTGGCCTCGGACAAGGAAATCAAGAAATCAGAAAGGAAGCCCTTTCGTTTTTTCTTATGCGCTTCCTCTGCAACTACGGCCGTAAGCCAGGTGACCATAGCAGGATGGTTAATACGCTCTTGAATCACATTCAAGACCTGTACAACCATGCCTTCATAGCGATTGTGTTCACATAAATCAAGTAATACATGCTTTAACACAGGTACGAGGGAATGTTTTTCTAACAATGCACGAATGCGCTTAGCCCCCCACTGTGCCCATTCCTCAGTTGTTTGAGATTTCCATAACAAATGTAATCCCTGATGAATGACAAGGCGTGCGGCCCGCTGTCCCTCTGGAGATAGTAGGAATTTTTCAAATAAAGGTACGAATTGTACCTTGCCTAATAGCACTTGGCAACGATCTCGCGTTAGCATCTTCGTTTCCACCAGCTTAATTACACCATTGATCAAGCGTTCCTTATTGCGAGGAATCAAAGCCGTATGATACGGAAATCCTAAAGGTTTACGGAATAATGCAGTCACGGCAAACCAGTCCGCCACACTACCGATAAGAGCAGATTGTACCGCCCAATAGAGCGGCTGGTACCAGCTTTTATCATCAAAGAAAAACTGGCCTACAAAAACAAAACAGTAGAGCACGAACATCAAGCCAAAAATCCCATTGGCTCGCTGTTTCAAGGTAAGCGATTTAATATATCGTATCATCCGATCACCCCCTTAATGAGGAGGGTAACGCCGTAGAACAGCCCGCCGAGGACGGCCCCTACAAGTGAGCCATTGATACGAACCATTTGTAAATCATAATACATTTTACCGCGTATAATGTGCGTAATCTCGTCCGGTGAATAACGAGATAGTTCTTCGCCCACTACACGATCGATGAGAGGGTTCAATTTGTAACCATGGAATGCTACGCAACAAGAAGAATCGTTCAAACGGCGCTTGTTTCTCAGGATTTAGAAGTATTTCACTGCCGAGCACGTTAAATCGTTCGAGCACAATATCCATGAGGCGCACCCAATCGAGCGTATCCCCATCGATGAGCTTGCCTTCCCATTCTTCGAGGACCATTTTAACCCATTGGTCCTTATGTTCTTCGATGAAAGCCTGCCATTCCTCATTAGTTTCCAAATTATTGAAAAATCTGATGGCCTGCCCCCATATATAGCGTCCCAATGGCGAATCGATATCTTCGTTGTCTTGTAAAAACTGAACTGCTTTTTTCTGTACCGTATCAACTAATCGTTCAGGTGAAAGCCCATCACCACCAAAGGCAATGGCTAGTTCACGCATGAATGAATCCTTAGTATAGGTTTTCATAATGTCTAGCATGACGCGATACAAATATGGATACACCTGATTTGACGCGATAACACGCTGACAAGTTCGATTAAAATAAAGCCAAAACACGCTAGCCGTATGGCGTTCCAGCATGCAACGACCGAATAGAATGACGAGAGGTGTGGCCTTCCAATTGGATACCCCTTTATACACAGCCTTATTAATCTCCTTACGCATCGGCTCAATATCCATATGGGATAATACCTGATTGCCAACGCCGTATAAGAGTTCTCTCATCTGTTTTTGCCCTACATCACTCATGCCATATTCGATGATACGCACCATAACGCGTTCTCGTTTGATGGCATAGTACATTTGTGGCACCCGAAGTAATTCTTCGCTGAGCATGGTCCGGCCAATCTGTATTAACCGTTCTTTACTACGCGGCAAGATAGCCGTTTTGAAAGGAATACCTAAAGGCTTTGTAAAGAGCGCTGTCACTGCATACCAATCCGCCAAACCGCCAATCATCGCGGCCCCCGAAACGTGCATGATAAACGCCCACAGTGCATCGTGCCTATGAGGGTATGAAATTAAAAATATGATAGCCATGACAACCAACAGGGTGGTTGCCACTGGTTTAGTTTTCATCATCACTTGATCCTAACTTACTGAATTACGTATATAGACTCTCCCCATACAACGTAGTGACCACATAGGTCACGAACTTTCACGAACTACAACTTGTGAAAGTATATTTAGAATGTGCATTCATCGCCATCTTTTTGAGGCTCCCATACAGGAACATCGCCAAAGAGAGCTTTAAAATACACGGATGGCGTCCATAGTGGACCATTTAGATGCATAGGAATAAACGCCTTTTTCACCTGCACGCGGCGTAAGAATTCAATAGCACCCCATTCCATGGCATCTTCTAAACGATTATCTACAGGGAACATCGCCACATCTACGAATAGACCTTCTAGTTCCTTAAATTCACGCCAAGCCATGCGTTTTGCATCCGCATTATTCTCCGGCGTATCGCCAAGCCAATGCCACCAGTTAAGGTCACCCGCATGGAATATGGAGTCAGAGTCGATATTTGCAGTATCCGTTTTTACATAGAAAGAACCACCTTCATCGGTGCTACCGTACATATGAATCCCTACATCATCGAGATTTGCATCTTGGCCAGGTCGCATGGTAATACATTTTCTTACCTTACCTTCTAATGGCACATCTTGATGGCAAATATAACGCGTTTGAGGCCCATCAAACTCCGTAATAGACGGATTAAAATGATCTGCATGACTGTGACTAATAAAAAACCACAATTCACGGCCACGCTTTGCCAATTGCCAAACAATATTGTTTGGATCCTTATAATAATCAAACACATAGCAGCGCTTGCCATCATCTACGAGGAAGCCGCTGTGTGCGAGAAATGTTACATCTAACATCGTTATCAATACCTCTATATTACTGAGAATTTATATCATTCGTATTCTTTATTATACCATATTTTTCTATATACGTTTGTGTAAAGGAAGGCCCTATTTCCAAAAAGCCTCCACCGGCCGGGTCTGTCCCTACGGGACAGGGCCAAAGTCGTTTTTTGAAAACAGGGCCTTCCTACACTCAGTATGGTAGAAATATTTAGGTATAATAAAGAATACAAAACGATTTTGGTAAAACAGGGATAAGAAATGCCGCTGGCATTTCTTATATGCGGCCAGCGGCTTTCATGTAGTCGATATATTGGTTCCCCCATGTTTCAAGGGATGCTAGAACAGTCTTAAACCCCGCTCCCACTTCGGTAAGGCTATATTCAACCTTTGGTGGAATGGTGCCGTATACTTCACGATGTACAAGGCCATCATCCTCTAATTGGCGCAATGCTCTAGTGAGTGTGGCTTGCGTAATTGGATGCAATCGGCGCTCTAACTCACGGAAGCGCACAGGACCTTCAGATAATTCATGCATGATCAATAAAGACCATTTGCCGGCTAATAACTTTTGACTCGTTGCAAAAGGACAGCGGCCCACTAAATCATGAACATTTACGAGTTGCTCTGCCATTGTAATCCTCCTGTTCTGTTTATATTACGTTATTCAAATCATATCACAAATTTATCGTATTGCAATCATTTTATAGTATCATTTTTTAGGGTACAAAGCTTTTTGAAATTTTTTCAATTAGTATTCAACACTGATTCTCTATACACGAAAGAACCGCTAGTAAAAACTAGCGGTTCTTTCGGTATCTTATTTCATATTTACTATATTAGTAATACAGTCTTTTACGCTACATAGTTCCTGAACAAAAGTTTCTATGTTAGCGGATTTTATCAGATGTTATCCCAATAATGTTTTCACATCATAGTTAAATTTAGCGGTTGTTTCAGCAGCTGTTTTCTGCCATTCTGTAGGTGCTGTACCGTCTTTTTCAAGGAAGAACCCAGAGTCAAGGTAGCGAATGATGATATAGTTAGAATCCTTTTGATCAAACCAGTTACCACGACTGAAGTCGATACCATGACCTGTGTTACGTGTTACGATAGCTTCTAATAATGGCAACGTAATGGCATTCAAGGTGATTTTCATATCACATTTGTCGAAAATCTTTTTGAAGAAGGAACTAGGTTTCTTCTTTATAGACTAACAATTTACTAATTGTACCATTAGATGCACATATTACGCGGCGAATTTCATTAATAGGGATATCAATCTTACCATTTGAGATAACACCATTTTTAATGGTGATTTCTCGTTTCCCCATGTAGGAGTAATCAAGTGGCAATTGAAGGGTATCTAAATTTGCAGGGAATTCCGCTGTCAATTTATGGCGAGTAAAGGCAGCAATGATTGCTTTTGTTTCGCGGATATTGTGACCAGCATTAGATTCTGTACGGTCAGTATCTAAATCTTGACCTTCTATGCTTTTCCAATTATGGTCTCTGAACCTAATCGTATAGTTACTATTTGAATTTAAATATCTTGTAAGAAATAGCTCATTTACGTCCTCAAAATCAATGTCAGTTATAATCTGTCCATTTGCATTTTTGCAAAGTACACCATTGTAACTAATTGTTAAAGTACGACCTTTATCTTCAAATGTAACAGGATTTGTGTCGAATACAGAAATCATAATTCTCTCCTTCTATACTTCCACTAGTATGATAATGAATATACGCAAAATATATTGTTAATTTCATTATATACTAACCATAATTGAAACACAAAAAAAGCTGGCTCATAGAGCCAGCTTTCAGCATATCAAAAACATATACAACATATGTTTATATATGAAGTTATGCAGCTATTAGATGCTTTCAACAGCAGCGATAGCGAGCAACGTCTACAACGTCTTGAGCGGAGCAACCACGGGAAAAGGTCATGAACTGGTTTAGCCAAACCTTGAATCAATGGGCCAAGAGCGTCAGCGCCGGAGAAGCGTTGTACCAATTTGTAACCAATGTTAGCAGCTTGAAGATCAGGGAAAATCAAGATGTTAGCTTTACCAGCTACGTTGGAACCAGGAGCTTTCTTTTCTGCTACGGAAGGAACGATGGAAGCGTCCAACTGTAATTCGCCATCGAATTTGAAGTCAACGTTGCGTTCTTTCAAGATGTTAACAGCTTCAACCACTTTGTCTACTTCTGGAGTGGAAGCGGAACCTTTTGTGGAGAAGGATAACATGGATACGCGAGGGTCAGCCATGCCAACAACTTTGCGAGCTTTTTCTACAGTGGATTCTGCGATATCAGCCAATTGTTCGCTAGTTGGGTTAGGCAATACGCCGCAGTCGGAGAATACGAGCATACCGTCGTCGCCATATTCTTTTTTGCTTGTGAACATGAACATGGAAGAAGATACAGTTTTAAGACCTGGTTTAGTACCTACAACTTGTAATGCAGCACGCAATACGTTTGCAGTTGGGCAACCGGAACCAGCAACCATGCCATCTACTGCGCCAAGACGAACAAGCATAGCACCGAAGAATAAGCAGTCACCTTTCATAGTTGCGTCAGCTTTTTCAGGAGTCATACCTTTTTTAGCGCGCAATTCTACGAATGTATCAACCATTTCTTGGTAACGATCGTAGTTAGCTGGATCGATGATTTCAGCACCTTCTACGGATACGCCAACAGCTTTAGCAGCTTCTGCGATTTCAGCTGGGTTACCTACTAATACAGGTGTTACGAAACCTTCTTTCAAAATGATTTCAGTTGCTTTCAATACGCGTTCATCTTTGTATTCTGGCAACACGATTTTTTTACCTAATGGTTTTACTTGGTCTTTTAATTTTTGAATTAAATCCACGATTTTTGCCTCCTTAACATTGGCTTATGCCATATCAATACTATTATTATAGCAATTTAATAGCTCTCTAACAACCATTCTAAAACATTTCGTTGTTGAATTCCGTCATAATTTGCATTTTTATTTAATTCATCCAATGTAAGTAAAAACTTTGGATATTGGTCTTGTACAGCCTTAAGAGGTGCGAGCTCACGATTTAACGTATTAGGATCTAACACAGTTTCGCTTACCTGATAGTATTCTGTAACACCCGCTTTTTGTGCAACAAAGTCAATTTCACCCTTAGCTAATTGGCCTATATATACAGTATATCCACGACGAATGAGTTCAAGAAAAACGATATTCTCTAAAATATGTCCTGTATCACAACTCGCGTTGCCAACTAATAGATTACGTAATGTTGCATCCACACAGTAGTACTTGCATTTATACGCAATAATTCTTTACCGCGCACATCATAACGATTGACCTTATATAGCAACAAGCTATCTTGCAAGCCTTGTAAATATCGTTCTACCGTTTTATTATCTATTTTTCTACCGGCGCTAACGAGCGAATTTGCAATCTTATTGGGTGAAAGCAAGCTACCTATGTTAGACATAATATATCTCACAATATCTTGTAAGATTGTAACATCACTAATCTTCAATCGAGCCACAACATCATGTAATAATAAGGTATTGTATAGGCCTCGTAGATATTCTTGTATATCAAAATCTTCGCCCCCTAATTGTTGCGTATAAGGGAATGAGCTTTCACGAAGATAGGACTCATAGGCAGGAATTAAAGAGTACTGATTACCATCGTATTTGCTATGGTAAAACTCACTAAAGGACAGTGGTAACATCTGAATTTCCACATACCGCCCAGTCAGTAATGTAGCAATATCGGATGACATAAAGTATGCATTGGAGCCTGTAATATATAAATCTGTATTCTCTTTTACAAACAAGCTATCTACGACGCGATGAAACTGATCAACGTGCTGAATTTCATCAAGGAAAATATAATTCATTTCATCAGGCTGCATACGCTCTAAAATATATTGATACAGCGCATGATACTCTCGTAAATGCTCATATTCTAGTTCTTCAAAATTAATGGATATTATCTGTTCAGGTTTAACGCCTTCTGATAACAGCTCATCCTTAAATAGCCTAAATAACGTAGATTTCCCACAACGACGTATACCAGAGACAACCTTAACAATAGGCCGATTCCGATTACGTCGTAAAAATCTAGATATCCTTGGCGCTGAATTAATTTCATAAGGGCCTCCTCATCTATGTACGTTCTCATAGATGGAACCCTCTTATTAGTATTGTCAAATATCATATCGACTACCTAATAACTTTGGATTCCATTCCAACTTTATGTTAATTCTATCATAAAATTGGATTTCATTCCAAAGTTTTGCTATTTAGTACTCAAATATGGATTTTATTCCAATATTTTATACAAAGAACATTCTATACTATCAGTATTATTCTTTTACCTAAAAACAGGATCTCTTATATTGAATAACCACCACATAAAACAGTACAATACTAGTAATAGAAATACTGTATTACTTAGAAAATAATCTTTACCTTACATTACTTCGAAAATACTGTTTATCTCACTAGTTTATATGTAATATGGGAGGACTCATGGCCAACATAGACACAACAATCAATGCAGTTATCAATCCTAAAATCAACGATGCCCCCATCGATATAGAGAAAACCATCAAAGCCTTAGAACGCAACAACTTCGTGGTCCATTATTTTGAAACAGGCGCTGACGCAGTGGCCTATTTACAGTCTCGCATTCAACATAAACGAGTGGCTATCGGTGATTCACGCACCTTATTGGAACTCAAGGTTCATGATGCTTTGTCCCAGGTCAACGATGACATAACAGATATTCAGCGACCTCTTCCTGGTGAAAGTTTCCGCGATACAGCGCTACGCACCATGGGGCGCGATGTATTTTTAACCTCTGTTAACGCCTTGGCGCAAACGGGTGAAATGGTCAACATCGATGGTACTGGCAACCGTGTAGCGGCCTCTCTATTCGGATCACAAGAGGTCTTTTTCGTACTAGGACGTAACAAAATTACGCCTGACTTGGCCTCTGCCATCTACCGGGCGCGCAATGTGGCGGCACCACTGAACAGCAAAAAAAATAAAAAAAGTTCCCTCAATCCTTGTGCCAAGCTAGAAGAAAAATGCTACGACTGTGGTTCGCCTGACAGGATTTGTAATGCCTTAACGATTTATTACAAGAAAATGCGAAACATGCAAACCATGGAGGTTATTATCATCAACGAGGATTTAGGATTTTAATGAAATTCTATATGCCGATGTTCTATGCCGTGAAAGTCGATAAAGCCTAAGTCAGGGCCTCCAAAAAATGTATCTAAGGGCATATTATCAAAGCCATTGACTATCCTACACAGCGTAGATATACGAGGGTCTATATTCCCCTTTTCCAGTCCGCTAATATAGGACTGTAACAATCCCGTTCGCTTAGCTAACTCTTGTTGAGTTATATGATAGTGGCGGCGCCATAAGAGAATGAGAACGCCTAAGTGTTGGATAGCCTTTTCTGACTGTGTTTCACTACATACGATATCATACGTCATAGAAACCTCACTTTCTACTATCCATAATAGCAACTCTTTGCCTCCACAATACGGCAACCACCTATGAGGGGCCATACCAACTTGAATTGTGATGACATATAATAGAAAATCCCTTGCGATACATTCATATTGCAAGGGATTTTTATACATATTATGTTATAAAATTATACCTGTACACACATACATGTATATTCTTGTACATAAAACTCTTATTTATTCTCTTCTGCAGTAGCCATAGCACGTTTGATTTCCATGTATTTAACCATGCCATCAACGGCTTTTTTAGCTTCGCGCATCGCAAGTACTACAGTAGCTGGTTTATGCACTACGTCACCACCGGCGAATACACCTTCACGGCTTGTCATGCCGTATGGTTCTTCGGATGTGATGATATAGCCTTTTTCGTCTACGCGAAGGTTGTTACCTTCCCCAACGAGGCGTGCATTAGGTTTATGACCAGCAGCGATGATGATCTTATCGACAGGCATCACTTGGTATTTACCTGTGCCGTGGATACCCGCACCATCGTCATTAAGGGCCATTACTTCGTATTTAAAGCCTTCTACCTTGTCTTTACCTTCTACACCAACTGGAGATGCGAACCATTGGAATTGAACACCTTCGGCACGGGCTTCTTCGTATTCAGATAACAAGGCTGGCATTTGTTCTTGGCTACGACGGTATGCAACAGTGACAGATTCACAGCCTAGACGTACGCATGTACGAGCCGCATCCATCGCTACGTTACCACCGCCGATGATAACAACGCGGTCCCCTTTCTTCACAGGAATCGCTTTTTCTTCAAGCTCACCATTTTCTACCAATTGTACATTTGTTAACAAGTACATTGCTTGGAATACGCCTGTAATTTGATCGTTTTCCATACGTACTTCTTGAGGAATATGTGTACCCGTACCGATGAAGATGGTATCAAAGCCTTCTGCAAATAGATCATCCAAGGATTTATCTTGGCCGATGAATGTATTACATACGAATTTAACGCCTAAGCCTTCAAGACGGGCGATTTCACGACGTACAACGGACTTGGACAAACGGAACTCAGGAATACCGAATAAGAGTACGCCGCCTGGTTCGGATTGACCTTCAAATACAGTGACATCATAGCCGAGTTTTGCTACGTCGCCTGCAACGGACAAGCCTGCAGGGCCGGAACCGACAACGGCTACTTTACCGAGATCTTGTTTAATTTTCTTAGGTTTGCGCAATCCATTGATGCTTTCAAAATCGGCAGCAAAACGTTCCAATTTACCGATGTTGATAGGCGGTTTCTTAGCCTTATTCATGATGCAGTTGCCTTCGCATTGATTTTCGCGTGGGCACACGCGACCACAGATAGCTGGCAAGTTTGTACGTTCCGCCAAGATATCGTTGGCTAAGCCAAAGTTACCGCGCGCGATGGCTTGGATAAAACGAGGAATCTCGTTTTCAATCGGACAGCCCATGCGGCACAAAGGTTTTGGACAATTTAGACAACGTTTCGCCTCAGCGAGCGCCTCCTCCATCGTATAATCCGCATCAAATGAAGTGGTTTTAATTCGTTACTCATGGCACATGCCTCCTAACAAGGATCCAGTACTATACTTATATAGCGTTGCATGCACCTAAGCTGTCCGATGAGCCCTCTCACATAGGGACGCCGCCACATGCTGCTAACATTTATCTTTTGTAACCATTCGATAGACGTGTGGTCACTGGTGAGACACACACTATTCTATAGTACATTTTAAATTGTGAAAGCGAGCTCCGTCAAGAAGCTGAGCTACAATATGCTTATTTTATATACATTTATTGCTATAATACATACATAAGGCAACATAAATGAGGTATTCCTATGAACACTACAGAATTTACTGAAACATACTACATAGACCGCCGCGGTTCTCATTCCCGCAAATGGGACGGCGAATATTTAAAATTTAGTCGCACCGACCTACTACCACTCTGGGTGGCAGATATGGACTTTATAACACCACCATGCATACAAGAGGCCATTTGTAACTATGTAACAACCAATCCTCTAGGTTATACCATGACAAATCCAAATTATATAGAAGCTGTCATACATTGGCACAAACGCCGTCACAACTGCACTATTGAACAAGACTGGATCACTAGCGCCCCCAATGTTATTACCGGTATCATGTGGTGTATTGGGGCTTTCACCAAACCAAACGATGCCATTACAGTCCTTACGCCCGTGTACGGAGCCTTCGATGCCCGTGCCAATGATGCAAACAGACACATCGTTGCAGTGCCATTACATCGCACGACGACCAATGGATATACTGTTGATTACGATGCATTCGAGTCCGCCATTAGTCAAAACGATGTGAAGGTTTTCATCCACTGCAATCCCCATAATCCTGTGGGACACGTGTGGACCGAAGAAGAAATGGACCGATTATTTAGCATTTGTCAGCGTCACAATGTGCTCATCATAAGCGACGAAATCCATCAAGACCTTATTACCGGTTCCACACCATTTACGCCCGCACTATCCGTATCCAACGGTCATTATGCAGACCATATGATAACCATGTCATCTGTGTCAAAATCGTTTAACATGGCCAGCTTACATCAGGCGGAAGTGATGATTCCCAACGAGACATTACGCACTCAATATAACGCCTATAAGGCGCAAGTGTACCACACGGATGCAGATGTCATCGCAGAAACGGCTATCACTGCGGCCTATACCCATCCAGAGGCAGAGGCGTGGCTAGACGATGTATGCGCTGTCATCCGCGAAAACTACGAATATCTATGCGATGAACTACTCTCAGCCCTACCAAAGCTTCGCATCAGCCCTATGGACGGCACCTATTTGGCATGGATAGATTTCGGTGCCTATGTAAAACCTGAAGATATGCACGACCTATTCGAACATCAATGCCGTATCGCGCCAAGCTTTGGCGAATGGTTTGGCGGTAAAAACTACGCCACCTTTGTACGAGTTAACTTAGCCACGAGCCTAGCTAATATCAAAACAGCTACGCACAGCATCATCGACCATATCCGTTCTTAGTCCTACGTATAAAGAGGCTGCTCTAGCATCAGTTCTAGAGCAGCCTTTTGTCATATTTTCGTATATAGGATTTCTTATTTAGATCTTGCGAAATGGTCCTTTGCAAATTGCATATCTTGTACGAGTTCCAATGTGCCAAGGTATTTCTTATTTTTGTCGCGAACCGCCATGTAGTTTACATAGAATGGACGGCCTTGTTTTTCAAGCCATACGGCCACATTATCGCGGTCCCCTTTACGGAAGGAATCGATGATACCGCGCACGATAGGTTCTACCTTAGGTGGATGACAGGAGAATACATCGCGACCGATTGCCGTAGTAGGGCGTTTAAAGACCTTTTCGCCGTCGTTAAAATAACGGTTAATGTCTTCATGGTCAACGAAAGTTACTTCCATAGGCATTGTGTTAAGCATAGCATCGAGTTGATCTACAGTTAACGTACCACCAATTAAACCGATGGTATTGTCATCACCACTTGATTTTCTAGTTTGTGTAGCTAATGCCGCATCAGCCTCTGGCCAAGCAATGCGTTTTACACCAAAGATTTCCTCATATTGTGCAGTATCCTTATAGATTTGGTACCAATCTTGAGTTGTAAAGTTTTCCGCACAGATAGGGAACAAGATATTTTGTTCTTTGTAGATCATTTCTTGAGCACGTGTAAGAAGCTCATCAAAACGTCTATACCAATCATCTACACTTTGACTAGATTTTGCCAAATCACCCAATTGGTCTCGAATATCGCCATCAACAGTCCACATAACCATGGATGGGCCACCGATAGCATAATCCACCTTTAATTTTGGATATAACAAATCGCCTTTTTTAGCATAGTGAACGGATAATTGACGCACTCTATTTACATCATCAACGGTTGCCGTTTTATCGGCCACTTTAGGACGAAGCTCTTCAATCAAATCATTAAGCGCCTTATTTTCTTCCGTCATTTGGTTGAGCGGATGGCCTATCGTTTCTACAAGCGTTGTTACCGTTTGTTTCTTATCTTGAGCTTCTAAAGCAGCCTCAACCTTCGCATGCTCTTCTTCCATTTGTTCATGAATGGTAGAACCGTGGAACAAAGCGGAATGAAGGTCGCATAATTGTTGTACCTCTTCTAGAGGTGTACCTTCGCGCATAAGGCCTTGTTCAGCTTTCATGATTTCACTGGCTTCTACATGTTTAAATTGGCTGGCAAAATCTTTGCGCACATCGCCAAGGGCTTCCCCTGTACCTAAGCGTTTTAAGAAGCCTTTTAATTGCTCTACCCGTTCGCTATCGGGTACAGTATCCTCTGCGTTAGCTTCTGTATTTTCACTAGCCTTAGGTTCCTCATCTTGAGTGGCTGGTGCCTCAACAGGAACATCCTTAGCAGATGCTACATCATCACCGTGTAGGTTGGGCATATCACCTTCTAATGTAAAACCAGCTTTCATAAAGGCCCCTACAATATCCATCATAGAGATGCCCTTCATCTTAGCCCCTTTAGGGATAGTCATAATTTTGCCAACGGAATGGAGCATCACCTTATTGGTAATTTCTGTGAAGCCCAATCCTTTCATAATATCTATAACCTCTGGATATTCTTGTACCAAATCATATACGGATTTTGATAAATCTAATTTCTTTTCCATTTTGATCCCCTCGTGTCAAATATTGTTTATTGCTTATGTTAGTAGCCTCTATACGTTTTCGTATATAAGGTAATTTACATTCCGAAAGGTCATCTTTAATAACCTATAATTCTATGATAAACGATATCGATTAGAAAATCTGTATCCATGGCTATACTTTTGAAAGTTATTCAAAAAATAACGAATAGATGACAAATCAATCCATAAATTGGACATAGATGTATCATCTATTCGTTAACAATCATCTTATTGATGATGAGGTTGCAATGCTTTTTCGTAGTTTTCAGCGACTGCATCCCAGTTGATAACACGGAAGAATTCCTTAATATAATCTGGGCGACGATTTTGGTAATGCAAGTAATATGCATGTTCCCATACATCTAAACAAAGAATGGCAGTTTTACCTTCCAAAAGAGGATTATCTTGATTAGCCGTAGAGGTTACTTCTAGTTTGCCATCCTTGTTGACCACTAGCCAAGCCCAGCCAGAGCCAAATCGTGTTGCCGCCGCTTGGGAGAAGCTTTCAACAAAAGCATCATATCCGCCTAAATCAGCATCGATAGCATCCTTCAAAGGGCCTTGCAATTTAGATGTATCAGGTTTTGTCATGATATCCCAAAACATGGTGTGGTTTTTATGACCCCCACCATTGTTGATAACCGCTTGACGGATATCCTCTGGCACATTGGCAATATCGCCGAGAATACAATCTACGCAACCATAGGCAAGATCCGGGTATTTAGCGATGGCTGCATTCAAATTATTAACATACGCTTGGTGATGCTTATCATGATGCAGTTTCATCGTCTCTGCATCGATAACAGGTTCTAGATAATCATAAGCATATGGTAATGGTGCGAGTTCGAAAGGTTTCATAATAGTCCTCCTTTTAATTAGGGCACGAACGATATCTTAACTAGTATCGTTCTTGTGAAAGCGATTCGATGCACCTGCATCGGTATTTCATTGATATGAATTATCATTCTTTGCATATTGTACTATCTATATAGATAAACGTCAATATATGACCAACATTTATTACAGAATATCAATATATTCGCTATTCAAAGCCTTATTCATGCTACGAACAGCACAGAATTTACCACACATACTACAAGTTTCACTATGCCCCTCCTCTGGAGCTCGGCTTTCACGAATATTGCGAGCACGTTGAGGATCAAGTGCACACGCATATTGCGCCTCCCAATCTAGTACGCGTCTAGCATCAGCCATCGCATCATCCTTATCACGGGCACCTGGTATGCCACGTGCTATATCCGCTGCATGGGCTGCTATTTTGAAAGCCATAATACCTTCTTTCACATCGTCTGCATTAGGCAATGCCAAATGCTCTGCCGGCGTTACATAACAAAGAAAGGACGCCCCATGCATGCCCGCCACAGCACCACCAATGGCAGCTGTTATATGATCATAGCCAGGTGCAATATCTGTTACTAGTGGGCCTAATACATAGAACGGAGCCCCGCCACATAAGGCTTCCTCGATTTCCATATTCGCTTGAATTTGGTTGAGTGGCACATGACCTGGGCCTTCAACAATCACTTGCACGCCTTTAGCTCGAGCGCGTTTAGTCAATTCTCCAAGACGTACCAGTTCCTCAATTTGACATACATCCGTAGCATCTGCCAAACAACCTGGTCGACATGCATCACCTAAAGAAATGGTTACATCATATTCTCGGCAAATGTCTAAATATCATCAAAGTGTTCATAGAATGGGTTTTCCTTACCAGTCATGCTCATCCAAGCAAAGATAAGGCTGCCACCACGACTAACGATATTTAGTCTACGTTTATGCTTTTTAATTTGCTCAATAGTTTGACGCGTAATACCACAATGTAAGGTTACAAAATCAACGCCATCCTCTGCATGGAGTCGGATAGTATCTAAGAAATCCTCAGCAGTAAGTTCTACCAAATCCCGTTGATGATGAATAACGCTGTCATATACTGGTACCGTGCCAATCATGGCTTTACATTCGCTAGTTAATTTCCGTCTAAAAATACGAGTATCACCATGAGTGGATAAATCCATAATCGATTCAGCACCAAGTTGAATCGCCCAATTTACCTTTTCTATTTCACTATCATAATCAGTAACATCTCTAGATGTGCCAAGATTCACATTAATTTTTGTACGTAACGCTTTACCGATGCCTTCTGGATCGATACAAGTATGATTCTTATTATAAGGAATAACAACTTGTCCTAGTGCAACTAGTGCTCGTAATTCCTCTTCATCCATGTGTTCCTTTTCTGCCACGATTTTCATCGCATCCGTAACAAAGCCTTTTTGTGCGGCTTCCAATTGAGTGTAAAACATAATATATGTCCTCCTATTGAATAAAACCATTTAGCTTTGTACACAAGAAAAAGGGTATCGATAAAATATGATCGATACCCTTGAATGGTTTTGCGTGCTTCCTACGCGGGCATGATCCCGATCAGGTCAAAGGTCAGGTGCTAACAGCCCTTTCTCAGCCTATCTCATAGGCTCCCTTGCATACTCTGCTATGTAATTGTGTATAGCATATCACTATTTAACTAATATTTCAATCTATACCTCTATTACAAATCATTAGCTACTTCAATCTGACATTGACGCATAGTTAATAATGCTGCTTCATGGCTTTCCTCAGTAACCCCTGCACAGCACTTTGAATCTACATGAATTGGAACCTCTGGCAAGCCAGCTTTCAACAATATGGCATTCGACACAACGCACACATCTGTACAAACACCGACCAAGGTTATACTTTCAATAGGCTCAGCTGTATTCATACCTTGCAAACGCGTAACCAATTCAGAGGATCCAAAATTAGGTTTATCAATGATAAAGTACGGATGGATGGTATTGCGTTTCTGCGGCCGTAATGAGGCTCTCCATAATTTGCCAACCAATCGTATCTTTCACACAATGCACAACTGGCAAATACTGACCTTCTTGGCTTTCAAGATAATTCGTATCGTGAGTATCTCGTGTAAAAATAACTGGTCCATCAAAGGATGCAATTTTTTGACGTACATTATCCACGATGGCCTGAGCCTCTGGAGAACCAAGAGAGCCATCCACAAAATCATGTTGCATATCAATTACGACTAAAACGTTCATGTTCTATCCCTCCACAACGACATGGTGCACCCGATTCGGCGTATTATGGGCAATGCGACCTGCTGCAGCGGCCGCCACGGCACCAACTAAATCATCAAGAAACGTATTGCAGTGACTATCAACTTGACTATCTAGATTTTTAACAATGCCCGGTTTTACCTTATCAATATAACCATAGTTCGTAAATCCAATAGATCCGTATAAATTCACAATGGATAAAGCGAGGATTTCATCAATGCCAAACAACGCTTCATCACGAGTCATGATACTTTGTAATGGCTCAGATAATTTCTTCTGCTCCGCCAATCTATCCAATTCTATGCCCGTAATGATGGCATTTTGTGTTTCTCGTTTTTCAAGTACGGCCTGTACACTCTCTACGCACTCATCCATCGTCAAATCAGGAATATATGGTTGTTGAATCATCATCACAATATCTGCAATGTCCTGAACGGTAACGCCTCGTTCCTTTAATAAATTATACGTACACGCCTTTAATTCCTCCTGAGATATCATAATCGCTCCTCAAAATTATACAAATTTACGTAACACATTATACCTTGATTATACCACGAAAAAATCCCTACCGACGTTCTATCGGTAGGGATTCCATGATTAGATTTTCTTAACCATTTCAGATTTCAATGCCATCGCACCAAAGCCATCGATTTTGCAATCGATATCGTGTCCGTCGCTCGCATCAGAAATGAGGCGAATGTTTTTAACACGCGTACCTTGTTTCAATACGCCAGCGCCTTTTACTTTGAGGTCTTTTACAACAACAACGGTATCGCCATCAGCTAGTTCATTGCCGTTAGCATCGCGAATGATACCTGCTTCAGCTGCAGCCTGTGCGTCAGCCGCTGTCCATTCATTGCCACACATAGGGCAGATAAACATATGACCGTCTTCGTATGTGTATTCATCACCGCACTTAGGGCAGTTAGGTAAATTTGCCATTTAGATCTCCTTTTTCACTACATAATGAAAGTATTATACCATATTATACGTATGACTATGAAAGCCTTATAGATGAGGCTTCGATGATTCATTTAATTATTCACAACACTATTGTAAACTGAATTCAAAAGATACCAATACAGTTGTCGCTTTCTCGACACCAATATTGCCTACATTCCATACTATATTTTTAGCAACCTGAACTAATTCCAAATAAGCCGTGTCGTCAGATAGGTCCTGATTAGGCTCTAATTCAACAGAAATAACATTTCCTTGAGCATCTGTAGTAATAGTCAATGGAACACTATACGGTCTAAGCCCCATCTTTTTCATCGTCTCAACTGGAATGAATTTCTGTTCTTCTATTTTACCCACAAATGAAGAAAGATCATTGCTATCTAGTTCCATATCATCTGCAAAAACAGAAAAAGGACTTAAAACAACTAACAATAAAAACAAACATATAACTCTAAGCATAAACGTTCACCAATCATAACACACAACACAATAATTTCTATTAAGATATATTCTAGAGACTACCAATTTACATCTCCAGTTCGAATTGACTATATATGTCAACCCCTTTATAATGTAGTAAAGAGATAGTCGACGAGTGGTTCCGTCAGGCTCATCCCAAAACATTATAAAACATGCAGAAATGGCCTTTCGTTTTCAGCTACCAGTTGGTAACGAAGGGCTATTTGTCGTTATTACGACAAATCAGCACTATCAATGCTCCAAAGGAAATAACTACAGTTAAAATCCCAAGGACAATCATAATGATTTCGTAGGCACTCATAGGCTTCACCCCCTTCAAAGAAAAAGGGCGACCCAACCTCGTCGACTATCTTAATTACATTATATGTCGAACTTATGTTTTATTCAACACATAATATTAATACAACCTAAGCCAAAAAATAAACCTAACGCGACTAAGTACGGCAATACTTAGACACGTTAGGGTTATCAAATTCTTGTTTCTTTAATGAGCCTAACGCTAGAACACGTTAGCTGGCTCTTTTGTACTTATAGTCTAAATTCTAGAGACTGTCAATTTACTACCCCAGGCGTTTACGCAAGATAGCATAGAGAATCATGCTAATAATAACGCTCATAACGGCTTGAATGGTATTAGTCACAATACTAGCAATGGCTACGCCTGGATCGAAGACAAAGTACTCGGCGATGAAGTAGCCTGCTACGATAATAATACCACCTACGACAGTTGCTACCAAAGCAGAGGTAGTTGTCTTATTGTTATAGACAGTACCGACAAGATAGCCTTCAATGCCTTTCACCACAAAGGTGATTGGTACAAAGACTGCGTAGCCGAGGAATAAATCAGCTAGCGCTGGCCCAATAGCACCAATATAGGCGCCATATTTTCGACCTAATAATAAAGCGGATGTCATGATAACGACATCTCCAACATTGAAATAGCCGCGTATGCCAGGTACTGGAATTTTCGTATACATTGTAAGCAATGTAGCGAGGGCAATCAATACGGCTGTGAGTACTAACGCGGATGTAGTACTGCGGGTTTGAACGTGTTGCATAGCGTCCTCCTTATAAAGAAAATAGGCATGTGAATAATTACATCACATGCCTATACTATAAACCTTTATGGTAACACTTGTAAATAAAAGGAATTAACTATAGAAAATACTATTAACGGTACTCTTCAAAACGTTCCTCTACATTGTAGAGAACCTCGCAATCACAACCGCCACCTTCGTTGATAATCCAATCTAGTACGCTTTCAACATCTACCTTTTGTGTTTCTAAAAATTCTCTTGTGAAAGTCAAACTATGGTCGCAACCGTCATTCGCCTCTAATTTCTCGTCTACATAGTCAAAGAGATTCCAAAACAACTCTGCGTCCATAGGTAAGCTATCTTGAAAATTCTGTTTTTCTTTAGCTTTATAGTCTTTCAATAATTCCTTTTTACGTGCTTTGTCCATTGTAATTATTGCCTTTTCATAATTTATTACTCATATAATTCCGGTCGTTCTAATACAGTGCCATACTTCAACTTTGGTAATTTAATTAATTGAGGATACAACTGCTTAACCTCTTTACAAGCTTTTAACGTAAGATGTTCTAAATTATTGAGTTCTAAAACGGGAGAGTAGTCTTTATCTATCACCTTTGCCGTTAAAAAGCTAAAAAAGCGCAACTGTTTCATATGGCGTAAAAATTCTAAGGATTGAACCTTAAGAATTTTAGGAGCCGCGAAATCACCTTCTAGAGCAAGACTTTCAAGGTGCTTCAAATGTGCTAATGGCGTATAATCATCAATTTTTTGAAAGTTCTCAATCGACAGAGCCACTAAATTTTCTAATTTTGATATAGACTCCAAACTCGATACGCTTCTACCGGATCCAATGTGTAGATATTCTAGTTCTTGTAAGTTCTCTAATTTTGAAATATCTGGATAGACACCCCATTTTATATGTAATTTTTTAAGTCTACGTTGGGCACACACCGCATCAAATAAGTCCTGTGGCATTCTTGTACAAAACATAAGCTCTGTAAAAGTGTCTGGATTATTTACCAGAAAATCACACCATTCTAGCCAAATACGTTTCTTATCTTTAGCAGAATACCCTTCATCTAACTGTGTGCAATTAATAATTAATTTATCTTCGCCATCATATTCAGAGACCTCTACAACAGATTTAGGCCGTGCATCATCCTTATGATAGTAGTCAAATCCATATTTAATTTGCTTTTCTGTTAACACTGCCATGTTATAATTCCTCATCTTCGTCAGTCCCATAATTAGTTTATCTATAACCAGAGCCATGTCCAACAGATTATAAGGGGCCTAGCAAATCGATACAAGCACATGCCCGTTAGCCTCTAGCACTTGTTTATAAAAGCGTTTCATTTGCTCGAAATCGTGAAAAATTTCGTCTTTGATTTCTTCCTCTTCTTCTTCATAGTCCCAGATATTTGGATACAATTCTGCTTCTTTGCAGGCTTTCATATCAAAAGATTCGAGTGCACTTTCAATATCAAATTGATCTAGAGCTGCCACGATATTGGCTAAATGATTGTGTTCTGTATATGCTACATAGTCTGATATATCCTCAACAGCCATTACGCCTAGTACCGCTTGGCTAAGAGGATTTTTATCGTCTTTATGGTCAGTGCCCACACCAGTTAGCACAAAATGGAGTACATCCCACATCTTGTCGATATCAAGCAATAACTCATCGTCGTCATTCCACTCTTCAACACTTTCAAGAATTTCCTCTTCTTCTGAGCCCATGGCTTTAAGCTCTTTTAAATTTACATCGCTTAAACAGCTATAATTTGCAATAAGTCCCATAATTAAATCCTTTCACAAATCCTTCTACACACTAGAAAAATAGATGTTCTGATTCCGTAATGCTCCCATCATCTTCATGGAAATAGCAAGCATATACAGATTCACGATGCGCCGCATCATAGAATTTCTGTAAAACAGGTGAAAGTTTCATGTCTATGGGCATATGCAAAGCTTTCACAATGGGTTCCCAAAGTTCCATCGGCGAATAAGAGATAATGTCCAACTGCTTATTTTGACCATATTCTTCAAGTGTTGTCGCATCAGCATACTTACTTGAGTCACAGTAATCATGCCAACAAATACTAAAAACGATCAAATAAAACAAATCATCCATACTTTCAGCCAAACGGCCCGCAGCACCCTCGCTACTCCAATAACCTATGGATCCGTCCTCCAATAGATGATATTCACCGCCAGCACCATCTACAGCAAATGCCATTCCCGGCAAAGAGAATGTGCAGCGACCTTCAGCAGTATCACGTTCCTCCAACGCATCTAGCAAACGAAAATCGAATAGCGTATCAAAATCTTCAGCTAACTTGGCATCATTTCGCAATATATCTAAATAGTCCATCTTACACGCTCCTATTAGCAGAAATTAATCCTAGCAATTTAGCCTCTCCTTCATCAGATGTATCTAATAGCGGAATAGCTAACAAAAGTATTTGCAGGGAGTAATAATAAAAGCTAAAGAATAAATCATCAGGGAATACGTCATCTTCCTCAAATCTAAGAACGTCTTCGTCTTCATCATATTCTTCAGACCAAAGGTATTCTTCGTTGAGCATATCCTCAAAGTTCGGCAATGGATCTGCATGCTCTAGCATAAGACCATCTCGAATGCACTCAGCAATCACAGTAAACAACTCAACCAATTGTTCTGCTAAATACTGCGCTACCGCATTATGAGCGCTCGCTTCTTGAGCTTTCTTAAAAATACGAAGCAAGAAAATCATCGCGAATGGTGTCGCATGCCACAACGTTGATTGGTGCTCAATATTGAGTTCTAACGCCTCACCAGCCGCATCAACAGTTTCAATGCTTTCCATGTTCCACAACACATCAAGCGCCTCAGGGAAATCTGTGGCACGTCCGTAGGTGGTCGTTAACCGATGCCACGGTATATCGTTGACTTGTACAGTTTCTATATATGTTTGAATTGCTGTATCCATTTTAGTTATACCTTTATAATTACATTTTCATGTATCTATCTTTATAATTTCTCAATAACCTCTTTCACCAGTTCATAAGTATCTACGAGACGCAGTTTTCCAACCCTAGGATTATCTGTAATCTCCTCATAGATATCCTCCAACGTACCTGCTGGTGCTAGTTTCCATAGTTTACACGGATAGAGTTCAACGGTTCCGATGACTTCCAAATCATCTAGCAACATACCTAAGTCCTTATGATTGAACCAACAGTCTGTATCGATAGCAAGATTTGTATTATCTTTTCGGCATGCGATTTTGCTGTTTAGAAACTCTTCCATTGTTGGTTTTTCTTCTTGTAAAAGCCGCGTACAGGCTAAATGATATTCGATTTTCCGCGGTGACTGATCTACGTCAGAGACAAATATAGCACCATACTCGTTTTCAAACTTAACAGCTAATACATCGCCCTCCTTAAAATGAGGTTCTCTCTTTATTTTAGATTTACGAACCTTAAGCGGCTTCAGATTTTCACTTTGTAGCTGTACGGCTAACTTATCCAATACCTTTTGACGCTGTTTAGGGGCCTTATCATCGATTTCTAGCCAAAACTCGTGAGGGCCCTGAGCGATTATATTTAATGCTTTCTCTTTAACATTATCTGGTAGATGCCCTATCTTCCACAACGAATAGGCCATCGCAGTCCAATAAATCTCTGTATAAAACTCATCAGTACAAAAATTTTGTTTCTCACTTAAGATTTCAGAAATTATGGTATCGACACTGACACCATCCTTGTACCGTTCAACAATGGCATTATAAATATCATGGCCATCATCACTATCTATGATTTTCACACCGTCAATAGCCATATGAATCTCCTTTAGGACAACAGCTCTTATTCCATCTCGCCATGGGTTGCTACAAAGTCATCCTTAATCTGTTGTAGTTCTTTTTTTAGCGACCATGTATTGTTTCAAGTCAATTTGTCCGTTCTCTTTTTGTTCAGCCAAGGTCTTTTCTTTATTTATGATTCTAATCCAGTCTAATTGTGTACTAAATTGAGTATTAACGCCTTCACTATTTTCTCGTAACGCAAGCAACGCAAAGACTTCATCCATGCCGAGATTAAACATGTCGCTTTCAAAATCGATAGGTTCAAAATAATAGCGAACCGTATCCGCCCCAAATTCACCATCTAATTTGGCCCATTCTGACACTGAAAGCACGGTAAAGCCGAGTGTATCGTTGCCAAGGCTTTCAACAAACCAACGCACCTCATAATCAGGCTTAATAAAGTCGTTGAAATATTTGATGGTCACATCTCGATCTTGCTCATCACCGTAAGGAATTTGCAGCTCTTTATCGCCCTTTTTTAGCACAATATCGTCACCATAGGGCTTGCCATTACTAACCGTTTTAATATCGATAGGCTCATCCATCATATCATTGAAATAGTTCACCACATCTTCGTCATACTCGCGCCAGTCAATCCAGATGATAGCTTCGGAATCAAACAAATCAGTTAGGTCAATATCATTGGCAAAAAAGCTTCTTAATTCTTTATACAGATTTTCCATCGTCTCTCTCCTGTTTATTATTTATATTGATAGTTAAGCCTTGCCATACTAACATCCAATAGACTCTCAGCTTAGCTCAGCTATACAAACAGATCCATTGCTAACAAGTACTCTAGAGCGTTTCATATATAACATCTTGTCGAGCCGTAAAATTTTTATCAAAAGATACTAATACATATAGTTGTCCCGCGGTCGATTCGCCCATATCATAACCTAGTGCAAATGCGTCGTAACAACCTGATTTATCTAACATTATATCCGTTAGTGTAAGTACAACAGACTCTTCTTGTGGTATTTCCTTTTGTATGATTTCCTGTGCTAATTGGTCTAATTTATCTAATTGAATATATAATTGCTCCCACATTGGTAGTGAAAGCACCTCAGCCTCAGTATAATCGGTACAACTAATATTGAGTTTTTGAAAGGCTTGTCCTACATTCTCTAAGCGATTAGTGCCCAATCGTCGAGATACAAAATAAACGCCATGCGGTTCTACAGTCCAGCTTTCAACATTCCATAATGTCATTAATTCCGATTTTCTCATTAGGACTCTCCATTAATTGATTATCCTGCAATATCCGCATGTACAGGATTCCCCTCCGCATCAATATTGGCTATGATGCAGTGTCCCCAGAAAATATCGTCATCGTCATAATAGACCTCTATGGTACCATCATTGCGGAACGCCAATTCGCCCATAGTAATACGCTTAGCAAATACGTCTGACGTAATCGGATCTTGGTCGTCATTGTCGAGCCAATCGTTAGCGAGATCTAATAAGTGTTCACTAATATATGCGCTAATTCGTTGTTCAAATACTTTGAAATTATCGATTGTATTGAAAGCCGCCAATGCTACAGTGCAGCTTTCATCAGAACTCTCATCTACATCAAGGGTGAATGCATAATCATCAATTCTCGCTGTGTAATATTGATACTCGCGATTTAACAGGAAGTCACCCCCTGTCGGTATGAAGGTATTTAGGGGTTTTCAAATAAGCCGACAACGCCTCTAATTCGCTATGTTTAGCGTGCTCCTCTAACACCTCAAGCACATAATAGCGATTATTCCAAGAGGGGCGCATATAGCCTAAATCCTCTAAGGGCTTAGCCTTCTTAACTAACAATTTATAGACACCATGCGGCTCAAAAGAATAACCCCATCTATCATCAAGGCCCTCTATAATCCATGTCAAAATGCCTTCGCTACGGTCAAGCACGCCAGTTCGAGTATCTAGGATAGCATCAGTGGACACTAATGGTCTATGGTACTTTTCTAAATAAGGACTAGCCCCATTCGCATCAATACGCGGCAATGCATAAATCTCAAATACTTCCGGCTCAAACTCTGCTTCATATTCTGGTAGACGTACAACACTCATATGATTCTCTCCTATTCATCACATTTATACAGTGCAAATTGTTTACAGTTAAGAATTACAACCTTTTTATAGATACGGCCACATTATAATCGTGCCACTACATTATAATTTTCGTTACATCACAAACGTTCAGCTACATCGATTCTATGTAATAATTCTTTCGCTAGTTCTTGGGCTCTTTTAAATTCCTCATTTGAAAGTACCATGAGCACCAAACTATCTGTACCGATGTCCATACCTACTAACTTCTGGTTTTTCCACGTGGAATTAAAATATGCGCACCAATCCCCAATACATTGACTGTCATCAAATGCGGCTGTATCAATAGTTAGATTTTCGCTAGTATCTAAAGACTTGTTACGTATTAACTTCTGCACATGATAAAGAAAATCCTCTAATTCAATTTAAAGATATCTCTACAGCGCGACCTTTAGACTGTAGTTTCTCATAGAGGTTCCACCAATCATCTTCTATATCATCCATAGATGTTAGCTTTACCTTGGACATGAAAGATTTAGCTTGTTTCGTATCGCCAAGTAATAACGCTGCTAACTCTGCAAAAGTTGACTTAATTTGTTTAACATCTATTTTTACTGTTTCTACAAACAGGCTACGGTCAGGCAACCGACGTTTCTTCACAAAAGCCCGCATCATCTGTACCGCATCAGGATAACTTACATCTGCCATACGATAGGTTTTATCATTAATATCTAAGAATATATCTACTGCATCCGGTGTTTTTCCTACACGTGCTTTCATGGCAGTGCAGCCATCGATAGCATGAGGTGGATATAATTCTATAAACATGAAAAATCCATCATGCATGGCCTGTAAGGTATTATCTATTCCTACTATGTTAAAACCGTTCCGATTATAATCAGGGCTCTTCAAACGCCACTCTTCGTAATTGTCGAATAATTTTTCTTGAATCCAATTGGAAAAACTCATAAGGATGCACCTTTACTTAACAACTGTATACAAATATCCTATTTTATCTTATTATATCATTGTTTATAAATTAAATAACATGATTTATAAGTATATTAAATAACAACATATAGATACAAAAATAGGGATGTGAATTATCACATCCCTAATAACCAATCTAATACATTACATTGCTGAATTCCATTATAATTATGAGATTTATAGAGCTCATCCATAGTGAGTAAAAATTTAGGATACTGATCTTTAACCGCTTCTAATGGTGCTAACTCTCTGTCTCTAGTAGTTGGATCCAATACACTTTCTGATACTTGGTAGTACTCTAATATGCCACCAGGCTTTTGAGCAACGAAATCTATTTCTCCCTTTGTTAATTGTCCAACATATACTGTATATCCTCGGCGCCGCAACTCAAGGTATACAACATTTTCTAATACATGACCCCTATCACGGTTAATATCAGGTAGTAATAGTTGCTTAAAAGCCATATCCACTACATAATACTTAGGACGTAATCTTAATAATTCTTTGCCTCGCACATCAAATCGTTCTGTATTATACAACAGTAAACTATCTTCTAAGCCCCTAAGATAACGTTCTACAGTTTTGTTATCTACCTTTCGACCTGCGCTTGTTAATGAATTCGCAATCTTTGTGGGATTAATCAAGCTACCAATATTGGCGAAAATATATCTCACAATACTTTCAAGTAATTTAATATCTGCAATTTTTAATCGATCAACAATATCTTTTAAAACAACGGTATTAAATAAACCTTGTAAATAATCCTGCCGACCTTGCCAATTTTCCGACATATGTAAAAGCCCTGGGAATGAGCCTTCACTTACATATTTTTCATATAAAACCATCCGTGAAAGCCCACTTTCACTATAGGCATCGACGTATTCTTTATAAGACAAGGGAAGCATCTCAATTTGTACATAGCGACCTGTGAGAAGTGTAGCCATATCAGAGGACATAAAATAAGCATTAGAACCTGTAATATATATATCAACATTATCTTGTACAAAGAAGTTATCTACTACACGCTCAAACGATGGTACATGCTGAATTTCATCGAGGAATAGATACATTTTTTTACTTGGAATAATCCGTTCATTAATGTATTCATATAAAGCCCGATAATCTCTTAGTTTATCATACTCCATCAACTCAAAATTAATATCAATAATTTGTTCGGCTGTTACATTATCGGCTAATAACTCATCTTGAAACAGCTTAAACAACGTAGATTTACCACAACGTCGTATACCAGAAACAACTTTAATGATAGGTCTATCTTTATGTCTTCGAAGAAAATCTAAATAATATGGTCGCGATACTAATGACATGCACACACCTCCTCGCCAAATGGGTTTTAAAACCTAATCCTATATCTATTATACCACTTTAAGGTTTTAAAACCTAATTTTTATGTTTTTATGCTATAATTTAGGCTTTAAAACCTAAATTTAATCATATCGCCATGGAACAATTTTTATAATAATAAAAATGGGTATAAGGACTATCAAACCCTTATACCCATTCGCTTATACTGGTGCGCCTAACCGGAATCGAACCAGTGACACGCAGTTTAGGAATTTTCACCCTATAAATTTTAATATAAGCTACTTTTTATCTAAGTTCTAACAAAGCATTAATTATAGTCATCTTTAGCTGCTTATTATTATGATTTTATAACTTAGTAAAAATCTATTTTCTCAAAAAAATTATATTATCAAGAAAACCTGGCTTACAAAATGGCTATATATCAAAAATCAAAAAGCAGGGGTCCACAAAGTCAATAAATCTGCATTTTCACTATTAGGTGACTCTTTAGGTAATAATTTCTTCACTTGTACTAAAATTGGTAATTCATAACTAGTACCAGTTATAATACATTGTCCCGGGGCTAATGTCGGAATCTGCTTTTTAGAAATAGAATCCAAAGTACTTATCGTATTAGAAATCATTAATAAATCATTATCATTAACCAATCGATGAATAAAGTAATTATGAATTTGAGACATTATAGTAGGAGAAATATCTGCTGGTCTTTGACTTGCTAAAGTTACATAAAACCCAAATTTTCGACCTTCTTTGATAATCTCCTCAAAAACTTCTAATCGATAATCTTTCCATGCCTGACTTTCCCTATTAGATTGCTCTGATAATATATTATGAGCTTCATCAATAATCAAGTGTGTCGTATGCACAATTCTTTCTGCATTATCTATATAACTTTTCTGTAAATCATATAAATAATTAGTTAATAATAATGGAATCAATTTTTTTCGCACTAGTATTACAATTCCTCAATGAAATAACAGTTAATATATTATCAGAAAGATTAGCATCTGAACTTATATCAAATATTTTATCAATAAGAGATGATTGGCTTTCAACACGACTAAGTAAAGGTGCTATAAAAATCATACTGTACTATATTATAAGATAAACAATATATTAGATGACAAATTATACTAATAGTGATCTTTTGATGAATTCTTACATTAGCTTTTATTTCATCAACTTTTAACTCAGCATCTAATTTCTGTTGAAATTGCTCTCTATATCGTCTTATTTCCTCATCACTTATATCATTTATATAAAAATTTGGTCCCCGACATATAATATGTCCCCCGAGTGGACTGCCACTGCAAAGAAAAACAGTTTTAATATTTCATCAGGCCAAATTTCTTCTCGCTTTTTATTAGTTATTTCTTCAATGCTATCAATAACTTTATTTAAAAAGTAACAAGGAATGTGGATTATTATTACAGTTAAAAAAATATTATAAAATGCACTTCCAACACCTTCTATTATTTTATTAATAGAAATATCATTAGTTTCTTCATCAACAAAAATATTTTATTGCGTTGTGTAAGAATGGTTTTTGAACCTTTTTCCGTTGCAGAAAAAAAGTATTGCAAGAGTATCTATATTCCAAAAATACTTTGCTGGTAAAGGTAATTTAATCTCAGATTCTCGGCTTGTTGACAATTTAATAACATTTTTATTGACTCTTAAGACTCCATCACCCTCGTACTCTCCATTGAAGTCTATAACAACAAAAGATGAAGCTCCCTGAAAGTCAATTTTTCCTGAGCTTTCTAATTTAAAAAGCTCCGTAAAAAATTTTGCTAATGTATTAGACTTTCCACTACCAGTATTACCAAAAACACCTATATGGGTATTAAAAAGAGTTTGATATGACAATCCGATTGGAACAGAACTAGATAATGTATTTCCAATAGGAATCATCTTATCATTCTCAATTTTATTATCAGTTAATATTGTACTAATCTCTTCAAGTGTAAGTAATGTAACCTCTGAATAAATTAACGGAAATAATTTCAAACCATAAGCGACTTTTCCTTTTATTAAATTTCCTATAATCGACACCTCAATAATCCTTTGATATCGACCTTTTGAAAAAGCATGTTCAGTTGGATCATTAAGTAGATCTTCCAAATACTCACGATCAACACGTCCAATAATTCTATTTAAGCCTCTTATAATACCTATGTATGACCCATTTGAAACACCGGCATAGTAGGTTCCATCATAATGTATTTGTTCTAAGTCAGATCGATCATTCATAAGTATTCTGACTTTAGTTCCATTAACTTCAATTACATTCCCAATAATATATGGAGTTTTCATTATTCAGCTCCTAATAACTTTAATAGGTACTCGAAATTACCCTTTATAGATTTATCTTCAGTGCTAAAATCAGGAAGAAAATGAACATTATTATATCCACTAAAGTAACCTTTCATGGATAAATAACCGCTTTCGGAATAAGGAATAATAAAAAAACTTGTAATTCTGGATTCAATAATGATCTTTTTACAATAGAACGAATATGTTCATCAGCGAAAGAAAAATCCAAAAGACTATAAGTGTTGTCTGTTTCTTTTCCAATTCATAACTAAATGCTCTTAGAAGTTGATAATAATATTGATTAAATACAGTTTCTTCAAACTTCCCTTTATTAGGACTAACTATAGGTATCATTCTATATAATTCATAAAAAAATCCTTTAATAAGTCGTTATCAATCCCACCACTATTATTCTCAACATTTTTTTATCATTTAATTCTGCCACATATTCATCCAAACTAAGAGAGTGTAAAGCTCCAAGACGATTAAACACCATCGTTTGTATACTATCATCAATTTTTTTATTTATATTATTAAATAAAAGCAAATTTCTCATCTAATAAAATATACTCCTTATCATCAGAATATTTCCACAGAACAGAGCCATGCAACTTATATAAATTAACCATAGATAATTCTCTACGATAGTTATCATTAAAAACCACTATGCAAAATATTTATATTATAATTTTCTGAATTTATAACTCTTTGGAAAAATCCTCTCGATCCATCATTAAACCATAATAGGGGCATATCGTGTAAAGCATAGTCAAACATTTGCTCAAATAGTAAATCATAATTTGTGGTAAACAGATTAATTCTTTTAGGTTGATCAACGCTCGCATTAGCTAAATATTCAGCAAGCCATTTAACCAATAAAAAATAATGATACACGACCTTCTGTTCATCCTCTAATTCATCTTTAGGTTTATCGATAATATTTTTTATATCTATCCGCTCTGTTGTTTTATTAATAATGGATAAATAATAGTAAATGTATAGAATAACTTTAGAATCCTCAGCTAAACCTTTATGTGTTAAGACATCCTCAAACGAAAACTCTACATCAGTTGGTAAGGCAAGCGTCTTATACAAAGGCGTACTCATGCCCGAACCAATCAAAAAATTTATATTATTTCCCGCAATTTTTTTATAAAAGCTATCACTCATAACACGATCACAGCATCCTTATTTTCTCTTCATATAATTGCATTAAAGCAACAACACATTCTTCTTCAGTCATAGAATCCTTAAAACCATATGCTCTCATAACTGCTCTATCATTTGCTCTATGTGCTTCTCTTAATACTTTTGGCATAAGTACCACATCATATAAATCGGCCAAAGAACACTCCTGATACTCTTCTCTAATTTTAATAATATTTTGAGCACATTCACTGATTTTTTGCTTATCAGATTCAGAAACACTTGGCCAAGGAAAATTATTATATACTATACTTCCTGAATAGGCATAATCACTTTTCATCCTTCCACAAATCGCCCGCATCCAAGCCATATGAACATTTGAACTTAGAATCCCAAAATCATAATAAGTTGCTCCCTCTATCATCTGAGCATTCGTATTTGCAATGATATTTTTAGATACAAATCCCATCGGGATATATCGTCTATTTTCAGAGGATACTACTGGTAAAATTAAATAATCATTTTCAGGTTGTCTTATTTCCGTAAATATTGTTGGAGTATCTGCTGCAGCCCTAGTACTTTTTTTAGAACTATTCAATCGTGATTCTCTAACCAAACGTATTCGCTCCATAACCTCTTTAGAAGATTTAATAATATTAATACTGCAATCTTTTAACCATAAACAATACCTATAATTATTATTAATATAATCATTTGCACCCATATATCGGCGTATATAAGGAATTAATTTAGGATATTTATCTTTAAGTATCTGTGCTTCTTCTGATGACAGTATTAAGTGTCCTCCATCCGTAGGTTGACTTCCTTTGGTAATTTTGGGAGCCCCCTTACAGATACTATTCCTTCTTGCCAAAATTTCTACGGAAGGAGCATTCAATAGATAGCCATTTATATTATCAACTATCAATTGACCACCATTTGAAAAAATATATTTCTTATCATTAATTTGTTTTGACTTAATTGAAAGAATAATACAATGAACAGCTGCACTATCTATTGACTCACTATCCCACTTGAAACTTCTATATGCAAATCCAATATCAACATAAAATCGATTTAAAACCTCCCAAAATATACCAACTTGTTCCCCTTGTGATATAGAGTTAGTAGATACAAATGCACACTTTAGCATGTTATTTTTCTTTATAAATTCAGACGCTTTTACATACCAGGAGGTAACATAATCTAATTTCCGATATTTTTTCGAATATGGTTTAAATACCAAATCCATATCCTTCTTTTGATCTGAGGATGAATATTTCGAACCAGCAAAAGGGGGATTTCCAATTATATAAGATAATTGAAATGGACTAATAATCTTCTCCCAATCCAATTGTAAAGCATTTCCTTCATGTATATTCGCATTATTATGTAATGGTAAAAAATCCATTTCTTTATGAATAATAGCTTCGGTCTCTTTAAACATTTGTGCTTCAGCTATCCAAATAGCTGTTTTAGCTACAGCGACAGCAAAATCATTAATTTCTATACCATAAAACTGTTGAATGCTAACCTTAATAGGATTAAATTCATCTTCATCAAAACCTAATATACCTGTACCTGATGAGTCCGTAATAGTCTCTCTTAAAATATCATTCTCTAATCGACGCAATGATAAATATGATTCTGTTAAGAAGTTACCAGAACCCGCGGCAGGATCAAGAAACGTTAGGGACGCCATTTTATCTTGTAAAGCCTTTAGTAGTTGGATTTTCTTCTTACCATCTTTCTAGACATAGCCTCTTTAAAGTCATTCCTAAGCTCATCTAAGAATAGCGGATCGATTAACTTATGGATATTTTCGATACTGGTATAATGCATACCACCCTGACGCCTCTTTTCAGGATTTAACGTACTCTCAAATATAGCACCAAAGATTGTTGGAGAAATTTCACTCCAATCAAAATTACATGCATCCTCTAATATCAAACTAACTGCATTTTCTGAAAATTGAGGAATTTCAACAGGGTCACTAAAAAGACTTCCGTTCACATAAGGAAATTCTAATAAAGTCTTGCTTTCATATGGGCTTCTGTGAGCTTCTTCTGTGTCTAAAATACGGAATAAATCCATCAATGCATTTCTAACTTGATGGGATTGAAAGTCTTGTAAATAATCATGAAACAAGCTCTTTTTACCAAATAGCCCTGAATCCTCTGCATATAAGCAAAATACTAAACGTACACATAACTTATTAATATTATGTAATATGTCTTCTTCTGTTAATAAAGGATTGATTTTATATTGCTCCAATAACGAATCATATAGTCGAGCAACAAGTTCACCTGCGCCTTTGGAAATTTCCATCTCACGTTCTATATGACTACTTTTAACATCGACTAAAAAATTAAGTCTATAAAATTCAGTTCCTAATTTGCTCAATTCTATAATTTCAGCAGAATCATTAGGTCGTTCCATATCTAATACATGAAACTCTTTAAAATTACAACTTACAATCCATCGTGGACGTTCACTATAGGGTAATGCTGCTGCATAGCGTTTAGCCTGTTCTGCTGGAGTTAAAAGAGTTCCATCAGATTGTCTAATTGGTGCATTAAGATCTTTTCCTAAGCTTTTCTGTTCAATCATAGTATGCGTAGCTGGAATCATAGCATCAATATAACTAGTATGACCTAACTGTACACGTTGCTCAAAACCAATAAAATCAGCAGGATTATTTACTCCGTATACGTTTTGAAGTAATTCCATCCAAAATCGTTGAGTGTCTTGCTTCTCATCCCCAATATTTTCCCATTTTTTAGCGAATTCTTTAGCTGCTTTCTCTTGCTGTTTTAATGTAAGTTGCATTTTATGCCCCCAAGGTCCCCTATACATATTGGCTATTGATATTAGAAAATCTAATTTACATACTTTTATATTATCATAAAAATAGGATTAATCACTATTATTCATCATGGATTCTATACTAGCAAAGATTTCTTCAAACATAAAAAATAGGCATAAGACTAAACAGCCTTATGCCTACAATATTTACAACTGGTGCGCCTAGAGGGAATCGAACCCCCAACCTACAGTTTAGGAAACTGGCGCTCTGTCCGGTTGAGCTATAGACGCATGTATACTTTATTATATCGTTTTTAAATCTATCTACGCAAGAACTATGCTATAATACAGCTGTTGATAGTATTAGAGAGTTCTTATAAAAAGAGGTATATGCAATGAAATTATGTAAACGATTGATTATTACCGGTTCACTATTAGCTGTCTTAGCTATATCATCCGCGTACGGGGCTACACCTGCGCAGCCAAGTGAAAGCACAGATACTGCTGTGGTTGATATGGATTATGCCAATATTCCAGAGTTAAGAAAATCAATTGAAAGCGCAACACCAGCCATAGTACAATCTACTCTTGATGCTTCTGAGGGAAAACCTACTAACGGTAAACCAATTTATTCAACAGTCACTATGTCTGGTAATCGTGTTGTATCCGTAAAAACTTATAAATCTAAAGAAGAACAAGAAAAGGCCATGTTAAAGGAGCGTGAACGCTTAGATAAGGTCACTGCGGAACGTCGCGCTAAACGGAAAAATGAAACTCGCACAGATATGTTAAAGGGTTTAACGCCAATACCGTTCTATCCACCTGTTAGCGAAACACGGGAATTACAAAGCGAAATGTTCTCTAGGCCATTTGGCAGACAGCTCGATTTACGTTTAGTAGAGGCCTATACGCAAGATTATGATAAGGCCAAACCTGGCGATATTTACGTCTATGCAGATTATGTAGACTACACATCTAAGCAACTATTAGGCGAAAAAAATGGTACTACTGCTATCTCAGCTATGATTCTACGTACAATCATGAGAAAGATGAAAACAAAACTTTCAGCATCGATGTAAATGCGTACTTCATAAATCCAACAACACATACTATTTCCATAAGTCGTTCTGAAGATGCAAAGGGCATCGATATCAAGAAGAACGAAAGAGCTGAGGCTGTATTTAAACTACCTTCACACCAATTGCAAGCTGGCGATCCACAGTATGAAATCGCTAAGCTTATGTATCAAGACCTAACAAATAAAAAATTTGATTAACAATATTTAAATACACTCTCCAACTATAGCCACAATAAGAGAACCCCTTCATAGCACAAACAGGCTACGAAGGGGTTCTCATGTTAATTACGCAGGGCGACTCCAATCGACTTGTACGTCGATGGCTTCCCACATGCGTGTAAGAGCTAATTTAAAGTTATCCAAAGAGTCTAAAGGTTTTACTTGTAAACGTTCATACGTATCGAGACCTGTTGCATTTTCGATAGGACGTTCTTCATTTAAGTAGGCACGCACCTTGTCAACCCATTCTTGTTCCGGTAGATCCACCGTTACGGTTTTTGTATCTGTATCGTAAGATAAAAACCCATTGCTGTTTACGCCATAATGAATGGCCACACGAAATATACTCATATTTATACCTCTCTTGCAGATAGTTTCTTGCGTATACACAGTTCTGTATAGCTACATTGTAACATGAATGTTTCTATTCATGAAAGATTTTTATTCTTCATTCTCTAAATCAATTTCAGCCTTTAATTCCGACCGTTTCGCCGTTCTCCACCATCGCCGTGCGCACGACGCCAAAGGGCTCCACTCATGATAGCCCCTTCACCGAATTTAGATGCCAACAAATCTAACACTGTTGAAAGCTTCTCATCTTTCTCGTCCGTTCCGATGGAGAATAAATCATCTTGTACAAGGCCTTCTGTTGAAAGTCCGCTAACCGTCACACCTAATAGACGAATTGGCTTGAGCGGTATATCGAGAACGGATGTATCGAATTTGGGTAAGGGTGCGGTGCGCATGAGCTTATTCCACAATAATACGGATGTATCGTAAATGATACGTTCTTGGTCCGTAGCAGAATCGAGCCGTTTTTGGCGAGATACGGTTTTAAAATCATTGTATCGCACCTTAATCGACACGGTATGACCCATCAGACCATATTTACGCAATCGTTTAGCTACACGATTGGCAAAGTAATGAAGTTCTAAGTCGATAACAGCTGGGTCCTCTACGTCGCTTTCATAGGTCTCCTCATTACCAACAGACTGGATTTGACGGTCTGGTTCTACAGGTCGTTCATCGATACCTCGTGCCAATTCCCAAATGCGACGTGCCTGATTACCCACATAGGGTACTAATGGTTTCTCATCCGGCAAGGCCTGCACATCCTTAATCAAGGCAAAGCCACCATCTTTAAGGCGACGTTCCGTACTGGGACCTACGCCCCATATGCGTTTTATGGGCAAATTTGCGAGGCTTTCACATTCCTTACCATACGGAATAACAACGAGACCATCCGGCTTATCTAGATCGGACGCCAGTTTAGCAAGGAATTTATTCGGAGCCAGGCCCGCCGAAATGATGAGCCCCGTTTCCTCAAACACGCGATCCTTTAATGGCACGGCCCAAAGCCTTGGGACCGGTGAATTTATGGGTGATGCCCGTAACATCCAAAAAGGCTTCGTCCAGAGATAAGGGCTCAATGATAGGTGTAAATTCCTCCATCACCTTGTGGATGATGTGAGAAATTTCCTTATAACGAGCCATATTCGGATACACGTAAATACCATGAGGACAAAGCTTTTTGGCCCGCGAAATGGGCATAGCCGAATGAACGCCAAATTTTCGAGCCTCATAGGATGCAGTAGCCACTACGCCACGCGAAGAAAGACCACCCACAATAACGGGGTGGCCTTTATATTCAGGATGATCCAGTTGTTCTACGGATGCAAAGAAAGCATCCATATCAACATGCATAATCCAGCGTCTCATGATTACGCGTCTTGTTCGTGTTCATCAAGACGGCAGTATTTGATTTGTGCACAAATACATTCGTCTTTTGTTTTGTACAATTGCGGAATGATTTCCAAAATGTCACCAAATGTTTCTTCATTGATGGAATAACGAGTCCAAAGGCCATTACGTTGAGAATTTACAACACCTGCATCAATTAAGATTTTCATATGGTAGCTCAATGTGGATTGAGACAAATTAAAGCTTGCCAAAATATCTGCTGCACACAACTCATTACAGGATAACATATCTATGATATGCAATCTTGTTTCATCACTGAGCGCTTTAAAAAAATCGTTGCCAAACGTTCATAAGAAACTTCAACCATAAGAAAAACTCCTCAATATACATCAAAAAAATTATCAATCTACTTTTATACTATTATATACTATTTTTATAACTAAATCTATTTTTTTCTTTTTATTCTCATTAAAATATTTTAATCGACTAATTAAAATCATTTATGAGGCTAAAAGCACGCATAAAAGCGGAGACTCTATATTGAGAATCTCCGCTTATTATTTTAGAGATATGTTACCCAGTGTATCGAAATGCTAATTAAAATACGTTAACAAGATCGATGGTTTGGTTACGATTAGGACCAACAGATACGATTCCCAAAGGCACGCCTGTTACTTCTGCAATACGTTCTACGTATTTGCGAGCATTTTCAGGCAATTCGTCATAGGAACGGATGCCGGAAATGTCTGTTTCCCAGCCTGGCAATGTTTCGTATACAGGTTCGCATGCTTCAAGATCTTTCAAGCTAGCTGGGAAGCCTTCAACGTTTTTGCCGTTTAATTTGTAACCTACACAGATTTTCAATTCTTTGAAAGAATCAAGAATATCCAAACGTGTAATAGCTAAATAATCAAGGCTGCTAAGACCTGCTGCATATTTTACAACCATAAGGTCTAACCAACCAGTACGGCGAGGACGACCCGTTACAGTACCGAACTCATGACCAAGCGTACGAAGTTCTTCACCAATTTCATTAAGTTGTTCTGTAGGGAATGGGCCTGCACCAACGCGTGTAGCGTAAGCTTTCACAACGCCAAAAATATTTTTCAAATAGTTAGGCCCAACACCAGCGCCTGTGGAAGCACCACCAGCGATTGGATGAGAGGATGTTACGAATGGATATGTACCATGATCAAGGTCGAGCATAGTTGCTTGCGCACCTTCGAACAATACCTTTTTGTCCTCTTTAATCGCTTTCAACACAACATTATTTGTATCAGTTACGTAAGGTTTCAAAGCCTCTGCATATTTGATGTAATCCGCTAAGATTTCATCATAATTAACAGGTTCAGCATCGTAAACCTTAGTAAGCATTTTGTTTTTAAACTCAACATTGTACGCCAATTTTTGTTTGAAAGTTTCCATATCGTACAAATCGCAAATACGGATGCCGATACGGTTTACCTTATCAGCATAGCAAGGGCCGATACCGTTTTTAGTAGTACCGATTTTAGCATCACCTTTGGATGCTTCTTCGGCCATATCAAGAGCGATATGGTATGGCATGATGACATGAGCGCGGTCAGAAATGTGAAGGGATTTTGCGGATTTACCTTGTTTTTCAAGACCTTCGATTTCTTGTAATAACACCTTAGGGTCAATAACAACGCCAGTACCAACGATATTTTGTTTATCATCGTACAAAATACCACTTGGCAATAAACGAAGCGCGAATGCCTTGTCATCTACTACAACAGTGTGACCTGCATTATTACCGCCTTGGCTGCGCACTACAACGTCTGCACGTTCCGCAATCCAGTCAACGATTTTACCTTTACCCTCGTCACCCCATTGAGTGCCGATTACCATACTTGTTGCCATATCTATGTCCTCCAATTGTGAAAGTCAAATTAATCCATAGTTATTATACAACATAATAGCAAAGCACGAAAAGACTAAATAAAGAGTTTAATTCAAACGCGCGTATATATGTGCCCTTACGAATTAGTACACACCTGTTCTAATTCCCAAAAAGGGGTGTATGTGCCCCTACAAATTAGTACACGCCTGTTCTAATTCTAAAAACAGGGATATAGGGGCTCACCTACAAATTAGTACAGGCCTGTACTAATTTTAAAGACGTATATTATGCGTCCCCAAGAATTAGCACAAGCCTATACTGTATAACAATTATTTCATTTAGGTTCTTTCAACCAGAAGCTCATTAATAATCCTAACGCACCAACAGGGATCAGTGTCATCAACGCTGTTTGTACATCGTAAATATCTGCTAAATGTCCAATATATGGCGCTACGAGGCCGCCTAATGTAATGCCGAGGCCCAATGTAATGCCTGATGCAAAGCCTGCATTTTTAGCAAGGTATTTTTGGCCTAGAACGGTAATAGGTCCATATTGTGAGAACACGCCAAAGGCCATTGGTATCATGGCGCCAAAGAATCCCCATGCATTCGGTACGAAGATAAACACTAATACGGATGGTAAAAATATAATATTACCTAAACGCACTGTTTTTAGAAAGCCTAGCTTATCTGATAGTGCACCACCCATATAGGTGAGAACTGCGCCCATCGCAAAGTACATAGTAAGTGCCAAACTAGATGCACCAGCTTCGCCATTGATAACAGTAATGTACAAAATTGGAATAAAAATGGATAATACGGAGAACAAAATTGATCGAGAGGCAATGACGAAAAATAGCTTTGTAAAACTCACCCAATCGTTTATGCCTGTATTTGTGCCCTTAATTTGGCTTTCACATTCACGCGCATCTTCGGCCTCAGTAGTATGACCTGTAAAAGCATATAGATATAGCAACACGCCGAGCGCGGCAATAGCCGTAAACACCCAGAGGAATTGGCCGCCAAAGACATAAACGCCACCAGCAATGAGCGGCCCTAAGGCAAAACCAGCGCTGCCACCAACCGCAAAGCGCCCCATAGCATTGCCAATTTCATGAGATTGCGTGCGATTCACCAAAAGAGCCGCCTCAGGATGGAATAACGCTGCCCCTACGCCAGCTAAAAGAGACAAAGCAAGAATCATTTCATAGTTCGTAGCCAGCGCCATAGCGCTAATGGACACAAGAGTCACTGTAAAGCCTACCGGAATAAACCAAGGTACGCGCCATCGATCCGCTACATACCCCAAAATGGGCTGAGCAATAGACGCTACCACGGTATTACAGAAAATAATGGAAGCCGATTGATAATAATTGAGATTAAAATTAGCAATAAAAACGGTATCAATGCAGCGAGAGAACCTTGACCGAAATCGTTAATGCAATGAAAGATAGGCGGTGCGTATTTTCTTATGGTGCTTTTCATGTATCCTCCAGATTTGGGTGGTGGTACCGGCAAAAACACTCCACCGGCCGGGTCTGCTTCGCCCTTTTGGGCTTCGCAGGGCCAAAGTCATGTTTTTACCGGTACCACCACCTCCCCTATGTACGTTAACAAATAAAAGCGCCATATGAAAATACGGCACTCACTGTAAATAAAAAATTCGGCATAGAACTTATAGAGAAAAGGACGGATACCTTCCTCAAAACGACTTTGGGTCCCGCTTTAGCGCGATAGCGTGTCGGCTTTTTCTCGTCCCAATGGCTCATTTCGGCATAGAATCTATAGTGAAAAAGGACGGGTACCCTTCTCAAAACGACTTTGCCCTGTCCCCGAAGGGGACAGATTAAGGCGGTGGAGGCTTTGAGGAGGGTGCCCGTCCTGTACCGGTAGAATTATAGGCCGAAACGAGCCATTATTGTATCTACGTGTTTCAATAGTTTATATGGATCGAAGCATGCATCGATTTCTTCGTCGGTCATGTATTTTTTGATGTTTTCATCGGATTTTAGACCTGTAGCGAAGTCTTTGCCTTCGAGCCAGCGTTCCATAGCGTGTTTTTGTACCCAACGGTATGCTTCATCACGTACGGCACCTTTGTCTACGAGGTGTGTCAAAATTGTTTGGCTGAATACAAGGCCACCTGTAAGGTTAAGGTTTTTAAGCATTGTTTCAGGGTATACCAACAATTTATCGATGGTACGGATTGTTAGGTGAAGCATGTAGTTCAACGCGATGGTTGCATCTGGTAAGATAACGCGTTCTACAGAGCTATGGGAGATATCGCGTTCATGCCACAAAGCTTGGTCTTCGTACGCAGATTGAGCATAACCACGCAATAAACGAGCCATACCACAAATTCTTTCACAAGTGATAGGATTACGTTTATGAGGCATCGCGGAGGAACCTTTTTGTTTAGGGCTAAAGTATTCTTCCGCTTCGCGCACTTCGGTGCGTTGCAAGTGACGGATTTCCAAAGCGATTTTATCCAATGTACCGCCTACAACAGCAATGGTGGACAATAGTTCAGCGTGACGGTCACGTTGTACGACTTGGGTCGCGATTTTAACAGGTTCAAGGCCTAGTTTTTCACATACGTATTGCTCTACGAATGGGTCGATGTTGGAGTATGTACCAACAGCACCGGACAATTTACCAACAGCAACGCTTTTACGAGCATGTTCCATGCGTTCAATATCGCGTTCTACCTCTGCCATCCAAAGGCAAATCTTTAAACCGAATGTAGTAGGTTCGCCGTGAATACCGTGAGTACGACCAATCATAGGCGTATGTTTGAATTCTGCAGCGCGACGGCGCAATACAGCGTGTAATTGTTTCAAATCTTCAATCAAAAATATCGCAAGATTGTTTCATCATATAGCCAAGTGCAGTATCCTTAACGTCTGTGGATGTCAAGCCAAGATGAATGTATTTAGCCGCTTCAGGGCCTACATATTCGCCCACAGCAGTCACAAAGGAAATGATGTCATGATTTGTTTCACGTTCGATTTCGTGAATTCTTTCAACATCAAAATTGCCCTTTTCCCGAATGATTTTTGCCGCTTCCTTCGGAATCACGCCAAGCTCAGCTTGCGCTTCAGATGCCAATGTTTCAACCAATAACATTGTGTCGAACTCGTTGCGTTCGCTCCAAATATGGCCCATTTCTTCTCGTGTATAACGTGGTATCATGATGTCTCCTTTGCATGGTGAAAGCTAGATTTTTTTATAATAATTGTACCATATGTAAAAGCTTGGTTCAATAAATCTTCCGTAATTTTCCGAATAATATATATATTAGATTTTCTTAATGTTCGGTATTTTAATTTTTGTATAGATTGTTTTGTGATTTATTATTATAATAGTAATGTATAAATAAGTGATATATCGTATCAACATACTAATAATACACATATAGGAGTAGATCATGGCAAAGAAACAACATAAAGAACGGATACAACAACCGAAAGAATCTCAAACAGCAAGCACGTTGATAAAATTATTTTTTCTCATCAGTTTTATCGTCCTCGGCTTCTTCGTGTTTAATGACATGCCTATCAACTGGATTTTAGGCATATACGCAGTGGATATTTTAGTATCTCTTATATATGTAGTCATCAATAAAGGTCGCATCGCTACATCCAATGTGGTTCATACGAATGTGCGTCGTATCCTAGCTTTCTTAATTATGCTCATTACTATGTTCTTCTATGCCTTTGCACTATGGCGTGTGGACCAATACACAACACAAATGCAAGTGACATTATTCATCGGTGGCATCATCATTTACTATGCGGTGTTCAACAGCACGAAAACGGCGTTAAAACGTAAGTAGTTGAACAACGGACGCAAACAATAGCACGTAGTTGAGCAACAGACTCATAACATAGCATGTAGTCGAACAAGAGATTACTCAACTAGCAAATCATAGGCATAACAAAAAGAGGCATATCTTACATACAACCATGTATGTGAGGTATGCCTCTTTATTGTCCTAGTACGACAGGGATGGCTAAGGACACGACTTGTCCACGTTTGTTAACAATACTACCGCTCGTCTTGATGATACGTATCGCTTCGTCTCGTACATCAGGAGGAACAGAGTCCTCTACGATACGCGGGGTATTAACGCCGACGATTACATTGCCGCTAGCGTCAAAGTTAACGCGCACAACGGCTTCGCCGCGTACAGATGATGCTTGGCCTTGTTCTTTCACTTGGCGCAAATATTCTGTAGGATTAATATCCGATTGTTCGAGCCACGCCCGTTGACCCGGCGTCAGCAAATTGAGTGCATCCGCAAAAAACGATAGGTCTTTATCTGTATTATCGAGACCATTACCTTCTGCATTAGGATCCGTCGATACGTCATTGCCTACTAATTTCTTTTGTTGTTCCTGTTTTTGATGTGTCACAACACCTGTCTCACCGCCAGTAGCCTCAGATTCTATGGCCTTTGGAACAGCCCATTCACGTTTTGTAGCCGATGCTGGTTGTTCTGTATCTATAGTTTTCTGTGGTTCTACGGTATTTACAGGCGGTTTCGTTTCTTGTTTCTGAGCTACCGACGCAGGTGCATCTGTAGGAGGTTTTGCCTCCTCTGGTGGCGGCGTTACCGTCAGATGATCCTCGGCTTGTTCGCTTTCACCAGCATCGGCTAAATCAAAGCTAATCTCAGCTGCCTCTTGGCCTGCACCAGTGCCACTCATGCCCTTTAGTGAAAGCCCCATGCCCGTTATCATGAGAATACTGATGCACAGGGATATCAAAAACGGTCGAAAATAATGCGATTCAAACATAGAATCACTTCCGATCCGTAGCGACACTAATATACTTAGCGCCGTTTACTTTCAGCATATCGAGAAGGGCGATGACCTCGTTATAATACACGTCCTTAGACGCGCGAATAACAAGGCCTGTCGTGGCGTAGTCCGCACGATATCCTGTACCTCTTGGGACAGATTATCCGCAGAAATTTCGCGGTTATCGATATAGAGTTTATGCGATGTGGTGAGAGTAATGATAATCGGTTCAATGGATTTAGCCGTCGAAGTCGATGTGGATGGTAAATTTAACGGGATTTGTTGCTCCGTATTCATGTATAAAGTGCCGACCATGAAGAATACCAATAGAAAAAATACGATATCAATCATAGGGACGATCATGATGGTCGGTTCTTTTTTTCACTCCTAATGTACGACGTCTCATAGGTCATGTTCCTCGTTGTACGCATCGAGAATGCTGCCACATTCATGTTCTAAGGCTACGATAAAATCATTCACCTTTGCTGCACAATAGCTGTGAAAGGCAAGAGCAATGATGGCCACCGTAAGGCCTGTAGCAGTAGCTACCAAGGCTTCGGATACACCACCTGTGATGATGGTTGGAGCCCCAATGTCACCACCTACAACGGCAAAAAGCGCGGATCATGCCAAGAACGGTACCGAGCAAGCCAAGCAACGGCGCCATGGTAACGATCATGCTAAGCCACCCAAGGCCACGTTTTTAAGCGTTCATCGGTATAGCCTACCAAGTCTTGTAAACGGTTTTCTAAACCATTGTAATTTTTTGCACTGCGCAAAGCCTTTGCAAAGAGAGTGCCTAGATTTTGTGTATCTCGTTCTAATACGGTTGGCAACATAATCCAGCCTGGATGATTATTTAGGACAGCCGTGAATTGGCGCATGTCCTTACGGAATTTACGGTATAGAAAAAATCGCTCAATACCAATCATTAGGGTAACAACTAGAAAGATAACGAGTGGGTACATAACGAAACCACCAGCTACAAATAAATGTGCAATGCTACTCATACTAACCTCCAAAACCCACACTCTTTTAGGCTCTTATCTAATAATTATACCACGTTTTTACACATCAAAACATATGAGGCTTACGATAGATGAGTAAAAATATACTAGTTGATGCATACAATCTGACAAAAGATCTTAACTAGTATAAGAAAATACAGAAAAAGGGCTACATCAATAGACATGCTAATTGATGTAGCCCTTATTAGTGCAATTTTATGTACCTTTGTATGAATTTTTTTTATATGTACTATTTATATTGTGCACGCTATGAAGCGCAGGCTTTCATAAATGGCACAGAATCGATTCGTACATAGCTAGATATTATTTATCAAGTTTATTAATATCCAAGCGATTCATGCCGCCAATGAAGCGATTGTAAGATTCAATCATATCATTGTAATGATCAGCTGATTGGTCACCTAAGAATGTACGAACTCTACCAATCGTTGTATTTAATTGAGACTTAGCAGTGTTATATTCTGGACTCGTAACGGTGCCAGCTACATCCATAATGCCTTGTAACTCTTGGTTAGCTGCATTTACATCGATTTGTTTGCCTTCTTCAAAGCCATCTAATAAAGCCGTTAAGCGTAAATGAACTTCTTGAACAGCGTAGCGTTTTTTTCTTACCAGAATCTTTAAGTTCTTTCAACTGTTCTTGTTGATTTTCTGTGTTATGTTTGTGAACTACTGCGTCTAACTGATTATATGCTGCATAGAATCGATCATATAGTTGAACGTATTTAGGTCCCTAATTGTTGTTCCTTAGCATAATTATCTGCTTGATATGAATTAGTTTGGTAGTACGTATCCAATTCACTGGCTACTGGTACAATATCCTTTAATACAGCCAATACGTTGTCTAAAGGTTCCTTCATATCATCATATGGTACGCCAGCGTCTTTAGCAGCTTGCAACTTTTGTTGTAAGGTATCAAAGTGTGGTGCCATGAAGCTTGTTAAATGTTGCCCCTCTTTTAGTTTTTGAACGGACGGATTGATAGCATATCCAAAGCGTACGGACCAACTATTAAAATCGCCAATCGCTTCGATATAGTTATTGAACACTTTAATGTCCTGTTGCGATGCCTTTTTGAGCGCCTTTGTTGCACCCCATTGGCAATCTTAGAAAAAAACTACAGCCACTCATGAATAATGGGGAGGTAAGAGCAGTTACACACAATACTGCTGTTGTCAGTTTTTTTTGCTAATGGATTCAAAATAAATCTCCTTTTTAAAATAACCCATAAAGTATACATCTATAACTAAATTATATACTAAATATGATTTTTACAAAAGTCATACTTATGCATTTCATGAAAAAAAGGCATAGTACCTATCATTTCCTATCGATTACAAACCGATAGCAGTATAGATACTATGCCTGTATGTATAGAGATTATGTTAAGGACTTGTCAAAGACGCCTATGAGTTCTTCGACGGCTTGTGATTCACTCATTTCGCCATCTAAAACTGCGGCTTCTACTTCGCCCATACGACCTTGAATGACTACATTGTTAAAGAATAGGTTGTGCAAGTGTTCGTCAATCATATCGCGTACCCAACGAAGGGATTGTTCTTGACGGCGTTTTTAAGAATACGCCATTTTCTTTTACCTTTGTTCAGCAAATTCTTGGATTACATCCCACAATTCATCGAGACCATCCTTCGTAACGGCTGAACATGTGTAAGCTTGGGTTTTCCATTTTTTTCCGTAGCTGGACGAATGTAATGTAACATTCGATCGTAATCGCTACGAGCGATGAGAGCACGCTTGAGGTTGTCCCCATCAGCCTTATTGACCACAATAGCATCGGCAAGTTCCATAACGCCTTTTTTGATGCCTTGTAATTCATCGCCTGCACCAGTAAGCACGATGAGCATAAAGAAGTCTACCATAGAACGTACGGTAACCTCACTTTGCCCAACCCCAACGGTTTCGACAAGAATAATATCATATCCAGCAGCCTCGCAAAGTAGCATCGTTTCTCTACTTTTACGAGCTACACCGCCTAGTGTACCACCAGCCGGCGATGGACGAATATAGGCTTCAGGATGCTTCGTCAACGTTTCCATCCGCGTTTTATCGCCCAAAATACTGCCTTTTGTGACTTGGCTTGTAGGGTCTACAGCAAGTACGGCAACCTTATAACCAGCTTCAATGAGCATATTACCAAAGGCTTCAATAAATGTACTTTTACCGGCCCCAGGCACACCAGTAATACCGATGCGCAACGCCTTACCTGTGCGTGGCAATATAGCTTGTAATACTTGTTGAGCTAATTTAAAGTGTTCCTTATTATTACTTTCTACTAATGTGATAGCCCGTGAAAGTATAACGCGGTCCCCCTGCTCGATACCGCGTACATAATCAGCGACAGTTAACTTCTTTCGTCGCTGTACGGGACGTACAGACGGAGCCAGATGAGCGGAGCTAGACAAGAGGCCGTCGTGCATTTCCTTGACGCCTTTCATCACGTGACACGCAAAAAGTATCATCTTTCTTCGCATCTTCTGGCACCCAGTCCGGACGATACGTACTACCCTCGGCATTTGCGTTTTTTACACCTAATTCGGGAGCTTTACTGTCACCAGCAACGCTTTGTGCATTACGCAATTCATCCGGAGTAGGCCGTTTATTATCAGTCATTGCCTTCGTCTTGAACGTGGCTAGTCAATGTTTCTAGTAATTTTTTCGCCGCTACTGGCAAAACTGTACCAGGGCCAAAGATAGCCACTGCGCCATGTTCGCGTAGGAATTCATAGTCCTGAGCAGGGATTACGCCGCCGATGGCAACCAAAATATCTCCACGACCACGTTTCTTGAGTTCTTCTACAAGTTGAGGTAACAATGTTTTGTGACCAGCTGCAAGAGAACTGAAGCCAACGATATGAACGTCATTATCCACCGCATCTTGTGCTGTTTCCTCTGGAGTTTGGAACAAAGGTCCGATATCCACGTCAAAGCCCATATCCGCGAAGGATGTAGCAATAACTTTGGCACCGCGGTCATGACCGTCTTGGCCCATCTTCGCAATCATAATACGAGGGCGACGACCTTCGAGTTCTTCGAAATCATCCGCCATTTGACGTACTTCTTTGATAACATCATCATCTTCATATTCGCTGGAGTATACGCCAGAAATAGAGCGGATAACCGCTTTATGACGGCCACAAACTTTTTCAACAGCAAAGGAAATTTCGCCCAAAGATGCACGAGCACGAGCAGCTTCAAGGGCAAGAGCAAGCAAGTTGCCTTCACCAGATTCTGTAGCATTTGTAATCGCTTCGAGACAGGATTGAACCTTATCTTCGTCACGGTTAGCACGCAATTGTTCCAATCGACGAATTTGCGCTTCCCGTACTGCCGTATTATCTACGTCGAGGATATCCAATGGATCTTCTTTATCTAGACGGTATTTGTTGATACCGATAATCGCTTCACGACCAGAGTCGATACGAGCTTGGCGACGAGCTGCAGCCTCTTCGATACGCATCTTAGGAAGACCTGTGTCAATCGCTTTCGCCATACCGCCAAGGGATTCGATTTCTTGGATATGCCCCCAAGCACGACGGATCAATTCATCAGTCAATGCTTCTACATAGTAGGAGCCGCCCCATGGGTCGATAACCTTACATACCTTAGTTTCGTCTTGGATGTAAAGTTGTGTATTACGCGCAATACGTGCAGAGAAGTCTGTAGGTAACGCGATGGCTTCATCAAGCGCATTCGTATGTAGGGATTGCGTATGGCCCAATGCGGCGCCCATCGCTTCCATACATGTACGAGCCACGTTGTTGAACGGATCTTGTTCTGTAAGAGACCAACCAGATGTTTGGCTATGTGTACGAAGAGCCATAGATTTAGGATTTTCAGAACCGAAGCTCTTAATAATCTTAGCCCACAACATACGAGCCGCACGCATTTTAGCCACTTCCATAAAGTAGTTTGCCGATAGCCCAGAAGAAGGACAAACGAGGTGCGAATTTATCTACGTGAAGGCCTGCATTGACACCGGTACGGATGTATTCAAGGCCGTCAGCCAATGTGTAACCTAACTCGATATCCGCCGTTGCACCCGCTTCTTGCATATGGTAGCCAGAAATAGAGATACTGTTGAATTTAGGCATGTACTGGGATGTATAGGCAAAGATATCACCGATGATGCGCATGGACGTAGCTGGAGGGTAAATATAGGTATTACGTACCATGAACTCTTTCAAGATATCATTTTGGATTGTACCGGCCATAACCTTTTTATCAACACCTTGTTCTTCACCAGCTAGGATGTAGAACGCCATAACAGGCAATACGGCGCCGTTCATTGTCATGGATACGGACATTTGGTCAAGAGGGATACCGGAAAATAGAATTTCCATATCGAGGATGGAGTCTACCGCAACGCCCGCTTTACCAACGTCGCCCACTACGCGAGGATGGTCGGAGTCATAACCACGGTGAGTAGCAAGGTCAAAGGCAATAGACAAACCTTTTTGGCCTGCTGCCAAGTTACGACGATAGAACGCATTGGATTCTTCGGCTGTAGAGAAACCAGCGTACTGACGCACTGTCCAAGGACGAGTTACGTACATTGTGGAATAAGGTCCACGCAAGAATGGAGGTACACCAGCCATATAGTCAAGGTGTGTCATCCCTTCATAATCCATCTCTGTATAGAGAGGTTTTTAATTGGATTTGCTCCATTGTCGTGTTATATAAGTCTTCAAAGCTTTTTTTCCTGTTTCTTTTTTTAAGTTCAGCAAGCCATGCATCGCGCGATGTGGCAGACTGAGATCCCAAGCCAAGAGAGGAGAAGTCTGGATTTTTAAACATGAGCTCACATCCCTTTCTTATCTTGTAACGTATTTAAAATAGCGTAGCAGTTTGCGCGAACAGAGATGAAATCATCTACACCTGCTTCACGATATACAGGCTCTAGGTCCTTAGAAGGTGCCCCTGCCAAAATAACCGTTACATTCGGCATAGTTTCTTTCAATTCTTTTCGCAAGTGGTGGAACCAATTCAGGATACGTATCATCTGTAGAACAGATAACTACCACATCGGCGCCACTTTCACGAGCCGCTTTTAGTCGCATCAGCCGTTGTTTCATGGCCATCATTTTTTTGATTACTTCGAATGCCGCTACTTCAAAGAAGCCTGTGGAGAAGTCCGCACGAGGTTTATGTTGAGGAATAGGGCCCATATTAGCCAAGAATACCTTCACATTATCTTTTGTGCGTTGTTTATAATTTTCCGTACGCATACGAAGAGCTTCAAATTGTTCCGTCCAACGATGAGCCGTAATAGGTTCGATTGTTTCGGAGGAAATATCGCCCGCATCCAAAGCCTTACGGATTTGACGCATTGTCATTTTTTGCAATGCACCGAGCTCGATAAGGCCAATCAATGCACCTGGTTCTGTTGTGCTTGCTTCGAGTGTAGATTGGGCTTTTACAACCGCTTCTGGATCTGCAGTTGCCAAGTATTCTTCGAGATGAGCTACCCGTTTTTGACGCAATGTTTCTTGATTTTCAGGTTTTGGATCAAGCAATTCTTCCGTCATATTAGCGTACATATTATTACCAACCGCTACATCCTTACGGAATGCAAGGTTTTTAAAGCGTTCATTAAGAATTGTTTTAACTTGCGCTTGAGGATAACCTTCCTTCAAGGCAGCGATAATGCCTCCTTTAGACTCGATAGTTTGGAATTCATCCCAAATTTTTTCGCATAGTTCCGCTGCCAATGTTTCTACATACCAAGAACCACCTACAGGGTCAACTGGTTGACGCAATTCGAATTCAGTTTGTAACATAACTTGAATGTTACGGGCAATACGACGAGAGAATTCATCGGATTTGCGAATTGGTTGATCAAATGGAGAAACTTCAAGGCTATTGAGGCCGCCTACAACGCCGGAGAATGCTTGTGTTGTGTTACGCAACAAGTTTACATATGGGTCGTATACGGTTTTTGTGAAAGCCGATGTTCTGCCGTGTACATGAACGGCACGGTCGCTTTCACCAGCACCGAAGGCCTCCATAATGCGAGCCCAAAGCACGCGCAACGCACGCAATTTAGCAATTTCCATGAAGAAGTTTGCACCCAGGGAGAATGTAAACATCATGCTCTTAGCAATGGTATGAATATCGATGTTGCGTTGTGCCAATTGCCGCACGTAGCAAACAGCTGTTGCCAATGCATAGGCAACCTCTTGCACATCGTTAGCACCGCCATTAGCGTATACATCACCGGATACGAGCACTGTTTTAAGCTCAGGTGCTTGATCCTTAGCCCATACAACAGCATGTGCCATTTCATCAAAAGCAGTATCTAAAGACATATGCAATGCACCGTCTTTAGCCCACACGCCGATAGGATCTGCACCAACGAGACCTTTCAAATCGGATGTTTGCTTTTTAGAAGCTTTCACAGTAGCCGACAACATACCGAGCAAAATCGCTGCAGATGCGCCAGTTTCAATGTATAAAGGATTTTCCTTAAGATTAAATCGTTCAATTAATTGGCTGCAATCGGCCATCGTATACAAGGATGTGCCACCTACACCAACAGATGCGCCTACTTGCACATCTTGGTCATGGCGTGTTGCTTCATCAAGACGAATGTTGTGAATAGTGCCACCTTTCACAATTTCGTATAAACTTGCATGATTGGCATCCTTCGGTAAGGATTCATCAACATATTGAGATACACCCCAAGAATCTTTTATATAGCCGCTTGCTTTCGTGCCACGTAGGAACTCGCCAGCGCCAGGATAAACGCCCTTTGGAATCTTTTCCTGATGCAATGCAGGTGTATAGATAGGTTGTAACGTAATACCTTCATAGGTTTTGGTGAACATTTTTTTATTGAAATCGCCACCTTTTAACGCCTTTTCAACCTCAGCCTGCCATCGTTCATACGTAGGTTTCTCAAACTCATCAAAGGATACAGGCGCCAGTAAATCGCGTTCAGCGTCCTTTGAAGTCTTTTTGTCAGACATATATGTGCCTCCTTTTCAACTTGAAACCATACAGGGGAACAGCGCACCGTACCAGTGAGTTGCTTCGTATATGAGTTCCATAGGTGCCAAATATATGTCCATCATGATGATGAATCTCCAGTCAAACTATTAAGCCTATGCCATATATGAACGACCCTCTAGCGTGGCAAATTAAAAAAACGTGCCACCCGAGAGTGACACGTTAGGTTGCATATTGAATGGTACACTAAAACTATTGTAAAAAGTATACCTCAATCCCCTTCCTATCGCTCGTAGGTACATAACGGTGATTATCAAATAGGCAGTTCTCCTGGCTCGGGCTCAACACCTTGCTTTCGCCTTCCCAGATTGCTCCAGTGACATGTATGAAAGCAGGCTCGTCCTTACAGTGGCGGGACCGCATCGGCTTGTACCGATTTCTCTATTAAGTCTTGCGACACCTATTCTCTATATTCGTTGTTCTAAGTCCAATATAGTGTAAAAATATGCACAAAGTCAATGAACATAACAGTTAATCATAAGTAGCAAATTTCAAGTTATAACTAACGCATACATAGAATGATAAAAATGCATAGGTATAATTTAGAGAAATTACCTCTATAATTCGCTACTGCTATACTACCACCATGTTATAATAATTCTACTAGTGGGAGGTCGTATTATGAACGAAATAAACAAAAAAGGTCTCAGCACCACATTGTTGTGCTGTTTAATTTGGGGTTTTCTGCCCCTCTATTGGGCGCTTTTAAACCAAGTATCATCCTTTTCCGTATTATCGCATCGCATCATATGGTCAGGATTTTGGATGCTCATCCTCATCATCGTCACGGGCCGTCAACAACTACGCATCGACATACAACACCTACGTGCCCATCTCTCACAGTTTGGTCTATTATTACTGGCCGCTGTGCTCATCAGTATAAACTGGTTCACCTACATTTGGGCCGTAACAAATCAGCACGTACTCGACACGAGTTTAGGGTATTACATCAATCCCTTACTCAACGTATTGCTCGGTATTTTAATTTACAAAGAATCCTTGCTGTGGCCACAAAAACTAAGTATCGCCATTGCAATCTTGGGCGTGGCTATCATGACTGTTCAACTAGGTACATTACCCATTGTCTCTATCGTCCTAGCCGTATCCTTTAGCCTCTACGGCGCCGTTAAGAAACGACTCACCATCCATCCATTCTCGAGCATCGCCTTCGAAGCATGGCTCATCACACCGATAGCATTATGGTATTTAGCGGCTATAGACACCACCTCGTGGGCCTTTATCGAAAACCTAACGCCGACCGGTCTTCTCCTTATCGGTGCCGGCCTTACCACATCGATTCCGCTCATCCTCTTTTCGTACGGTGCCCGCCTATTACCACTAAACGTGCTTGGATTTTTACAATACCTATCCCCTACCATGGGCTTCTTCTTGGCCATCTTCTACTTTGGTGAAAGCTTTGGTACAGCCCAACTCATAGCCTTCGGCTGCATCTGGGTGGCACTCGTATTGTTTACCCTATCCAATCAAATGACGACACGTATTAAGATAAAAAAATAGAATACATTACAAAAAGCTGTAGCAAATGAAATTCTCATTTACTACAGCTTTTTATGTGTTCGTTTTACACGTGTCTAACGTAATATAAACTTAGATTTTATTAATCTAATTCATTCATATTGGTCGTATTCATATTAGAAATATAATGGTTATAAGTCTCAACCATACGAGTATAGTCCTTATCTTGTTTTGAACCCATATAAGTGCGGATAGCGCCGATTGTAGAGTTTACAGAGGTCTTAACCGTATCATAGTTAGAGTTAGTAATGCCATTAGACAAATCGCCGATAGCTTGTAACTCTTGATTCATGGCATTCACATCCGGTTGTTTTTCACTATCTAACTTTTCAAGAACAGCGGTAAGCCTCAAATGAACCTCTTGCGCAGCGGCTGCATTTTTCTTACCTGCATCGCGCAATTCTTGTAACCGTTGTTGTAATCGATCGAGGTTGATTTTATGCATCAGATTATCAAAATCTGCATAGATAGGCACAAATTGCTCATACAACTGTACATATTTTGGACCTAATTGCTGTTCCTTAGCATAGTTATCTGTAATGTATCCTTTAGATTTATAGTATGCATCCAGTTCTTCCGCTACCGGTGTGATTTCATTCAATTTTGAAAGCAGCTTATCTAGGGGCTCCTTCATTTCATCATAAGGAATACCGGCTTGCTTAGCTTCTTCTAATTCTTTTTGTAACTGTTTAAAGTTTGGTGTATTAAATACAGTTAAATGCTTACCTGCTTTAAATCATTAATCGTCGGTGTATTCGCATAATCAAACATAACAGCCATGCGATTATATCGACTTATAGCTTTCACATACTGATTAAACAACTGCACCTTATCCTGTTCCGACCGCTGTGCAATCTCCTTGCGGCTCTGCTCAGTCCCTTGCCATAGTTCTGACATACTACAACCGCTCAAAAACAAAGGTGATGTCAGCGTTAGTGCACACAACACAGCCATTGCCATCCTTTTGCCAAGTGGTTTCATGATGAATTCTCTCCTTTCATCAATATACAGCTTAGTTTATATATTCTAATTATATACCTATTATAAATAATAAGAACAGTATAAATACACAAAAGTCATTTATCATTACTTGTCAAGTGACCAATAGAGTCAGGGGTGACCAATAGTCACCCCTATTTTTATTTATATACTGTTAAACTACAGATAATAAGAAATAACTCCTAACAATTGTTTTATACGTGTACAGATAGCACCTATCCTACATTAGTGCAAACAGATATTGATTTAGCTAAAAATAGTAAATCCGTAAAGAAAACCTTAACCATTCCCGCATGGCTTAACGATAGAGCCCTAGCGAAAGGGATTAATTTTTCTCAGCTTTTACAAGAAGCATTGGTGGAGAAAACAATGTAAATTCACATCATTAATTGCTCAGCAAAATTAGAAGTACTGTCCACGCAATAACTGCTAAGGTGAGTAATATGATACAAAGCATCCACAGAATTATTACGAAATAGAGCAATAATTTTAGTACATATAATACATCAAACCATTTACTATGACGATCTTCTAATCGCGCCATATATTCGGAGAGATGGCGCACCAAAAATGGAGCTTTCGCATTAGGATTCAGCTTCTTCCAGTACAGCATAATATACGGCGTTACAAAACAACCTACAAACACTAAGTATGTAAGGAATAGAGGTGTTTCTATATTATGTTGGGACATAAACCCGGACCAGTCCATGACCATTAGACCACCAAGGTATAGAAAAACAAACCAATATATAAATCCTACCACTTTTAAAATAAGGCGAATCATCTGTTTACTATCCATTGTGACAATCCCATTACTATCAATAATCTAGTCTTTTCGAGTTTTATAAGACTATAAGCCTACTAATGTTTTAAATCGCACATTATTGTGAAAGCGTTCAAAATGGTCTTGTTCAGCTGCCACAGCTTTCACAGATGGATCAATGTTAATTGCTTTTTCAAGCCAATCAAGGGCCTTAGTATCATCCCCTTGGTCTGCATAAATGGTAGCAATACCATACACAGACCAAGTATTACTAGGGTCCTTTTCTAATACCTTTCAAACCATCGTTTAGACTCTTGTAATTGACCTTGTAGCTTATAAACCATGGCCATATTATAGTAGTTAGCTACATTATTAGGATCTAAATCATAAGCCTTTTTAGTATCTGCTATGCCTTTAGTAGTATCTCCATTTAAAGCCGTAGCAAAGCCACGAATCGAATAAGCGTCTGCATTATTTGGATTAGCCTTAATAGCAACAGTAGACTCCTCGATAGCTTTATTATAATCGCCAACAGATAAAGCCTGCTTAGCGGCAGTTAAGTAATTATCTAGATTAGCCATTTTGCTACTATCTTGAGTGGATTCACTAGAACTCTTAGTATTGCTTTCGGTATTACTATTATTTGCATCCTGATTTAGCCCACAGCCACTAATAATTATAATTAGGGCAAGTATGGATAAAATTTTCTTCATAATATATGTTCCATTCTTAAATTATCTACGATGTACATAATATAATGATATAATAAAAATACCTCCAGAAAGGAGGTGTTATATTGGAGGAGTTGTTTCATACACTCTGGGGTACCTTGCTTGCCCCTCTTATTGTTGCCCTAGCAGTAACTACCTACAGCTATTGGCTCAACAATAAGAATAAAAAATAAGCAAGAAAAAGGACGAGCTGCCACTCGTCCTTTTTTGTTATATTGTAGGTAATTTCATACACTCTACTACCTACATATAGTATACCATATTTATTAGAAAAATAAACATCTAACAATAAATACAAACACGCAAACAAAACAAAGTGCTAACATCTTACTACGATGTTAGCACTTTGTTTTAATTTAGTCTATTAGATTTTCTAGTACAATTATTTTTTAGCCTTAGAGCAACGATCCAACAAGTACGCAACGCTTACGAATGGAATGCCGCAGCTTTCACCAAGACCAATTTCACATGTAGAACTGGAACTTACGCCAAGTGTAGCACCGTATTCGGCAACTTCACTAGCAAGGTCTTTTGTAGCTACTTTATTAAGTTCTGGTGTGAAGAAACCTTTTTGACCAGCAAAGCCATCGCATGCGAAGGATTTAATATTGAATACATGGTCAGAGCATAGACGTGCCAAGTCTTCAATATATTGAGATTTGCCCAATACTTTGATTTTACATTGTTTATGAACAATAACGCGTTCATCGCATTTTGTAATGTCAAGACGAGGTACTACGAATTTGCATAAGAATTCAGAAATATCATTGATTTCTAAATCTGGCATATGTTTGAATGCATGGTTAAAGCATGCACTATGGTCGATAACGATTGGATATTTACCATTTTGAGATGCTTTCATCAACGCATCGTGTAAATCTTTTACAGCACGTTCATGTACGTCATCGTAGTTTTCAAAAGCTCAAAGTCGCAGCAGAGGTTTTTCGATATGTTCAGGATAGATAATATCGATTTGAGCCTTATTGCAGAGGCTTTCAACAACTTGTTGCAAACTGCGTTGATCATCATAACCTTGGTTTTGACGGAACGCACGGTTCGCACAAGTACTGAAGTATACAACCTTTTCAAAGTTAGTAGGTTTAATGCGGTTTTTTTCAATTTATAGCGATTAGCCTTAGGTGTTGTTTTAGGTACATAAGGTGTTACGCCAGTTACGCCATGTAAACCTTCAGTGATTTTGGAAATTGCTTTTTGTGTGATAATAGCACCAGCAATGCCTTCAAGGCTTACACCGGCACGGCACATTTCAAGAGTACTGGAGAAGTTATCGTAAATTTTCTTAGCCAAACCAGGTGCTGGAGGATCGATGCGGCGCATGGATAATGCGATTTGTGCAGTATCGATGCTGAGTGGGCAAAGACCTTTACACATGGAGCATGCAGACAAGTTTCAACACCGAAATATTCATAACCTTTTTTAAGTTCGTTTGCAACAGCGAAATTGCCTTCATTTTCAAGGCGTTTAGTTTCGCGCAACAATGCGATACGTTGGCGTGGTGTCAATGTCAAATTACGGCTAGGGCAGTTCTTTTCACAGAAACCGCATTCCATACAGATTGTGAAAGCATCATCGATAACACATTGTGCTTTAAGATTTTTCTTGTACACATCTGGATCGTCAGTAATCATAACATCAGGGTTCAAGATGCGAGTAGGGTCAAAGATAGCTTTGATACGACGGTTGATTTCGTACGCTTTGCGGCCCCATTCCATTTCGATGAAAGGTGCCACCATACGGCCTGTACCATGTTCGGCTTTCAAAGAACCACCAAAACCAGATACGCGTTCGGACATTTCTTTTACCAAATCACCGAAAGTTCTTAGTATCTTTAGGGTCACTGAAATCAGGAGTAATGTTAAAGTGAACGTTACCGGACAACGCATGACCGAAGATTACGCCACCATCAACGAAATCGTATTTGTGGAATAATTCAGTAAGCATTTCGATGCCCTTAGTGAAGTCTTCGATTTGGAAACAAACGTCTTCTGTGATAACAGTAGTACCTTTTCTACGTTGACCACCAACGATTGGCAAGATACCTTTACGGATTGCCCACCAGGAATCGTATTCTTTAGGATCTTGAGAATAAAGACTTGGAATAGCTGTTGGAATATCTTTCAATTGTTCTTTAATGAAAGCCAAGTTTTCATCAACAATTTCTTTGGAATAGCTTTCAGTTTGGAACAAAATAGCACTTGTACCTTCTGGAACTTCACGAACGAAATCAGGTACATTATCAAGAGTTTGAACTGCTTTTAAGGATTGATAGTCCATCATTTCAGCAGCAACAACCTTTTCACGGCCCATATTAGCCAAGGCTACAACGGCAAGAGATGCGTCGTTCAATGTGCTGAAGAACATGAGACCGCAACCTTTGTGAGGTACATCTTCAACAGTGTTGTACACGATTTCAGATACGAAGCCCAATGTACCTTCGGAACCGATGAACAAGTGATTGATAATATCGATGATATCTTCAAAATCTACAAGGGAGTTCAAGCCGTAACCTGTAGTATTTTTGATTTTGTATTTATGATGAATCAAATGAGTCAACTCTTCATCAGCCAAGATTTCTTTGCGCAATTGCAAAATATCTTCAACCATTTGAGGTTTTTCTTTTAGGAATTGATCGATGCTCTTTTTATCGGATGTATCCAAAATAGAACCATCTAATAAGACAACGCGAATAGAGCGAATTGTTTTATAAGAGTTTTGTGCAGTACCACAGCACATACCGGAGGAGTTATTGTTCAAAATACCGCCTACCAATGCTGTTGCAAGCGTTGCAGGATCTGGACCGATTTTACGGTTGTATGGTTTCAACAAATCATTCGCATCGGAACCGATAACACCACATTCACAACGCAATGCTTTGCCATCGTCGATAACTTCCATTTTTTTGAAGCCATCATTGCATACGATAAGCACGTCTTCACTGGAACATTGACCAGACAAAGAAGAACCAGCCGCACGGAATGTAAATGGTGTGCCACATTGTTGACACAAACGAATAAGACGACGTACTTCGGATTCGTTTTCTGCTTTTACCACTACTTTTGGTAAATAACTGTAACAAGATGCATCTACACCATACGCATAACGGCGCAGACGGTCTGTATAAACACGATCCTTACAAATCGCTTGCGCCTCTTTGGTAAAACGATCATAATCTTTAACTAATGTACTCACTTGAAAAGCCTCCAATCCTATCCTTAGGAAAATTTCTTTTATAACTAGTATACGCCGTTCTCATTTCGGTCGCTACCATTATGCATAAATTGTATATGAAATATAAATTCTATAGATACACAATACAAAAATGCGTCTTAGTTGAAAGTTGATTTCATTTACCAGAAAAAAACAAGTGCATTTCCTAGGACACACATCAATAAAAAAATATATGATAACTGCTTATGAAAGCCCCTATGGGTATCCCCTATCAATATGCGTATTCATGGGGATTAAGAGGTTTATAGCATAAATACAAATCTGCACCAAAATATGAATATTTATGTGAATTTTTCCTAGTATCCTGTATATTACACATTAGGAATTATCAATATAAATTAGTTATGCGTTTTAGGAATAGATGCTAAAAAAACACAGACAAAAGGGCTGTAGCAAAAAAATGTGGAAATCTCATTTCTGTTACAGCCCTTTATATGTTTTTTTATAATATGGCATCATATTTAAGTGCTCTCGCAAATTAGTACAGGCCTGTTCTAATTTTAAAAAGCAATGTATATGAATATCTATCCTACTTAAAACAATATCCCAGATCCAATAATTAATTTAATCGCCAATGCAAATACGCCGATGCTCATAAGTGCCAAGATGGCCTTAGCCCTGAGTCGTTTTGCTATTTGAGCGCCTGCTTGGGCCCCAAATATGGCGCCGATACTGGCAGGGATGGCAATGTTAAATATGATATGGTTTTCTATAAGATGGGTAATAACACCAACTGCAGTAGATACGGCTAAAATAGCATGGCTTGTAGCCGTTGCTAGATGGGTTGGAAATCCCATGATGTAAATAAGAGCAGGCACATGTATAAGGTCGCCACCAATACCAAAAAAATACTGGAGATAAAACCAACTACAATACTAATACCAATACCGATTGGTTTATTGTACGTCACCTGATCTTTAGTTAAAGATTCTTCCTTACGTTCACCTTTTCTACCAAAGTTCTTAAAGCCAATTAAGAATGATGCACATAGCATAAAAGCAACCAAAAAGCGAACATAAATCCGTTGCCGGTGAACCATCCAGACATACGAGCGCCTAAAAATAGCACCAGGGAATGTTGCAAGACTAAATATAAGAGCGACGCTAACATACACCTTCTTCTGCCGTAAATAAGCTAATGACCCGGAGATGGCATTACACATAACAGAAAAACAAAGACGTACCTACAATCATAGACGGAGACCATTCAGGGAAACCAATACATAAATAATGGTACGAATACAAGTCCTCCACCAGCACCGATAATCGTTCCGAACATGGCGGTAAAAAATCCGACTACGATAAAAAACAGATAGAATAAAACTATATTATCAGTCATATAAATACCTCTACTCTACAATCACAGTAGATCCATTAGGGATAATCGTAATCGATGCATCTTCGCCCATAATGCCACGGGCAATATTAAGTGCTTCATCTAATGTGGACGCAGGCGTCATGTGCATATCACTGATAATTTGGTGATCACAATCTTGGGTCACAACGATGACCTTATAATGATTCAAAATACGCGCTAAAATTTGAATTTTCCATTGATATGGCTTCGTTTCATTGCGAGGTATGCCATGAATATCATCGAGGATTTTTTGAGGGCTTTCCATGTTTTTGAAAGCCTCATATAATGCTTGACCACCATGACCTTCTTTACAGGAAGCAGCGATGATGATAACACCGCCATCCTTACAAGAGGCTTCGCCAGCAGTCATGCCCTTTACGGATTGATATAGGTTTTGGTCAGATGGATAGCCACCATTGCTAGTGATAACAATATCAGCAGGAATGGCTTTCACAGAAGATAAAGAACGAATAAACTCATACCCTTCCTTATGCGCATCCACACAATCACCTGCTACGGCCTTAATAATTTCCTTTTTACTATCGATGATAACATTTAGGATGAACTGCAAATTCGCTTTTCGTGCAGCGTACAACATATCCTTGTGAATCGGATTTTCATCGATTTTACCGGTCCGGGAATGCTCGCTTTCAATAAATTCAGCACAATGATTAGCCAACACCGTTACCTTGGAAGCAACGCCAGGCAACACGGATTTACGACCACCCGAGAAGCCTGCGAAGAAATGAGGATTAATAAGCCCTTCGGCGATGAGCAATTCCGTTTCCACAGCCAAACGATTGATGACGCACTTGCCGCCAGATGGCAATGTGCCGATTTCCACCATATTCGCAGCATCCTCAGAATCATGATTGATGAGTTTTTCATTATTCACGATATCCTCGCCGAACCGATGTACCATCTCTTCGTGCGTCATAGCCCTGTGAAAGCCAGTGGCAATCAGAATCGTAATATCAATCGTCGGATTTACAGCGCGGATACGACGAAGCAAAATAGGCAACGTCACCTTACTAGGCATGGGGCGCGTATGGTCACTCGTAATGATAACCATATTGCGTTTGCCCTCAACCAATGATTCAAGAGACGGACTATTAATAGGGTGATCAAGCGCCTCCTCAACAAGCTCAGCCGGGACTCTTCTCCGCCTTATACGCCATGCGATTAGACACAAGAACCCCTTGCACGAACCGTTCATCAATAGACACATCTACACTTTTATAATCATAAGGAAAAGAATACGTCTTCATATAGGCACCTCCTGTTGTATATACATTAAGTATAACAGAAATACTAAAGAGAAATAAGAGTAAGGGTGCTAAAAAGCTCCACCGGCCGGGTCTGACTACGCCCTTCGGGCTCCGCAGAGCCAAAGTCGCTTTTTAGCGACCCCTTACTCTTTTCCACCATAGAACAGAGAAAATCATATTTCCAATCTATAGTTGAAGATGCGAAAAAAAGGTGAGCTACCTCAAAAAAACGACTTTGGATCCCTCCCTCTACTCCTTGTAATAATGCAGCTAAATCGTATTTCCAATCTATGTTAGATTTAAGACGAAAACGCGAGGTCCCTCTGAAGAAATCGACTTTGGCCCTGCGAAGGCCGCAGGCCGAAGTCAGACCCGGCCGGTGGAGATTTCTTTAGAGGGACCTCGCCTCCCAAAACATATTTAAACTAATTAGATTGGAAATAAGATTTCGCTGCTTTTAATCGTCCTCGTTCACACGATACTTGTAGTTCATCACCCGGTTGTAGTTTTACATCGTTTAAAGGCACGATGTATGTACCATTCCGGCGAATGCTAACGATTAAGGTTCCGTCTGGCAAGTTGAGGTCTTGTAATTGTGTATCCACATAGGATGCCACTACAGGCACCTTGGTTTGGAAGAAGGTTTGCACGTTCTCTAGGTTGCTTTGACCTGTCATGGCTTGTAATAGGGAATCATAAACAGGCGGTTCTTTTAAGAGTTCTGCCACCAAGTAGGCCACTATGGTAACGATGCCGATGGCATAGATGTTGGAAAAGCTATTCGTCATTTCAAGGACGAGCAGAATAGCTAGAATCGGAGTCCGCATAGCGGCTGCGAGCATGCCGCCCATGGCGCAGATAACGAATTGTGGAACGAAATCGGGAGATATTAATCCTACCGATGAAAATAGGCTTTCACAAAATGCACCCGCCGACGCACCGATAACGAGCATAGGCAAAAAGATGCCACCTTGAGCGCCACTGCCATAGCAAAACGTGGTGAGTAAGATTTTTCCAATCACAATACCACCGAGAAGCAAGACGCCATGAGATTGAAAGGCCAGTTGGCCCACCAAATCATTGCCGCCACCCAACAAGAGCTGCGAATCGAAGCCAATAACGGCGACGGTCACGAAGGTAAGCACCAGCTTTAAAAAACGAGAACACTTAAGCCACTCAAAAAAGCGTTTAAAGGCAAATATCATGCGACAAAATAATACGCCGCAAAGGCCCATCAAAACGCCGACGCCAAGAAGAACAGGAAAATAGTTGAGAGGCATCCCTGAGGTCACGGAGAATCCGAGGGCCGGCGTAAGGCCAAAGATGGTTACCGTAATGTAATTCGATATGAGCGTAGCCACGAAGGTGGGAATGACGAGGTACGGATAAAAGCTTTTATGCACCTCTTCAAAGACGAACATAGCCCCTGACACAGGCGCACTAAAGGCAGCAGTTAAGCCCGCACCGGCACCAGCCGATGTAAGAATTCGCTGTTCACGAAGGCCCGAGTTCATCCAGTACGATACGATTTTACCGGCAGAGCCGCCGATTTGCACGGCTGGCCCTTCACGGCCCACGGAAATCCTGCAAAGCCGGTTAGTACGCCGCCAATCATCTTGGAAATGAGCGTACGATACGGCTTCATGTCGAACATGCCAAGCATTTCCCCTTCAATTTGAGGGATACCGGAACCGCCAGATAATGGAGCCCACGTTAAGAGTCGATCAACGATAAAGGCGAATACGACCATCGCAATAAGCCAACCAATAGCCCATTCCAAGGAAATATTCCCCATTAGATGCCATCGGATATGTTCGGACTCAAGGATTAAATAGCGATAGGCTGCACCGAAGAACCCTGCAATAATACCCACCAAAGCCCCTTTAGCAATGAGTTCAGATAATAACACGCGATTCATCGACATATCTGCCAAGGTAGAGCTGCGTTTATTCATTTTCCAAAGTTTCATGCATTCTCCTCCTCGTAGAAAGCATATCGAACATCAGTCTAATCTATGTGGAATTCTCCAAATGAAACGGAATCCTCTAAATGGACGGCAACAACGATTTCTCTGTCATCCGTTCTAAACGAAGTTTCTCCGCTACATACGTATCAGTATATTTATAACTAGTATACTTGCCGTTTCCTACTTTTTCAAGAATACCCTTATTGAATAACTTCATAATCAGCCGATACGCCTGCGGTTTAGAAATACCTAGTGCATTGGCCACGTCTGTACGCGTCACTTGATCAACAGCATTGAGCAACGAATGGAAGGCTTTAATATACGGATTTCCATAAGTCGGTGTAACATCATATACTTGCGAGGTTCCATGTAATCGATATACATAATCAGCAGTATTCAAATAATACAACTGCTTACCATCTATATCGACCGATTGAATAATATTCATCTTTAATAATTGTTGAACATTCATTTCACAGATAGTAGGAGATAACTGACAATCATGGATAATATCGTCCATACTAGATTGTTTGAGTTTACGTATACTATACAAAACCATTAACCCTCTTAAGCTAAGTTCCATATTGGACTTGACCTGATTTTGTACAATTAGGGTAACAAAATTATCATCTACAGGTGCCTTATCAAAAACAACGCGCACATAAGTACTTGTAGACTCGTCATATCGAGGTACCGGACGCCCTGCAAATAGTGATGGTTCAATAATTTTATCCACACCACGCCCCGTCTTTTCAGCCAATCCGATTCGTTTGAAAGCATCGGCTAATACGGTATTACGACTACGAGGTTCTGCAAACAATACGGAATTGGGTGTAATCCCTTGCATAAAATCGCCAGGACTCGTGATTGATATTTGCTCATCGTTAATTTCAACACGAATGCGCCCCATTTCCGTGTAATCTCTATGAGAATAAGCATTTACTAATGCCTCTCTAAGGAAATAGGGTCTATATCCATCAATCGAACAGCAACCGGGCCAGGAAATAGTTCCGTCATCATATTGACTAAATCTAACGATTCAATACAGCGCTCAATGGCCTGCAGTGCAGGGATATGCTCTGATACATTCCTAATTAATTTAGTGCCTTTCATCATGGTGAAAGCAGACTCTGCAGTCGGTATTAAATCCCTGATTCGCTCGCCTTTACCTAGTAGTATCAATCCAGCCATTGTTGGGTGAACGGTATCATCTACGGTTTGTACTAATTGTAAGGCTTGAGCTAATTTCAAATTATCCAGCTCAAGTAGCGACTGATCTCCTCTATACTTAGAAATCATGGAGCGCATTCTTTCAAACTCAAGCAAGGACAAATCATCAAATGTCGCATCTAACACTGGATAGGCCGACACATCTAGACCATAGGCATTTACCATATAACGCCGAATATCACATAAAAACATCGGGTAATTTTCTGGCGTGCCATCCCCTTTCAACCTTCGTTGTAATGCCCGTCCACTCGACGTATAAATCAACTCATAACTCTTTGGAACCGCAATACTAATAATAGGTTTTGTAAAACTGTACATAATATCTGTACTAACAGAAACATTAGGCACCGTACGATTAAAAATCATAGCACTTAACCCCGATGTAGACTGGTGGTTTTTATGCACGCCCGTAATCGTCCCATCATCCTCTACGCCAATATATAATGTACCACCCTCTGTATTTGCCAATGCTACAACGGCCTCGACTATTGTTTCTTCTGAAAGTTTCTTAACATCACTTTTAAATTCCGTTCGCAAATCTTCTATCAACCCTATATTTTCTGTATTCTTTGTATGCCTAGTATGCTTCATTTTCACACCTCCTGACCTCTTTACTCACAGTATATCCTTATATCTACATTATGTAAATATCTTACTCACGAATTCGTGAGCAAAAAAAGAACAGCATCTATATGAGTAATGATTCACCATATAGATGCTGTACAAGATTGTTATTGATTACACTTAATTAGAATATAGATTCATAGATACCAATGATTTCGTCAACAGTTACATCTCGTGGGTTACCTGGTGTACATGCGTCGTTGAAAGCAGATTCTGCGAGGAATGGAATGTCTTCGCGTTTTACGCCAGCTGCGCTGAGGGATTTAGGAATGCCTACATCGTCGGCTAGTTTTTGGATAACGTCGATAGCAGCCTGACGATAGGTGCTTTCATCCATAGCATCCACATTAGGCACGCCCATAACACGAGCAATTTCACGGTATTTAGCACCTGTTTCAGGGGCGTTGAATTTCAATACTGCTGTTAATAGCATGGCACAAGCCTTGCCGTGAGGAATGTCGTACACCGCACTCAATGGATGGGCCATGGAGTGAACGATGCCAAGGCCTACGTTAGAGAAGCCCATACCCGCAATATATTGACCTACGGACATCGCTTCACGACCTGCGTATTCGCCAGCTACTGCGCTACGCAAGGAACGGCCGATGATTTCGATAGCTTTCAAATGAAGCATATCAGTTAATTCCCAAGCACCTTTCGTAATATACCCTTCTACGGCATGAACGAGTGCATCCATCCCCGTCGAGGCACATAGGCCTGTTGGCATGGACGCGGACATATCAGGGTCGATGATAGCAATAATTGGAATGTCATGAGGGTCTACACAAACAAATTTACGGTTCTTTTCCACGTCAGTGATAACGTAGTTGATGGTAACCTCTGCAGCCGTACCGGATGTAGTAGATACAGCAATAATCGGCAAGCATGGATGTTTTGTAGGTGCCACGCCTTCAAGGCTACGCACATCACTAAATTCAGGATTCGTCATAATCGTAGCAATAGCCTTACTCGTGTCTATAGCACTGCCACCACCTACAGCAACGATCACATCAGCACCAGCTGCCTTACAAGCAGCCACACCAGATGTTACATTTTCAATGGTTGGATTCGGCTTAATATTGTCATATACATCGTAAGCAATGCCTGCCGCATCAAGCAAATCCGTAACCTTTGTAGCCACCTTAAACTCGAATAAGTCAGGCGTAGATGTAACGAGGACCTTTTTAAAATGGCGATTCTTAATTTCGTTTACAATCTCCTGAATCGCACCTTGTCCAAAATACGACGTGCCGTTCAACATAATTCTCCGTGACATACACTTCACTCCTAACAAATAAACAATAAACCGATAGAGAATAACTATACTTAGTAATTCTCTATCGGTTTATAAAAGTCCTGTATAGGGTTATAAATATGTTGTTATGAATACACTATATACTATGGATTAACCTAGTATTTATATCCCATGATTCATCTTCATGAGCAAGATCCGTTTCACAGACTCATCCAGCCGTTCCTTAGAGATGGTGCCGTCTTTGACGGCTTTCATAAGCCCATTATAGGCCTCTTGCATGTGTTCGTACTCATGACATACGAGCAAGATATCACTGCCCGCTTGAATGGATTGAACAGCCATATCGCCGAAGGTATAGTGTTTTGCGAGGGCGCCCATGTCCATATCATCGGTAACGACGACGCCGTTATAGCCCATATCTTTACGAAGCCAATCAGTGATGATTTTCTTGGATAAGCTAGACGGATGATCAGGGTCGATTTGTGGATACATCGCATGGGATACCATAATCATATACGTATTCGGTTTCGACTGTTTAATAAGGTCTACAAATACCTTTGTATCCTCAGCGAGTAACGCATCTTTAGACACAGGCACCACGCTAGTGTCTGCATGTAAATCTACATCGGTTTTACCAATGCCAGGGAAATGCTTGTACGAATACCATAAGCCAGATTCGTCATAAGCTTTGCCTACCGCACCTGCAAACTTCACGACTTGGTCGGGATTCGTGCTATATGAGCGACCATAGGTTAATCCCAAGTCCGCATCAGGCGCAAAATTAATATTAAATCCAAGGTCCTTAAGTTCAGTCCCTACTTGTTTGGCTAAATTTGCTGCATGGTCAACAGAACCTTGACCCAGCTCTTCTGCAGGGGGCACCTTAATCAACTTGTCCTCCATACGCGCCACGGCGCCGCCCTCTTGGTCGATACCGATGAACAATGGCGTAAGTCCCGCACTTTTACCGGCCTTATTAATATCGGTAATGAGCGTTTTCACCTGTTCCTTATTCTCCATGTTGCGGTCGAACAGGATAATGCCACCCACTCGATATTCATTGAGCATAAATTTCGCATCATCATTCAAGGTTGTGCCATGAATACCAATCATCAATAGCTGGCCTACCTTGTCTGCATCGGACATATTAGCCACAAGCTTATCTACCTTTTCTTCTGGTGAAAGCTCACTCTGCACCACCGCTTCATAGGTTACAGGCTCTGCCTTCTTGGCAAAGGGATTATGAAATGCGCAACCTGATGTGAGTGCCAAAGCACCAATCATAGTCGCTGCCACTATACGTCGTAACATATTAACCTCCAAGTATAATTTATAATGCTTATAGTATATCATCTTCGACCATGTTATATGTACTTAACAAAACAACCTTTTCTATGCTATACTAAACTATATCGTAAAGTTTCGATGTAATTTAGTATATAATGACTCGTGTGAGTCAAAGAGGAATATATGGAATTTGAAAATAACCAAGTACCAGAGGCAATTCTGGACAAATTAACAAAGGTGTGTACATGTCGTAGCATTACACGCAAAACGATTAAAGAGGCCATTTTTAATGGGGCTCATACATTTCCAGCTGTCAAAGAAGCGACTAGAGCAGGCACTGGTGCCTGTGGTGGCAAAGGCTGTGGTCCGCGCATCGTAAAATTACTAGCGGAACTAAAAGAACAAGGACGCATTTAACATTATCCCTTGTTTTAAAATAGAACAGACCTGTTCTATTTTACAGAACCTCATATAGGGCCCTTTCACCTAAAACACAAAAGCTATTAGTTGATTATATACAATCAACTAATAGCTTTTTTAAGTTTAAAGGGCTGTTTTGTTGGGTTATAGCACCAAGTTAACGATACTTTCAAAACCACCAAGAATCGATTTTTGCAAGGGCACAAAGATGTGCGAAGCAATCGGTGAATTTAATATAACGATCAAGATGAGCAAGGAAACCATGCTAAATCGTGCTACATGAATTTGCCATTTAAGAGGCAAGAAGTTCATCAAAATATGGCTACCATCGAGTGGTGGCACAGGCATCAAATTTAAGATGGCAAAGTTAATGTTGTACACGACGATGAGAAACAATACGAGGTACAAGGAGTCATTGCCCAATAGGTTCGCTGCTTCCAAGCATCGCATAACAACGTAGCCGATAAAGGCCATCACAAGATTCGCCATAGGCCCTGCGATGGATACAATCATATCATCGGTCCGCGGGTCCTTAAAATTGGTGGGATTTACAACAACTGGTTTGGCCCAGCCAAATCCACCTATAATCAAGGCCAAAGATCCAATGAGATCAAGGTGTACAAAAGGGTTCATCGTAAGGCGCCCCATCATACGCGGTGTAGGGTCACCCAGTAAATCTGCTGCCTTAGCATGAGCATACTCGTGCCCTGCAGCAGCAATGATTAGCGCCGGAATGGACGCGATAATCATAATTAAACTTAATCCAGAAAGAATCATACTACTCCTTGTTATCTAATAGCACTTGGCTACTACATCATGTATTGATTTATTTCCAATTCATTAATTGGCTTCTCATTTATTGATTTGTGTTCCACTTATTGATTTGCTTCCCATTCGGCAAAGCCCGCATTAATGCAAGACAATGCATTCAACACACGAGGAAAGCCAATATACGGCACACATTGGGAGGCAATGCTAATCAGAAATCTCTTATCATTTCCTACGTTCAAATTACCAATGACATGCGCCTTAAGCTGCGCTTCACAACCGCCTTGCGCCATGAGAAAACAAAAGGTAATGAGCTCGCGTTGTTTAGTGCTAAACCCCTTACGAGTATAGTAATCACCGAACATGTTGGCTAACCATTTATTAATATGGCGCGTATCTTCAGGTCCCGATTGGTAGAAGTTCCGCATTCCTTCGCCCCAGATTTCCACTTGCATTTCGATACCCTTTTCAAGACGGTTTTCACTGGTAATCGTGCTGCGATGAGGGTTTTGAATTTCTTCATCTCGATAATCAAGAATCTTATTGGTAATTTTAAAGAACGGACGCACCTGTCCGATGCCAAGATACGGTACCGCTTGATAAATGAGCTCTACGATTTCATCGGGGAATAACACCAAAAATTTATTGCGGCTGGCATCATCAATGAATATTCGTCTGTAGCACCTGGCTCCAACCAAGGTAGCTAAAATAGCCAAAAAACGACTATGCGCTGCTACATTACAGCCATCCTCCGTAATGACCTCGTGAAAGGCAAAGGTTTTTCAAATGATCTTCAAACTCAGGATCTATATAGCCTGCTGGCGATGCAATATCGGGGAACATGCGTTCCGTATAGGCTTGCGCAAATTCAGATTTTGCCATCCTTACCTCCTAAAATACTTGTTAAGCTTTCACCTAACATACAGTTAATAGGCTTTCACCTAACATACAATCTATCAACATCATAATTATATGATATCTATACATTCATATATATACAATAATGGTGAAAGCCCCTTATAAAGAACTTTCACCATTATACGTATCATTATAAGTATTTAATTATTATGCATGAACGTTTACAGTTGCAGGAACAGCATTTACATCAGGGAATGCAAACTCTGTGCCATATACTTCTTTCCAAGCAGCTTTGAACATATTAAATTCATTTGTGCCAGGATTGATTTGGTACAATTGACCATCTGGAGCAAAGCGATATACAGTGTGCAAGCTAGGATGCACAATATATTTGAACAATGTAGCTTCGCCGTATTGGTTGTTATGCATATTTACTACATTAATACCGAATACATAGTTGCGGCTACCATCGATCAAATTAAATTGAGATGCTTTGTCAAAGTAGTAAGTTTCTGTACCGTTAGCACTGTTTGGCACTTCTGGGTAATTTTCCAAACCGTTCCAGTTAGCAGCGCTAGCTACGGAACCAACCAATAATGTTGCTGCAAGAGCAAATGTAGTAACTAATTTCTTATTCATAATGTTCGCCTCCACCCTAAACGGGTAACACTAGGTCTACTCCCAATGACCCAATAATACAATATCTAATTAAATTATATCATATTTATCGTTTAATATCTTCAGGATTGATAACACCATGCGCTGCATCAATGGTATCTAATAATTTATTAAGCAACTTTCTCAATTCAGCAGCTTCATGAACAGTAAAAACTTCTTGCGTACTAGCTACTAGTTTCTTAGGCACTTCGATAGCTTCCTTGCGAAGTGCATGGCCTTCTTCTGAAAGAGTAACCATTACCACCCGTTCATCATTACGACTGCGTTTACGTTTTAAGAACCCTTTTAGTTCTAATTTCTTAAGCAACGGCGTCAATGTACCAGAATCGAGGCGCAACACTTGCCCTAATTCCTTGACGGATAATTCACCATATTGCCACAATGCCATCATGACAATGTATTGAGTATATGTCAAATTCAAAGGTTCCAAATGCGGACGATAAGCATTTACGATTTCCTTAGCTACTACATACAAAGGAAACCCCAATTGATTTCCAACATTAAATAATCAGCTTCTGGAACCTCTGAAACGCGATTATAACCTGCTAATGTACCTATTTTTGCCATTAACTAGCCCTCCATTACACACACTTTGTATTTCTAAAATAATTGTACACAATTTTCCATTAAGCGGTCAATACATCTTTGTAAATTCTTCAGCAACTTACGGTTTCATAGATGAGGGGTCAAAATGACACGCTACTGCGCAAGCGGAGCCCGAAGTCATTTTGACCCCTCATCTATTCCACACAATAAATGCTTTAAGAATTTGCAAAACTGCATAAAGCAAGGGTCTGTCTCCGCCCTGCGGGCTCCGCAGGGCCAAAGTCGGCTTCAAAACACCCACACATCCGCCATGAACGCTAATCTATATTTAGCTAATCGCAATATAGCATTTTATATTAGAATCCATTAGGAATTTATAAAGATTATAAGAAAAAGGGTGCATGGGATTGCACATCAAAAACTTATTTTCGATATACAATCCCATGCACCCTTTGATATTAAAAATATATTTATCCTTAATTATGGTATGTATTGATATGAGTTGTTTTTTCATCTACAGCAGCCATGTCGACGAGCATGGTCCAGGTTAAAGCTTCTTGCGATACGCTATTCCAATGGATGGGCATAACAGGCATAGATACTACATCTGAATGATCTAGTGTGTTCATTGCCTTTTGTATTAGTTTCGTATGATTGACAAACCAATCTTTTATTGTGCTTCGCGTTGCCATAGTTGCCTCCAACTAAACTGTATCATTAGTAATAGTATTACTAATTTATATCTATACCCCCATAGGTATTTACTATTATCTATACTATATACCCATATAGGTATATTTGCAAGTGTATTTTCATTTTTATTCTAAAAACAAAAAGGGCCGCTTACGCGACCCGTTCATATATAATTTTTAGTCAATATAGGTTACCGGATTTCCTTTGATGTCAAGTTCTCTGCGGTTTAGTCCATTTGGCAAGTCTGGATAGCCGATGGCAAGGCTTGCATATACTTTTTCATCATCGCCCATGCCAAGTTCGCGAAGGCGTTTGATTATGCGTTCGTTGTCTTGTAGGTGACGTAATTGGTTCACCCAGCAGGATCCCAAGTCTAGTTCGTTGCAAGCAAGCATCATATTTTCCATAGCACAAGCTGTATCAGAGAAATTATTGGCTAGCACAGGTTTATGAGCCAATACGATGAGCACCGGTGCATTGTAGTGGAATACAAATTTGCCCTCTTTGGACATTTAATGATGTTCACCATGTATGGCGGCGTTTGTTCCGTTACTTCCGTCTTGCCATACTCTTCTTGGACAAGGGTTACGAGTTCTTTCAACACATCCGGATTGGTAATGACCATAAAATGTGTAGGTTGTAAATTGCCACCTGTTGGCGCGCGACGACCTGCATCGATAACGGTGTCGAGCAATTCTTGTGCAACCGGTTCAGGTTTGAATTTACGTGTACTATGACGTGTTTTTATGCATTCTAATGTATTCATGATAAACCTCCTTTTGAGAGTATTCTACTATGAATTATTGATTGCTTACAAGTTTTACTATATATAGATTATTGATTACTTACAAGTTTGCCTACATATGGATTTCTGTCTTCGTCAGAATTAGTTTTATATTTCCAAGATAATAATAATGCAGAGTTAAGTACTACGAGTAAGCTTCCCCCATTGAGTACGAGGGCGCCCCATACTGGTGAAAGTGTACCAATCATGGCTAAGATAATGGCAATACCATTCAGAATAAGGACAAAGCTTAGGTTAATTTTAATAGTACGCATCATGTGTTTGGATAAAGCTAGATAATTACTGATTTTATTAACTGTATTCTAATTTTGCATGTGTTTATTACACAAATACATGAGCAGTTATTCATCTATCCTATCCATCGTATTCTTAATGCTCACACTTGGAGATAAGAGCCAATAGACAAATATATGTGTCCTACAAAATAGAACAGGCCTGTACTAATTCCAATGAGCCCTATATATAGTTCTGCAAATTAAAACAGGCCTGTAGTAATTCTAATGAGTACCATATGTGGTTCTGCAATTTAGAACAGGCCTGTTCTAATTCTAATGAGTACCATATGTGGTTCTGCAATTTAGTACAGGCCTGTTCTAATTCTAATGAGTACCATATGTGGTTCTACAATTTAGTACAGGCCTGTTCTAATTCTAATGAGTACCATATGTGGTTCTGTAATTTAGTACAGGCCTGTTCTAATTCTAAAAAGGACTTACTGATGTCTAATAAATTAAAAATCGCGACTAGTTGATTAGAAACTAATTAACTAGTCGCGATTTTTCTATTTCTATATTTATATAAGGATTCCACAATTCCCTATATGGATTGATTATACTTGCATGGTTGCCCAGGTGAGTACATCATAAATAAGTGCTACAACAATAGCCATAGCTAATTGTCCACCGATATAGACAGGCACGAGGTATATAAAAAATGCCCATAAGGCACCGATAATTTTCATCCATACGGCCCCAAGTTGTTTACTTTCAACCCAAGCCACAAAACGATCTAGAGGATTGACGATTTTTATAATCCATCGTGGAACATCCTTATCTGGATTGCACGCAGGCAGGTATAACAGTAATAACGGCAATACAATAGCATCAATGGCGAGCAATGTGGTTAGTGTCAAAGAAAACCAATCGGGTTCTCCTTCCCACGTCACAGGATGCGAATAAAAACGGAGCCCCCACAAATAGGCTTTGTATACGATATACGGTTCTAATAGCCATAGTAGGGGCTTTGTAATATGCATAATAAACACTCTCTCTCTAAATTATAAATAGTATATTAATTATAGCATATTTTTAATTTTTTATGACGTTAAAACACCAGTGTATTATGCAAAATAATGACACTGGTGTCTCAGCCAAAAATATACTATTATTCCACAACGACCGTATTATCTCGTCTTACTATTTCAAGCATTTTTGATCGTACTGTAGATTCTGTATCGAGTTTATGTTTTCCACCGTACCAAGCCATATCGGCACCGGCAAGGCGGAACATGATTTTACCATAAGCACTACCGGAGGAGTGTTCTGGTTTATTGAATCCCATATCAATGGACACGCGCGGTGTCAGTTGCAATTCGGTGCCAAGTCGCAACCCGTTTTTATCAGCGCTACGGTCCAGAGTCCAATGATAGGCTTCTCCATAGATGCGAGCCCAGCGCGCATTTTTAAAGGTTTTTCCATAGGACACGGTATAGCCATCGGTAATACGTTCCAATGCACCATTGACCATATGTTCATCACTCATACCACGATAATAGTTGAAACGGAACTCGCTTTCACCAGAAAGATATTCAAGACCAGCACTCATGCGTCTATGTTGGCCCTTGAAACGGTAATCATAAAACAGGTTCGCGCCATGCAAATGATGGTCATCACTGCTGATGCGGCGATAGCCAAAACCGCTGTTAAGGGTCGTACCAACGTCCGCAGCGCGTGCCACGGAACCTTGGGTAAACCAAACTTGGCGGGATTGGTCGTCATAATGGCCTATAGGCTGCACCGTTTCTGCGCTGTAGAGGGGCTTCCAATCCTTCTGAAAGCTAAGCGCCACGGTGGTTCGTTTCATCCATGCTTTACCATTGGTATGCATATCATTGTTGATATTGGACACAGCCACTGCATTGATAGCGGAATTCACCGCATCAACATTAGAATACCGCGTCGTTTTACGCTCTGTTGTATTCATTATCAACGGTCCGCTTTCACCAATCTGATGGTCCGGCAAATAGGCCGGCGAAATATGAAATTCCTCAGTATTCACTTGTCCATTTTTCGTAGATGGCGCCGTATCACTGGCCCACACAGTAGGAGCCAGTAATACCCCACACAACACATACACTAAAAATCGCATATACACTTTTTTACAAATTGAGAGCTTCCATCCATTCTTTTTCTTTAAAGCCTACCAAGACCTTATCTTCTAATACCAAAATTGGACGCTTTACAAGCATACCGTTGGATGCCAGCAAAGCCAATTTTTCCTCTTCGCTAAGACCTGGCAACTTATCCTTTAATTGTTGCTCACGATAAATCAAGCCAGACGTGTTAAAGAACGCTTTCAAATCCTTACCAGATTGAGGATACCATGCAGCGATTTCCTCAGCTGTAGGATTTTCAGATTTAATATCACGGTCCGTATATTCAATATGATGATCATCTAAAAACTTCTTTTGCTTTTTTGCACGTTGTGCATTTTGGATATTCTACAAATAACATAGGAACTCCTTTATCTACATATAACACTAAGAATCATTATTCATATGTATAGTGTAGCAGATACATCGATTAATTTCAATTTATTGTTTTATATATCATCTGTTGGAATAGCACCTACTTAATTATCGCTTATGATAATCTTCGTCACTTTGCTCCCATTATGTTCAAAGAATATACCGCGAATGTTATCGCTATTATATCTAAGATATCCATAGAACCACCGGTTATTAAAGTCGATAAAATCAGGGCGTCCATAGACGTCCATAACCTTTTTCAAGTTGTCGCCAACGGCAATGCCTCGAGCAGTTACAGCATCGCGATTGCTTACGGTTATATACCATACGATAGGTCTGCTATCTTGCATCAAGGAATGTCCGAATTTAATGCCTCCATAGGTAAGCTCATCACGTTTTTCACTAGTCGGCTGACCAAGGCTAGCCTTTACTGCATCAAAAGATGTACCAAGGGACACACCTGCAATTTTCATATCTTCAGCAGGCAAATGGGCCCCTATGACCTGACCAGGTCTATAATGACGATATTGCTCTGCCTTTGGCCAACTTGGTGAAAGTTTAGCATTACTTGTTTCTAAACGATCCATGGCTTTACTCAACCAACTGGCATCAGCAACAGAACTCATATTGCCAGCCAGTAATACAGCAATACCCAAACTAAGTGCTATAGATTTTGTTCTCATTATTCTCTCCTAAACTCTCAAAACTATATAAACGATCAAAGACTTATAAAACTAGATAAATTCTCAAATTACCCCCATCCTAGTACCCAAGAAAGGAGCTGCCTAAGTTGTAATAATAAGGGTGTAAGAATTAGGGCTAATATAACAACTAACAGGGTTATCCATAATATACCATAGGTTTTCAATATTAATTCAACAATAAGGAATAAAGATTTAAAAGCAAAAGAAGCCTGTCTTTTTTCTGCTATCCAAGATTTACATGAATAATATATCTTAGGTTTAGATAAAAAAATGGATGCAGTTTTTTTACACCACAACATCAGCCAGGGTATAATCCATATATTACCAAACGTAAAAAAATCAGTACTAGAACTTTATCACCTAATGGGTATAGTTCCAACACATAACGATCATAAATTAAGCCACAAAAAAACATATATAGAAATACACCAAATTACTAAAAAGCAATAGCTTTACAACGAGGCCTAAAACAATTTTTATAATTGATTTACACATATTCACAAATATCTAACTCTCAAAACTATATGATATAACAATATAATAACCTAACCCCAAAAAGCACAATGCTTCTCAGCATCAGTATACTATGCTGAGAAGCATTGTGCCTATTGTTTTATGGTTTATTCGTATTTGACGATATATATGCTATTTTTATGCCCATACACATGGTGTTTTCAGTAAGTTCTGAATGATATTGTGCCCTGCTATGACGGTCATGACTGACGGAGCGCAATAGGTAAATTCTGGATCCGGCAAAATCGTTTTGATGTAGCAATCTTGTATTTCCATAAATGATTTGTATGTATCAAGTGAAAACAGTCCATAATTACCACACAATTTCCATCTATCTTTAGCGAGAAGGGCCAAAAATTCATCGGCATGTGGGTCATATGCAATGTTAGGTAAGGTGCTGGTTGTTAGCCCTGTATCACTATTTGTACATGGAGAAATATGATACATATACCCTCTTGGTGTGATACAAAGCATCCAGGGAATTGCTCTAGACATAAGGGTTCGTTTAAAAACGCCAAATACTTCTTGTAATCTTGATTTTCGCACATACAGAGCATAAAAGGTTTCCTTATATTCCGTTGGGTCATCAGGCGTATCGAGATATGTTTGCTCCACTACATCAATGGGTACATTACATATATTGGCGAGGTCTTCAATCGAATGGCGCCATATTCCTCTACGTACTAAACTAATACGCCTTTTGGGGAATAGTAAAATATATTCACTGCCAATATAATCAGATAAAGCACCAAAATGAATGCCATCTTGACGATTAAACTCAGGGAATTGCATACGCCGATAATCAGCGTCAATGCCCGTGCAAGCATAGCTTTCACCTAAAACAGTGCTACCATAGGTCTCAATCTGATGAGGGTCCCAGTCCCCTAAGTTATCGCCATACCGCATCTTGCCATGATCATAACGAAGCATCTTGGTGTGCCCCGTAGGCGACACGCAGAGCACGCAAGGATACCCATACCGCTGCGTATACCAACCGCCCACGCTGTGCCAGTCCGCAATCCGATTTTCAGGCCATGCAAACAAGGTCATTTCCACCGGCTGCTGTCCATGTACACCATTCACGGACGCCGTGCCATGAATCGTATGCTTATACCAATTTCGGCCAATCATATACTGCCATGCCAACGGTGGCGTCGGACCACTTTGGCCAACAGGATCACTAATCACAATGAGCAGACCCATCCGCGCTTTTCGATAGGGTCTAACGATATCATTAATTTGGCGCACTAAACCTGGATTCATAAGACATCCCCCTTTTACCTTACTAATTTTGATGAAAGCTAACGCTGCTTACACCTTTAGTATAAATGAGTAGATGTGTAAAATTTAGTGCATAGAGGCATGCAAACTCATTACTGCTTAACATATAAAAAAGTTATATAATTATACTTAACAAAGAGGATCTATGTATTGTTATAGCTCCTATAAAAAGGAGCATGTAAGCAGGAGAAGCTATTATGCCAAAATTACCACTCATAGTGGGTGCTTTCATCATGAGCACTGTACTATCACCAGTAGAGGCCATCGACGTCAACATTCCTGGTGCGGATGCGAAAATTCCAAAGGATGCGTATATAAATTATCAAGCCACAACCCCAGCCATTGAACAAGATGTGGCCAATTATGTAGAAACGTTAAAGAGCACCGATAAAGCCAACGGTATTAGTAGAAATGAGCTAGCCTATGCAAAGGAGGCCTCTATATATCGCGGAGAGCATTACCACAATACGGTTATTTCCGTTCACAATCGATACAGCCAGATTCGGCTTTCATTCCCCGTAGCAGGCATAAAGAGCGAATATAATATTGGCCAGTATAAAAATCCAGATCGCACCATAGAGGATTATCGCGTTATAACTGATAATGGCAGTCTTAATCTAGAAATCGACTATGCAGATTACAAAGATCAGGATTGGCGCAACACTAAAATTGCCTATGAAAAACTAACGGATAAGGACGTTCGTAAGTTCTTACAAGATAAAGCAAAGAAGAGTCCAGAAAAGCATATTTCTGATATAAAGGCGACTGTATTTTCATACCCTACCGTTACCTATAGCACTTGGGACAGCATGAAAATGCCTTACCTGAAAAACGGTCAAAAAACGACGATGACCATGGATACCATCAACTTTAAATATATGGGCTTTGCCATACGGTATCCTCTATATCACGCAGGTATCGCCTATTTCAATAATAAACCGGTGTTGAATAAGGTGCCTACTGACAATCTACTCGCCAATTACGTGCTTCCATCGGTAAAAAATCTCAATGAGTTGAATCAATATTCACGCATAGAAAATCTAAATGGCATACAATATCGCGTACCTAAAGATGCCCTATTCGAAGGTGAAAGTAAAGAAGATTATCAAGATATTAGATATTACAAAAAAGGATCCATAACCTTTTTTGTTTCTACTATCAATCTTACTAATAATCCGTATACTCGTAATCTTATCATTGATGGGCATTACAATTTCAGTAGGAATTTACATTCATTCTGGAATATATACCGGTACCACCCAACACCAGAGTATATTAATTACGCTGTTGTATGGAATAATAATATACCTGGCCTATCCATACACAGTTATGAACCATATAGTGATATTCAAATCCTAAACTTTGAATCCTATGATGGCACCTATCGTTTTATCTATACCATCTTTTATCCGAACTTTTTAAGTGCTGATGAAGTTCAAAAATTACGGAATATGATTGAGTTCTTTGATTCTACGAATAATCCTGAGTTTAAACTACAGCAACATGTTGTGTTTCCAGAGAATCGCTAACTAGAAAACTAAATACAACTAATCTGCTATCTTAAGATACACAAACAGCCAGTACCGCAATCGCAGTACTGGCTGTTTGTATGTGTAGTGTATTCTATTCTGTTATTATACAACTATTTAGAATTTTTGAGGTCTCTATTTTTTCTTGCCTTGTTTCTCATGTTGTTCTACAAGAGCAAGAAATTCTTTAAAGTTGTTGATTTTAACGGCTTGCCATGTGCCATCATCAAGTTTTTTCATAGCAAGGTTAAATGTTACGTCTTGGTTAAGTTCTTTGGAGTTAAATGTAACAGGCACAACAGCGCTATTACCATCAACAGTGGCAGAACCAATGCTTTTGAACTCAAGATCTTTAATACCAGTTTTTTCTTTCATGTCATCAGCTGCTTGTTTTTCACGAGCATTTTGGTCTGAACTTTCAGGTTGCTTTGCAATGGCACTGTAAATTTCATTACTCAAAATAGGTACAATCTTAGGTTTCAAACCTTGGAACATCACCTCAGCAAGGCCTTTAAGTGGGTTGTCTTTAATTTCAGGATCTTCCAGTTGCATAGCCACAACATCATCATAGCCTGATCCGATAATGGAATCTACATCGACATGTTTTTTGAAAGCATTCACATCGTGTTTTTCTACGGCTTCACGAGCAAGATTCAAGGAATAGACCGGTGTTTTTGTAAAGTACAAGAAATACCAACCTAGAGCAACGGCCACAATGGCTACAAGTACGGCAATAATAATCTTCTTTTTAGACATAAGGGTCTCCTCTCATGCGGACACAATAGTATATAACTTACTTTCAATTTTACACTAAACCCCTACTAGTTAGGAAATTAAATTCCATTTTATTCAAAAAAATGTATGATGTTGAATCCTATTTCTAACTATTTTATGGTTCATCGTCATAAGCTAATCCATATGCCTTCTGGTAGATTAAATTAGGCAATGTATAACGTTCCAAACCAAATGTAGCAGGTAATATCATGGCCTCTATATTTGCTTGCTGAAGTGAGGCGCGAACGCTACCATCATTGGTAAAAGCACCTGCGGCTTTCACCATACTAGTAATCCCAGAATTCTCATCCTTAGCACGCCAAATCGAAATATATGGTACATGAATGCCTTGTTTAAGCCCTTTTTCATGCGCATTAATCAGATGGCGCAATGATTGATTAAGCTGGTAATCGTATTGAACCTGAATACCTTGAATGAGATTGGATGCAGGCATCAATACATACAGAGTGGCCTCAATGCGGCGGTGTCCGTTAGAATCTACGATAGTTCTAATAGACTCAAGATCCAGGTATTTTCCATCACCTCGGCCAGAATCAACAGACGAGTCGATATGTTGGAATCGTGCCGTATCTAATAATTCAGACTGTGATATGGCTTGACCTTGCAGTGGTAATACGAGGCAGACTAATAACCATAGAAAACGTAAATATATTCGTTTCATCATCCACCTCACTGTACCACAATATCATCAAAGTGTTGCTGATACGTAACCATAAACATAGTATCTGCTAAATCATACAGGATTCGATGATTACGATTCACTGGGAACTTACGTGTATCCTCTGAGTACTTTGTCCATTTCACGGTTCCATCTGATTCATATCTCGCCACATCAATATCAGACATATATAAGCCAGAATTGCTTTCACTAGCTTGAATCAATGCAATCATAGACGGACTTGGATTCATCGTGCGAGACGAACGAATCAACGTAGCCAATGAGTAATTCGTATCATACTCTACAGTAAGCTGTTTCTCTTGAATCCCACCCCCATAGGATGCAACCGTAGCTATATAATAGATTCCACGCAATGTGTACTGCGGCGGTGCATAGTGCAAAGGCTCTACAGAATAAGTATTTAGGTAAACGTAGATGCCCTCTTTTCCAACAGGGTTACTAAACTCATGGTGATGAACCAATTTAAACTGCGGCGATGTCTGTAACTCTTGTAATGTAATTGCCTCTGTAGGCATGGTAAAAACTAGCAACACAAAAGCTAGCATTAAAATACGTCGAATCATAAAAACCTCTCTCAACATAAATAAGCACAATCTTATTAGCATAAGTATACTATGCAAATAAGGCTGTGCCTATAATTTATAAAATATATACTATTTTATTTTTTGTAGTGCCAATTTAATTTCTTGAAGTTCAGCACGTAAATCCGCATTATCAGCTTGTAAGTCCTTAATTTGTTGTGCCATTTCAAAGCGGCTCATTTTTAAGCTAGGATCTTGGTATCCTAATTTGAAAGATGCACCGAGATTGAAGGTACTTTCACTACCTAAAGCAACGCCAAGATGAACCATCGTATTTTCATTCGGTTGATAAGACGTACCGATAGCACCAGCCGTTGCATTTTTATAATGACCTACGCTAGTCGCAAAGGACCATTTATCATTTGGATTGTAGTCCAAGTAATGCAAGCCAGATAAAGCAGCTGACACAGCACCAGCTTTGTTAATTTGGCTGCCTACGTTCCCCATAATATTGCTAACATTAACATTCGCAGTAGCTGCGCGCAATTGACGAACGTTAACGGCATCTGTATCTGCTTGACCATCGTCTACATTTTCAATTTTCATATCCCCTGCATGAATACCCGCTTCCGCATCATACGTCAGATTAATGCCATCTGGTCGACCATCACTAATAGTTATACCCGTCGGTTTAACTTGTGTAGCATGCACTTTCACAGTACTTGGATCCGTCCCTGGCACAATAGAGTTAACGGCCCCCACATCAACGATGTTCAATCCATTGTCATCAAAATCCATACTAGTATTGTGATTCGACATAGATAACGTGCCCGGTTTAATAATGACACGTTCATTACTACCATCTGGAAACTCATCATTAATCCAAAACTGCTTTGAAGAAATAGTGGTACCATCAAAGCGATTATTTGATGACGTACTGCCGATAGTAATCGTATCAGTACCAACATTCACTGGTGCGCCCATAACATTCACACTCAAAACAGACAAAATTCCCGTTAACACTAATAATCTCTTATTCATGATAACTCTCCCTCTAACCTACAGGATCTAACACACACAAATAACCCTTATAGATCCTCATTCATACATACTTATGAATATAGATAAATACTGAAAGAAATCTCATATTCCCCAATATAATTTCATTATAAGCACTACTTATTTTTACGTCAACGATGTGTTTTCATTCTTTATTCATTTGTTACTTTCATTCTACTCACTATAATAAATAAGGGAGTAAATTATATTTTTTTACATCCATCAACACATTACTATTCCCATGCCGATTACGTTGGTATCGAATCAATACAACCTGATTCGTATATTTATTGAATACAAAAGATAAACCTTCGTTGTGATACCCTACGTATTCACCTACATAGTACCCAGTATATGTATCATATCCATGATAGATATCTCCATATGGTTCTGCTGGTCGTCCCCATTCAGTATCCTCAAGAAGCAGCCCATAAAGAGATTCTACTTCGCTTCGCGTCATACCTATCATAGCCCCTTTATTAGTTGCATATCCAGATTTTGTAATATATATTGTACTCGGTTGTGTACGCAAATCCCATAATGAAATAATAACCGATTGGTCAGCAGAGATATACATATCATGATAGGAATAATGATGATCCGCTAGCCATAAGGAATAATGGTAATAGTTTAAATAAGAATACATATCCGAATTAGATTCTAAACCGGCTAAAACGCCCGCATCATCAGTTTTAGCAAACGCAGTTTGCCCCATACAACCAATAATAAAAATAGAACTTAACAAGAGTTTTACAAATGAGTGTTTCAATAGAATCACCTCTTAAAGTTTGTAGCAATGGCCTTTTCGTTTATCTAGCTACCAAGCGGTAACGAAGGGCTATTTGCTTTTTGTAAGGCAAATAAGCGCCCCCTATTTCACAACTACATCATCAAATTGCATACCGTACACACGTTCATACAAGCGGTTAGCCAAAAGATATCCTGCAAAGCCAAAGTCTACAGGGGCCGTTGCCATCCATCTATCACTCGCTTCGCTTTGTGCATCATATCGGTTTCCATCTACATGGAACACTTTAAAATCAATAATAGTAGATGAAATTCCTGAATTCTTTTGTTTAGACAACCATAGATCTTTATACGATGCTAATTGATGAGCCTCCAATTTCTTAATTAAATTGGCAAAGGACTGCTTTGTATTAAAGGTATAAAGAACCTGCTTTTCCTGAATCGTGTCACCAGCAGGCATGAGCACATACTGTGTGATGGTAATTTGCTTTGTTCCATTCGGCCCGTTAGAGGCCTTGATGGAATCCTTATCTATATAGGTGCCATCACCATTGCCGCTTTCACCAAAGCCACGAAGCATTTCATAGTGGCTAGTATTTTGTAATTCCTGCATAGACATGCTATATGTTGGCACCACACAAGACAGTACCAATGCCATTGTTATATATAATACTTTCATCATCCGCCTCATTTCACCACCACATCTTCAAAATGCATCCGATACGCTTCATAGAATAAAGTATCCGCTATATCATAACGCGTCGTATTCGGAGCCATGCGCAAAATAGCACGCGTAGAGGCTTTCACCTGAATCGGCAACGACTGCCCATCAAAAGAGAATACGCCTAAGGGTTCCTCGGAGCCCACCATGCCTGTTTTCGTTTGTGCCGCATCAATAACCGTCGTCAACGAAGCACCGGCTTGTTTTGCATGATATACCTGACTCGCCAGCGACAAACGAGTGTCATAGGATACAATCCAGGAATCACTATAAATAACATGTTTCCGCGGTGATTGATACGCATTGTATACCGTAGCTCTAATTATATACATAGGTGGTGCATACTCTAATACCTCTATGGAACGCGTATCTAAATACCACGTAGTATGCTCATCCGCATTAGGACCATCAGGCGTTAGCTCATACATCACCTTAAACTGTGGTGACGACTTGAGTTCCTGTATCGATATCGCTTGGCTAGGTATGGTGAAAGCTAACGCTACTGCTAACATTATAAAAATACGTTTTAACATAAGACTCTCCTCTTAGAGATTATAATATAAACACTATAACTCACTCATTCATCTTAATTTGACGATATATCATAACCTTATTATAATATAAGAAGATAGCCAGACGAGTCGTAACGTCAGGCTCATCTCGAAGGAATAATCTTGTGAAATGGCCTTTCTGTTATCGAATTATAAAGGATAACGAAGGGCTATTTGTCTTTTCCTAGACAAATAAGCGCTATTAATGCACCAAAAGCGATAACAACAGCCATCACCTGCAAAAGGAGCATAATGATTTCATAATCACTCATAGGCTTACCCTTCCCTTCAAAAACGAAGAGAGGCCCAACCTCGTCTAACTATCTTAGGCTCATTATATAGCAAACAAACATGCGATACAATAAGCATCGTATTATACAGATTTATAGATAAACCTCTACTCCAAAAATGATATGTCACACCTTTACTGGACACTCAGTAAAAAGGAGGTACATATCAAATCTAGGTAGAGGTTTCTTTTCATATCTACATTATATTATCCACTATAGTAAATGAGGCAATAAGTTATATTCTTTTACATCACTTAGCACATTACTATTGCCATATCGATTACGTTGGTACCGAATCAATACAACTTGATTTGTATACTTATTGAATACAAAAGATAGACCTTCATTGTGATAACCTACGTATTCGCCCACATAGTACCCTGTATATGTATCATAACCATGATAGATGTCCCCATAAGGTGGTTCGGCTGGACGGCCCCATTCAGTATCATCAAGAAGCGGCCCATAAAGAATAATGGTAATAACTCAAATAAGAATACATATCCGAATTAGATTCTAATCCAGCTAAGACACCTGCATCTAAATCGCCATGGTTAAATCCATTTTCTAATTGTTGTACCACATCTTGAGGAGAAATAATACAAGCAAAATGGTTATTTCGCTTCTTTATCATTCCAAACTAGCAATGCACCAATGGCATTAAGAATATAAAATACATATTTACCAACATTGGCAAAGTTTCCTTGAGTGAATGCTTTTAGAAGCTGAACGATATTATAGACCATCCAAAATGGCCATTGCGTATTTAATTTTAGAGCGTTAAATAGATTAGCGATGAGAGATAAGGCAAACACAATCGTTGTAAGAATCGATAAGAAATTAATATGACCGCTAAACCCTATAAAGTTAGCTATGATAGAAAAAATGAAAGCAACCACGGTAATCATAGATCCTACCCATCGTTTTTGTGATGGACTCATCGTATTAGGAATCCCATCATGCGATGCTTTCCATTTTTTTATAGCAAATGTATAAATAATAAAGGTAACAGGATATGTAATAATCGCGGCTTTATTACCAAGAATGAAATCAATTACACCTGATAACACAGTATTAACAATGCCAAGGTAGTTCCCCCATTTGTTCAATTGGCCAGTAAATCGTGTAGACAACATAGAAATACCAACATTGATAACAGAAATAAGGCCAAATGGAACTAACGCAGTCCATGGTCCCCAATCTACAAATTTCTCAAGTCGAGAATTAAGATACCCTGCAGAGATTGCAATGCCAACTACGAGTGCCACGCCGATTAAATCAAACCATCTTGATGTAGCAAATTGTTTTAAATACTGTTTCATATGTATGGCCTTTCTACACAACAAGTTTAAAACTGTTTTAACACAACACAAATTTCAATGCAATAGTCAATTTATATAATCCATAGATATAGCCAGTACCTCTCTTCAAAGATACTGGCTATTTTCATGCATATATACTATTCAAACAACATTATTTATGTGAAACACATAGCTCCTCCAAGATACCAGTGCCTTCTTGTACTCGTCAATGGTAGAGAATTTTGGTGTATAGTTTGTTAACCATTCGGTTAGTGTAGGTTGTGTCGCCTCTGGGTCTACGGCAATTGGTAAGTCCCAGATGTTACCATGTTTGCCTTCAAAGTAGCGCCATTTGTCTTGGGCAAAGAAAACAAGTATGAAAATCCAAGCCAAGCAAAAACGTCGTCGTTTCCTTCCCCTCTATCGGCGGGAATAAGGACGGTCAGATGACATTAAATATGCCCGTTGTACTAATCGTAATGTGATGCATAATACCTCCTATATAACAAACTATATACTAAAACTCCATATATCATCTATATTTGACGATGAATGAAATCGCCGTTATAATAAAAGAAGATAGTCAGACGAGTGGATACGTCAGGCTCATCTCTAAATTACATATACATGTAGAAATGGCCTTTCAGTTATCAAATTATCAAAGATAACGAAGGGCTATTTGTCTTTTCCTAGACAAAAACTCTATTAGTTCCTCAATAGCAATAACTTACATCATCTATATTTGACGATGAACTAAACCGTCGTTATAATATAAGAAGATAGTCAGACGAGTAGTTGCGTCAGGCTCATCTCGGAAAACATAAAATTTTGAGAAATGGCCTTTTCGTTTACTAATCTCCGGGTTAGTGGAAATGAAGGGCTATTTGTCTTTTCCTAGACAAATAAGCGCTATTAACGCCCCAAAGGCGATAACCACGGTCATCACCTGTAATAGGAGCATAATGATTTCATAATCACTCATAGGCTTACCCCTCCCTTCAATGACGAAGAGAGGCCCAACCTCGCCTAACTATCTTATGTTAATTATATATCAAACAAACATACGATACAATAAGTATCGTATTATAGAGATTTATAGATGAAAGCTCTACCTTAGAAGATCTAGGGTAGAGTTTTTTGTGTTTATAGTATATCTACATTACTCCGTATATCAACTCTGTCTTTTTAACTATATACAATAAATAGTAAGTGATATCAAAGCTTTCACATAAACGATTTTCCGAAAGGTTGTTGTATGATACTATATAAAATATGAAGGTTTTATGAATGTATGTATAAGGGAAGGGTTTCGTAATGGCTACTAATAAATTTACTTATAAAAATCATCAGGCACCTACACTGTTTGACGGCTTGCAAAAGGCCTCTAAAGAGGAACTATCCTATTTAATCGCACTGCTTCGCCAGCAAACGATGAAGAATATTTTCTCAGATAAATTCAATAACACTGTAACTACGGGGAAAAAAGCTTTCAACTCAGTTATGAGTTTCTTTGGAAAAACTAATAAAACCAATGATGATATCGACCGTGAAAGTAAAGAAAATCATCAAGATATTAATAATAAAATAAAAGAGGAAATTCGTACATTACAAAGTTATTCACAAGAGGAACTCTATACATTATTTATTGAAGAAGTTCGCGAGGAATTAGATGTACCAGATAGTAGCCTATCCCTATTATCTAACAAAATTATTGCCAGTGCCGCTAAAACAGATTCTTCAATTAATGAAGAGTTAACTGTCGAGCAAAAGGCGGATATTATTTACCAAAAAACACTGCAATCCATCATTTCTAGCCTAGAAAAACAAAGTGATGAAGAGCGCAATGAAATGATTCGTCAACTCGATATAGAGCTGGATAGCTTATCATCTGACCGAAAAGAATTAATCAAACAATCTTTACAAACAGATCATCTAAGTGGTGAGGTATTACGTAACAGCTTGCTAAAATCTGGCGTAGGTATTGGTTCACTTATCACCGTCGGTAGTTCCTTTGGGGCTTACATCGCCATCAATACAATTATCCATGCCATATTTACGAGTTTCCTAGGTATCACCCTTCCCTTTGCCGTCTATACTGGTGTGGCTAAAGGTGTTTCTATCATTGCAGGTCCTATTGGTTGGTGCGCATTAGGTGGCTATTCTATTTACTCCTTCATTAAAACCTCTGGAAAATTAACATCTGCCATGATGTCTGTTGTTGTATTCATCGCTATGACGATTTATGGTAAAAGCTTCTCCGTCGACGAAAATGGAGCGCCTTTATGGATTACCAGTGATTCCATTGAATATCAAGAGTATCAAAATAACCAATACCGAATTATCCAATTAAATGATAAGGTAAAAATTCTTTCCAAAGATTTAACGCTTTCACAAGAAAAAGCTCAAAAAATAGAAGCGGCTAAGCAAAAGCTGGAAAAGGCATTACAAAAACAACAAGCCAATCCAAGTCATACAAACCAACATGTTGTGGATGATTTAAAAGAGCAGATTAAAGTAATGTCGCAACAGCTAAATACGGTACAAGAAAATCGAAAACATATAGAAAAGCAATATCAAGCACAAATTAAAGAGTCCGATGCACTAAAAGCTCGTAATAAAGAATTAAAAGCACAAAATAAATCATTACAAGAGGAATCTACTTATTACCAAGAATGTAGCCTTGAATTCGAAGAGAAAAATAAATCGCTCCAACAAAGGATGACGGACCAAGAAAATCAATCAGCACAAAAAATCCATGAGCTAGAAATGCAACTACAATTGATGGCGGAAGATGAAAAAGAATATGAGAACGATCCAAAACGTCTAAATGATGCTAAGGATTTACAAGAAATTTACGAAAAATTTGAACTAGAGAAACAGTTCTTGGCAGATTATACAAGTGTTAATAAAAGAGTGCGTAAAAATATTATGGTAATGCTTACCCGCCTATACGTAACCGATGATCCAACACAAATTGATGCCATTCATAATAGTAAAATCAATTCATTAGGATTCCCTATTTATCATATGGAAACCGCTGATGGATATCGATTATATTATGCGTATTCAAAAACAAGTGCCAAACCAATTCACATTCTTTGTCACTGCATAAAATCAAAAGAAGCAGTCTATTTCAATAAGATGAAAAATTCAGAAACATTTAAGAAAAAATTCCGAAACTAAATCACTTGAAGCACTATGATTTATAGGGTTAAAATTAAAATATATTCTTATCATATACAAAACAAGCCAAGGAGAGAATCATGATTTGTCAACATTGCGGTAACCCCTTACCGGAGGGCGCTAAATTTTGCAGTATTTGCAGCCAACCTCAAGCACAATTAACATGTAATAATTGTGGCACCCCATTAGAGCCCAATACATTATTCTGTAGCAATTGTGGAACACCAGTTACTAACACATCAACTGCACCAGAAGCAGTAAGAACTCCACCAACACAAAAGACCAGTCCTGTTTATGACTGGGATCCTTTTGAACTCAATGAATTAGATACACTTACGTTTGTGCTCACCAAGAAATATACTGAATTTCAAGGTCGTGCCAGCCGTAGCGAATTTTTCAGATATAATTTGATGATTTCTCTTTGTCTAACAATCATCCCTATTATAATGGGTATCATTAAATTAGTGTCTAATAATATCATGACTGTTATCGTCTTATATGTCCTACTAGGTATTATCGAATTAGCATTAATACTTCCAGGCTTAGCTATTGCCGTCCGCCGTCTACACGACACCAATAAATCTGGTTGGTTCTTCCTTATCAACTTTATTCCTATCGTAGGCCCCATTTGGTTCTTAATCTTAATGCTAACCAAAGGTGATACATATACTAATAACTATGGTGAAAGAACCTCCTATATTCAAATCACCCCAGATATCCAGCGACAATATGGACTCCGGCCGTCACCAACCTCTACATCTACCGCGTTGTATATCATTGCCTATGTCGTACTCATAAGCATAAGCATTGGCTTGAGCGCTGCTACTATCGCTACTAGTTTTAATTCCATAAACAATACAACACCTACCCACTATTCTACGAATACTAACAGTAATAATTCGTCTGTGAAAGCTACACCTACCCCACAACCAGCATCAACAAATACACAGTCAGTGGCACAAAATAATGCGGTTGAAGAAAGTACAAAAGCATTGCAAAACTACTATCGCTACCTAACCAATAAAGACTTTGCTAATGCCTACACATACCTCTCTGATGAACAACGTGCTAGCCTCGGTACCTACGACTACTGGCGCAATGGATATAAATCAACCCTATCCACCACATTACTTTCAGCAAAAGCTGTATCCGTCTCACCAGACACCGTCGTATATAATTATCGCATTGAAAGTAAAGACCTCATTAACGGCCGTATCAAACATCAAACATTCACCGGCAATGTAACCATGGTAAAAAACAACAATAACTGGATCATCCAAGACCAAGATGGTCAATTAGCTGATTCCTATTACGAATAAAATACATAAACATAAAAGACTCGTATCATTTGCTGTGATACGAGTCTTTTATAATCTATGCTATTACTATCCCTAAAATTATAAATGCTAACTACTATTACTCATACATCATGAGATCTCTACTATTTCACTAATTTCACTAGCAAATAATTCATAACAACCAACATATATCGAGGCCTCATCTGGCTCATTATTTGCGCCAGAAACAAAGAGTCTAACTTGCCTATCAATGACTCTCCATCAATAAATCTAACCTCTACATATGTTGATTGTATTTCATGATAACGATTATATAACTCTTCCTCTGTCATAAGGTCACCTCTACTTTAGCACCCCTTTACGCACAAGGTCCCATTCTACGTTTTCTATCTCCTGCGTTAATTCTTCATTCAATTCACGTATTAAGGATATAAATTGTGCACGCTTATCCGCATCATTCCAATCAATTAGTATCTTGTGTAATTTAAATTGCAAGAGCGTATTTTCATATTGCTTATATAAATTACCTTCAGAGCATATATCTCCCTTATCAGCTGTACAACAATATAGCTTATTAATAGTCTCCAATTTGGCAGAAATCTTCTCTAATGATAATATATGCTCTTTAATATAGTTATACACACGGGTTTTATATGAGCAGGTATTGCTTTCACCATTATCACCGGCGCCCTTTTCCCACCACGTATAGTAACGTAAACTCAAAACTGGGCCTTCTTTAATTTTATCAATACGCCAAAACATATATGGTTTAACGGTTAAATTGTCCTCATTTGTATTTTGAAAGCCCCAATAATCGGCATCAACAGTTCGGTCTAGAGAACGTGGCCAAAAATGCATCAAAGACCAAGGTGTACCAAAGCTGCTACCATGCTGAATCGTATGAGTATGAGACGCATCATCTATACGACCATATACATACGAATCGTCAATATTCTCAACGTGTTGTTTCAAGTCGGTCATAAATGGTGCTTCGTGATTTGGCTGATTAAATACAGTCTGCAAAAATCTCCGTTGGGAAATTGCAGTATCTTGGATATAAAAACGAATATGCCCATCAATATCCTTATAGTATTCCCAAAAACAGCTATGCTCTATAGTAGCCCTAATTTTAGAGCTCAAATAATCCACAAAGCTCATTAAAATTGGATTATTCCACTCACGACAAGACAGTAACAAGGATAAGAACTCTGGCCCATCCACATAGGTATTAACCTTTGGATCCTTCTCCAGTTCCCAAACCGTATTCCAGTCATCATCATTAAACCAATCCGTCTTCAAATACGCAGTATGAATCGTATACTTTGACAAATCCAATTCTCCCGGTTCATCTCGTAATGCCCATCGAATACTATTCACCGCGCCCCAGCAAGCAGTCTCATCACGTTTTTGCTGTTGTTCCTTTTTCTCCTCTGAAAGATGTTGATATATATCCAATCCATTGTATTGATTTGATTCAAATGTTTTTGAAAGCAAGTATTTATATCGATTGATCTGATTACCGTGCTCCTGTGATGATGTTTTGTCTTCAATAATTAAAGCCGCCTGTAATTCTGGAACCAATACAAGTACATCAATATTAAGCAACTGCCTAAAAATATATACCCGATTAACTTTAGATACATCATAAGCCCCGTTCAACAAACGAGATAAAAATTGAGACCCAAACTGCCGCCCACTTTCATTATCATCACGAACAGGCATATTAATCCAATTCAAACACCAACAAATAAAAGCATCCTGCGACAACTCATTCGTTGCAAAATTAAAAATATTATTCTCCACAATCCGTTCGTCAATCATAGCTCTTAATCCCCTTACTAACCTCTACACTGACCAAACCTTGTATATACAACTCGGTCCATTCAAAATAACAATACCATTCTTAAGACAAGTATACAATCACAAACGTGTAAATTCCGTACCATATAAATACCAAATTATGCCATAACATCACCTAAACCACAAACGTACATAGAGAAAGACCCTATCGGCCCCTCAAAACGACTTCGGGCTCCGCGTAAGCGCAGTAGCGTGTCGGCTTTTCTCTCTCCTCCAGAAACAATGCCACTACATCATCTCCATACAAACGTACATAGAGAAAGCCCCCATCTGTTCCAAAACCGACTTTGGCCCTGCGGAGGCCGCAGGCCGGAGTCAGACCCGTCCGGTGTATTCTCTCTAAAAAAACAATGCCCTAACATCACCTAAACCACAAACGTACATAGAGAAAGCCCCCATGGTGTTCTAAAACCGACTTTGCCAGGCTGGCTACGCCAGCCGATAAGGCGGTGGAGGTTTTAGGATGCCATGGGGGCTTATACTCTAATTACCCTTTATACTTAGGTGATGTAGGGCATGTTTCAGGCACCACGTCTTTGCGATCCCCTAGTTGTGCACTACGGTCTGTATAGTGTGTATGAAGTAGTTCGTGTGCTTTATGTCCTAATGGTTCGCCCAAGAAGTTTTTGTATAGGTCTTGGATTTCTGGGTTTTCATAGGATGCCACGTATTTGTATTCTTCATCAGCTTTGTAAAGTCCGCCAATGCGGGCTTCTTTTGTTTTTACGGCTTGTGGTAATTTAGTACGTGGTTGACCACCACCACCGATACAACCACCTGGGCAGGCCATAACTTCGATAAAGTCATAGTGTTTGCCACTTTCTTTCAACGTGTTAAGGAAATCACGAGTATTTTTGCCACCGTGTACAACAGCAACGGACAATGTTACGTCGTCGCCGAGTTGTACAGTCGCTTCTTTTACACCATTCATACCACGAACATCTTCGAGGTGAGTCAATGCATATGGAGGTGGCTCCTTATCAGTGATGAGCTTATATGCTGTACGCATAGCTGCTTCCATAACGCCGCCTGTATTACCGAAGATGATAGATGCACCAGTTTCCATACCGATTAAATCATCGAACTTAGAGTCTTCTAAGCTACCAAAATCAACACCTTCGTCATTGAGCCAACGAATGAATTCACGTGTGGTAATGGAAATATCCGTATCCATGCCGAGGCTTTCATCATCGTAATAACGAGCCGCCGCATTCTCCTCAACGCGCTTAGTTTCGGCCTTCTTCGCCGTACAAGGGTTAACGCTGACAGACACGATATTTGCAGGATTAATGCCCTTTTTCTCAGCAAAGTACGTCTTGATCATGGCCGCTTCCATAGCGATGCAAGAACGGGTACTGGACAAGTTTGGAATGAGTTCAGGGAAATAGATTTCCGCAAAGCGCACCCATGCAGGGCAACAGGATGTGAATTGAGGGATAGTACCGCCATTCTTTAGACGATCTACAAGCTCAGATGCTTCTTCCATAATAGTCAAATCCGCACCAAAGTTCGTATCAACCACATAATCAGCACCCAATTTACGAAGGGCGCTAACCATTTTTCCTTCTAAGAATGTGCCTGGTTCGTAGCCAAAGCCTTCGCCGATAGCCACGCGCACAGCCGGAGCCGTTTGGATAACAACAATCTTGTCAGGGTCAGCAATAGCCGCCTCACCTTATCAAGCTCAGATCTAGCATGCATGGAATCGAATGGACAGGCAGCCGCACATTGACCACAGTGGATGCACATTGGCACATCACCGGTTGATTCAAGATCGTAATAATCGAGCACGCTCATCACATCGGCGCAAGCGCGACGGCACAAGGTGCAATTCTTACACTTCGAAATATCGTGATAAATGGACGGGTTGTCGAGCGCGATTGGCACGCGTTTGTCGATAAATTCAAATTGGGACATGAGGACCTCCTCGTTCTGTATAATCATACCTATTGTGAAAGTTTTAATTTCTCCTATATTACTAGCATAACAAATAAGGAGGCCATCAATCAACGTACTAGGCTAGTAGGAATTGAAAGATTATTGGACTTTATAAACAGGAAACTTTAAAGTTCATACATCATCGATACATCGATGAGCTCTACCCGTTCATCGTCTGAGACAAATCCAAACCCTCGTTTGCTAAATAGCCAATAGTATGATTCACCGTGCAATACACGGGCTTTTTCCATGAGTGATACCAGCACATCTTGGCCAACCGGTTCATTTTTCCATTTGCACTCGCCCACTAATAAATGATGTACAGGCCGTGCATTGGGATTCGCTTGTATGTCCGCCATGGCCACTAAATCGATTTCAACTTGCTTTTTCGTTGCACTATCCGTGCCCCACCAATGACCTATTTGTTGTGGCAAAAACGGAACTGAGCCTCGGTGAATGCGCACCTGTACATATTGTGCTGCCATCGTTTCAAATACGGGTCCCATGAAATGTGAAAGCATAGGTTTAACGTATTGATGGTATACAAGTTTGCCATTAAAGTTTTCAATGGCCCCTTGGTTCGGTTCTACAAAACGATACCAAAAGGTATACATAGAATCTTTAATAGTATAAATACTTTTATTAGACTTAGATCCAACAGGATGTATTTTTTCGATGATCTGTAAATCAATAAGGCTTTTTAGATAATTATTCAATGCCCCCGTCGTCATATCTACCTTAGTAGCAATTTCGTTATTACGGCTGGCTCCCTTAGCGATAGCACTGAGGATGGCATTATACTGACGCGGCTCTCGTAATTCCTGCTTTAACAGACTCGACGGTTCATCCACAAGACGTCCTGTAGGTGTGAAAAACAAGGAAATAATGCTTTCATCAAGAGAATCACCATCCCTAAAATATGATAAATATTCAGCCACACCACCGGTAAGGCCAAAGGCGATAGCACTGTCCTCGTAAGAAAGATGGGGTACCATTTGACGAGCTTCGATATACGTAAACGGTTTGATTTTATACTGTGCCGTGCGACGACCATACAAAGGACTCTTATGACCAAGCACCTGATTTTCCATAAAACTCATGGACGAACCGCATAGTATGAGCATCAACTGGGACCGATTTTTATACGCATCAATCAAGGCCTGCAGCTCAGACGAAACGGACGGAATCGACTCCGCCAAGTACGGATATTCATCGATAATAAATATACAATGATGGTCTAAGCTATACTCAAATAAATGGGTCAACGCCGCCGTAATTGTTGGAAAATTCGGCAATGTAGACTGTAATTTACCGGTTTCAATCATCCCCGTTGCACGGTATACAGCTTGTGAAAGCGCCTCTAAATTGTTACTCGCACCAGATTCGAGGCCCACCATATACGCACCATCATGAGACGCCAAAAAGTGATGTAATAAATACGTCTTACCCACACGACGGCGACCATACACAATAGCCAATTCAAAACGTTTTGAATTATATTGCGCTTCCAGAGAAGCTAATTCATGTTCACGGCCTACAAATACCATATCGCACCTCCTCGTTAATCTAAATTACGCTATGCAACAAATATCCTATCTATATCTTCTTTAGTATAACACGATATAGTATATTACGATATACTATATTACGTTATACTAAATCGCAAAACAAGATACAGCCCTCATCTAAACGCACAAAAAAGCAGCTCTTTCGAGCTGCTTTATCGTATAAGGTGTATATTATTTTTTACCTTGTTTTGCTTGTTGTGGCCATAAGAAGTTGTAAACTGCTTCGGATGGGGAACCAGCAACAACTGGACGATCTTTGCCATCAACTTTATCTTCCCGTTCTGCGTAACCTTGTGGGTTATACAATACAACCTTTTGGTCTTTTACAGTTTTCTTTTTGTGGTTGAATTCTTCAGTTGCGATGAAATGATAACCTTCAGAATCTTGAGCTTTGATCATTACAGTTGCAGTTTTATCGCTTTTTGAACGCTATCTTGATCGATGGACCAAGTGATACCTGCACTATCTTGACCAAATACTTGCCAGTTAACAGCACTAGCAGAACCGAAACCGAATGCGCAAATTGCAGCAGCAGCTAAACATGTACCTAGTAATTTTTTCATATATTTCACCTCGTATAAAATCAAATTTAATTTATTATACCATATATTAAATGTATTTTGCGTGAAAGCTAATTTTTTGCGATACTTTTACGTAAAATGTACTTCGTCCTACACCATGTCGCTCAATAAATCCCTCTTCTACAAGTTCTTTCAAAGCTTTTTCAACAGTAGATACAGCTATATCTGGTTGTTTCTCAAGAAGTCCAGATTTCGTAATCTTACCAATAGTGGCACTAATTATGATTTTTATACGATCCTTCGCAGATAACGACGTATTCAGCAAGGCGATGCGGCTTTCAAAATCACGATAGGCCGCCAAAATAACGCGAAGTATGTATTTGACAAAAGGGACTACATCCTCATCGCCTGTGTGCCAACCTGCGCCGGATTGAGCTAACGCCGCATAATAACTGTCCTTTGTGCGCTCGATTTTTTGCTCTAAACTAATGAACTTACCTATCATGTACCCATTTTGGTACAAGAGCAACGTCGTCAGCAATCGACTCATACGCCCATTGCCGTCATTGAAAGGATGAATACACAAAAAATCGTGTATAAATACAGGAATCACAAGCAATGGATCCACCGATTTATCTTGAAGAACCGCATTAATACTATGGCAAATGTCATCTATAGCAGCCGGCGTTTCATATGGTGCCAATGGCCTAAAGCATTCCCTCTCAGAACCATCTGCAAGCCGCTCAATAATCGAATTCTGCACATTCTTAAACTGCCCACCAATACTCTTATGCGAATATGCGTATAAATCACGATGCAACTGCAATATAATTTGCCTTGTTAAATCGATATACTCGTAATTTTCATGCACCGTATTCAACACATCACGATACCCCATAATCTCTTCCTCATCCCGATTACGGGGCGTTGTCTTATCCGCCACCAACGACCGAATCCGAGCCTTCGTCGTCACAATCCCTTCAATACGATTCGATGACTCCACACTCTGCACCTTCGCAATATCCACAAGCCGCGCCACACTACTAGGCCGCTGAGACACAAACAAATCCTGCCGCCCCTTATACTCATAAATCTGAGACACCAACGACACAACCTCGCCATCCCACAGACAATCCCCGAGCCACCGATAATCAAAACTACGCATACCACACCACCTTTCCCCTATGAAACCATTTCTCCCCTAATTTTACCATAAAATATGGGTAAATATATTTTTTATATCCGATCCTTTTGGGGAAAATAAAATTCTAAGGAATAAAAATGCTTATGTTTCTGATTTTGTATTCAGGATATAGAAAAGGAATGGTAGGGAATCGAAAACCGACTTTGGCCCTGCGTAGGCCGCAGGCCGTAGTCAGACCCGGCCGGTGGAGGCTTTTTTGGACCCATCAATCCCTAAGCATACGTATCACGAATATTATTCAGAGAATTGAGTTCAACCATAACTATATTAAATTATTTTCCCCAAAGGGCCTGCATTACTTCTGATCCTATTGTATCTTTCTCAATTTTCACAGGTTTTTGTTTTTCATTACTGCTCAACAAAGGTACACCAGATTGGCTATACACAGTGGCGTTCACTTCTGTCCATGTGCTATCTGGGCGGTTAATTTCAACGGTATAGATATAGGTATAACCTTCTACATTGTTGGCTTTCACCAAGATACGCGCCATAGAATCTGTTTTAAACACAGACGAGTTATCGATAAACCATGCGGAATCGTCTGTATCCGCATCAACGTAGTACCAATCAGCGGCATTGGCTACGCCAAAGCCACCGAAAAATATACATCCTGCTGCCATGATGGCAGCTAACCATTTTTTCATCATTCTCTCCTATTCAATCCTTATTCATTCAACTATATATGGGCATGATTGTGGTTTGGTCTCTACAGAACGTCAGAGCCTAATAGATAAAGCAACTGCTCGTCCTGTATAACACGAGTGGCGACCACTTAGGTGATCGCCAATTGTGCATATCTATGTTAGATATAGTATATTTTCGTTACTTTGCATATAGAATACAAACAGATCTATATGACATATACGATATTATTCTTCGCTTTCGATTTCAGATGCAGGAATTACAGCAATGCTTGCTACCTTATCACCGTCGTCGAGATTTTGTGTTTTCACACCAGAAATGGCTTTGCCTTTTTTCACAGCAATATCATTCATGTTAAAGCGAATGATTTTACCTTGTTCGGAAATGAGCATCACTTCGTCATCATTGTGAACGACTTCAACGGCTACTACATCGCCAGTTTTGTCGTTAATGCGGAAGTTCTTTGTACCGATGCCGCCGCGTTTGTACATTGTACGCATCCGCTTCGTTGCGTTTACCATACCCTTCTTCAGAAATGGTGAACACTTGTGCTTCGCTTTCATCAGACTCAAGAACACCAGCGCCTACAACAACGTCGCCCGTTTTCAACTTAATACCGCGAACGCCATGAGCCGCACGTTTCATGAGACGAACGTCCTCTTCGTTGCAACGGATGGCCATACCAAGTTTTGTACCAATCAAGATATCTTGGTTGCCTGTCGTTACGATTACGCAAATCAAGCGGTCCCCATCGTCAAGGTTAATCGCATTGAGGCCAGAACGACGGATGTTGCGGTATTCTTCGATAGCCGTACGTTTTACAACACCGAATTCAGTAACCATGAATAAGTTTACATTTTCATGGATACGTTCAAGGTCGATCATAGTCGTAACGGATTCGCCCACAGCCAGTGGCAATACGTTGACCATAGCTGTACCTCGAGAGTTACGGGAACCTGCTTCTGGCACTTCGTACGCTTTGAGGCGGTATGTACGGCCAGTAGACGTAAAGAACAACAATGTATTATGCGTGCGAACATGCATAATTTGTGTTACATAATCGTCTTCCTTCGTTTTCATGCCGATAACGCCAGCGCCACCTTATGTTGGTTGCGATATACGTTGGCATTCATGCGTTTGATATAACCTTGTTTCGTCAAGGTAATAACCATCTCTTCGTCAGCGATGAGGTCCTCTACATCAAGATCAGACGTATCGATTGTGATTTCAGAACGACGAGGGTCGCCGTATTTCTTCTTCATATCTTCCAATTCGTCTTTGATGATTTGACGTTGACGCGCTTCGCTAGCCAAGATAGCTTTCAAATCTTCGATCAATGCCAACAATTCCTTGTACTCTTCTTCGATTTTTTCGCGTTCCAAGCCTGTTAAACGGCGTAGACGCATGTCGAGGATGGCTACTGCTTGTTTTTCTGAAAGCCCGAATTTTTGCATCAATGCGTTACGTGCGATTTCGTCAGTTTGAGAACTGCGGATTGTAGCGATAACTTCATCGATGTGGTCGAGAGCGATCAACAAACCTTCCAAGATGTGAGCACGCGCTTCGGCTTTGTTAAGCTCGAATTGAGTGCGGCGTACGATGACATCGAGGCGATGATCTAAGTAGTAACCCAATACTTCTTCAAATTCAATACGCGAGGATGACCATCCACGAGGGCCAACATAATCACGCCGAAAGATTCTTGAAGTTGAGTGTGTTTATATAATTTGTTAAGAACGATATCTGGTTGCACGTCAGCGCGCAATTCGATAACGATGCGCATACCTTGACGGTCAGATTCGTCGCGAAGTGCTGTGATACCGTCGATGACCTTGTCGCGGCTCAAGTTCGCAATCGTTTCGATAACGCGAGCCTTGTTAACTTGGTATGGAATCTCAGTCACTACGATTTTATGCTTGCCCTTCGCCATTTCTTCAATGGTTGCACGAGCGCGCATTTTTACGCTGCCACGACCTGTGGAGTACGCTTTTTTAATGCCTTCCCGGCCCAAAATGAGCGCCCCAGTTGGGAAGTCCGGACCTTTGATTTGCGTCATCAATTCATCCACAGTTACATCTGGATTATCGATGAGCATTTCAAGACCATTACAAACCTCATTAAGGTTGTGCGGCGGAATATTGGTCGCCATCCCTACGGCGATACCGCTGGAACCATTGATGAGAAGATTTGGGATCTTCGCTGGCAATACGGTCGGTTCTTGCAAGCTTTCATCATAGTTCGGCATGAAATCAACAGTTTCCTTGTCGATATCAGCGAGCATTTCTTGCGTAATTTTCGCCATACGTACTTCGGTATAACGCATCGCAGCGGCACTATCGCCGTCGATGGAACCAAAGTTACCGTGGCCGTCTACCAAGAGGTAGCGCGTATTGAAATCTTGTGCTAAACGAACCGTTGCGTCGTAAACGGACCTATCACCATGTGGATGATATTTACCGAGTACGTCACCGACGATACGAGCGGATTTCTTGTACGGTTTATTAGGCGTCATGCCTGTTTCGTGCATCGCGTACAAAATACGACGATGTACTGGTTTCAAGCCATCGCGCACATCAGGAAGAGCACGCATTACGATTACGGACATCGCATAATCGATATAGGCGTTCTTCATTTCTTTATCAATCTGAACGGGATGAATATTCCCGTGGGACCATTGTTGGTCTGCCACAATCTCACCTCATTTTACTAACACTGATTACAATTCATCATATTATTATAGCATTTTTGTGGGTTTAGCGCTATTGTTATCAGGATTTTTAGTGAAAGCATACTCTAACACTTACAAATTTTATCTCTCCCCCATATATTTAGGGATTATAATCCCAATTCCGCACAATTTTAACGAGTTTAAGGATTACAATCCCAATTCACCAATATTTTTTTATCCGTTTATGGATTATAATCCCTAAACACAATTATGAATATAAATCTAATATCCGACTATGAATTGAATACCTGCACAATAGTAATTACCTATTTAAAAAAATATCTATCCTTGTTACAATAATTTTGTTTTTTTATTCATTATTCTATATTCTATGGAATTTTATAAATAGAATGTACAGAGAGGAGATACATATGGATAATCAGAATTCAAAATTTCACTTACCCAAGATTTCAGCCATTATCTGGATACAATTTAACTATGTTCTTTTACAAACTTATCAAAATCAGAAATTACCTTCTGATGCGTATTAAACACTTTATATTCACTAACAGCTTTCTTTTGAGCCTGTGTCATAGAAATATTACCCTTGTTTGTTAGGATATGATACTCATTAAAGTCTAAAAACTTATCAACACTTTCAATAAAGGCTTTCATAGTAAATGTTTCACGTCGTTCGATAATACGCTCTATATAATCAAAAAACGAAGATATAGTTCGCTCTAATTGTTCAATCTCTTCAATGGATAAATAATTTTTTGCTACAATTACATCCTTTTTATAAATCCGTCCTTCCGGTCCAGATTCCCAAGTAGTCAATCCCATATGATTCTTTGTAGCATCCGCATGACTATGAATGATTTCTGCAGCAGTTTGACCAGTTATAGCATAATGAAACTTATTCTGTATCGTTCCAAAAATCTCTAGTTATAGGTGATTGTGCATCATAATCGATTGCACACGCTGCAAATATATCTGTCACTTGTTGATATATACGACGTTCACTAGCACGAATTGAACGGACTCTTCGTAGCAACTCTTTAAAATAATCTTGGCCAAATGCGCGTCCATTTTTTAGCATATCATCATCAAGGGCAAAACCCTTTATAATATATTCACGCAATACGCCCGTAGCCCATATACGGAATTGAGTTGCTTTTTTACTGTTTACACGATACCCTACCGCAATGATGGCATCGAGATTATAAAAAAATCCGTAAGCCTCTTTTACAGTACGTAAGCCTTCTATTTGAACTTGTTCCATTTTTGGAACAAGTTCCAATTTTTCTAACTCTCCTTCAGCATAAATATTGCTTAAATGCTTTTGATATAGCTTGTGGATTAACATCAAATAATTTCGACATATCCTTTTGAGTCATCCAGAATGTTTCATCTTTATATAACACATTGGTGGAAACAGACTCATTCTCTGCTTGATATACAATAACATTTCCGGTAATCGCATTTTTCTAAAGATTTCATATAATTCCCTCCGACAATTATACTTAGCCTTAGTTATATCCTATGCTCCCTTTTAATAATTCACTACAGTCACAGGATCATTATTTCGATATTTACGACTCGTATGAGGATGATCTCGCTCTACCAAACCTTTTAAAGCTTCATCTAATAAGCGCCAAAAATCCTTATTATCATCTGCTGGTATTCCCAATACAATGGAGTTCCCTTTAGAATACGTAATACATGTGGATGTTATATCATCAATGATAGGCAAATATACAATAATAACACCAGATGCTGCTAGCATATCTTTTAAGTGGCTCTTTAGCCACAGTCAAAGATTCTTGTGAAAGTTCTTTTATTTGAGGAATAAAGGCTTTAAGTAATTCACAATCATAAGGATTTACCTCCACAAATCGAGATTCACCTTTTGTAATTTGTACCAATGTATAAATAGCACTCTGTTTTGCTTTATCCATATCCTTTATATTCTCATATACCAAAGGCATAACCATTTCATCAGCCACAGTTTTCAAAGATGCTACCTCAAAAAACTTTTGTAAATTATTAACTTGTTCCGCTTTCTTTTTAGTTTCTGGTACAATGCCCAACCGAGCCAATTTAGCATACCCAAAAGGCTTGGCAAAATTTATTTCCTCATCAATAGAATTTTCATACTCTACCTTTAGTATTTTCTCTCTATATCCAGCTTCTAAGCCATTCCAGAAACTTGCATCTACGCCAAATACACGTTCTAGACGTAACGCTACATCCTGTGTTAGAGGTACTTCACCATTAATCAATTTACTAATATGTTTCTCACTCATATCCATACGAGAAGCCAACTCTTTTTGAGTCATATGTCTATTTTCTAAAACTTCTTTAATAGTCATGCCTGGTGGAATCGCTATAAAGGTCTTACTCCTATAAATTTTCATATCATTCGTGCTCCTAATTAATGATAATCCACGATTTCTTGAATCTCTACAATATCTACAGTATCACCATACTGAGTAAAAATTAAACGATATGGATGGATTAAATCCATTGCATATTGACCTAATCTAGCACCGTATAAAGGATGACATCTTCCTAATCGTAAACAAATTAACATTTCAATTGATTCAGCATAAGTAAGTTGATCTAAACGTTCATTTATTTTCACTGCCATTCTAAGATTATATTTTTTCTGTGCTACATTAATGTCCGTACATACCTTGCGTATTTTATTATTCTTATATCGTATCTTCAATACCTCACCGACTCTCTATCTAACGAGACTAGATACAATATAAATGGCCATCTATAATAATTTACCTATTAGGTTAATTCTATTATACTCCTTTGTAACAAATTGTAAATGGAAATTTACCTAATAGGTAAATTAAAATATAGAATAATAAATTATACAAATTCAATACATATAAAGGACGTGCAAATCAAATTGATTTACACGTCCTTTTATCAGCATATCATCAGTAGTTATTTCCATTTTGGAAATAACTACTGATGATATGCTACTTTATTAATTCTCAACAATTATGGAATCCAGTTGATTCATTCTAAATTCTTCTACCACGTCCATAAAGGCCTTATTATGTATTGGATTTTCAGTCATACCAAACAAATGGCTCGTGCAATCACAGTCGGAGCAGCCAAATTTTGGCACGTCCCACTCGGAAATGGCACGTACCGCATCAGCTAAAGCACATTCAACGCTCACATCTACATCATTAGGGTCTGGCATGCTCGGCATGGATGGGTATGGTTCGTGAGTAAGGCTCCAGCTTTCAAGGGGTAGTCCGCTCGTACGAATAGGCACGCCGGCAATCATTTCGCAATGGCCACGGAAGTAATCGAGGTGCCAATGCATTTTCTTGCGTTTTCTCTTATGGCGCTCAATGCGTTTCGTAAGGTTCGCCTTGGCGGAGCCGACATACATGTAATACCCTGCATTAAAATGCATCATGCCCTTAGATCCGATTTCGAGATCTAGTTCATGGTCAAGGTGCATCACCATGATGTATACGCCGCTGTCGTGCGCTTCGCTGTCGAGAACATAGCTCGGATAGGTACAAGCGCGTGTCACGGTAGGCATTGTGAAAGTCTCATCCCACGCTACAGCAACGGCTTTCCAGTCAAGATATGGGGCCACTTCTTTAAAGATCGTGGCAAATTCTAAATCCGTATGGTAGTCCGGCAAGAACCATTGAGCTTGGTCCCATTGTACAAGAAATAATACACCCGTATGGTAGCCTTCATTTTGCAGTTCCCGTAAGTGCAATAAATGCTTGCGTCCCCGTTCTGTGATAGCATCGGGGAACATGGCACCGGTCTTGGAGAACAAGGTGCAGGATTTAACCTCTAACAGGAATTCTTCACCATCGTCGTTAGTGAGGAGTAAATCAAAGCGTGATGTCGCCCCATGTAGTTTTACCGTATATTCGCGACGTACAACACGCCATTGTTCCCAACCAGGAATGAGTTTGTTTTCAATCAAATGCTGAGCCACATCATTGCTATAATTCGTATCAAGCATGATAACTATACCGTCACGCTCAATGCCTACAACGCGGTACTTCGTCTTCGCATCTGGCTTGTCGTGGGGCACGATATACATCGTAACACCAGTAAATAACAGTTCCCACATACGACCTGGATTTGGTAAATGAGCAAGTACGCTTTCACCATTAAGATCCAAGGTCACCACAAAACGATTGGGACGGCCTGTATAAGTTGCTTTCAAAATTGTATCGTATAGAACCTTCATCGTTCCTCCTACATCAAGATAATTCTAGGTTCATTATACAACAAAACGGGCCACTCCGAAGAGCGGCCCGCTGGGAGGCGTCATATGACAGGTTCCGAGGCTATCATATGACCAGGGATAAGATATTCATCGCATAACAGCGATATGTTGTTTATTGCAAATCTTTACTTTGCGTAGATACTTCACTGGCAGAGGTAAAGCTTGCCAATGGAGCGTCGCCAGAGCCTAAGATTACCTTGTTCGCTACTAGCGCATTAGCTGCCGTTTTAGCTTGTTCCAAAGTAAGGCCAGTGCGAGGTCCACTAATTGTGATCGATGCGCTTTTACCATCGACTGTAGCAAATTTAAGATATACCACACGTTTATCAGCCATGTTGGGCACTCCTTTCTAATTCATATACATAAGGATGGGAATGATCGCGGTAGGTCCACAGGGTTTGGATTACTACGAACCTTCACGCAGCCATTATGTGCTAACTATTATGAGTGAAAGCACATTAATGACCAAGGGATACTTCGTTGACGCGTATTACGTCAGCAATGGTGTTCTCATAGAGCCCAGCCAATGCGGTACCGACGATTTTTGACCGCATCATCAGTAGCTTCTTCAGCGACGCGTGTGAAAGTGACGTCTTTGTACTTCGGTTTTTCTTCCGTACCGATATTAAAACGTAACACTAACTTTGTGCGTTTTAGTTCAGCCATCTGATCACCTCCTTTCACCTATATACATTCCAAAAAGAGGCTCGTGACAAGCAAATTCGTTTCAAAAAGAGGAATAATATTTTTTTCCCCATGAAAAAAACGACCCCAAATCAAGGTTTAGAGCCGTACTTTTTGTATTTAGTTTCACGTGAAACAGGGTCCCAAAAAAATTTTTACTTTTTTTTGTAGCTTGGGACACATTATTTTATTGTAAAATGAATTATACTAGTATATGTAATTTGAAATGATGATAACAATCATTTCATAACGATCTCTTACTAGCGCTCTAGAACATGCATCGTTTGGACGTACATCATCGTCGAAAACGCATCATCTCTAGCATGTGCTAATAGAGACTTTCACAGTGAAAATATATGATAGAATATAAGTAGTTCATTACAATTTAGAGGGGATTACAATGGCTCAAATCGCAGGAAATTTACAACGAATTAAAAACGGCCAACGCCGTTATGCTATTACACCGCGCATTCCAGCGGGTTTTATTCAACCAGATCAATTGCAAAAAAATACATTGATGTGGCGAACAAATTTGGCGCTGTTCTTAAACTAACTGGCGCCAACGCATTATGATTACGAATTTGAAAGCTGAGGACGTAGACGCGACGTGGGACATGCTCGGCATGGAGCCGGCGTACATGGTGTCCAACCGCGTGCGCAGCGTCAAGATTTGCCCTGGCACAACGTTCTGTAAACGTGCTAAACAAGATAGCGTGCATCTTGGCATGCAATTGGAACGCAAATATTTGTCTCAAGAAATGCCTAGCAAGATGAAAATCGGCGTGTCCGGCTGTATTAATTCTTGTACTGAAAGCCGCATGAAGGACGTTGGCGTTATCGGTTCTGTTGAGGGCTGGAGCGTCTACGCCGGCGGCAGTGGCGGTGCTCATCCACGCATTGGCGACCCTCATTGCAGAGGTGACAACAGAAAAAAAGAAGCCCTTGCACTTGTGGACCGCATCATCGAATATTACAAAGCAAATGCTCAAATCGAACGAATGGGTGAATTCATCGACCGCATCGGCTTAGATGCTTTCAAAGAAGCTGTACTGGGCGACCTCGAAGGGGCTCCTACAGAAGCGAAAGCAGCAGAACCTATTGTTAACTTGCCAGGTCACGGCAATGATCCAGAGGTTGAGACGCCACGCCTTGAACCAGGTCAACCAATTACACCGGATACAATCATCCGCGATATCGTGGACATCTATCCAAATACAGTACCTGTACTACAAAGCATCGGCATGGGTTGCCTCGGTTGCCCATCCTCTACGATGGAACCACTATGGCAAGCCGCTGAAATCCACGGCGTCAATGTGTATGATTTACTTAACAAACTAGAAACTGCCCGCAAAGGTGCATAATTAATATAAAGGAGTTTCACATGTCCGCATTTTTAGGTCACATTCACTACTGGTTATACCGCAAAATCCAATTGCTCGTAGAGCGTGAAAACTTAATTCTTGAAAAAACGACAAAGGTCGTAGACGATCTTGCTGAGGAATTACATTCCATCTCCGTAGATACATACGGCGAACCAATTAACCCTAGCATTCCATTGGAAAACATTATCGACCACAACAACATTCACGGTTGGCTCTCCAACCAAATCAACATAGCATCCGTCCGCGAAGCGGCTTTCATCAAAGACATGCTCGATACAAATGCTGATGAAAATGCTATTCACGTAGTAACCGCTATTCTCGATGCCTTCGCTGTACAAGGTCAAGCATGCGGCGTTGTGGCCCAAGATAGCCTCGAAGAACATACGGCGCCGGCCATCTACAACGCCCTTCAAAACTTCTATGTAAACGGCATGCCTTGCGACGGCGGCGACCAAATCGTTGAGGACAGCGCTGACCGTTTCACATGGGTCGGCGACCATCGATTACAAGCTGGCTACTGGCGCACTGCAGGCGTTGATCCTAAATTCATGATGCTCGCATACCAAACATGGTTCGAGGCCTTTGTGAAAGCTATCGATCCTGAATTCGAGCTTATCACCACCGAAGACAATGGCACACGATTATATACAATCGCTAAAAAATAAATACCATTTCGTTCGCTAAAACGGACGAAAAACGAACGAAAACGCGAACGTAAAATTTTACGCTCGCGTTTTTTATTTCTAATGATCCAATATATGTACCTAAAAAAATTAGAACAGGCGTGTTCTATTTCTGGAGATCTAGTATATGTATCTAAAAAAATAGAACAGGCGTGTTCTATTTCTAGGCACCTAGTATATGTATCTCAAAAATTAGAACAGGCGTGTTCTATTTCTAGGCACCTAGTATATGTATCTCAAAAATTAGAACAGGCGTGTTCTAATTCCGGGGATCTAGTATATGTGTCTAAAAAAAATAGAACAGGCCTGTTCTAATTCTGGAGATCTAGTATATGTGTCTAAACAAATAGAACAGGCGTGTTCTAATTCTGGAGATCTAGTATATGTGTCTAAACAAATAGAACAGGCCTGTTCTATTTCTAGGGACCTAGTATATGTGTCTTAAAAATAGTACAGGCCTGTTCTATTTTAAAATTCCTTATAAAAGTGTAGCTATAGACACAGAATTGATAAGAAATATCAGTTATAATAGAACCATAAGATAAATCATTACTCATATACTTTCAAATATAGGAGGTGCAGCATCATGGCAGGCACAGTAAAAAAAGAATTAGGTTTATTATTCCAAGGTCCTAATTATGTGATCGTAAAAAAAGGCGGTAAAGCAGGCGAAAAGGTAGAAAAACATAATCATCCTGAAGCCAATGTTATCTTTACTGTTGTTAAGGGCACAGTTCAAGTATTCCTTAACGAAACAGAGGAACATGTACTCGTACCAGGTGAAGTTCTCGAATTTAATGGCGATAACTACATTCAAGCAACGCTTGTTGAAGATAGCGAATTCATCGTAAACCTCGTTCATAAACCTGAATAAGATTATATAGATATGACCTCCTCCTCTCCTTAGTGTCTATATATAAAAAACACCTATAAGTGGTAAGTTATACAAAACAGTAACTATTACCATATATAGGTGTTTTTTACATTCTTAGTCCTAATATCTTAATTTCATAACTGTATTTCTATAGAATATAGTGTTTTTGCTTGCAGTTGCTTTCATAAGAGAATATACTAATTATGTAAGAGAGAAAGAAGGATTTACATGACACGCGAAGATTTAGAAACCTATATTCACAATCAATTTGAGGATACTACCACCAATACTCCTTGGACGCAGTTCCCGCATTACAAGGTGTACCGCCATCAAAGTAATCATAAATGGTTCGCCCTAGTCATGAATATTACTACCGATAAATTAGGATGGTCAAACATTCGGCCTATCGATGTGTTAAACATCAAATGCGAGCCCACCATGATTGGTGCCTTTCGTAAGGAACCAGGCATATACGCAGCCTATCATATGAATAAGGCCAATTGGCTAACCATTTCTTTGGATGGCTCTGTGCCTACTGAAAGAATAAAAATGCTCCTCGACATGAGCTATCGATTGACTAAATAAAATACTAAATTCTTTATCTGCCCATTTAGCACATAAAATAAAACGAGCCTGGATTCATTCTAAGCTCGTTTTTTTGCTTTCACGTATTGTATTGTTTAATATTTATAAAATAACTTTCACCTATACTCGTAACATCATAGATGCACTTATTAAAAGTACAGTATATACAATAGCAATGATAATAATATGCATTGATGTAGTCTTTAACATCTGACGGTAGAGTCCAAGGGAGCAAAGCATATAATATATAGCTAATACAAATGCGATTAGGCCCAAAATAGATTGAACTCCGAACGCAATCATACCCGCTCCGGCAAGGCTCAATACAATAACGAGTACAGCACCGAGTAAGGACAATACAGTTATAGGTAAATCAAAGGCCATCGCATACGAAACAGCCATGAACGTATCCTTAAACATAAGATCACGATTACTAATAGCTTTCACATAAAAATGGGCCAATATCAACCAAAGCCCTTTTAAGAAAAACCAGGCAAAAACAAAGCCTAAAATCGATATAATTGTATCTAACACAGTTACAGGCGTGATAAGAAATATGATACCATTTTCCACCACCGACAAACCAAGCATAATGCCAAACAAACGCAACATAAAAACTAGCGCTTGATCAAACGTACCATTCTCCATAATATACGGAATCCCCTTAGACCGCGGATACCGCATCAAATTCCAACAAACCTGCATAAAAGACATAATTAAACCCTCCTTGTCCCTTTCTCCTCTACAGTCTAAAAAAATAATATCTTATGTATGATTTGAAAATAAAAAGACACACTTCTAAAAACGACTTTGGCCCTGTTCCGCAGGAACAGACCCGGCCGGTGGAGTTTTTAGGAGGGTGTCTTTTTACTTATCGCCAGAGCGACATTAAAATATTATTTTTTTAGACGTTTAATTACTTCATCTGTAATATTTTCAACGTTACTATTTGCATCAGCTGCGCGGATTGTGTATGGGTCGTCTAATACAACGTCCATTTTCTTTTCAACGCGAACGGATTCGATAGCGTTGTGAATGTTTTGCATCATAGGTTGTGCAATTTTATTCACTTCGTCATTTTCTTTTTGTAACAATGGAGCTACGGATTTATTGAATTCTGCTTCTGCTTGAGCTTGATCTTTAATTTTGTCAATTTCTTGCATTTTCTTTTCAATTTGTGGACGGTATTGTGCATCTACTTGTTGCATTTTCATATCGAGTGCACCGTAACCAGGATAGCTATTTACAACTTGACTCATTTGCACTAAACCAATGTTAGCAGCGCTTGCCACAGCAGTGGTAGCGGAGATAGCACCAACAATAGCCAATGTTGTCAATTTTTTAGTTAATTTCATTTGAGATCCTCCTGAACAGTAAAGTTCCATTACACAAACATGTAATGCACTATTTTTACTATATCAAATCTAACTTGCTTTCACAAGTAAAAACCCTCAAAAATCATAGATGAGATATAGCATCTAATAATTAAATTGTATACTATTAAATAATAATAAGGGCCCATGAATTCATCATGAACCCTTATTAAAAATTTACTATCTATTATTGTTCGTCATTAAGATAGATGTATTTATCGGATTTCAATTTGGACACGAGGTCAGGCACCAAGCCGATAAGGCGATCAAAGCTATTGCTGTAAGGATTGCCTTTAATGTTGAACAACTCGATGCGTTCGCCTTTGATCACGAGCACAGCGCTTGGTTCCATGCGAGCGCCGCCGCCACCGCCGCCACATTCATGATTCTTGCCAGATGTATTGTGGTTTGTGCCAGTGCCAAAACCAAATGTTACATCCACAAATGGAACCAATGTAGTATCGCCGATTTGCACCGCTTCACCGACTACAGTTTCCACCTTAATCATATTTTTGAACTTCTCAAAAAGGACTTCTAAATTTTCTTTTACGTTACTGTTCTCCATCGTAGTACCTCCACTGATGTCAACTATGCGTTAGCGGCTTGTTCCGCTTTCAATCGTTCTAATTCTTTCTTTTCTTTGCGCTTAACCCAAACGACCTTGACCGTTTCAGCTATGAGTGCACGCATTGGTTGTGAAAGCACGAATCGCGTGCCGTGCCATGCCAATGCGCCTAGAATAATGCGCCCTTTAATGTGGCCGCTACCTTCTAAATGCCAATTCAAATAATCAATCTCGATATGTTCAGCCTGTTCAGGCCAGATACTGTACAACATCGAAGCAAGCATGCCACCCTTAAAAGGATCACCGATGCCGATACGCCCTTCTACAGCGATATCTCGTGGTTTAGAATGGTCATAACACCGCTTAGAAACAAGCAACAATTGACGCCACAATTCTGTATTCGTCACATGTTTCATGAACCAAAAGGTCGGGATTTTCGATTTAAAGCTAGCCACCGGATCATTAGGATCTGGTTTTTGAAAGCGCGATTTTACGCTATCTTTCAAGCCGTCTATTTTCGTAAATACCTTCTCTTTTACGGTGCCATCACTATTGAAAGTGACCTTTTCCACCACTTCATCATCAGATTTCATCGTCGGGTTATCGCGAATTGAATCATATTGTGCAGCCCCGCGCTTCAGCACCCTTTATTATCATCCTTAGATGCATCAACACGTTCAACGCGAATCTGTTTACCTTGTGCATCTGATGTTTGCCCTGCACTGCGCGTAGCATCTAGGCTTTCACCAGAAGCACCAACGGTCGTCGGCTCAGTCGGTTCAGTACCGCCCTGGCCATCACCTTGCATGGCTTTCATCATCGCTTCCGCCTGCGCGAGCCATCGGATCATTTTCAAATTCATCAACAGCCTTCTGATATTCGTCATCAACCCGTTGTTGAATCCATTCATCGTATTCTTTCACAGGGCCTATTTTCTGCATACCTAATACATACAGTTGTTTAAAAAATGGTTTGCCCTGAAAATATGCGAGATGCAGCGACAATACGCGCCACAGCCATTTAACCGATAATTCTACGCGGTACGGCGTCCTGCCGTTCCATTCGATGCTATATGTGATTGGCGTTAGTAGGATAATCATGATTAGCGCTACGATGAGAAGCACTACGACGAGTGCCACAATAGCGACTATACTCAACCACATCACCTCCTTAGGTTATGGGATTTGTGAAAGTATACTCTAATTTTCAATGCCCTTGCGAGCCATTACACCTTGCATGTAATAATGCTTAACTTCCTTCATTTCCGTCACAAGATCGGCCACATCAAGAAGTTCTTGCGGTGCCCCGCGCCCCGTAAACACCACTTCGGTTTCCGGATTACGAGCCTCTAATAGAGCCTCCGTTTTTTTCCAATCAATGAGTTCAAAGAACAAAGCCATGTTATATTCGTCGAGAACCACCAAATCATAGTCGCCGCTAGATACAGCCTCTAACGCGCGTTCATAGCCCTTTTCAATAAGCGCTACATAATCCTTAGGCGGATTTCCCGATTCAAATACAACCACCTCATCACCCCATTTAGCGAGCTCATCCTTGCTCTTCATGCCTTCCTTGATGATAAAAAACGGTTTACCTACAGTTTCTAATGTAATATTTTTGAGGGTCGGTAAAATATTATGTTCACTATACACTTTAGACTTCATGAACTGTAAAAATAAAACCTTTTTGCCAGCGCCTATAGCTCGTATAGCGAGGCCGATAGCAGCCGTCGTTTTACCCTTGCCTTCGCCGGTATAAACTTGTACATAGGCCTTCATAGATATACCTCCGTTCATATACCATAATTGTACAATATTTATAGACGAAAAGGAATAGATATCCTTATTATGCAATATAATACATAAAAATCTGTTCCTTATTACAATTACATACATAAACATAAGGGATGAGGGTCCCGAAAAAACTCCACCGGCCGGGTCTGACTCCGGCCTACGGCCTTCGCAGGGCCAAAGTCGTTTTTTCAGGCCCCTCAACCCTTTTTATTAGTATACAAATCATATATGAGGAACAGATTTATTATCGCCTTTAATTTGCAAATAAGATATCTATTCCAATCCTATACGAGAATTGTATTAATTAAGGTGTATAAACGCTCTGCCAACCCAGCCGTTTAGGAAGAGATGTAATGAATACTTGTTACATAGGTTCCTATAATGTGTCTCAAAAAATAGAACAGGCCTGTTCTATTTTAAAACACATATACTAGGTCTCCAAAATTAGTACACGCCTGTTCTATTTTTTAGGGCACATATATTAGGTACTCAGAATTAGAACACGCCTGTTCTAATTTTTTATAAGGCATATATAAGCCAATCTCCTACACTTCTTTATGCTAAGTTGTACAATGGTATTTTATACCAATTAGCTTGCTAAATTTGGATAGAAAAAGATAGCCCCCTCCGGAAAATGACTTCGGGCTCCGCGTAAGCGCAGTAGCTTCCCCACTCCCGCCAGTTTAGTAATTAGTAATACGCCAAAAAGGATACCCCCTGTTCGAAGACGACTTCGGGCTCTCCCTTATGCTAAGTTTTACAATGGTATTTTATGCCAATTAGTCAACTAAATTTAGATAGAAAAAAGATAGACCCCTCCGGAAAATGATTTCGGGCTCCGCGTAAGCGCAGTAGCGTATCATTTTCTGGAGGGGTCTATCGACTCTATGCAGTTTTAATTACTAATTGGCAAAAATACCATTGGATCAACCGCGGACCCATTAATCCGTACTTCGTAGTGTACATGTGCGCCAGTACTTTTACCAGTACTACCCATAAGGGCGATGACTTGGCCTTGTTTTACGGTCATGCCCGGTGTAACGAGAACGGCGCTATTGTGGCCATAGCGAGTCACAAATCCGTTGCCGTGATCGATTTCTACGAGGTTACCATAACCGCCTTCGGTGTAGCCTGCAAATGTTACGGTACCCGCTGCAGTAGCAACGATAGGTGTGCCGTAATCGTCAGCGATATCAACACCTTCGTGGAATGCGCTAGCAGCACCGGTCACAGGATCGACACGAGTGCCATATGGGGATGTAATAACACCCTTACTTGGCCAGATGCTTGGCGTTGTACTATTCGTATATCCACCAGAACCTGTGGTGTAGTTCAATTGTTGCAATGCAGCGATGTCTTGAGCCCCACCATCGCGCAAAATGTTTCGCATCGTGTAGAAGCTAACCAATAATTTTTGTGCATCCTTATCTAATTTAGATAGTCTTGCTGAAAGTTGCGCCGCACTTAGCGTGGGACTAGTCTCATCGCTAGCGGCTTCCTGCTTTGGGTCAGAGCCATCGCTACCACCTTGAGATGGTGTGCCGGACTCAGCACCCTTTAACATTTGTTTATTTTTCTTCACTAATTTGATTTAAGTTTTTGGATTTTTCTTATCCAACACTTCTGTTTTTTGTTGTAACAGTTTTAATTGTTCTGTTTGCAATTGTGTTTGTTGACGCAATTGAACGATTTCTGCTTGTCGTGCAATGCCCCAAATGGATAAAACAAGTGCTGCTACAAATAAGATTACGGCCACTACGGCTACAATCTTCGCTTGTTTATGACTCAATGTAATGGTGCAATTATCACCATTCTGAGACACTACAGAACTCAAAATACTTGGTACTTTCAAAATGCCTTCCTTACTTTTAATCATTCCTCAACTCATCATGCATGTGCGCTCTATATGAACACGACAAAGTGATTTGCCTATTGAGAATGGATAACGCTCGCTAACGCTTCCTCATTCGTACGTTCCCCAAGCGCTTCATTTAAACTTTCTAATTCCTCTTGTGAAAGATTAACGAGACTTTTACCTTTCACAATTGGTTTACTGAAAATACGAGAGTCATTTCGGCCATAGATACTGGAAATGCAAACCCCATTATTATTGCCATCAAGCAATGTAAGGGAAAAGGACAAATCGTTGCCGATGTTATCAAATGCATTATACTTCTTAAAGCCGATTTTTTGCAATGTGTTGCCTTGAATATTGCGAATTTGAGTTTGTTCCTCAATCATATCCTGCAATCCCTTTGCAGCCTCGCGAATTTCAGTGATTTCTACTGAAAGTTTACGTTCTAGGCTAGTCCCATTTTCACCTTGCATGAAGAAATTGAACTTCTTCGTTAAGCTCCCTAATCTAATGTGTAGGATGATGCAATATACCAATAAAATAACGGCTAATGCGCATCCTAATACACCGATATAGGGTTGTATAGATTCTAACATTCAAAACCCTTTCTATCTAATTCGTCCATAAACGGACTAATAGCACGTTCTAGTATACCATGTAATGACGCAATAAGTACACCATAATTCACAATAGGCGTACCTTGCACAACAGCACAATCAATGCGCCGTAACACCTCGCGACGCGTCAACATACAAGCCCCGCAATGGATGATAAGATCATAACCACTCACATCCTTAGGGAACGCGCCACCACTAGTAAATTCAAGCTGTAGATCCGTATGCCCCTTCTTTTTAAGCCACATCGGAATTTTAACGTTTCCAATATCATCGCATTGGCGACGATGTGTGCAGCCCTCACTGATGAGCACACGCGCACCAGGTTTCAAGTTGTTAAGGGCTTTCACCCCCGTTACTAAATCCTGCAATTTTCCCTTGAACCGAGCCATTAAGATGGAAAATGATGTTAATGGAATATCCGCAGGCGTCAACGCATTCACCGCTTCAAAGGCTTGCGAATCGGTGATAACGAGTTTTGGTTTTTGTGAAAGCTTATTGAGCATGGTCGGTAGCTCTTCTGTTTGGCACACCAAGGCAAGGCCTTTATGGTCCAAAATCTCACGAATTGTCTGAACCTGAGGCAAGATTAGACGACCCTTTGGCGCCGCCGAATCAATAGGACATACCAAGATAATAGTATCCCCTGGATCAACTAACCCTTGTAATAGAGATTGTTCGCCTTCTACATCGAGCGGTGTTAAGCCTCCTAGCAAATCGAGCAATGCAAGACGATCTCGATTCGATGTAAAATCCGTAGAGCCTACGACAGTGGCAATAGCGGACAAATCGGGATACGCATCTACATAATTTGGATTAGTATCATTACCATTGCTATCGTTATCATGAGTGCTTTCACTATCAAAAGCGTTAATTTCATTGATGAATAATGCGATAGGCACATTGTTTTGTTTCAACTTATTAAGCCACATCATATCATCAGCAGTGGGCGCTTCATCATTACGCAACACATAGACAGCGATATTGATTTTTTTGATAATTTCTTCGGATTTTCCAATGCGAAGAGCGCCCAGTTCCGATGTATCGTCAATTCCCGCCGTATCGGTAATGACCACAGGGCCTAGAGGTAATATTTCCATAGATTTGCTAACGGGATCGGTCGTAGTGCCTGCCACCTCAGACACGAGGGATACTGGTTGATCCGTTAGCATATTAATTAAGGTCGACTTACCCGCATTACAACGGCCAAAAAAGCCGATGTGTACGCGATTAGCCTTTGGTGTTTGTTCCATTATACGCGAAACTCCATTGTTTCTTCATGTTCTGTGCTCTCCTGAGCATCCATATACGCAATAAGACGTTCTAATTCAGTTTCAGAGCTAAAGGCAATTTCAATTTTACCTTGTACCTTCTTACCAGCTCTAAATTTAATAGATACTGGAGAACCTAGGCTCAATTTTAAACGATCTACCAATGCGCGAACCTCAGCTGTATCATGTGGCTCTGTAGTGTCTTTAGACTTAGTCTTTTTAGTCATCATTGCTTTCACGAGCTGTTCTGCTTGACGAGCGCTTAACTCGCCCTCTTTAATGCGCTCTGCGGCTTCTACTTGTTGCGCTGGACTACGTAGAGCCAACAAAGGTCGAGCTTGACCAACAGTTAAATCGCCTTCAATCAAATCCTTTTGAACAGATGCAGCTAATTTCAAAAGGCGCATCATATTGGCAATATATGAACGGCTACGTCCAAGTCGTGCAGAAATCATCTCCTGAGTTTGCTTATACGTATTCATCAAACCTTGATACGCTAAAGCTTCTTCAATCGGATCCAGACCTTCACGTTGGAGATTTTCTACTAAAGCGACTTCTGTCATTTCCTCTGTATTATATTTTTTTACAACTACAGGTACTGTTTCTAAGCCCACCATCAATGCAGCGCGATAGCGGCGCTCACCGGCTACGATTTGGTATTTATCCTTTTGCTTGCGAACGACGATTGGTTGAAAGATACCTAAATTCTTAATAGATTCAGCCAAAGTAGCTAAACTTTGTTCATCAAAATTCTTACGTGGTTGATCCTCATTAGGAATTACATCCCCTATAGGCAACTCGTGAACTTCACGTTCAGGTAAAGCCGTCTCTATGGACTGTTCTCCCATCATTGCTGCTAATGTTTTTCGTTCCTTTTTCTGCTTCATCGCCATAATTAACCCCAATCTATTAGTACTTTCACACCGCATATATAAAATGCAGCACAAACCAATATACAGTTTGTGCTTACATTACATAATCATATTTATTTAGTCTATTCTATACCAATTATTTCGTTTTCTTAGAATCTCGAATAACCTCTTTAGCTAATTTAGTGTAAACAGCCGCACCCTTTGATTTCGGATCATACACAATAATCGGTTCCCCATAACTTGGTGCTTCACTGAGGCGAACATTTCGAGGAATAATTGTTTTATACACCTTAGTACCAAAGAACGATTTTACCTCATCTGCCACTTGGACAGACAAATTAGTACGTCCATCAAACATAGTGAGTAACACACCTTCAATTACAAGGTCTTTATTAGATGTTTGTTGCACGATTGTAATCGTCTTAACAAGTTGACTAACACCTTCCAAGGCATAAAAATTCAGTTTGAATTGGAATCAAAACACTGTCAGCCGCTGTGAAAGCATTCAATGTTAGCAAACCAAGAGATGGCGGGCAATCAATGATGATAAAATCATACTCATCGCGTACAGAAGCGATGGCTTTTTTTCAAAATTGTTTCACGTGAAACAATCCCTACTAATTCTACCTCAGCACCAGCCAATTGAATCGTTGCAGGCGCTACAAAAAGCTTTTTAAGCATTGTAGGTTGAATAACATTAGCAATGTCTTCGCCATCTATCAACACATCGTGAACACATAATTCCAAATCATCTTTTTCAATGCCTAATCCAGAACTAGCATTACCCTGCGGATCCAAATCTATTAATAACACCTTTTTGCCTGCATCAGCTAAACAAGCACTGAGATTAACAGATGTTGTAGTCTTGCCTACACCGCCTTTTTGATTAGTAATCGCTATTACTTTGCCCACAAAATTCACCTCAACTTTACGTTCAAAAATATTTCATTTCATTATAACATAGGGCACGCAAAAGAAATAGAACTTTATAGGTATGACCATCATTTTCAAATAAAATCTAAAAAACAAATAAGAATGTTTCACGTGAAACATTACAAAAACATATGTTCACCAACATGATATATCAGCTTATAAATTTATTTGATTATGTATCATTACTAAATAGATTTACACCATTAGGTATAAAATAATTACGTATAACTTTTTTCTATGGACGCACCTCAATAAATTATATGAAGCTATAGCCTTTACAGTATATATAGATATATTTATACTTATAAAAGACAGTATTTTAATAGGTTTAACATTTTAACCATACAATCTATTTTATTTTTAAAGGAGGCGTTTCACATGCCCATTTATAACGGAATGCTTCCCGTCATCAACAAGGATGAAGTAAAGCGTTATGCAGGACTTCGTCATGCCGAAGATTTTCCAGAAAAATTCGTTGACGAAGCTTGTAAAGAAATCCAATTATTAGCGACGCCAAAAGGTGTCTACCAAGAATATGATTACGATGCGGAAAATAAAGTTATTTTAAGTAATCCGCCACTCAAAATTGAAGGATCCATCATTGAAAAACACCTTGAAAAATCTACAAAGGTGTATGTACTAGGTGTTACGGTCGGCGAAGACGTTGAAAGACGTAGCGAACAGCTATTCAAACAAGGCAACTACACAGTAGGTCTCTTACTAGATGCAGCTGCAACAACTGCAGTTGAACAAGTAGCTGACCAAGTTAACGAGGTAATCAATAACATTGCTAAGAACAAGGTTATGCACCTACATGGCGTTTCAGCCCAGGCTATGGCAACTGGCCTTTAGAAATTCAACCACAGCTTGGTAAAATCATCAAAACCGAACAAATCGGACTACAAGTTACAGAAAACTTCTTATTATTTCCAAGAAAATCCGTAACAGCTATTATCGGTTTAATGCCAGGAGATCAATGCTTGACAACAAAACGCGGTTGTAGCTCTTGCTCACAAAAAGATTGCCAATCAAGAAAACTTCCAGAAAAAGCAGTAGCTACAAAACCAGAAACAAGCAAAACAACAGCCGAAACATCTGGTATAGCTATGAAAGCACAACCAACAGAATAAAATTTTAACACACGATGTTTCACGTGAAACATTACCTTGTACAGCTGTACCATTGTACCCATTCTGTACCATTGTACCCATGTGCAATCAAAAATGTTTCACGTGAAACAATTCATTTATAGTATTAGTAATTGAAATGTAGGTCACCAAGGTTCTGAGCCCGACTTTGCTAGGTCGAGGCCCTTGGCCGACGACCGTTAAGGCGGTGGAGGGCGAATGTCCTTGGTGACCTACATTTCAATATATAAAGGATGATTCACATGTACATTTTTGACGGCGCTATGGGTACAATGCTCCAAGCAGCAGGCCTAGAAGAGGGTTATTGCCCAGAATTATTTAACGTGGAACGACCAGAAGTGGTAAAAAATATCCACGCACAATATTTACAACATGGTAGTGATGTAATTACTACTAATACATTTGGCGCATGCGGCCTTAAATTAGAAGATTACGATTTACAAGATCGTGTAAAAGAAATAAATATAGCAGCTGTAAAGGTTGCCAAAGAAGCAATTGCAGAGTTCAAGCCATCCGCTCGTGTAGCTGGTTCTATGGGCCCTACAGGACGTTTTTTACAACCATTGGGTAATATGAGCTTTGATTCTATTTATGATACATATAGAGAACAAGCAGAGGCTTTGATTAAAGGCGGCGTTGATTTCATCATTATCGAAACAATTATCGACGTACAAGAAATGCGTGCCGCTCTATTAGCATCTTTGGATGCTCGTGAAGCAGCAGGTAAGACTAAAGAAGATGTACAAATTATCTGTCAATTTTCTTTCAGTGAAGACGGTCGTACCATCACTGGTACACCTCCAGAGGTTGCCACAACTATCGTAGAGGCAATGGGGGCCGATATCATCGGTATTAACTGTTCTCTTGGACCTGAACAAATCACACCACTTATCGAAAAAATCGCTAGTGTTACTAATTTACCAATCATCTGCCAACCAAACGCAGGTATGCCACAACTCATTAACAAACAAACGGTATTTCCGCTTTCAGCAGAAGACATGGGCCCATTGATGATTCCAATTGTTGATGCAGGTGCAAGTTATGTAGGTGGCTGCTGTGGTACAACTCCAGCACATATCCAATCGATTTCTGATGCTGTAAAAGCACATACACCTAAGGAACGTGCTCATATTGAGCCTAAAACGGTGATTACAAGTCGTACAAAATTGCTTGAATTAGGTCATAATGTTAAACCGTTGATTATCGGTGAACGCATTAACCCAACAGGTCGTAAAGTGCTTGCTCAAGAACTACGGGATGGTTCTTTCATTCGTGTAAAACGCGATGCCTTAGACCAAGTAGAAGCAGGTGCAGATATCCTCGATGTGAATATGGGGGTAGCCGGTATGGATCAAACACCTTTGATGGAAAAAGCCATCTTCGAATTGTCCATGCTTGTAGAAACGCCATTATCCATCGATACATTGGATCCTAAAGCCATGGAGGTAGCCCTTAAAAACTATCCTGGCCGTGCACTTATCAACTCTGTAAATGGAGAAGAAGAGTCCATCACACACGTTATGCCATTGGCTAAACGCTATGGCGCTGCATTACTTTGCTTGCCAATCTGCAGTGGCGATTTACCTGAAAAGGCTGAGGATCGCGTTGCTTTGGCTGAAAGCATCGTAAATCGCGCATATGGCTATGGTTTACAACCGCACGACCTCTTGCTTGACCCATTGGTATTAACACTTGCTAGCGGCGAAGATAGTGCACGACAAACGCTTAGCACATTGCGTTTATATAAAGAAATTCGGTTTTCCAACTGTTATGGGCTTATCCAATATTTCCTTCGGCATGCCACAACGGCCATATCTAAATGGACAATTCTTAACAATGGCCCTTGCATCTGGTTTGACTACACCAATCATGAATCCGCTCAACTACGCAGCTAAAAAAGCATTTGTATCGAGCACTACATTACTTGGTTGGGACCCAGGTTCTGCTGAATTCATCAAAGAATATGGTTACGAAGACGAAACTACAGCACCAGGCAATGCGGCACCAAAAGGCCCAGATAAGGCATCCTTTGACAGCAATGATCCATTAGCCAATATCCGCGCTTGCGTAGAACAAGGCGAAAAGGAAGCTATCATCGATCTTGTTAAAAAAGCATTAGCTGACGGTATCGACCCATTGGATATTACTAAAAAAGGGCTTTCAGAAGCCATGAACGTAGTAGGGGACAAATTCGGTTCCGGTAAATTGTTCTTACCACAAGTTATGCTCGCTGCGGAAACGATGCAGGCTGCTTTCAATACCATCAAAGAAATCATTCCTGCCAGCGACAGTTTAGATAAAGGAACTGTTGTTGTAGCCACTGTTAAGGGCGATATTCACGATTTAGGCAAGAATATCGTAGCTGCTTTGCTCGAAAACAACGGTTATAAGATCGTTGACCTCGGCAAGGATGTTGAGCCTGAGACTATTGTACAGGCTATTAAGGACAACAAGGCGGCCCTCGTAGGCATCTGTTCCTTGATGACCACTACAATGCCTCAAATCGATAATACCATCGCTGCTATTCGCGCAGCAGGCCTTAAAACGAAGGTTATGGTTGGTGGCGCCGTAGTCTCCCAAGATTACGCTGACCAAGCGGGCGCAGATATTTACGCCAAGGATGGTATCGCGGCTGTAAATCACGCGAACGATTTCTTTGAAACTTTGAAATAATGGCTAATCTAGGCATATAATATAGATAATACGCATGGTGAAAGCCTAAAATAATGCTCACATAACGCATATGAGGCTTTCACCATACATAAAATAGATAAGAGGTATATGATGACATTACGAGAGAAACACCAAAACGGCCAGTTCACCATCACCGTTGAATTGGACCCACCTAAAAGCAGTTCTGCCCAAAAGGTTTTTGAACAAGCAGCGCGCCTAAAAGGCAAGGTTGACGCGATTAACATTGCGGACAGCCCTATGTCTAAAATGCGCATGAGCCCTATTTCCTTGTCCTATTTATTGCAACATAACGAAGGCATCGAAACGATTTTCCACCTCACATGCCGTGACCGCAACATCATCGGTTTACAATCCGAACTACTCGGTGCTGCAGCACTTGGTGTTAATAATATTTTGACACTGACTGGCGATAAACCGGACCATGGTGACCACCCATTCGCACAATCCGTATTTGAAGTGGACTGCATGGGCCTACTTAACATTGCTAAAACATTAAATGCAGGCAAAGACCTTGCTGGTAACGACCTTGATGAGCCAACGAATTTCTACATCGGCGCTACAGGCAATCCTGGTGCCCCTGATTTAGAAATCGAGCGCCAAAAACTAGCTGCTAAAATCAAAAATGGGGCACATTTCGTGCAAACCCAACCAATCTATGATTTAGAACAAGCTAAACGCTACATCGACAAAATGTCCGAATTCAATGTGCCTATTATGCTTGGTTTGATTCCTCTCAAAAGCTTTAAAATGGCAACATACCTTCACGAAAAAGTGCCTGGAATCAACCTTACCCAAGACATCCTTGACCGCGTAGAAAAAGGCGGTAAAGAAGCCGGTACAGAAATCGCCATCGAAACACTAGAACAAATCAAAAAAATCGCTGCAGGCGTACATATCATGCCGCTTAATGATATAGATACGACTTTGCATATTATTGATCACGTGTAATCTTTAAATACAATAGCAACAATGCCCCCAATAGCTCCCAAAAAAACGACACGCTATCGCGCTAAAGCGGGACCCGAAGTCGTTTTTGAAAAGCTGTTGGGAGCTTTTGTTCTTTAATCAAATATACACGTGATCAATAATACACAACTAAAAAAAGAAACAGGGAACAAATCAAAAATTGATTTGTTCCCTGTTTTGTTTTCGATATAGTCGTTAGTATTAATATGCTACAATCTTTTCCTATTTATTGTTACCTATAGTATAAGTTTAATCTAAAAACACCTTTCAAAAAACGACTTTGGCCCTGCGGAGGCCGTAGGCCGGTGGAGGCTTTTGTTGTAACAGAAAATAAAAATAGACCATTCCAAAAACGATTTCGAGCTCCGCGAAGCGCAGTAGCGTATCGTTTTTAGGATGGTCTATTTTTATAGCGGTCTATCCTTTATCTCTTTGGGTTTTCTCGGATATTTCCCAGGTGTTTTTCCTATTTTTTTAATGTACACGATGGCTCGTTTATCGTCCAGTGTTGGTAAGGTCACGGTTTTTACGTCTTCGATGGATGCTTTAAGTGTGCTAAGGGCTTTATGAGATTCGCCAATTTCTTCTTCGTAGATAGCACCTTTTAAGGCGATAACATAGCCGCCTTGTTTAACATAAGGCACGGTCCATTCTAATAGGATTGGTAATCTTGCAACAGCACGACTTGTGGCGATATCAAAGCTTTCACGATAGTCCTGATGACTCAAATCCTCAGCGCGTCCATGTAAGGTCTTGCAGTTCGTCAATTGCAATTCGTCGATAACGGACTCAAGAAAGGTAAGTCGTTTCTTAAGGGAGTCAAACAAGGTTACGTGCAAGGTTCTGTCATAGATGGCCAAGGGAATGCCAGGAAATCCAGCACCGGTTCCGACGTCGATAATGGAGGATCCAGATTTGATAATTGTCGGATCATAACAAGATAGGGAATCAATCATGTGCTTAACCACGACTTCCTTCATATCTGTAATACCCGTCAGGTTAAGATATTTATTTGTTTCAATCATGCGTGCATAGTACACATAGAAATCTTTTGCTTGCTGCTGTGTGCATAGCAATCCAAATGCTGCCATTTGTGAAAGCATATATTCTACAAACTCAGATTCACTAGCGATAGGCACATCATATTTCTTTCATCGGTGCTCCTAACTATATGTATGTAATTCAGGTTAAAATTCATTTATTCGCGCTGTAAGACCCATTTATATACTTCTAGGATAAATTATATACAAATCACTCAAAAAAGAGCATACAAGCGAAATATAAGAGTCATATTTGTATCTATTATACCATATTCTCAATATATTCTCATTTATTATATAGATAAAAGCGCAAAAAGAGGAGGTACGCATAAAAATCTTATATCATCTAAACCGCCTCATAATTGTAAACCTATTTTGTTAACCTTCTAACACATACTTTTCCAAATTTATATATCTTATTTCTACCTTTTTAAATTTTTTTCTGTTTATCTATAATTTATCACTATGAACTTTTTCTTCACATATAAATTGTTTTGTCTATTCTGAATGTACACTTAGTGTATTTCTCTAGTGTACATATTTTTACTAGTAGAATAATATACATTTTATAAATATTCATATAAATATACAAACTTTTACGTATATACTCACTTTTACATTTATAAAAAAATAAAAGCTTGCTAATGGTATCATTTATAGATACACTACAATCAATAGGAGGTGATACCCATGAAACAAAAATGTATGTGGTTCTTATTTAAACTTGGGCTATCCTTATTTACTCCAGATTATATGAGTCAAGGTCGCGAAGTCGATGAGCATCAGGAACGGGAAACCTTATAACAGAAAAAGCTAGTTAATCAAACGATTAGCTAGCTTTTTCTATGTAATCACATATTCTATTTGTTCCTATTGTATTGTTCTAGTTGAATCAACAGTACAGACACATCCGCCGGGGATACGCCAGAGATACGGCTGGCTTGGCCGATGGAGTGAGGGCGAATTTTGTTGAGCTTTTGTTGCGCTTCAAGGGAAATACCTTTAATTTCTGTATAATCCCATTCTTTTGGAAGAATTTTTTCTTCCAGTTTGCGAACCTTCTCAACTTGTTCCATTTGCTTTTTGATGTAACCTTCGTAGGTAATGGCAATATCCATAGCTTCTTCTACGTCAGGTGTAAAGCGTTTCAAACCGAATGCATCAGCTACGGTAGCATAGGAGAGTTCGTTACGTTTTACCAAATCATATGCGTGGATGCCTGTTTTGATAGGGGCTGTGCCCAAGCTTTCAAGCAAGGCTTGCGTTTCCTTGGACGGATTGACAGGTGTGTTGCGCAACAATTCCATGCCTTCTTCGATGGCCGCTTTTTTAGCTGTAAATTTAGCCCAACGATCGTCTTTCACAAGGCCGATTTCACGACCTTTTTCAGTAAGGCGCATGTCCGCATTGTCTTGACGAAGCAATAAACGGTATTCACTACGGCTCGTCATCATGCGGTACGGTTCGTTGGTACCTTTTGTCACGAGATCATCGATGAGAACGCCAATGTATGCTTCGGAGCGAGCAAGGATGAAAGGTTCCTTACCTTCGAGCCATAAGGCTGCATTAATACCTGCCATAAGGCCTTGTGCAGCCGCTTCTTCATAGCCAGATGTACCATTGGCTTGACCGGCAGAGTAGAGGCCTTCAATATGTTTCACTTGAAGGGCTGGTGTTAATTGTGTTGGGTTCAAGCAATCGTATTCAATAGCATAGGCAGGACGCATGATTTCGACGTTTTCAAGACCAGGAATGGTGCGAAGGAATGCATATTGTACGTCCATAGGAAGGGATGTACTCATGCCTTGTACATACATTTCATTTGTGCCCGTTCCTTCTGGTTCTACGAATAATTGATGGCGTTCTTTATCGGCAAAGCGTACCACCTTATCTTCGATGGAAGGGCAGTAGCGCGGGCCAACACCTTCAATTTTACCGCTGTACATAGGAGCACGATGAATATTGCTTTTAATAATCTCATGCGTTTCCTTATTCGTATACGTCAACCAGCACACATCTTCGTTGCGGTTGATCCATTCGTCCATAAAGGAAAAGGCATGATGATGTGCATCGCCTTCTTGAACGGCCATATTTTCAATATTAAGCGTCCGTTTATCTACGCGGGCTGGCGTGCCAGTCTTAAAGCGCATCAATTCAACGCCATTATCTAGTAGGGATTGAGAAAATTGTTCCGCTACCCGTTGCCCATTTGGGCCACCTACATAGTCGATATCGCCGATGAGGATTTTACCTTTCAAATAGGTCCCTGTACAAAGAATGACAGCCTTAGCGCCATAGAATTCGCCAAGCTCAGTAACTATGCCCGTTACCTTGCCATCCTCAACCTTGAGCTCCGTAACCATGATTTGCTTAACATTGAGATTATCCGTATTTTCCAAGGTATGTTTCATCAAATGTTGGTATTTAATTTTATCCGATTGGCAGCGCAAGGAATGCACGGCAGGGCCTTTACCCATGTTGAGCATACGCATTTGAATGGCCGTAGCATCCGCATTGATACCCATTTGACCGCCCAACGCATCGAGCTCATACACAAGATGGCTTTTTACCAGGACCGCCAACGGCAGGGTTTGCACGGCATAAGTGCAATATTATCCAAACTGATGGTCGCCATCAACGTGCGATGACCCATGCGGGCGCAGGCGAGGGCCGCCTCACAACCAGCATGACCGCCACCGATGACGATGACATCATAATTATCTACAGTATACATATCTATTTCCTTATATAAAAAATGTGTTTTGTAATGACAGCTTCCCAAAAAAACTCCACCGGCCAGGGTCTGACTACGGCCTTCGGCCTTCGCAGGGCCAAAAGTCGTTTTTTGAAAGCCATCATTACAAATCTGCATTATTTACCTAAACAAAAACGACTGAACAATTCGTCAATCATGCTTTCACGGATGGTATCGCCCGTGATGTCGCCTAGTAGTTCCCAGGCGCTGCGCAAATCGGTCGCTACAAAGTCCACAGGCATGCCCATGTCGATGGAGGAGAGGGCTTCTTCGACTTGAGCCTTTGCTTGTTCCATGAGGCTGATATGGCGCACGTTACTAATCATGGCGCTGTTGTCTTGTTTTACACGACCGCCATAGACGAGTTCTTGCACCCATTTGGAGAGAACTGCAGATCCTTCGCCGTCTTTGGCACTGATGCGCTCGATGGCTGTAAAGGTTCCGTGTTCTTCGATATTTTCGTCTGTAACGACTTGTGCCACATCGGACTTATTGAGGAGTACGATGGTGTTCAAACCGCTCACAGAGGTCAAAATTTCGATTTCTTCAGGGGTTAATGGAGTAGACCCGTCGATAACGCAGAGCACGATGTCTGCTTTGTTGATATAATCGCGAGCACGCTCCACACCGAGGGCTTCCACCGTATCTTGTGTATCGCGGATACCTGCTGTATCGATAAGGCGCAAGGAAATGCCTTCAACGGTCATATATTCTTCAATGCTATCCCGCGTCGTACCAGGAATATCTGTTACGATAGCGCGGTTTTCACGCAAGAGAGCGTTCATCAAGCTCGATTTACCCGCATTTGGACGGCCTACGATAACCGTCGTAATACCATCGCGAATAAGGCGGCCTGTATTGGCTGTAGACAATAGATTGTCCATAGCTTTCAAAATAGGCTCTAGCTGCTCACGAACCTCTTGGCTCGTTACATCCTCGATATCCTCTTCTGGATAGTCGATAGTTACCTCTAAATGAGCAATCATGGCGATGAGTTGTTCACGCACATCTTTTACAAAGGACGAAACTGTACCGTCCAGCTGCGATACAGCGAGAGAGAGGGGGAGTCCTCTGTTTTTGCTTCAATAATATCAATGATCGCCTCCGCTTGGGTGAGGTCGATACGTCCGTTCATAAAGGCACGCTTCGTAAATTCGCCGGCCTCTGCCATGCGCACATCGTGATTGACGAGTAATTTCAAGATTTGTCGAACCGGTACAATACCGCCATGACACTGAATTTCTACCACGTCTTCTGCGGTGTAAGAATGAGGGCCCTTCATTAATAATACAAGAACCTCGTCGATGGTTTTGTTCGTCGCTGGATCCACAATAGTCCCGTATTGAATCGTTCTATTTTGGCGGTCCATCAACGGCACCGTGCCAGCACTCTTGAACAGGCTATTTACAATAGGAAAACTATCCTTGCCGCTGACCCGAATAATACCAACCCCGCCGATGCCGGGCGGCGTCGCAATGGCCGCTATTGTATCATCTATATACATAAAAAAACTCCGTACTTCGAATATCTTTAATTTCTTCGCCTGTGAAAGTTAAACTAAACCAATCTTACCCATGCGAAGATTACCTTAAGTTAGCTTTCACCATAACTTATTGATTGCGATAACGATGGTGTTCCAAAACCTCCACCGTACCTATATTAGAAATTAGAAAAGTGATGCCAGTATTCCGAAACCGACTTTGGCCCTGCGAAGGCCGTAGGCCGGAGTCAGACCCGGCCGGTGGAGGTTCTCGGAATACAGGCATTACTATCATTATTTCTTATATGAAATCACAATGTGACGGAATGGTTCATCACCAGCAGATTCTGTGACGATATGTTTATCATCATGCAACGCCGTATGAATGATTTTGCGTTCAAATGCATTCATAGGTTCTAAGGAAACCTTTTGACGGTTACGTTTTACCTTAGCTGCAAGGCGTTTTGCAAGATTGATCAACGTTTCTTCACGACGAGCACGGTAATTTTCCACATCCACCACGATGTGACAATGGCCAGACACCTCTTTGTGAGCCACCAAATTCGTTAAATATTGGATAGCATCAAGGGTTTGACCGTGTTTACCAATCAAGATACCAAGGTCTTCACCATGTACTTGGAACGTGATTTTATCACTGGTAAACATCTTTTCAATCATCACGATAAGGCCCATTTGACCGAACATCTTTTCAAGGAATTCCTTACCTTTCAGCGATGATTTGTTGTGTTTCTTTTGAAAGCTCTTGTTTAGCTTTCACAGATACCGGTGAATCATCAACAGATTCAGCCACATCGCGTTCATCAGTCGCAACAGGCACATCCGATACAGCATCAGAAGTCTCAGCGATGACTTCTTTTTCTTCTTCCGTAGCCGCAGCTGATACCATTGTATAGAACAAACGAACCACAGCTGGTTTACGGCCAATACCTAAAAAACCATTAGAAGGTTGTTCAATAACCTTTGTTTCTACCAATTCACGGCCATCTATAGAAAGTTCTGCAACCCCTTTAGCGATGGCATCTTCAATCGATTTTAGCAGATACATCGATAAATTCCATAGTGCCTCCTATTTATTAGCTTCTAAGCCTTTGTAAATGAAATGTTGTTGCACCAATTGGAACACATTGGATACAATCCAGTAAATAACAAGACCAGATGGGAAGTTCAAGGAAATGTAACCGATGAACAATGGCATAAAGATTTGCATAATCTTTTGTTGTTGTGCAGCAGCACCACTAGCACCCATACCAGTTTGTCGGGACATAAGCCATGTGGACAAAGCACTCAATACTGGCAAAGATGTAGTATGGATCTGATTCGCCAAGGCTAGGAAGCCATAAGAAATGTTCGAATTCAGGATTGTAAGGATATCCTTGCAATGCGTAGAAAATAGCAATCAAGAACGGCATTTGCACCAATAAAGGCAAGCAGCCAGCCAATGGGTTTACGCCCATTTCTTTGTACATAGCGCCCATCTCAGCTTGTAAACGTTGAGGGTCGTTTTTGTATTTTTCTTGAAGCTCTTTCATGCGAGGTTGTAACTCTTGCATTGCTTTCATAGATTTAATTTGTTTTACTGTCAACGGCGCTAAAATCGCTTTAATAATGACAGTAATGATGATAATAGCCACCCCATAGCTTGGGAAGCCGACCATGTCAGTGAAGTTGAAAGCATATGTCACAAGTGTGCGCATAAATTCAACTAAATAGTTAAAAATTTCCATTGTTTCTCCTTCGAGTGCAGGTCGAAATTGGGTTCCTTCGCGCATCCATATATCGTTATGGTATGGTCTAAATTTCATCCATACAGATGCTCAGGTATTTCCAAAACTGTGCTCGCTTAGGCAGATGTTAATTGTGAAAGTCTTAACTAACGTTAGCTTTCATCAATACTAATCTAAGGAACGGGATCATACCCGCCCTTGTGGAATGGATGACAACGCAAAATGCGTTTTAGCCCAAGCCAGCTACCTTTCAAAGGACCATATTTTTCAATGGCCTGCAGAGTATATGCGGAACAAGTGGGATAATATCGGCAACATCCCGGTTTGAGAGGGGAAATGGCAATCTGATAGAAGCGAATAACGAGCCATAAAACAAAGGTAACCCCTCGTTTTATACAATTTAATACAGTTATACATGTATTTTTCATAGAATTCACCATGATTGGATTAGCGTATGTATCTAAGACATTTCCACCAAATCCATATACCTCATAATACGCGAATAGGACCAAAGCATAGCGCTGTCCATGCTTGTGGTCCTATATAGGATTATACTAAGAGCTTGCTTTTTACGCAATAAGTACAGTATTTCCTTTTTCCGCTCGTTCATAGGTTGCGTCCTTCAGAGGGCCACGTCCAACGATAACAATATGATACCCTTCGCGAATTTGATGCTGATTGAGGCGATACACCTCTTTCATAAGGCGACGTGCTCGATTGCGTTCAACCGCACAACCCACCTTTTTACCCGTCACAAATCCGATGCGAGTCTTTTTGCTTCGCTACAGGCATACGATATAACACACATAGGCGTCCTACCTCATACTTACCATGCTTATACACAAGGCGATATTCATTATTGTTTATAATACGTCTCGTTTTATCTAAGCGGTAATCCATTGTATCGTCCGAGTCCTATAGAATAGAAAAAAACTTGGCAAGAGCGCCAAGTTTTCTGAAAAGCTCTTGCTGAGCCATTATATTATGCAGATAAGCGTTTTCTGCCTTTAGCACGTCTTCTTTTTTTAATACGAGACGGCCACCGATAGTTTTCATGCGTTCACGGAAACCATGGGTACGTTTTCTCCAAAGAGTATTTGGTTGATATGTACGTTTCATTAGTAAAACACCTCCTCGTTATATATTTGTTTTACTTATACCATAACAGGGTAATTATAGAGGGAAAAACGCAAATCTGTCAATAAAAAAACAGGTGTTTTCTTAGCATTTTTTTAGTATGTGCGAAACCGATATCACACTATTTTTTTGAATATATAATTTGTTTGCTGCCAACATTTTCATAATTTAGTAATGAGGAAAGGGCCATAATTTTTCGCTCCACCGGCCAGGTCTGACTACGGCCTGCGGCCTCCGCAGGGCCAAAGTCGCTGCAAAATCATGGCCCTTTCCTCATTCTACTGTAACTATGAAAACGTCAAACAAATTATATTGCATTCAAAGATCATCCTATCGGTTTCGCAAATATTAAAAACAAACAAGTAAATACCTGTTTTTTTATTGAAACAGATTGCGCGCACCTTCTCTTGGGGGGGAAGACAAAATCTACTATTTTAGAGCAACATACATACACCTCTTTTGAAATAGAACAGGCCTGTTCTATTTTTGGGAACATCCTATACACATACCTATTTTGAATTAGTACACACCTGTTCTATTTTTCGGAACATCCTATACACATACCTTTTTTGAATTAGTACACGCCTGTTCTATTTTTCAGAACACCCTATACACATACCTATTTTGAATTAGTACACGCCTGTTCTATTTTTCGAAACACCCTATACACATACCTATTTTTGAATTAGTACACGCCTGTTCTATTTTTCAGAACACCCTATACACATACCTATTTTGAATTAGTACACGCCTGTTCTATTTTTCCAAAACACCCTATACACATACCTATTTTTGAATTAGTACACGCCTGTTCTATTTTTCAGAACACCCTATACACATACCTATTTTTGAATTAGTACACGCCTGTTCTATTTTTTTCAAAACACCCTATACACATACCTATTTTTGAATTAGTACACGCCTGTTCTATTTTTCGACACCCTACCAGTCAGTCACCTGTTCTCCCCATATGAAATTTGTTTATTTTTGACTAATTTTTAGATTAATATAGGTTTGGTGGTCACTTTTTTGCGACTTTGGCTCTGCGAAGGCCGTAGGGCCGAAGACAGACCCGGCCGGTGGAGCTAAAAAAGTGACCACCAAACCGGATTTACACTAAAAAATGCTAAAATAAACAAATTCCATAAAAGTTATCCACAGATTGAATGACAATCTTCCTCATTTTTTTGGTACAATCATAATTGAAATTGGTAAAAAAATATATTTTTTTATAAGTTTTTTTCGGATAGTTTAGAAAAAGTTATCCACATTTTTTTCTCTTTTTGACCTGTGAAATAGTATAAACTCAGTATTTATAAGGTTGGAAGGAATTTTATTTTTCTTATTCACAAGTTGTGCACAGGTTATTCACAGGGTATTTTGTGATTTTTTTCCACAGTTTTAGAATAAGTTATGCACATAATAACGAAAGTTATACACATTTTTATTAAAAGTTATACACAAGAGGAACAAAATGCAAGCAGCTGATATTAATGATATATGGGAACGTATATTACAAGTAGCTAAACAAACACTGCCGCCTGCGATTTATTCAAGTTTGAGTACTTCTCTCATACCGATGAGTATAGATAATAATTCTATACACATTGGGGTTATGCAGAGTTTTATAAAAAGTGTCATCGAATCTCAGCAAACGGTCAGTAAGTTGTTAACAGATGCCATCAAGCAAGTGACAGGCAAAGAATTAAATATGGTTTTATTGGATCTGTTTCCACAAAAGGGTGATGTTCCAACAGCACCGCATGTAGCAGATACTTTCACAGAGAATACTGCAGAAAATACTAGTACGAACACTATAGAAAATACGGTGGTAAGTGACGCGGACAATATCGATAAAAAATACTCAAAGCCTGCAAAGCAGGAGATTCCATATCAAGAAGAATTTTACACACCGGTGTACGCAGATCCTGTGTATATCCAGCGTAAAGAGGTGGACGAGTTAATTCCAGATGAACCGATGTTTCCTGTAGAGCAGCCACAAATGGTGCAAACGTTGCAATCTACGGATATTCCTATCGATTTGTCATCATCACAGCTCAACAGTGGGTATCGATTTGATAATTACATTACAGGCAATGCGAACCGCATTCCGTTTGGAGCAGCCCAAAATGTGTCGGAGCATCCTGGCGGCGATTATAATCCGCTTTTTATCTACGGTCCATCGGGACTCGGTAAAACGCATTTGATGCACGCCATCGGCAATGCCATCGTTGAAAGATATCCTAATCTCAAGGTGATGTGCACAACGAGCGAAAAGTTCATGAATTTATTTATCGAATCCATACGCAAGCGGCAAGGAGAGTTGTTCCGCAATACGTTCCGCAACATCGACGTATTGCTCATCGATGATATTCAGTTCTTGGAAAATAAAGAGGGCACGAAAACAGAGTTTTTCAACACCTTCAATGAATTATTGGACAATAATAAGCAAATCGTCCTCACCAGCGATACCATGCCAAACGATATGGATCAGTTTGAAGAACGCTTACGTTCTAGATTCCAAGCGGGCTATGTGGCGACCATGGAAAATCCAGATTTGGAAACGCGTATCGCCATTTTGAAAGCCCTCGTTGAAAAGGAAAACAACAAGAATCGTAATCTCGTTATCGACAACGATGCCATCAACTACGTGGCGTTGCAATTC